>Ga0136644_10000220_pt1 | contig 44888 bp, 44 predicted proteins | sample C_130820_EF_Meta_FD_94780 | JGI IMG/M metagenome (GOLD analysis project Ga0136644, IMG submission 94780) | Freshwater microbial communities from Lake Croche, Canada to study carbon cycling - C_130820_EF_MetaG (v2) (version 2) | ecosystem: Environmental > Aquatic > Freshwater > Lake | place...
CAGATAGCCGCAGCAGCACCCGCTGGCGGCACATAAATCACCGACACCGTGGCGCCGGTTTCGGCGGCGGCTTCTTTTACGGAGGCAAAAATCGGAATGCCAAAAATGCGCTCGCCGGGCTTTTTGGGGTTGACACCAGCAACAAAGCAGTTTTGGCCGTTCGCGTATTCCTGGCATTTTTCGGTATGAAACTGGCCCGTTTTACCGGTAATGCCTTGCGTGATGACGCGCGTGTTTTGGTTGATATAGATCGACATGATGAATTCCTGTTCAGCTCGCTAGAAGGGTCACAGCGACGGGCTCACTGCGGCCACCACTTTTTGGGCCGCCTCGGCCATGGTGTCGGCGCTGATGATGGGCAGACCCGATTCGGCCAACATCTTTTTGCCCAGGTCCTCATTCGTGCCCTTCATGCGCACCACCAAGGGTACGTTCAGGTTGGTGGCCCGGCAGGCGGTGATGATGCCGGTGGCGATGGTGTCGCACTTCATGATGCCGCCAAAGATATTCACCAAAATGGCTTTGACCTTGGGGTTTTTGAGCATGATTTTGAAGGCTTCAGTCACCTTCTCGGGAGTCGCACCGCCCCCCACGTCCAGGAAATTGGCGGGCTCGGCGCCGAACAGCTTGATGGTGTCCATGGTGGCCATGGCTAAGCCCGCACCGTTGACTAAGCAGCCAATATTGCCGTCTAAGCTGATATACGCTAAATCAAATTTGCTGGCTTCGATTTCTGCGGCGTCTTCTTCGTCCAAGTCGCGGTAGGCCACGATCTCGGGATGGCGAAACAAGGCATTGGCATCAAAGTTGAACTTAGCGTCCAGCGCTTTAATGTGGCCGTTGCCCTCCAGAATCAGCGGGTTGATTTCTACCAGGGAGGCGTCGGTCTCCATGTAGCAGCGGTACAGCTTTTGCAGCACGTCCACACACGCTGGCACCGATGCGGCGGGCACGCCTATACCGGTGGCCAACTCCGTCGCCTGGGCATCGGTCAGCCCCAGGGCGGGATCGACAAACACCTTGAGGATTTTCTCCGGTGTGACATGCGCCACCTCTTCAATGTCCATGCCGCCTTCGCTGGAGGCCATCAAGGCGACGCGTTGGCTGGCGCGGTCGGTCACCGCAGAAACGTAGTACTCTTTTTTGATATCGGCACCGTCTTCAATCAATAAGCGGCGCACTTTTTGGCCGGCAGGCCCGGTTTGGTGGGTAACGAGCTGCATACCCAGGATTTCACCCGCCAGCTTCTTCACCTCGTCCACCGAACGGGCCAATTTGACGCCGCCGCCTTTGCCACGCCCGCCCGCATGAATCTGGGCCTTGACCACCCACACTGGGCCGCCTAGCTTTTGCGCCGCCTCTACCGCCTCTTGCGCGGTAAAAGCGGGGATGCCACGCGGCACCGGCACGCCAAAACGACGCAAGATTTCCTTGCCTTGGTACTCGTGGATTTTCATGAAATCTCTCTTCAGAAACGGATGGGGTTCGCAGGGCTGCTGCGCGGGCACGGGCGCGCATGGGAGGGGTCAGGCGCGAAATGTATCATGCCGATTTGCGGCTATCTTGTGCCTAACTTACAGGCTGATTCACCGGGTATTGGATCCAGACATGGCAAAGGTTTTTATTGACGGCGAGGCAGGCACCACGGGTTTGCAAATCCGCGAACGCCTGCAACACATGGCGCGGGTGGAACTGCTCAGCGTCGACGCGGCACAGCGCAAAGACGCGCAGGCCAAGCGCGCCTGCATGGCCTTGGCCGATCTGGTGATCCTGTGCCTGCACGACGCTGCCGCCATCGAGTCCGTGGCCTTGATAGATGGCTTGCAAGCCGAGTTCGGTCATGCGCCAAAAGTCATAGACGCCTCAACCGCGCACCGCGTCGCGCCCGGCTGGGTTTATGGCTTCGCCGAGTTGCATGTCGGCCAAAAGCGCCTTATTGAACAGGCGCAACGGGTGTCAAACCCTGGTTGCTATGCCACCGGCGCCATTGCGCTGCTGCGCCCGCTGGTGGATGCAGGCTTGCTGTTGCCCGACGCGCCCGTGGTGATTTCAGCGGTGAGCGGTTATTCGGGTGGCGGCAACAGCATGATCGCGACCTACGAAAGCGGCGGTGCCCCCGCATTTGAAAGCTATGCACTGGGCTTGCAACACAAGCACCTGCCCGAGATCACACAGCACAGCGGCTTAAGCCGCCCGCCTTTGTTCATCCCGGCGGTGGGCCATTTCCACCAAGGCATGTTGGTGCATTTGCCGCTACACCTGGACAGCTTGGCGCAGCGCGCAAGCGGCGCTGACATCGAGTCGCTGCTGCGGCGGCACTACGCGGGAAGCAACTGGGTGCGCGTGGAAAGCGCCACCGCCAACGGCAAACTGGATGCCTTGGGTCTGAACGGCAGCGACGCGATGGAACTGCGGGTGTTTTCAAATGAAGCCACCCGCCAAGCCGTGCTCGTGGCCCGGCTAGACAACTTAGGCAAGGGCGCCAGCGGCGCCGCCGTGCAAAACCTGCAACTGATGCTGGGGCTGTAAAACAACAAGCCACCCGCAGGTGGCTTGTTGGGCGTTCCGTCAGCGTGCCGCTCAGAAGCTGTGGCGAACACCAAACTCTATGCCCGAGCTGGTACCGCCAGCCTGCGTCACAGCGTTTCCACCTCCGACCACAAATTTGATTCCACTGCCTTTGTTTTTAACCTGCGAGTAGTTGGTGAACAAAGCGGTGCGCTTGGACAAGTTGTGCACATAGCCGATGGCAATCTGGTTCGCATCGTTGGCCACGCCCTGCGCGGTGAGTGCCGTGTAGGCCGCGCGAATTTGCCCTGAAGCCACGTCATACTGCGTGCCAATCATGCTCGCCTTGGTTTGGGTAGCGCCCACTTTGTTGATGCCATACAGGTACATCAGCTTGGCCGCGCCCAGCTGATAGTTGGCGGCAAAGTTGCTTTGGGTGTAATCCCCCGTGGCGTATTTGGTCGTGCCCGTGGCGTAAGCAGCATTAAACGGACCGCTGCCGTAGCCGATGCGAATACCCAGGTGGTTGCCGTCTTTGGAAGTGGCGCCTGCGTTCGAAGCTTGCTCACCCAAGGCGTACATCAAATGCCCATTAAAGCCACCTAGGCCGCTGGGCAAGATGTAGCCAATGGAGTTGGATGCCCGCACATTGGTGCGCGCCGTGGTGCCACCAGCGGCAACCGGGTAAAACAACTGGCCCGCATTGCCCAGGCCGTTGGTGCCGAACGGGTGCATGGCGACCGTCAGATTGTTGAAGCTGGGCACGTAATCACGGCCCAAACGCAACTCACCCAAAGACGCGTCGATCAGGCTGACTGTAGAGCGGCGACCAAATGTCAAGCCGCCGTTGTTCACCGAATCCTTGTTCGTGGTGCTGGTGCTGCCGCCCACGCCGCTGTCGGGTGTGACCGCTGCTTCCAGCCAGAAACCGGCCTTTAGCCCGGCGCCCAAATCTTCCGTGCCGCGAAAACCCAGGCGGCTGGAGGTGTTGCTGTCGGTAGAAAGTTGGGTAAGAGACCCGCCACCGTCGGCACGGGTGCTGACGTAAGCCACGTCCAGCACGCCAAACACCTCGACTGTTGATTGAGCTTGTGCCCAACTTGCAGCCGCGCAAAGAGAAGTCAAAACCAATGGAGTACGCAATTTCATGATGAGCTAGGTGTTGAGAGTCGAGGCCTTGTTTTTAACCTGATCGCTTGACGGTAACCAGCAATAAGCCCGAGCACCCCCCAAAAAACCGTACAAACCCTAGGCAAACTGTAGCGCGCCTGCAACAGACATCGCCATCAACGAAACAAGCCGTTAAGCCTTCTCACGGCGGCTGTTTGAGCGCACCGTTTGTCGCGCCACCTCCAGTTCAAAGCCTCGTTGCACCAAAAACCGAATTTGCTTGGCCTGCGCGGATGCGTCAGCGGGCGGCTGGCCAAACTTTTTTCGCCAGACTTGCGTGGCGCGTTCTTGCTCGGTGGCCTGAAGCGACTCCAGCGCCGGCGCAACGGTGGCCGCATCCAAGCCCCTGACCTCTAGCTCATGGCGCAAGCGCACGCTGCCCAGGCGCGGGGCGCGTCGGTTCAACAGCGACTCGGCCACGCGCTGCTCGCTCATCAGGCCCTTGGCTTGCAGCTCATCGAGCAGGCCAGCCAATTGCCCCGGCTGCTGCTCCAGGGGGGCCAGCTTGCGCGCCAACTCGGCGCGCGAGTACTCACGCGTTGCCAAGTAGCGCAGCGCGCGGCCCTTGAGGGCTAAGGCAGCCACACTGACTGCCACGGCTCAGGCCTCGGCGGCGTCGGGCAACAAGGGGATGCCTAAGGATTCGCGCACCTTGTTTTCAATCTCGTGCGACAAGGCCGGGTTTTCGCGTAAGAACTCGCGTGCGTTGTCGCGGCCCTGGCCGATTTTTTCGCCCTGGTAGGCGTACCAAGCGCCCGATTTTTCGATGATGTGCGCGGTCACGCCCATGTCGATGATTTCGCCGTGGCGGCTAATGCCCTCGCCAAACAAAATATCAAACTCCGCCGTTTTGAATGGGGGCGACACCTTGTTCTTAACCACCTTGACCTTGGTTTCGTTGCCAATCGAGTCTTCGCCTTTTTTAATGGTGCCGGTACGCCGAATGTCCAGCCGCACCGAGGCATAGAACTTCAGCGCATTGCCGCCCGTCGTGGTCTCGGGGCTGCCGAACATCACGCCTATCTTCATGCGAATCTGGTTGATGAAGATGACCATGCAATTGGCCTTCTTAATGGTAGCGGTGAGCTTTCGTAGGGCCTGGCTCATTAGCCGCGCCTGCAAGCCCGGCAGAGAGTCGCCCATTTCCCCTTCCAGCTCGGCCTTGGGTGTGAGCGCGGCCACCGAGTCCACTACGATCAAATCAACGGCGCCAGAGCGCACCAGGGAATCGACAATTTCAAGCGCCTGCTCGCCGGTATCGGGCTGCGAAATCAACAGGTCTTGCAGATTCACACCCAGGTTTTGCGCGTATTGGATGTCCAGCGCATGCTCGGCGTCCACAAAGGCGCACTGGCCACCGATTTTTTGCATTTCGGCAATCACTTGCAGGGTGAGCGTGGTTTTGCCCGAGGACTCAGGGCCGTAGATTTCAATCACCCGTCCACGTGGCAGGCCGCCCACGCCCAGCGCAATGTCCAGCCCCAAGGAGCCGGTGGACACCACCTGTATGTCTTCAATCACCTCGCCTTCGCCCAGGCGCATGATGGTGCCTTTGCCGAATTGCTTTTCAATTTGCGCCAGCGCAGCCTGTAGCGCCTTGGCCTTTTCGGCGTTGGCGGGGCCGGGAATATTGCTGCCTTTAACTTGCACGTCCATGTGAATCTCCTGTTGAGGGGGTACTGAAAAGCTGGATGCCTGAACAGTATTCTAGATGAGTGATATGCTCGATTCAATCGTTTTTTAGTCAGTTTGCCTGACTATTTAAACCCTTGTTCACCGCCCTAAAAACCGCAAGCCTTCGCTCCTTTTTAATCGTCAGCCCCCATGGATAAAGACCCGTTAGGCCCGGCGAATGCGCACCCCGCCCCGGGTGGCGGTGCGCACCCAGACCGCCGCCAAACCCATTTGGGGCGTTTGCTGGGGCATGCCATGCGCCGCTTTGACGACCGGGTGCTGGCCTTGATGGCGCATGATGCCGAGGTGCCGCTGCGCCTGTCGCACTTGGCGGCACGCGCGCAGGTGAGCGCGGCGCACATTCACCTCACCCGGCATCTGGCGCGCGAGGGCTCGCGCCTGACCGATCTGGCGCGGCAGGCGGGCATGAGTAAGCAGGCCATGGCCGATTTGGTCGCGCAATGCATGGCCTGGGGCTTGGTAGACAAGCAGCGCACCGAGCACGACCGGCGCTGCCAACGCATTCGGTTCACCGCCACCGGGCTGCTGTGGTTGCAGGCCTTCGAGCGCGCCGTGAGCCAGGCCGAGGCCGAGTTCCGGCAAGCGGTGGGGGTGGACATGGCCCTGGTCACCGCGCTGGCGCTGGAGGCCTACGCCAACGGCTATGAGGGCTGAGCGCGTGCCTAAAATCTGGCCCATAAAAACCCCGAGGAGACAAACATGCGGATTCTGATTGCGGAAGACGATCAGGTGTTGGCGGACGGTTTGCTGCGCAGCCTGCGCGCCTCAGGCGCGGCGGTCGATCACGTAGGCACCGGCACCGAGGCCGACGCCGCCCTGATGACCCACAGCGAATTTGATCTGCTGATACTCGACTTGGGCCTGCCCAAAATGCATGGGCTAGACGTGCTCAAACGCCTGCGCGCGCGCGCTTCGTCGTTGCCGGTGCTGATTCTGACCGCCGCCGATAGCGTGGAGGAACGGGTCAAGGGCCTGGACTACGGCGCCGACGATTACATGGCCAAACCGTTCTCGCTGCAAGAGTTGGAAGCACGGGTGCGTGCGCTGACGCGGCGTGGCATGGGCGGCGCCAGCAGCCTGATACGCCACGGCCCGCTGACCTACGATCAAGCGGGGCGCGTGGCCACCATTGACGACAAAATGATTGAGCTGTCGGCGCGCGAGCTGGGCTTGCTGGAGGTGCTGCTGCAACGCGCGGGCCGCCTGGTAAGCAAAGACCAATTGGTGGAGCGCCTGTGCGAATGGGGCGAAGAGGTGAGCAACAACGCGATTGAGGTGTATATCCACCGGCTGCGCAAAAAGATCGAGAAAGACCCGATTCGCATTGCCACCGTGCGCGGCCTGGGCTATTGCCTTGAAAAAATTCCACACAGCGCCTAGGGATGGCGCGTAGCCGCTCGCAGCGCCCGCCCAGCGCATGAAGATTTTCCAGCGCGAGCAGCGCTCGCTATTCGGTGAGATTCTGGACTGGATGCTCACGCCGCTGCTGCTGCTGTGGCCTGCCAGCTTGGCGCTGACTTGGCTGGTAGCCCAAGGCATTGCGGGCCGACCCTTTGACCGGGCGCTGGAGTACAACGTGCAAGCGTTGGCCCAGTTGGTCACGGTGCAAAACAACCGGGTGCAGATCAAGTTGTCGCCTTCCGCACGCGACATGTTGCGCGCCGACGACTCCGACCGCATTTACTACCAAGTGCTAGGCCCCAAGAGCGATGTGCTCAGCGGCGACAAGGACTTTCCACCGCTCACCGATGAGGAAAAACCCCTTATTGGCGACGTGCGCCTGCGCAACGGGGAGATGCGCGGTGACGACGTACGCATTGCCTACACCTGGGTCAGCGTAGACCCCAAATTCGACGGCGAGAACGGCTTGATTGCCTTGGTGCAGGTGGCAGAGACGCTGGAGAAGCGCTCCACCTTGGCCAGCGAAATCATCAAGGGCGTGATGCTGCCGCAATTCGTCATCCTGCCGCTGGCGGTGCTGCTGGTGTGGCTGGCCCTGGTGCGCGGCATCAAACCGCTGAACGAATTGGAGCAGCGCATTCGGGCGCGCAGGCCCGACGACTTGAGCCCGCTGGACGACCGGGTGGTGCCGCAAGAGGTGGCGCCCCTGGTGTCCTCGGTCAACGACTTGCTGACCCGGCTCAAGGACTCGATTGCCACGCAAAAGCGCTTTCTGGCCGATGCGGCCCATCAGCTAAAAACGCCACTGGCGGGCCTGCGCATGCAGGCCGATCTGGCGCTGAGGCAAGGCACCAGCACCGAGGAGCTGAAACAGTCGCTCAAACAAATCGGCCACGCCAGCGTGCGCGCCACCCATACGGTGAACCAGTTGTTGGCGCTGGCACGGGCCGAAAACAGTGGCCGCTTAGTCGTCAAACAAAGCTGCGACTTGGCCGAGCTGGCGCTGGATGTGGTGCAAGACTCGGTGCCGCGCGCGCTGGACAAGCGCATCGACCTGGGCTACGACGGCGCCCAACCCCACTCCCCCAGCACCACGCTCAACGGCAACCCCACGCTGCTCAAAGAGCTGGTGCGCAACCTGGTGGACAACGCCATCAATTACACGCCCACGCATGGGGTGGTGACGGCGCGCGTATGCATCGGCCCGCACGGGGACACGCTGGAGCTGCAAGTAGAAGACAGCGGGCCCGGCATTGCCCTGGCCGAGCGCGAGCTGGTGTTCCAGCCCTTTTACCGCACCCTGGGCAGCGGCGTGGACGGCTCGGGCCTGGGCTTGGCCATCGTGCAAGAAATCGCGCGCCAGCACCAGGCCGAGGTGCGCATAGAAGACGCTCGCCCCGGGCACCTACCGCCTGGCACCCGCTTCACGGTGCGCTTTGAGATGGGGCAGGCGGGGCAGACGGGCTAGGCGGCGCGGCACAGGGCCGCAAAGTCTTGCCCGCCAGCGCGGGCAGCGCCTGTACGCGGGCGACCTCTGCCGGATCCAGGTCGGGTAGGCGCAGCAGATGCGCGGGCTGCGCAGCCTGCTCCAGCACCACTTTGGCAGAGCGAACGCCGCGCAGACTTAAGGCTTGCAACTCGGCCTCGGCCTCGGCCTGGGTGGCAAAGTCACCCAAGGAAAAGCCCGGTTGCAGTGCCGCTTGGCGCACCGGTTGCACCGACACACCCAATTTTTGTAGCTCCTGCCCTTTGCGCGCCAACAATTCCGGGCTGATGTATTTGCCCATGTACACAATCCAGTGCGCGGCTTCGCGTGCGTCTTGCAAGCGCCAGCGCTCGCCGCCCGGCAAGGCCTGCTCCAACGCGCCGCGCAACGCCTGCGCCTGTGCCGCGTTGAACAAGCCCGCTTCCAGGCAATTAGCTGGCTGGCGCGCTGCTGCCTCGGCTTGGCGCCATTGCTCAGGCGACAGCACGCGCACGGCCTGAGGCTGAATTTGCTGCTGCAGGCGCTGCGGCTCTGCCTGCGTGGGCGGTGCCAAACCCCATGCGCTGAGCCAAGCTTGTGACCACGCCCAGTAGGCCGTATTGAGCAAAAGCAAGACCAACACCAGGGCTCTTAACATGGCCGCACACTCCATTGGGCACTGGTGATTTCTTGCATGCCGTGCTCGGTTTGCACGCGCAAGGCGCCGCTGGCAGTCACCCCCCGCCCATGACCTTGCACCCCATTACTCAAACACAGCCTGCGGTCACGCAGCAGATCGCGCCGGTCAAAGCGTGCCACAAAAGGCGCCAAGCCCTCGCGCTCAAACTGCCGCAGCGTGCGCGCCAGCGGCGGTGCCAGCCACTGCAAGGCCACCGGCGCGCTCACGCCAGGGTGGCACACGTTTAGCCCAATCGGTGGCGGGTCTTGCCGCGCCAGCACCGGGGTTTGCAGATTCACGCCGATGCCCACCACCAAGTAACGCGTGGCGGCTGTACCCGCACCCGCACCCGCAGTCTCCACCAGAATGCCAGCCAGCTTGGCGTTGTCGCACCACAGGTCATTGGGCCATTTGAGTTGGATGCGCGGCGGCGCTGTCGGTGTGGCGGTTGGTGCTGCGGGTGGTGCTGGTTCCAGCGCCTCGGCCACGCTCACACCCACGGCCAGCGACAGGCCCGACCAATCGCTGGGCTGTAGCGGCACACCCAGCGAAAACGTGAGTGCCTGCCCGGCCTCGGAATGCCAGCTTCGCCCCAGGCGGCCCCGGCCCGCGGTCTGCCGCTCGGCCACCAGCAACACCGCGTCGCAACGCCCGCTGCGCGCGCGGCGCATCAGCTCGCTGTTGCTGGAGTCGATCTCAGGCCACACCTCCACTGTGAGACCCGGCCAAACTGCGTCCAGGCGGGGTTGGAGTGCGGACAAGGCCCAATCCATGGCGCAAGCCGCGCTCAACGGCGGCGCTTGGGCGCCAGCAGCGTGCCCCGACAGGCGGGTGCCCCACAGTGGCAGGGGTACTCGGCCCGCAGCTTAGCGGTGTAGCGCTCCTCCACCACCAAACCGTAGTCGTAGTGCAGCTCTTCGCCCGCATGGATGTCGCGCAGCGCGTGTATAAAAATGCGTCCCCGCTCCTCTTGCACCTCGCAATTGGGCGCGCAGGCGTGATTGATCCAGCGCGCCGAATTGCCGCCGTGGTTGGCATCAATCACCTGCCCATCGTCCAGATGAAAGTACAGCGTATGGTTGGGGTCTTGCGGGTGCTGCGGGTGGCGGCGCTGGGCTTCTTCCCAACTGATGCGCTCACCCCGGTATTCGATCAGGCGCGTACCGGCCACCAGGTCTTGCAGGGCGAACACGCCCTTGCCGTGTACCCCCGAGCGGCGCACCTGAATCCTGCGCGTGGGCGCTGCTTTTTTACTGGACACGGTAAAAATTTGGTATGTTGAGATCGTACGCACACGAGCGTGCGCGTGCGCAGGCGCGAGGTGGCGGATTGTAAGAGCAGGGTTGGGGTGAACATGATGACGAAAACATTGGTGATTGCGGAAAAGCCTTCAGTGGCGCAGGACATCGTGCGCGCCCTCACGCCGCAGGAGGGCAAGTTTGAAAAGCACGACGAGCATTTCGAGAGCGCCCATTACCTGGTGACCAGCGCGGTTGGCCACTTGCTGGAGATTCAGGCGCCCGAGGCCTTTGATGTGAAACGCGGCAAGTGGAGCTTTGCGCATCTGCCGGTCATCCCGCCGCACTTCGATCTCAAGCCAATAGACAAAACCAAGTCGCGCCTGAATGCGGTGGTGAAACTGGCCAAGCGCAAAGACGTGGCCGACCTCATCAACGCCTGCGACGCCGGGCGCGAGGGCGAGCTGATTTTTCGCCTGATTCAGCAGTACAGCAAAAGCCGCCACCCGGTGCGCCGCCTGTGGCTGCAGTCCATGACGCCGCAAGCCATCCGCGAGGGCTTTAGCCATTTGCGCAGCGACGCGCAAATGCTGCCGCTGGCTGACGCCGCGCGCTGCCGCTCGGAAGCCGATTGGCTGGTCGGCATCAACGGCACACGCGCCATGACCGCTTTTAATTCGCGCGACGGCGGCTTTTTCCTCACCACGGTGGGCCGGGTGCAAACACCCACCCTCAGCGTGGTGGTGGAGCGGGAGGAGAAGATTCGCCAATTCGTCTCGCGCGACTACTGGGAAGTGCACGCCAGCTTTGTGAGCGCCGCTGGCGAGTACCCGGCCAAATGGTTCAACCCGGCCTGGAAGAAAAGCGAGGGCGACGCCGAGCAGCGGCCTGAGCGCCTGTGGAGCGCGCGCGAGGCACGCGCCATTGCCGACGCCGTGCGCGGGCAAAACGCCAGCGTGAGCGAAGAATCCAAGCCCACCAGCCAGCTCAGCCCGCTGCTGTTTGACCTCACGTCCTTGCAGCGCGAGGCCAATGGCCGCTTTGGCTTTAGCGCCAAAACCACGCTGCAACTGGCGCAAAGCCTGTACGAGCGGCACAAGGCGCTCACCTACCCGCGTACCGACTCGCGCGCCCTGCCCGAAGACTATGTGCCCGTGGTGCGCCAAACCTTTGAGATGCTGGCCGATAGCGGCCTGCGCCACTTGGCGCCGCACGCCGCAGTCGCACTAACGCAAAACTACATCAAGCCCACCAAGCGCGTGTTTGACAACAGCAAGGTGAGCGACCACTTCGCCATCATCCCCACGCTGCAAGCGCCCGCGGGCTTGAGCGAGGCCGAGCAAAAGCTCTACGACCTGGTGGCGCGCCGCTTTTTGGCCGTGTTCTACCCAGCCGCAGAGTACCGGGTAACGACCCGCATCACACAGGCGCTGGGGCAGCACTTTCGCACCGAAGGCAAGGTGCTGGTTAACCCCGGCTGGCTGGCGATTTACGGCAAAGAGTGGCCAGACGACGAGGCCCAAGGCCCGCAAAATCTGCCCCTGGTGCAGCCAGGCGAGCAAGTGCGCGCCGAGTCTGTGGAACCCAAGGCGCTAAAAACCCGTCCCCCAGCGCGCTATTCCGAGGCCACGCTGCTGGGCGCCATGGAAGGTGCGGGCAAACTGGTGGAAGACGACGAGCTGCGCGAAGCCATGCAAGAAAAAGGCTTGGGCACACCGGCCACCCGCTCCAGCATCATCGAAGGGCTGATTGCCGAAAAATACATGCTGCGCGAGGGGCGCGAACTCGTCCCCACGGCCAAGGCGTTTCAGCTGATGACGCTGCTGCGGGGCTTGGGTGTGGAAGAACTGAGCCGACCCGAACTCACCGGTGAATGGGAATACAAGCTGGCCCAAATGGAACACGGGCGCTTAAGCCGCGACCAGTTCATGGCCGAAATTGCCAGCATGACCGAGCGCATGGTGCGCAAAGCCAAGGAGTACGACCGCGACACCATTCCCGGCAACTACGCCACGCTGCAAGCGCCGTGCCCCCAATGCGGCGGCGTGGTGAAAGAAAACTACCGCCGCTACGCCTGCTGCGGCGCCTCCGGTCAAGACGAGGGTTGCGGCTTTTCCTTTGGCAAAACCCCGGCCGGCCGCACCTTCGAGTTGGCCGAGGTGGAGCAGTTTTTGCGCGACCGGCACATCGGCCCGCTAGAAGGCTTTCGCTCCAAAGCCGGTTGGCCCTTTAGCGCGGCCATGCTCATCAAGTTTGACGAGGCGTCACAAAACTACAAGCTGGAGTTTGACTTTGGCGACGACCGCAAGGCCCAAGAAAGCGGCGAATTGGTCGATCTCTCCGGCAGCGAGAGCCTAGGCCCCTGCCCGCGCTGCGGCAGCCGCGTGCTGGAATGGGGCAGCAGCTATGTATGCGAAAAATCCGTTCCCACGGTGCAACAGACTACACCCAGTTGCAGCTTCAAAAGCGGCAAAATCATTCTGCAACAGCCGATTGCACGCGAACAAATGGCCAAGCTGCTGGAAACCGGCAAAACCGACTTGCTGGACAAGTTTGTGAGCATACGCACGCGTCGCAGCTTCAAGGCCCATCTGGCCTGGGACGCGGCGGCTGACAAAGTGGGCTTTGAGTTTGCCCCCTCCAAATTCCCGCCGCGCCCGCCACGTGCGGGCACGGCGGTAGCCAGCCCTGCGGCGGCGACGGCGGCGTCCGTGCCCGGCGGCAAACCGGCAGCGCGCACCCGGGCACCGGCCAAAGTGCCTGCTCAAGCCAAAGCCGCCGCGCCATCACCCGCCAAGGCAAGCGCCAAGGCAGCCACCAAGCGACCGGTCAAAGCACCCAGCAAAGCCCCCGCCAAGCCCCGCGCAGCCAGGAAAACGACCGTGGCCAGCGGCGGCGCACGCCCCAGCGAGGCCCTCGCAGCGGTAATTGGCAGCGCGCCCTTGGCACGCGGCGAAGTCATTAAAAAACTGTGGGATTACATTCGTGCCCACCAACTGCAAGACCCCAAAGACAAACGCAACATCTTGGCCGACGCCACACTGCTGCCGGTGTTTGGCAAGGCGCAGATCAACATGTTTGAGTTGGCGGGTATCGTCAGTCAGCACCTGCGCCAAGTATGAATTTCCCCCACCCCACTGACAAGGAGACACCTTGAACCTAGAAACCGCAGTTGAGCGCTTGATGGCACTCAAAAATCTTATGCATAAACACGGCGATGACCCCCTGCATCTATTCACCGGGTGGGTGAGGTCGCTACGTGCCCGATTGCACCGCCCTGGGATGCCCTGGCGGCACACTCGGGCGCGTCCAACTGCGGTTTCTAGGTTGAAGAAAACCCTGATCGCCACCGCCCTGCTGGGCTCGGCAGCCCTGGCCCAGGCGGCTGGCTTTGTTTTGAGCAGCCCCGACATCAAGGCCGGCCGCACGATTGCCAACGCCCATGTGTTCAACGGCTTTGGCTGCACCGGCGAGAACAAGTCGCCCGCGCTGAAGTGGAGCGGCGCGCCCAAAGGCACCAAGGGCTACGCGCTGTCGGTCTATGACCCCGATGCACCCACCGGCTCGGGCTGGTGGCACTGGGTGGTGATTAACCTGCCTGCGGACGCGAGCGAAATCGCAGCCGGTGCGGGCACGCCCAACAGCAGCAGCCTGCCCAAAGGCGCCAGCCAAGGCCGCACCGACTTTGGCGCGGCCGCCTGGGGTGGCCCCTGCCCGCCCGTGGGCGACAAGCCGCACCGTTATGTGTTCACCCTGCACGCGCTCAAAACCGACAAAATCGAGGTTCCCGCCGACGCCACGGCCGCGCTCATTGGCTACATGGTGAACGCCAGCAGCTTAGGCAAAGCCAGCTTTACCGCCACCTACGGCCGCAGCAAGTAAACCCAGCCCCGCCATGCGCCCACCGCCGCGCTTGGGCGTAGCCGCCAGTGTGGTGGCGCTGCCACCGGGGCCCTGGCCCACGGTGGCCGCTTTTTTGTGCCAGCGCTTTAGCCACATCCCGCCTGCCGTGTGGGCGCAGCGGCTGAGCGAGGGTGTGGTGCTGGATGAGCAGGGCCTGTGCGTCGATGCCACGCGTCCCTACCAAGCGCATACGCGCGTTTTCTACTACCGCCAGGTGGAGGCCGAGGCGCCTGCGGCGGAGGGCGAAACCCTGCTGTTCCAAGACGCGCACCTGGTGGTGGCCGACAAGCCGCACTTCATGCCGGTCACGCCCGGTGGCGCCTGCCTGCACACCAGCCTGTTGCTGCGCTTGCGCCAGCGCCTGAATCTGCCCACGCTCACACCCATGCACCGCATCGACCGCGACACAGCCGGGGTGGTGGTGTTTTTGGTGCAGCCCGCGCACCGGGGCGCCTACCACGCGCTGTTTGGCGCGCAGGCGGTGCATAAGCATTACGAGGCGGTGGTTCACGTGCCGCCTGGTAGGGCGATTCCTGAGGCCCGCCATAGCCGCATGGCGGCCAGCAGCCACTTCATGCAAATGCAAGAGGTGCCGGGTGAGCCCAACGCCCACACCCACATCGAATGCCTGGGCCGCGCGGGTGACTGGGCCTGGCTGGGCCTGCAAGCCTTAACCGGGCGGCGCCACCAATTGCGGCTGCACTGCGCTGCTTTAGGCCTGCCCATTGCCAACGACCGGCTGTATCCGGTGCTGCAAGCGCCAGGCACAGACGACCCGCAACAGCCCTTGCAACTGCTGGCGCGGCGCATGGCTTTTCAAGACCCCATCACTGGCCAGGAGCGGGCGTTTGAAAGCCAGCGCCGCTTGCACTGGCCGCGCACAGACTAACGCCCGGCTTCGGGGCATACTGAGCGCTTTTGGTGAAGCGCCGCCGCCATGATCCCTTTTTCTGTACTCGACCTGTCCCCCATCACCGAGGGCTCGGACGCCGCCGCCTCGTTCCGCCACAGCCGCGCGCTGGCCCAGCATGTGGAACGCCTGGGCTTTGCGCGCTACTGGCTGGCCGAACACCACGGCATGCCCGGCATTGCCAGCGCGGCCACGTCCATCCTCATCGGGCATATTGCGCAGGCCACGCAACGCATTCGCGTCGGCGCGGGCGGCATCATGCTGCCCAACCATTCGCCGCTGGTGATTGCCGAGCAGTTCGGCACCCTGGAGTCGCTCTACCCGGGCCGCATCGACCTGGGGCTGGGCCGCGCGCCCGGCTCCGACCAGGCCACGGCGCGTGCGCTGCGGCGTAACCTGCAGTCCGACGCCGACGAATTCCCGCAAGACGTGCTGGAGCTGATGGACTTCATGTCCGAGGCGCCGCAGCAGCGCGTGCGCGCCGTACCGGGGCGGGGGCTGAATGTGCCGGTGTGGATTCTGGGCTCCAGCCTGTTCGGCGCCCAGCTTGCCGCCGCGCTGGGCCTGCCGTTTGCCTTTGCCTCGCACTTCGCCCCGGCCCTGCTGATACAGGCGCTCCAGGTCTATCGCGCCCAGTTCAAGCCCTCGCCCCGGTTGGCCAAGCCCTATGTGATGCTGGGCTTTAACGTCTTCGCTGCCGACACCGACGCACAAGCCGCGCTGCTGGCCAGCTCGCAACAACAGGCGTTTGTGAACCTGCGCAGCGGCCGCCCCGCGCGCCTGCCACCGCCCGTGCCCGGCTATGCCCAAAGCCTAGGCCCCCAAGAACGCGCGCTACTGGACTCGGTAGGCGCCTGCTGGGCTATAGGCGCACCCGACACCGTGCGCCAGGCCTTAAGCGACTTCATCGCCCGCACCCAGGCCGACGAACTCCTCATCGGCTGCGCCATGTTCGACCCCGCCGCCCGCCTGCGCTGCTACGAAATCGTCGCCGGCGTGCGCGCCTCGCTACACCCAGCAAGCACCCGCCAAGCCCAAACAATCGAGATCTGACCCCAATCTGTGACGAATAATCGGGGTCAGACCCCGATTGTTTTCAACAAGCATGCAAATCTTCCACGCCCACGACGCCGCCCGCCAGTTGCCGCTGCCGCCCAATGCCAAATGGCCAGCGGGCGTGCCCTTTGTCACCGTGTTTCAGCACGGCAGCATGCTGACCGAGCTGTGCCAATTGCGCGGCCAGGATCACCAGACGCCGCATGAGCAAGACGAGCTGTACTTCATCCTCGAAGGCAGCGCCGTGTTCGTGCATGCGGATGGCGAGCAGCCCGTACAGCGCGGCCACGCGATCCTGGTTCCGGCTGGCAAAGCCCACCACTTCAAAGACATGAGCGCCGACTTCGCCGCTTGGGTTGTGTTCTGGGGGCCACCCGGCGGCGAATAATTGGGGTCTGACCCCAATTATTTTTCTAGCCAGTCGCGCACGGCGGTGTTGAAGGCTTGGGGCTGTTGCACCATCACCCAGTGGCCGGTATCGAAGCCCATGACTTGGCTGCCGGGTTGCGCGGCTAGCTGTTCGGCCCAGGCGTTGGAGTGGAATAGGAAGGGCTTTTTGCGCCCGTAGAGATAGAGCATGGGGCAGTCGGGGCGCAGCGGGCGCAGGGCGCGGTAGGAGCCGTGCTGACCAGTCCATTGAATCCAGTACGGGTAGTTCATGCGCGAGGCGATGCGCTGGGGCTCGCTGCGGCAGCCCAGGGCGCGTGCCATCAAGCGCGTCATCGGGTCGCCCATGCGGGGGCCCAGCGCCCAGGCCAGCGCCAGCCAGAGCTGGTAGCCCGCAATCATCAGCTTGGCGCGCAGGTTGATTTCCGCCATATGCGCCGAGGAGCCCGCGTCGCCAATATCCACGCCGATGATGCGGCGCACCCGCTGCGGGTGGCATTGGTAGTAGCGGTAGCCAAAAGCGCAACCCCAGTCGTGCAGCAGCAAGGTGACCGGGCGGTCTGGGCTGACCGCTTGCAGGATCTGGTCTAGATGCGCCACCAACTCGTCTAGGCTGCGGGCGCGGCGCGGCTGGCTGGCGTCAAAGCCGGGCCAGGTGAAGCGCACGCAGCGGTAGCGGTCTTGCAAGGCGGCCACCTGGGCGTCCCACAGGTGCCAGGTGTCGGGCCAGCCGTGCAACATGACCAGGGTTTCGTCGCCTTGGCCGTCGATATGGACTTCGGTGCCGTCCACGGTCAGCGTGTGCATGGGGGGGTTCCTTCTCGGGCAGGGGGTGATGGCGGGCGGTGCGTCAGGCGCACAGCAGTCGGAGCATAGGCCATTGGCGCTCCAGGGCGATGGCCCGCAGTTGGGCGTCGGGGTTGACCGCCACCGGCTGCTGCACCGCCTCCAGCAAGGGCAGGTCGTTGATGGAGTCGCTGTAAGCGCGGCTGCTGAAATCGGCCAGCGTCTGGCCCCGGGCTTGCAGCCACTGGTGCAGCCGGTGCACCTTGCCCGCGCGCATGTTCAAAGCGCCCTGGGTGCGCCCGCTGAAGACCCCTGAGGCGCATTCCAGTTCTGTAGCCAGCAGGTGCTCGATGCCGAAGTGCCGTGCCGTCAACTCGGTCAAGAAGCGGTTGGTGGCGCTGCTCATCACAACCAGATCCCCCGCTGCCTGGTGCTGCTGCACCAGTTCCAGCGCTGCCTGTGGAATATGGGGCCGCACATAGTCGGTAAAAAAGCGCAGGCGGTGCGGTGCCCATTGCGATTCGCTCAAGGGGCGCAGGGTGCTGGCGTAAAAATCGCAAAACACGCGCATATCCACGCTGCCCGCCCGGTAGGCGGCGTGTAGCTCGGCGTTGCGCGCGGCCAAACCGGCATCCGCCAGCCCCAGGTCATGCAGAAATTGGCACCACAGTTGATGGCTGTCGCCATCCAGCAAGGTGTGGTCCAGGTCGAATACGGTGAGGTTCATACGCTGGCAAGCGAAGGGGCAAGCGCGGCGCCGTGCCGTAGCGGCAGGTGCCAGACCATGTGCTGTTTGCTTAAATGCACCGACCCCAGGCGCACCGCGTCCGGCTCCACACCAAAGGTCTTGAAACCCAGGCTTTCGTACAAAGCCGTGGCCGCCGCGTTGCCCTGCGTCACCGTGAGCACCAGGCTTTCTATGCCGTCTTGCTGCGCTTGCGCCAACAGGGCCTGCATGAGGGCGCGCGCAAGGCCCTGGCCCGCGTGTTCGGCCTGCACGTACAGGCCCACCACGGTGGCTTTGTGCCGGGTGTTGGCACGCGCCTCGCGCTCCAGCCCGACCATGCCGACCAGTTGCGTGCCCGGCTCCGCATGCCGCCACGCAGCACCCCAAAAGCGGTGCTCGGGCGCGGCAGCCAAGCGCCGCTCACTGGCCTCTAGGGGCTGGCGCTGCGCCTCCTCAAAGGAAGTGGTGAAGGCCTGCGGATGCGCTTGCAAGGCACGCAAACGCAAAGCCCGATACGCGAGCGCGTCGGCGGGCAGCAGGGGGCGGATGAAAAACGGGTGACTCATCCGCCATGGGGCTCGGCACCGGGCAGCACCCACCCCAAGTCTTGCCAGGCCAGCGCGATGGCGTGTACGGCCTGCGCCATGTGCTGCGGGCCAATCGCGCCGATACAGCCGACGCGAAAAGTCTCGACCTCGGTCAACTTGCCGGGGTACAGAATGAAGCCGCGCGCCTTGACCGCCGCATAAAAGCGTTTGAAATCGTAGGTCGCTTGCCGGGGTGCATGAAAGGTGACGATGATGGGCGCCTGCACCGCCGCATCCAAAAAAGGCTTGAAACCCAAGGCGACCATGCCTTGTACCAATGTCTGGCAATTGGCCTGGTAGCGCGCCAGCCGGGCGGCTTGCCCCCCCTCGGCCTCGAACTGCGCCAGCGCCTCGTGCAAGGCCACGACCACATGCGTGGGTGGGGTAAAACGCCACTGGCCGGTTTGTTCCATGTACTGATGCTGGTCGTACAAGTCCATCGCCAGCGACTGGCTGCGCCCCCCGCAGGCTTGCAATACCGCTTTGCGGATGAACACAAAGCCCATGCCGGGAACGCCCTCCAAGCACTTGCCACTGGCCGCCACCAGCGCATCAAACCGAATCTGACGGGCATCGATGGGCAAAGCACCAAAGGAACTCATGGCATCGACGATCAGGCCCTTGCCGTGGGCGGCACAAACAGCAGCCACCTCGGCCAGCGGGTTGAGTACACCGGCGCCGGTTTCGCAATGAATCATCAGCACATGGGTGACGCTGGCGTCTTGATGCAAACGCGCTTGCAGCACAGCGGCGGATACCGGCTGCGCCTCGTCAAAAGCCAGCGTGGTGCAGCGCCGCCCCATCAGCATGGTCAGGCGCGACGCGCGCTTGCAGTAGGCGCCGTTGTCCAGCACCAGCAAGTGACCGTCGCGCGGCATGACCGTGGCCACCGCCGCTTCCACACTAAAGGTGCCGCTGCCTTGCAAAGGCACCACGGCATGGCTGTCTGGCCCGTGTATCACGGCCAATAGGCTGTTGCGCACGGCAGCGGTCACGGCGATGAAGTCGCCATCCCAGGAACCCCAGTCCTTCAACATGGCCAGCTTGGTGCGCAGCGTGGTGGTTAAGGGGCCGGGGGTGAGGAGGATGGGTTCTCTGTCCATGGGTTGCAAGCGGCAAGGCTGCGTCAATTCGGGGGTAGGCGCCAAGCCTGGGTGCGCCGATTAACGGCGTAACCCAATAGCATAAACAAAACCGTGGCCACGGCGCAGGCCACCGTAATCAGCACCGCCATCGCAGCGGCAGCACCCATTTCGCCCGCCTCATCCAGGTTCAAGATGGCAATGGCAGCGGGTTTGGTATCGGGCGCGTACAAAAACACAAGTGCCGAAATGGTGGTCATGGCATTGATGAAGAAGTAGCGCGCAATCTCGATCAAGGCAGGCGCGCACAGGGGCAGCGTGACGCGCCAGAAGGTGCGGTAAAACGGCACTTTGAGCGAGGCGCCGACGGCCTCGAATTCGGTGTCCAGCGCCTTGAGCGCCGTCAGCGCGGTGAGGTGCCCGGTGGTGTAGAAATGCACGATGCTGCACAGCGTGAGCAGCGCCATCGTGTGGTACAGGCCATGCAGCGGGTTGGCCGCGGCATTGAAGAAAAAGATGTAGCCCAGGCCCAGCACCAGGCCCGGCACGGCCATGGGCAGCATGGCCAGCAGGCCAAGCAGGCGGCGCAAGGCAGGCAGGGCCTTGGTTTTCTCCAGCAAGTAGGCCGTGCCAAACACCAGCGTCGTGCCCAGCAGAGCCGTACCCGTGGCCATTTTCAAGCTGTTGGCAAAGCCGCTGCCCACCTCGGCATCCACCAAGCCCAGCCGGTAATGGCCCCAGGTGGGCGTGAGCTGGTAGGGCCAGAACGACGCGAAAGACGCAAACACAGCCATGCCCAGCATGGCCAGCATCAACAGGGCCATGCCCACGCAGTAGGCACCCAGCAAGCCATCGCGCCAAGCCTGTGGCCGGGGGTGATACGGCACCGCACGGGCGCTGAGCATGGCCGTCTGGCGACGGCTCACATAGCCCTGTACCGCGAAGCTGAGCACCGCTGGCGCCAGCAGCACCAGGGCCACCACCGCGCCCCGGGCAAAGTCCTGCTGGCCGATCACCAATTTGAATACATCGGTGGCCAATACATTGAAGTTGCCGCCAATTACCTTGGGTATGCCAAAGTCGGTCACGACCAGGGTAAACGCCACACCGGCCGCAGAAATCAGCCCGTACCGGGCGCCAGGCAGGGTGATGGTAAAAAACTGGCGCCACCGACTCGCCCCCAGGGCGGTGGCGGCCTCATACAGACGCGCATCGGACAGCGACAGCGCCGTCACCAGAATCATCAGCACATGCGGGAACACGGCAAAGCACTCGGCCAGCACGATGCCGCTGGCGCCGTAAATAGAGGCTATGCCCAGGCTGTGCAGCCAGTCCTTGAGCACACCCTGGTTGCCAAACCAGTAAATCAGTGAAATGGCCGACAACAAAGACGGCGCCAACAACGGAATCAGCGTGATGGCGCGCAGCAAACCCTTGTACGGCATGCAACTGCGGGTCAGCGCCAAGGCAAAGCCAAACGCCAGCGGCACGGTGAGCAGGGTCACCAGCGCCGACACCCACAGGCTATGCCACAAGCTGGTCAGCAGGGCTGGCGTCTGGGCATAGGCCAGGAAGTTATCAAGGCCGGCGAAGCCACCCTGCGGGTTTTGCAGCGCCTGCCCCAAGATGCTGAGCAGGGGTAACGCCAAAAACAGCAGCAGCAGCGGCGCGGCCAGCAACAACGAGAGTCGCACCAAGGGGTCGCCGCCCGGCTGGCGCGACACGTGGGGTGCCGCTTGCATCAAAACACCTGGATGCGCGCTGGCAGCAGCTTGAGCGGCAGCACCGACCCCGCTTGCAGGCCGCGCTCGGAAAGAAAGTTGAGCGACAGGGACACCGTTAGTGGCTGCCCGTGCAAGGCTGCCGCGTAAACCTGCACATGGCAATAGGCGCCCAGAAAATCGATGCGTTCAATGTGGGCTTCAAACACATGGGCGTCGCCCGCCGCAATCGGGCGGGCCAGCACGTCTTCGGGCCGCAGATAGACCTGTACCGCACGGTCTGGCCCGCCACAGGCGAGCCGAATTTCACCCAGCGTGAGTTGCCCTTGGCGTACCTGGCCATTCAAGGTGTTCACCTTGCCTACAAAACCGGCCACAAAAGGCGAGGCGGGCGCGCGGTAAACGGCCAAAGGTGTACCCACCTGTTCGACACAGCCCTGGTTTAAGACCACGATGCGATCGGCCACGGCCAGCGCCTCCTCCTGGTCGTGGGTAACCATGATGGTGGTCACGCCCAGGTTTTGCTGCAAATGGCGAATCTCCTGGCGCAGCCGCACACGCTCCAGCGCATCCAACGCCGATAGGGGCTCATCCAGCAGCAACAAGCCGGGTTGCGTGGCCAGCGCGCGCGCCAGCGCAATGCGCTGTTGCTGGCCGCCCGACAACTGCGCTGGATATGTGTGCCCACTGCCCGGCAAGCCCACCAGTTGCAGCAGTTCGCTCACGCGCTGCGCAATCAGCGCGCGGCCCAGCTTGCGGCTAACCAAGCCATAGGCCACATTGGCGGCCACAGTCAGGTTTGGAAACAGCGCATAGCTCTGGAACACGATGCCGTAGTCGCGCTGGGCCGGTGGCAAGTGTGAAATGTCGCGCCCATTGAGCAGTAACTGGCCCGCGCTTTGCGCCTCCAAGCCGGCAATGATGCGCAGCAAGGTGGTTTTGCCGCAGCCGGAAGGGCCGAGAAAACAAACGAACTCGCCTTGCGCAATGTCCAAACTCACATCACGCAAGGCGCTAAAAGAAGCAAAGCGCTTGTGCAGCCCACGCAGTTGAAGATAGGCGCTGGCGCCAGGGGTCTGCACGGTGGGTCGATTTGCGGGTTAACGCTTCTCGGACTTGGCGTCGTAGCGGCGCGTCCACTCGGCCAGAATGCGCGCCCGATTTTCAGCCGCGTAATTGAAATCCAGTTTGACCAGATGGGCCTCATAGTCTTTGGGCACGTTGGCCAGCGGCGCGGCTACACCGGGCTGGGCCGTGATGGCGAAGTTTTTGCCGTACAGCAGCATGGCGTCTTTGCTGGAAGCCCAGTCGGCCAGCTTTTTAGCCGCTTCGAGTTTCTTGGTTCCTTTGTGGATGGCAAAGGCTTCCAAATCCCAACCCAGGCCCTCTTTAGGGAACACCAAGTCGATCGGCGCGCCCTTGGCTTTGTTGGCATTGGCCCGGTACTCAAACGAAATGCCCATCACGTATTCGCCGCTGGCCGCCATGTTGCAAGGCTTGGAGCCCGAATGCGTGTACTGGGCGATGTTGTCGTGCAGCGCGTCCATGTACTTCCAGCCCTCGCCCTTGCCGTCTTTGTCGCCCCACAAGGTGAGCCAGGCCATCACGTCAAAGTAGCCGGTGCCGCTAGAGGCCGGGTTGGGCATCACGATCTGGCCCTTGTAAATCGGCTTGGTGAGGTCTTTCCAGGTTTCGGGCTTGGGCAGGTTCTTTTTCTGCGCCTCTACGGTGTTAAAGCACACGGTGGCGCCCCACACATCCATGCCCCACCAAGCCGGTACTTTGCGCTTGTCTCGGTAGGCGCTCATGATGGCGTCTAGGTTCAGCGGCGCATAGGGCTCCAACATCGCTTGCTGATCCATCAAGGCCAGGCTGGAAGCGGCCACGCCCATGATGGCGTCGGCTTGGGGATTGGCTTTTTCAGCCAGCAGCTTGGCGGTGATGACGCCGGTAGAGTCACGCACCCACTTGATTTCGATGTCGGGATGGACTTTGTTAAAGCCCTCTTGATAGGCCTTGATCTGGTCGGTCTCCAGCGCGGTGTAAACCAGCAACTGGGTTTTTTGCGCCGACGCCGCCACTGCAAACACAGCGGCCATAACGAACAGCAGGGACTTGAAAACGGGCACAGCGCGCATGGAAACTCCTTTTAGGCCAACGCAGCCAAAGTGACGGATGATGCGCGCGCGCGGTGACAATCTGATGACGCAGGCCTGACACAATCAGCCGCCATGATGCCCGATGCTAACCGTCAAGCGGTTCGGTTACTCCCATAAATTCCGCGCGCAACGCCCGCCCCCACGCCATGCAGCCTACCCACATCGAAGTCAACCAACGGCGCTACCGCCTGCCCAGGCAAACCACCGTGGTGGTGTGTATCGACGGTTGCGAGCCCGACTACTTAGGCCAGGCCGTGGCCGCTGGCCAGATGCCCTGGCTACAGACCATCTTGCGCCTGGGCAGCGGCCTGGTGGCCGACTGCGTGATGCCCAGCTTCACGAATCCGAACAACCTGTCTATCGTCACCGGCGTGCCGCCCAGCGTGCACGGTATTTGCGGCAACTACCTGTTTGACACCACCAGCGGCACCGAGGTGATGATGAACGACGCGCGCTGGTTGCGCGCGCCCACGCTGCTGGCAGCCTTGGCTGACGCCGGTGTGCCGGTGGCCGTGGTCACCGCCAAGGACAAGCTGCGCGCCCTGCTGGGCCACCGCCTGACAGGCATTTGCTTCTCCGCCGAGAAGGCCGACCAGGCCCACCGCGCCGACAACGGCATTGACGACGTGCTGGCCCTGGTAGGCCAGCCCCTGCCCAGCGTGTACAGCGCTGCGCTATCGGAATTTGTGTTTGCCGCCGGGGTCCAGCTGGTGGCGCAGCAGCGCGCCCAGGTGCTGTATTTGTCCACCACCGACTATGTGCAGCACAAACATGCGCCCGGCAGCGTCGGGGCCAACGCCTTTTACGCCATGATGGACGGCTACCTGGCGCAACTGGAAGCCTTGGGCTGTGTGATCGTGCTCACCGCCGACCACGGCATGAATGCCAAAGTGGGCTTGGACGGCCAGCCCGACGTGCTGTACCTGCAAGACTGGTTTGACACTTGGCTGGGCGCGGGCGCGGCACGGGTCATCCTGCCCATTACCGACCCCTATGTGGTGCACCACGGCGCATTGGGCTCGTTTGCCACCGTGTACCTGCCGCCCGGGGGCGATGCGCAGGCCACCTGTACGCGACTGCGCGCGCTGCCCGGCGTGGCGCAGGCGTTGCCGCGCCAAGAGGCCGCGCAGGCTTTCGAATTGCCTGCCGACCGCATCGGCGACCTGGTGGTGGTGGCGCAGCGTTTTACCGTGCTGGGCACAGCCGCCGCACGCCACGACTTGAGTGGCCTGGACGCGCCGCTGCGCTCGCACGGCGGCCTGAGCGAGCAGCGCGTGCCGCTAATTGCCAACCGCGCCATACCCGGTTTGGAGCGCCAACGGCGCTGGCGCAATTTCGACGCCTTTGAGCTGGCATTGAACCGGGCGCAATGAAAGCCCGATCCACCCCACCCCCACGCCGATGTCTATGGACAGCCACGACGCCGCGATAGCCAGCTTCATCCACGACCACCAGTTGGACGCCATGCGCATGGGCGGCAAGCCGTATGGGCGCACGCACGAGCGCCGCATCGAGGTGTTCAACCCCTATACCGGAGCCCGGCTGGGCAGCGTGCCCCAGGCCACGGTGGCGGATGTGCGCGCCGCTTTGGAACAAGCACACGCCTTTTCTGCCCGGCTGAGCCGCTTCGAGCGCGCCCAGGTGCTCAACCGCGCCGCCGCGCTGGTGCGCCAACGCACGGCGCCTATTGCGGCCCTGATTACCGCCGAGTCGGGCTTGAGCCTGATGGACGCCACCTATGAGGCCGGGCGCGTGGCCGACGTGCTCAGCTTTGGCGCCAGCGAGGTGCTGAAGGACGACGGCCAAATTTTCAGTTGCGACCTCACGCCGCACGGCAAGTCGCGGCGGGTTTACACCCAGCGCGCGCCCTTGCTGGGCGTTATCAGCGCCATCACGCCCTTTAATCACCCGATGAACCAGGTGGCGCACAAGGTCGTGCCGGCAGTGGCCACCAACAACCGCATGGTGCTCAAGCCCTCGGAGAAAGTGCCTTTTTCCGCACTGCTGTTTGCCGACCTGCTGCACGAAGCCGGTCTGCCCGAGGGCATGCTCAGCGTGGTCACCGGCGACCCCGCCGAGATTGCATCAACGTTGATTGAACACCCGCTGGTGGACCTGGTCACGTTTACCGGCGGTGTGGCCATCGGCAAGGCGATCGCCCAGCAGGCCGGCTACCGGCGTGTGGTGCTGGAGCTGGGTGGCAACGACCCCCTGATCGTCATGGAAGACGCCGACCTGGACGAAGCCTCCACATTGGCCGTGCAGGGTTCTTACAAAAACTCAGGCCAACGCTGCACCGCCGTCAAACGCTTGCTGGTGCACCAAGCCGTGGCCGCCCGGTTTACCGATCTGGTGGTGGACAAAACCCGTGCCTGGACTTATGGCGACCCACGCGACGCGGCGCTGCAAATGGGCACGGTGATTGACCAGGCGGCGGCACAACTCTTTGAAGCGCGGGTGAACCAGGCCGTGGCCCAGGGCGCGCGGCTTTTGGTAGGCAATCAGCGCCAGGGGGCCTTGTATTCGCCCACGGTGCTGGACGGCGTGCAAGCGCACATGCCCCTGGTGCTGCAAGAGACCTTCGGGCCGGTATCGCCCATCCTGCGCTTTGGCGACATTGACGAGGCAATCGCGCTGGCCAACGGCACGGCCTATGGCCTGTCCAGCGCCGTCTGCACGAACCGCCTGGACTACATCAGCCGCTTTGTCAACGAGTTGCAAGTGGGCAGTGTGAACGTGCGCGAGGTGCCCGGCTACCGGCTGGAGCTGACGCCCTTTGGCGGCATTAAAGACTCCGGCCTGGGTTATAAAGAAGGCGTGCAAGAGGCCATGAAGAGCTTCACCAACCTCAAAACCTATTCCCTGCCTTGGGCCTGAACCCGGCTCGCAGCCGACCGCATCGCCACAACCCGACCCGCACTCGACATGAGCCTTCACGACATTGAACAGTTGTTTGCCGCGCGCGGTGCCGAGCAGTACAGCGGCGAGCCCGTGACCCAATTGCAACACGCCCTGCAATGCGCGGCGCTGGCCGAGGCCGATGGCGCCAGCGATGCACTGGTCACGGCGGCCCTGTTGCACGACCTGGGGCACTTGCTGCACACGCTGGGCGACACGCCCACGCTGCGTGGGCAGGACGACGCGCACCAAACCCGCGCCCTGCCCTTTTTGCGCGACCTGTTTGCCGAGCCCGTGCTGGCGCCGATTCGGCTGCATGTGGATGCCAAACGCTACCTGTGCGCGATGGAGCCCGGCTATGAAAAATGCTTGTCCGCCGACTCCCTGCGCAGCCTGGCGTTGCAAGGCGGTGCATTCGGTGTCGCGCAGGTGCATGCCTTTGCGGCTCTAGCTGGCGCTGAGGACGCCGTGCGCCTGCGCCGGTGGGACGACCGCGCCAAAGTGGCGCACGCACAAACCCCCACGCTGGGGCATTACCTGGCACGCGCCTCGGCCTGTGTCTTGAGCCGCCCCAGCGCATGAGCGGCTGCGCGCACCGGCGCCTGGTGCGCACCCGGGCATGAGCGGCACGGTCTTTGCCGCCGTGATGGTCGCGGCACTGCTGCACGCGAGCTGGAACGCACTGGTCAAGTCCAGTACTGACAAGGCGCTGGACACGGCGCTGATTCACCTCATGGGCTCACTCATTGCGCTGCCGCTGGTGGCGCTGCTGGGCCTGCCTGCGGCGGCAAGCTGGCCCTACCTGGCCGCGTCGCTAGCCATCCACGTCGCCTACTACATCGCGCTCACCGGCGCCTACCAGCATGGCGACCTGGGCCTGACCTATCCGCTCATGCGCGGTGTAGCGCCATTGCTGGTGGCGCTGTCGGCCTCGCTTACCGTGGGTGAGCACCTGTCCCTACTGGCCTGGGTGGGCGTGCTGGGCGTGAGCGCGGGCGTGCTCACGCTGGGCCTGGGACGCGGCGCGCTGGAGTCGCCGCGCGCGCTGGGTTTTGCCTTGGCCAATGCGCTGGTAATTGCCCTGTACACCGTGGTTGATGCGCAAGGCGTGCGCGCCAGCGGCAACGCCTGGCTGTATGTGCTGGCGCTGTTTGCGCTGGACGGCTGGCCGTTCGCGCTGCTGGTGCTGTGGCGCCGCGGCCCGGCACGCGCCTGGCCCTATGCGCGCCAGCGCTGGCCGCTGGCCACCGGCGGCGCGCTGGCCTCATTTGGCGCCTATGGCATCGCGCTATGGGCCATGACCCGCGCGCCGGTGGCCACCGTAGCAGCCTTGCGCGAAACCTCGGTGCTGTTCGCCGCCGTGCTGGGCAGTTGGTGGCTCAAGGAGCGCTTTACGCTGCGCCGCGCCATCGGCACCGCCATCATCCTGGCCGGGGTGATGGCGCTGCGGCTGGGGTAGTCTGCGCGCGTCGGGGCCGTGGTGCCGGGCCATTTCTAGGCGCGCTGTCTGCTACTGGGGCCAACACGGCGGCCACGCACCCGCTTAGGCTTTGGCGCTGGGCGCACCAAGCGCCCGGGGGGTCTAGCAGCCCGGCACGGCCAACGCGGCCAGGGCGCGCACATCGGGCGCGGTGCCCACCGTCCAGCAGGCTGCCAGCAAATCACCCACCCGCGCGGCGCCCAGCACCGGCTCCACCAGGCTGTGGAACTTGGCTTCCAGCATGGCGTCGCTCATGGGGTTGTGGCTGCTGCCAATGGCGTGCTCGATGAACTGGTGCAGCACCCGCCCGTCGGTAAGGGTGATGCGCACATCCACCGCCGCTTCGTCAATGGCGTCGTCCACCGTGGCGTGCACACGCTCGCGCAGGGCGATCACCTCGGGGTTTTGCACCACGGCGTCGCTGTATTCCTCCTCCCCAGCCCGGCCAAACATCAGGCCCGCCGCGCAGGAGTGGAACACGCTGAATTTGCCCTCCAGGCCGGTCTGTGGCGTCTTCTTGCCGGTGAGTTCCAGCACCAGGGCATGCACACGCAACTCCACCTTGGCAATCTGCCCGGGCTGCAAGCCGTGCGCGTTGCGCAACTGCACGCAGGCGTCGATGCTGGGGTGGATGACGATGCCGCAGGCAAAGGGCTTGTAGGTGTTGAAGCCAATCTCAAACCGCTGGCCCAGGCCGTCGCTGATTTCGCGCCAGTCGGTCTTGGTGCTCACCACCTGGGCCAGGCCGCGCGGCGCCTCCAGCGCGCGCGGGCTGGCGGTAAAGCCCTGCTGCGCCAGCAGCGCACTCATCAAGCCCGCACGGGCCGCCGCACCGGGGTGGAAGGGCTTGGTCATGGTGCCAAACTGCTCGCGCAAGCCTATGGGTTGCGAGGCCGCAATACCCAGCGCCATTTGCGTTTGCGCCGCCGACAAGCCCAGCAGCCGTGCGCAGCCCGCCGCCGCGCCCAACATGCCGGTGGAGCCGGTGATGTGCCAGCCCCGGTCGTAATGGTCGGGGTAGAGCATGTTGCCCACGCGGCACGCCACGTCCACACCCAGCACCAGCGCGTCGATCAGTTGGCGGCCCGAGGCGCCGGTTTTTTCGGCCAGCGCCAGCAGCGCGGGCGCCACCGGGCCGGCGGGGTGGATGATGGTTTTAAGGTGCGTGTCGTCAAAGTCGAAGGTGTGCGAGCTGATGCCGTTGATGAGGGCGGCGCTGCCCATGTCCACCCGCTCGCGGCGGCCCAGCAGCGTGGCCTGGGGCGCGGGCTCCAGCAGCTGGCAGGCGCGCAGGGCGGCGCTGGCGGCCTCGTGCTGGGCCGCGCCCACGGCACAGCCCAGCCAGTTGAAGAAGGTGCGGTGCGCCTCGTGCTCCAGCGCATCGTCCCAGCCCCGGCTGGGGTGGTGGGCGACAAAGTGGGCGAGTTGGGCGGTAATGGCAGGTGCCTGGGCATCGGCGCTGACCTGGGTGTTGCGGGCCATCGGGTTTTTCTCACTGAAGGGGCGTGCGGGCCGGGTGCGGCCTGCGTGGGTTAAGGGGGGTGGTTAGAACGCGCCGCGCTAGCTGTCTAGCTGAATGTGGCGCTCGGTGGCGACCCGGCTCCAACGCGCGATGTCGTCGCGCATGTATTGGGCAAACTGCTCCGGGCTCATGGGCTGCGGCTCCAGGGCTTCAGCGGCCAACTTGTCGCGCATATCAGCCGCCGCTAGCACGGTGTTAAGGGTTTCGTTTAAGTGCTTGACCACGGCCGGGGGGAGGCCAGCAGGGCCGACCACGCCGTACCACTGCATGGCGTCAAAGCCCTTCAAGCCCAGCTCTTCCAGCGTGGGCACGTCTTTGAGCAGCGGGTGGCGGCTGCGGCCGGTGACGGCCAGGGGGCGCACGCGGTTGGCGCGTATGTGCGGCAGGGCAGCGGCCAGGCCGGGGAACATGGCCTGGGTTTGGCCACCCATGAGGTCGGTGAACGCAGGCGCGATACCCCGGTAGGGTATGTGCGTCATGAAGGTGTTGGTTTGCAGCTTGAACAACTCCATGGTGAGGTGCGTGAGCGAACCTTGGCCAGCCGAGCCGTAGCTGGCCTGACCGGGGTTTTTGCGCAGGTAAGCCACAAAGTCGGCAAAGCGGGCGGCGGGCAGGTTGGCGGTGACCACCAGCACATTGGGCGTGGCGCCAATCATGCCCACGGGGGTGAAGTCTTTGAGGGCGTCGTAGGGCAGGCGGCGCGTGGCCGGGCTGGTGCCGTGGGTGGCCACATAGCCTTGCATGAGGGTGTAGCCGTCGGGCGCGGCCTTGGCGGTTTGCTGCGCGGCAATGACGCCACCGCCACCGCCTTGGTTGTCCACCACGATGCTTTGGCCCAGCAGGCGCGCCCAGCGCTCGGTCACGGTGCGGCCCACCAGGTCGCTGCCACCACCCGCAGCCACCGGCACGATGTAGCGCAGGGGCCGGGTGGGAAAGGCCTGCGCCCGGGCCAGCGGTGCGGCCAGGGTGCTGGCGCTGGCAATCAGCAGGTGGCGGCGCTGCATGGCGCGCTCAGGCGGCGATGACGCGCGCCATCTCTAGCACTTTGCTGGAGTAGCCCCATTCGTTGTCGTACCAGGACACGACTTTGACGAACTGGCTATCCAGCGCCATACCGGCTTCGGCGTCAAACACCGAGGTGCAGCTCTCACCACGGAAGTCGGTGGACACCACTTTTTGATCGGTGTAGCCCAACACGCCCTTCATCGCGCCTTCGGAGGCGGCCTTCATGGCGGCACAAATCTCGGCATAGCTGGCCGGGCGCTCTAGCTCCACTGTGAGATCGACCACCGACACGTCGGAGGTGGGCACGCGAAACGCCATGCCGGTGAGCTTTTTGTTCAACGCGGGAATGACCACGCCCACCGCCTTGGCCGCGCCAGTGGAGGAGGGGATGATGTTTTCCAGAATGCCGCGCCCGCCGCGCCAGTCTTTGTTGGAGGGGCTGTCCACGGTTTTTTGCGTGGCCGTGGCCGCGTGTACCGTGGTCATCAGGCCGCGCTTGATGCCCCAGGTGTCGTGCAGCACCTTGGCCACCGGTGCCAGGCAATTGGTGGTGCACGAGGCATTGGAGATGATGGCCTGGCCCGCATAGCTGGCGTGGTTGACGCCATAGACAAACATGGGCGTGTCGTCCTTGCTGGGGCCGGTCATGATGACCTTTTTGGCGCCCGCAGCCAAGTGCTTGTCTGCCGTGTCTTTGGTGAGGAAGATGCCGGTGGCCTCGATCACGATGTCGGCCCCCACCTCACCCCACTTCAGCTCCGCCGGGTCTTTCACCGCGCTCAGGCGAATGCGCCGCCCGTTCACCACCAGGTGCGAGCCCTCCACCGCCACCGTGCCCTTGAAGCGGCCATGCACCGAGTCGAACTGCAGCATATAGGCCAGGTAGTCGGGCTCCAGCAGGTCGTTGATGGCCACCACCTCCACGTCCTGAAAATTCTGCGCCGCCGCGCGAAACACCATGCGCCCGATGCGCCCGAAGCCGTTGATGCCGATTTTGATAGCCATGGTTTGCTCTTTCTCTTGCAAGTTAGTAACTCAAGCGCCAGACCGCACAGGCGGTCTTGGCCATCCATTTTTGCCTGTCATTGAGTTGGCTGCGTGTCCACTCCGTCCAACCAAAACTGTTTGACAGCTTGTAGGCGCTTTGCAGGTATTCGGCCTTCTTTTCGGCGATGGGCAGGCGCTCCACGCGGCGGTTAGCGCCCGACTCCAGCAGCGTGTAATTGCCCAGGCGGTACACGTCAGACTCAAAGGCTGGGAACAGGGTTTGCCAGGCTTCGTCTGGGTGCTCGGGCAGGATGTGTTCGATGGTGCCGCCATCGCCCTCAAAACTGCGCGGGGTGCCGCTCAGGTGGTTCTCCAGCGCGAACAGCAGGTAGCGCACCAGTTTTCGGTTGTTTGCCGTGGGCATGCGGAGCGTCGAAAAATCGGCCTCGAAGGTTTCGTCGCTGACATAGAGGCTTTGCAGGCTGGCCGCAATTTGCGCCGCCGTCGTCAAGGCTCCCAGGCGCACCTGTTGGGCTGCACCCACGTACTGGCGCTCCATGGGCTGGGTGTTCAGGCGCCCCACCACCACGTAGCGCAAGGAAATGATGGCGCAAATCCGCAGCACGGCCACAAACTCCTGGCGCAGGTGCTGCCACACGGCAAACAGCAGCGGGTAGCACTGGGTTACGCCAAAGAGTTCGAGCTGGCGCACCCACCCGGCGGCCTGCGGCTGCTCGTGCCACAGTTCGTCGGCCGGGTTGCTCAGTGCCGTGTAGAGCACTGACACATCCTCCAGTTGCTGTAGCAAGCGCAAGGCCGCCTCATGGCTGGCCACCGACTGGCGCACCGCCTTGAATAAACGCGGCGGGCGGGTCACGCCATGGTGTGAATTCCAGTAGTGCCGCAGCAGCTTGGGAAAGTCTTTTTCGCGGTCAGCGGTGATGCGCACCCACTGAATTTCTGCCAACCCGATGGCGTTCTCATCCTGGCCAAAGCGGGAAAACAAATAGTTCTTCAGCAAGTCGGTCACGGTAAGCTGGGTGCCGCGCGCGTTCAGGGTTTCAAACACGGTGTAGGCGTCCATCTCGTCGCTCACCAGAATTTGGATAAACAGCAGGCGGTCCGAGGCCGCATCCAGCAGGTGGCTCAAGCCCGCCGCATCCGGCTGCGGGGCGCTGGCAAATTGCGCTTGCAACTGCGCCACAAAGTAGTTGAAAGCGCGCCACATCAGCCGCTCAGACAGGCGCAGGCGCGCGGGCGCCACGGGCGCGCGGCCTTGCAGCAGGGTGCTGCGAAAAAAATCTCCATCGTGGCGGTTCAGTTCCAGGCGGCTGGTTTCCAGCAGCGAGGCCGCGTCTTTGGCGCGCAAAAAGCGGTCACGGTACAGGTTGGCGCGCTCCCGATTGGCCGCGCTGTCGTGGCCCTTGGTTGCCCAGTCTTCAAAGCAGTGCACCGCCGCCAGCACCAGCAGCGTCAAGGTAACCAGGCGCTGCTGGCCGTCAATGACCTCAAAATGCTTGCGCGAGTCATGGGTCTTGAGGACGATGGCGCCCATGTAATGCGCATTGCCCTGCTGCGCTGCAGCCAGCAAGTCCTGCCACAACTCCTCCCACTGGTCCTCGTCCCACTGGTAATTGCGCTGAAAGCGGGGCACCGCAAAACTGCGGCCGTTGGTGAACAACTCACCAAAGGTCGGCGTCGAGGTGTTGAGCAGCAGCGACGTGACCATGCGCTTAACTGGCCAGCACCTTGCGCACGGTATCGGCCACGTTCTCGGGGGTGAAGCCAAAGTACTTGAACAGATCGGGCGCGGGGGCGGATTCGCCGTAGCTGTCTATGCCCACCACGGCGGCGCAGCCGTACTTCCACCAGCCGCTGGTGACGCCCATTTCCACCGCAATACGCGGCACGCCCAGGGGTAGCACGGTGGTTTGGTAGTCGCGGCTTTGGCGGTCAAAGGTGGTGGTGCTGGGCATGGAGACCACGCGCACGCGCACGCCGTCTGCCGCCAGCAGGGCCTGCGCTTGCAGCGCCAGTTGCACTTCGGAGCCGGTGGCGATCAGCACGGCGTGCAGCTTTTTATGCGGCTTGGTCGGCTCGGCCAGCACATAGGCACCCCGGCTGATGTCGCCCAGACCGGAGGCTTCCGGCGCTTGCTCGGAATGCGGCTTAGGCGCATAGGCCAGGTTTTGCCGCGACAGCAGCAGGGCGCTGGGGCCAGTCTTGTTTTGCAGGGCCACGGCCCAGGCCACCACCGTCTCAGCGGTGTCGCAGGGGCGCCACACGTCTAGGTTGGGAATCAGGCGCAGGCTGGCGGCGTGCTCGATAGATTGGTGCGTGGGGCCGTCTTCGCCCAGGCCAATGCTGTCGTGGGTGAACACATGCACCACGCGCAGCTTCATCAGCGCGGCCATGCGCAGCGCGTTGCGGCTGTAGTCGCTAAAAGTGAGGAAGGTGCCGCCGTAGGGGATGAAGCCGCCGTGCAGCGCCAGCCCGTTCATGATGGCGGCCATGCCGAATTCGCGCACGCCGTAGTTGATGTGGCGCCCACCCACCAATTGGCCCGCCGCGTCGGGGGTTTGCACCACGTCGCCCGCCAGATCCACGCGCAGCGCCGGGGTGTGGCTGGTGTTGGTGAGGTTAGAGCCGGTCAGGTCGGCCGAGCCGCCTAACAGCTCGGGCAAGGCGGCGGTAAAGGCTTCTAGCGCCAATTGCGAGGCTTTGCGGCTGGCCACGGTTTGCGCCTGCACGTCAGCCGCCAGCGCGGCATCCACCGCGCACTGGGCAAAGCCCTTGGGCAGCGCGCCCTTGGCCCGGCGCAGCAACTCGGCGGCCAGGTCCGGGTGGGCGGCCTTGTAGGCGGCAAAGGCCTGGTTCCAATCCCCTTCAGCCTGCTGGCCTGCGGCGCGCGCGTCCCAGGCGTCGTGCACCGCTTGCGGAATCTGAAAGGGCGGGTGCGGCCAGTTCAGCGCCTCGCGCGTGCGCGCAATTTCGTCCGCGCCCAGCGGTTCGCCGTGCGCCTTGGCGGTGTTGGCGCGGTTGGGCGAGCCCTTGCCGATATGGGTTTTGCAGACGATGAGGCTGGGCTTGTCGGCGCTGTGCTGGGCTTCGGTGAGGGCACGCGACACCGCGTCCACATCATGGCCGTCCACTGGGCCGATGACGTTCCAGCCGTAGGCGGCAAAGCGCAGCGGCGTGTTGTCAATAAACCAGGGCGTGACCTGGCCGTCTATGGAGATGCCGTTGTCGTCGTATAGCGCCACCAGCTTGTTCAGCTTCCAGACACCGGCCAGTGCGCAGGCTTCGTGGCTGATGCCCTCCATCAGGCAGCCGTCGCCCATGAACACGTAGGTGCGGTGGTCCACCACCGCATGGCCGGGGCGGTTGAATTCGCGCGCCAGCAGCTTCTCGGCCAGCGCCATGCCCACCGCATTGGCCAGGCCCTGGCCCAGCGGGCCGGTGGTGGTTTCCACACCAGGCGTGATGCCAAACTCAGGATGCCCGGGGGTTTTGCTGTGCAACTGGCGAAAGTTTTTCAGCTCGCGCAGCGGCAGCTTGTAGCCGGTGAGGTGCAAGAGCGCATACAGCAGCATAGAGGCATGGCCGTTGGAGAGCACAAAGCGATCCCGGTTCAGCCACTGCGGGTTGGCCGGGTTGTGCCGCAGGTGCTGGCCCCACAGCGCCACCGCCATATCCGCCATGCCCATGGGCGCGCCGGGGTGCCCGGAGTTGGCTTGTTGCACGGCGTCCATAGCCAAAGCGCGAATGGCGCTGGCCATCAGTTGGGTATTTGCCATCAAGGCGGCTCCGGTGGGGTGGCGGGGGAAAACCTTCGATTTTACGGGGTGGGTGGGGTGGGGCATACAAGCCTTCGCCATCACCGGGCCTCACGCCAACTGCGGGCGGCGCGGGCCGTTCCGCGTTGGCTCATTTACATACCGCCGTGCCGCCGAACGTGACCCATGGCCATCGGTCACGTTCGGCGGAATCAGCGGTCACGTTGCCGCAATCCCCTCGGTCACCTTCGCCGCTACGCCGGTCACGTTCGGCGGAATCAGCGGTCACGTTGGGCCGGAATACCCAATTTCACTGGCCAGATGGCACATACCAGGTGCCACGACCGACGCCATGTTTCACTAGGCGGCCATCCCTAACAAGTTTGGCCACGTGTGCCTTGATGGTGGCTCGCTTTGCGCCTGTGTGTTGCTCGGCCTGCATGATGGTCAGTCTGCCATGTTCTCTGGCCAGGGCAACCAGGTCAGCGGAGAGTTTGGGCAAGCGCTGGAAGAGCATTTCTTCTCGCTCGACCTTCTCACCGAGGCGTTTGACTTGGGATGCCAGCGATGAAAGGAAAAACACAATCCACGGTTGCCAGTTGGGGCTATCGGTGCGAATCGTGCCTTGGGTCTGGCGCAGAGCGATGTAGTACCCGCCTTTGTTTTGTTCAAGGATGCTTTCCAGCGAGCTGTACGGCACATAGCTATAGCCTAGCTGGAGCATGAGCAGGGTGGTCAAGATGCGCGATAAGCGCCCATTGCCATCCTCGAAGGGGTGAATCTCCAAGAAGACCACCACGAAAACGGCCACGATGAGCAAGGGATGCGAGGTTTTGTTGTCTCGGGCATGGCGTACCCATTCGACCAGTTCTTGCATCAGGCGAGGCGTGTCAAACGGAGTGGCTGTCTGGAAGACCACGGCCACCTGTTCGCCTTTCTCATTGAAAGCAGCCACATTGTTCGAGACTTTTTTGTACTGGCCCCGATGGTGGCCATCCTTGCTGCTGTGCTGGAGTAAATCGCGATGCAGTTGCTGAATATGGTTTTCGTTGAAGGGGATATGCTCCCAGGACGCGAAAAGCAGCTCCATCACTTCGGCGTAGCCCGCTACTTCCTGTTCGTCGCGGGTGGTGAATTTTTTGACCTTGATGTTCGAGAGCAGAACATCGACTTCGGCATTGGTCAGTTTGCTGCCCTCAATGCGCGTTGATGAAGCCACGCTTTCAATGGTGGCCACGCGCCGTAGCGCCAATAGCCTTTCTGGAGCCAGCGAACCCAGCGCCCGCCATGCCCCTTTGAACTCGTCTATTTGTGCAATGAGCGCCAGGACATCGGGCGTGATGGTGATGTTGTCGGTTTTGAGCATAGCCGTAAATATAGCCATAAATATAGCCGTAAATAGCCACAATGCAGTTATTACCGTTCTATCGTTTCCAGAAGAAAACGGTAAAACGACTTTTCAAAGGGTTGCACAAACGAGGGTTTTTGCGCACTAGCGGGAAGAACACCGCACGGCCAGAACTGGACAACTGCCTCAAGGCCATGCGCGAGGGCGACCGGCTCCATGCGGTGCTGAGTGCGGCGGGCTACCACCTACGCTGGCTGCTGCGCATGATCGCCAAGAAGGGGGTGCCCTTGCTGCGCTTGCCTTTTTTGCGCCTGTTGCAGGCCCGGGGTATGGGCTCGCTTGGCGGGTTTGTCGCGCGTGTGGCCCACCCGGTGGGCTTTGGCCAGGCAGGGTTGCCAGTGCTTGTGGGGTGAAAATGAATTTTTCAGGGGCGATGAAGTGCCTCACTGTGGTAGTGCTGATTTCTCTTTTGCTGATTTTGTTTTACCGTTCGACGCCTTCGGATACTTGAGGTGAGGAGCGCTGATGGCGTTACTATATTTCGTCCATATGTTGTGTTCGACGAATAAATGGAACATACTCCCGCCATGCTTTCCGACACCCATAGCCAGCGCGTCCTCGGTCTGGCCAGCCAGAAGGGGCTGCTGCGCGCCAGTGACCTTGGCGCCATTGATGCGCCCCGGGTCGTTCTGACACGCCTGACCGCGGCTGGTCTGCTGGAGAAGATTGGGCGCGGCCTATACCGCCTGCCGGACTCGCAAGGATCCGAACACGAAAGTCTGGTGGCCGTCGCCACCAAGGTGCCGCAGGCCGTGTTCTGCCTGCTCACCGCGCTACAGTTCCACGAGCTGACCACCCAACTGCCACGCCAAATCTGGATTGCCATGCCACGCGGCAGCCATGCCCCACGGTTCGACTATCCGCCGGTCAAGATGGTGCAGTTCACCGGCGAAGCCTACACGGCAGGCGTCGAGGAAGTTGAACGCGATGGCGTCAAGCTACGGGTGTACGGCGTGGCCAAGACCGTGGTGGACTGCTTCAAGCACCGCAACAAGATAGGCCTGGACGTGGCGCTGGAGGCCCTGAAGGACGCCCGGATACGCAACAAGGCATCCGTAGATGACATCTGGCGCAACGCCCAGGTCTGCCGCGTGGCCAACCTGATGCGGCCCTACCTAGAGAGCATCGGATGAATCCCACCAATCCCCGCGTCGCCGCGTCCGTCCGTGCGCGCCTGCTCAACGTTGCCAAAGCGCAGGGTGTCGATTTCAAGCGATCAAAGCCACCTTCGAGCGGCGCGGCATGCCGGTGCCTGATGCAGTGCCGATTGGGCTGACGGACGAGTTTGCGCACGATTCCTCGCGGCAGTCGTTGTGGCTGGCGTTTCTGAAGAAGAACGAACTTCCCACCGTGCCCCTGCCTTCCATCGTGGATCGGTTGCGATCTGCCCTGGCGCCCGCGTTAAAACGAGCCACCCTTTGAAGTTAGCATGCCACCCTCCCCCCCCCGTCGCCCTGCGCCGCACCCATGCCTTCAGCCGCACCCATCGCCGCCCTCATCCTTGCCGCCGGGCGCGGCGAGCGCATGCGCCCGCTCACCGATGCCTGCCCCAAGCCGCTGCTGAGTCTGCGCGGCAAGCCGTTGATGCAGTGGAGCATGGAGGCGCTGGCGCGCGGCGGCTTTGCGGATGTGGTGGTGAACACGGCCTGGCTGGGCAAGCAGATTGAGCAGCGTTTTGGTACGGCGCCTGTACTGCCGGGCGTGGGCGCGGTGCAGGTTCGCTATTCGCATGAGGGGCAGGACTTTGGTGGCGCGCTGGAAACCGCTGGCGGCATTGCGCGTGCGCTGCCGCTGCTGTGCGGGCACGGGCAACAGGTGTTTTGGGTGCTGGCGGGCGACGTGTACGCGCCCGACTTTGCATTCAGCGCCGAGGCGGTGCAGGCGTTTGCCGCTAGCGGTCGGCGCGCGCACATCTGGTTGGTGCCCAACCCGCCGCAACACCCGGGCGGCGATTTCGCGCTCACAACGCAGGGTCTGGCCGACCACCGGGCGCAGCCGCGCTACACCTACTCCACCATCGGCTTGTATCACCGCGCATTTTTTGACGCCCTGCCCTGGGGCAACCCGCAAGGCCTCAAAGCCCCGCTGGCGCCCCTGCTGCGCGCGGCCATGGACAATAGCGACGTGAGTGCCGAGCTGTACCCGGGCCCTTGGGCCGACGTGGGCACGCCCGAGCGCCTGGCCCAACTGGAACACCCTGCATGAACCCTTCTACCTACGCCCAACGCCGCGCCCGGCTGGCCGCCTCTTTGGGGCCAAACGGCATTGCCATCTTGCCCACGGCACCTACCGCCGCGCGTAACCGCGACAGCGACTTCCTGTACCGGCACGACAGCTACTTTTACTACCTAAGCGGCTTTGCCGAGCCCGATGCCTGGCTGGTGATAACAGGCAACGGCGACAGCACACTGTTTTGCCAGCCCAAAGACCTGGAACGCGAAATTTGGGACGGCTTTCGCCTGGGGCCAGACGCCGCACCCGGCGCTTTAGGCGTGCAAGCCGCTTATTCGGTTGCCAGCCTGAACGAGCGCTTGCCCAAGCTGCTGGAAAACCGTAGCGTGGTGTGGTACCCCTTTGCCACCCATCGCGGGCTGGAGACGCGCCTGGACGCCTGGCTGCAGCCCGTGCGCCAGCGCGTGCGCTATGGCGTGCTGTGCCCGCAGGAGCAGCGCGACCTGTGCGGCTTGCTAGACGAGATGCGCCTGTTCAAAGACGCGGGCGAGCTGGACACCATGCGCCGCGCTGCGCAGATCAGTGCACAGGCCCATGTGCGCGCCATGCAACTGTCGGCACGCATGCTGCGCGCAGGCCAAGACGTGCGCGAATACCACCTGGACGCCGAGTTGCTGCACGGCTTTCGCCAGCAAGGCTCGCAATACCCAGCTTATGGCTCCATCGTCGCAGCCGGTGCCAATGCCTGCGTGCTGCACTACCGCGCCGATGCCGCGCCGGTGCGCAACGGCGAGTTGGTGCTGATAGACGCCGGGTGCGAGCTAGACGGCTATGCCAGCGACATCACGCGCACCTTTCCCGCCAATGGCCGTTTTACCGGGCCGCAGCGCACGCTGTACGACCTGGTGCTGGCCAGCCAGGAGGCCGCCATTGCCGCCACCCGGCCCGGCGCACGCTTTACCGACCCGCACGAGGCCGCGGTGAAGGTGCTGGCCCAGGGCATGCTGGATACCGGCCTGCTTGACGGCAGCAAGGTCGGTAGCCTAGACGATGTGCTGGAGAGTCGCACCTACTTTCAGTTCTACATGCACCGCACCGGCCACTGGCTGGGCATGGACGTGCACGACTGCGGCAGCTATGTGGAGCCCGGCGACGCGGGCGAGCCCAGCGAGCGCAAAGACCCGCTGTCGGGCGAGACCATCATCAACCGCCCCAGCCGCCTCCTCCACCCGGGTATGGTGCTGACGATTGAACCGGGCATTTACGTGCGGCCCGCGCCCGGCGTGCCCGAGGCGTTTCATGACATCGGCATCCGCATCGAAGACGACGCGGTGCTCACCGCTGAAGGCTGCGAACTCATCAGCCGTGGCGTGCCGGTGGACGGCGACGAAATCGAACGGCTGATGCGCGAATAAAGCGGCGCTGCCACCCCTGCCAAGTTACGGCGGGGGCGGTACTGCGTATGGCCTTGCTCCAATAGCTTCTATCAATCGTTTAGCCAAAAGCAATTGGCGTTACTGATTGATGGTGCCTATCATTACCCCTGTTCCGATTGATTTGTTCAACCACCAGGAGTTCAGCATGCCCACTACCCCACGCCCCGCGATCAAGACCATGGCCAATTTGGAAGCCGCCTTTGCTGGCGAATCCATGGCGCATATTAAGTACCGCTACTTCGCCAAGCTGGCTCGGGAGGCGGGCGACGAAATGACCGCTCAGGCCTTTGAGGAAACCGCCGCACAGGAGATCATGCACGCCTTCGGCCACCTGGACTTGCTCTACCCCAAGGCCAGCACCACCCCGGCCAAGGCGCTGGAAATTGCGATTGCGGGCGAAACCTATGAGTACACCGAGATGTACCCAGGCTTTCGCAAAACCGCCGAGGCCGAAGGCCAGGCAGCAGCCGTGGCTGAAATCGACGCACAAATCGACGAGTCGCGCGTGCACGCCCAGCAGTTCCAGGCCACGCTAGAAAAAGCCCGCAAGCGCTTTGCTGCCCTCGCCGTCGTGGAAGAGCGTCATGCCCGCCACTACCAGTCCCGCCTGAACCAAATCAGCGCCTAAAACCGCGTTCCACCCCTCTTTTTGACTAGAAAGCACACGCCATGAAAACCTATATCTGCATCGTTTGCGGCTTTGTATATGACGAAAGCGCAGGCCGACCCGAAGACGGCATCGCCCCCGGCACCCTTTGGGCCAACGTGCCGGAGAGCTGGTCCTGCCCCGACTGCGGCGTCGCCAAGGCCGACTTCGAAGCGGTCGAAATCTGAGTCTCAATAATTGGGGTCAGACCCCAATTATTTCTTTCCGTTACGAATAGGGGTTTTTCATGTCGTCTTCTCCTGTCATCGTCGTAGGCTCCGGGCTGGCGGCGTGGACCGTGGTGCGTGAACTTCGCAAACGCGAGCGCGGCGTGGCGGTGACGGTGATTTGTGCCGATGCGGGCGACTTTTATGCCAAGCCGTCGCTGTCCAACGCGCTGGCTCTCGGGCGCACGCCAGCGCAATTGGTGACCACGCCTGCGGCCACCATGGCCCAGACGCTAGGGGTCACGCTACTGCCCTACACGCGGGTGACCGCCTTGCAGCCTGAACAGCATACGGTGCAAACCGACGCCGGGGCGCTGGCCTACCGCAGCCTGGTGCTAGCCACTGGCGCCCAAGCGATACGGCTGGCGATGCAGGGCGAGGGCAGCGATCAGGTGTTAAGCGTCAATTCGCTGGCCGACTTTTCTGCTTTTCATGCTCGGCTCAAGCCCGGCACGCGCGTGGCCCTGATTGGCGGCGGCTTGATCGGCTGCGAGTTTGCCAATGATCTGGTCGCAAGTGGCCATGCAGTGCAAGTCATTGATCCGGCGGATCGACCACTGGCTGCCTTGCTGCCGCCCGAAGCCAGCGCGGCCTTGCGCCAGGCCTTGGCGGCGCGGGGCACGCAGTGGCACCTGGGCACCACGGTGCAAACCGTGGATAGCGATGCCGCTGGCCGGGCCTGGGCGCTGCGTCTGGCCAACGGCGAAACCCTGGTGGCCGATTTGGTGCTCAGCGCAGTCGGGCTGCGGCCCGATTGCACGCTGGCACAAGCAGCCGGCCTTTACTGCGAGCGCGGGGTGGTGGTCGATGCCGAGCTGCAAACCAGCGCGCCAGACGTGTACGCGCTGGGCGACGTGGCTCAATACGCCCAGGGGCTGTGGCGCAACGACCCGCAGCGCGGCGGGCGCCTCTTGCCCTACGTCATGCCCATCATGGCGGCGGCCAAAGCGCTAGCGACGACCCTGACCGGAACGCCCACACCCGTGCACTTCGGCCTCATGCCCGTGGCAGTCAAAACCCCGGCTTACCCCCTGGTAGTAGCCGCTCCGGCAGTCGGCACACCGGGCGCGTGGCAGCAGGTGGAGGCGGACGTGTGGCACTTCGTGGGCGCGCTTAATGCGTCGGTACAGGGCTTCGTCCTGGGAGGCGCACAAACCGGGCGCCGCGCGCAAATGGCCAAGCTGCTGGAAGAATAATTGGGGTCTGACCCCAATTGTTACAATTAAGGCAAGCTCCAGGTGCCGCCCGACAGCCCGCATGCCATCGCTCACAATGTCGGCATGCTGCCCTGCTATGTGATGCTAGACCTCGAAACCACCGGTGCCCAGGCCCTGCAAGACCGCATTACCGAGGTGGCTGCGGTGCGTGTGGAAGAGGGGCGCGAGGTGGCGCGCTGGAGTTCGCTGGTCAATCCGGGCGTACGCATTCCGCTGTTCATCCAGCGCTTGACCGGCATTGACGACGCGATGGTGGCCACGGCACCGCCCTTTGCCGAGCTGGCGCCGCAATTGCTGGCGCTGCTGGATGGCGCCGTGCTGGTGGCACACAACGTGCGGTTTGACCACGGTTTTTTGAAGAGCGAGTTTGCACGCCTGGACATGGATTTGCGCGTCAAAACCCTGTGCACGGTGCGCCTGTCACGTCTGCTGTACCCGCAGCACAAAGGCCATGGGCTGGACGCGCTGATGCAGCGCCATGGGCTGCACACGCAAAGCCGCCACCGTGCCATGGGCGATGTGGACTTGGTGCTGCGTTGGCTGGAGCACGTGGCACAAGAACAGGGGCAACAGGCGCTGGCCCAAGCCGCCAGCCGTTTGCTGCAAGGCCCTTCCAGCCTGCCGTCTCATCTAGAGACACCACTGGCGGATATTCCGGAAGGGCCGGGGGTGTATTTTTTCTACGGCGAAGGCCCACTGCCGCTGTACATCGGCAAAAGCGTGCACCTGCGCAGCCGGGTGCTGTCGCATTTCCAGGCCGATCACCGGGTCGGGCGCGAAATGCGCATTGCGCAAGAAATTCGGCGTGTCGAGTGGCAATCCACCGCCGGGGAATTGGGCGCCCTGCTGCTGGAGGCGCGCCAGATCAAAGCGCAACAGCCGGTGTACAACCGCCAACTTCGCCGCGAACGCCAGCTTTGCACCTGGCGCCTGGCGGCGGCCGCCTCGGCCCGCCCGCTGCTCACCTTGGCGCGGCTGGAGGAGCTGGCCTTAGATGGCCTGGGCGATTGCTTTGGCGTGTACAAGTCCAAGCGGCAGGCGCTGGACGCGCTGCGCGCACTGGCCGACGAACACGCGCTGTGCCCGCAAGCCCTGGGCCTGGAGTCGGGGCAAGGCCGCTGCTTTGCGCAGCAACTGGCGCGCTGCCGGGGCGTGTGCTGCGGCCAGGAAAGCGCCGAGCAACACCACCTGCGCTTGCAAGCGGCGCTGGCCGGGCAGCGCCTACAAGCCTGGCCCTATGCGGGTGTTCTGGGGCTGCGCGAGTACGACGCACGCAGCGAGCGCACCGACATCCACCTGTTCCAGCACTGGTGCCACATCGCCACCGTGCACGACGAAGCTGAGCTGCACCAAGCCCTGGAAACCCGCCCCGCCCTGGCTTTCGATCTGGACACCTACCGGCTGCTGCAAAAATTCCTCGCCCGCGCCCGCAACGGCGTGACCGACCCCGCCCGCCAGTGGGTTGTGCGAGACCTCTGAACCCCCCAGCCAATCGCGTGTAAACGAAACAATTGGGGTCTGACCCCAATTGTTTTTCCTCCAATTGTTTAGCGCTGGCTGAGGACGCGCTGCGTGGAGGCTGGGTTGCCGACTAATTTGGCGGCAGGGCGGATGGGGCGGCGCACCAACTCGCCGCCGCAGTTGGGGCAGATGCCATGCAGCGCGGTGTCAGCACAGTTGGCGCAGAAGGTGCATTCAAACGAGCAGATGCGCGCTTGTGTGGCGGCCGGGGGCAGGTCGCAGTCGCAGCGTTCGCAGTTGGGTCGCAGTTGCAGCATGGGGGCGTTCTCCATTCAGGCAGGATGATCGAGGTGCTGTGTGCATTCGTCCACGGTGACGATGCGGGCAAAGCGCTCGGCCAGCACCAGCTCGGTGCGGGCGACGATGTCCTCGGCAGAGAAGACCCTGCCACTGCGCGCATGCGTCATGGGAAAGGTGAGCGTGGCCTCTGACACAAAGTCCACCGCGTAGCCGATGTCGGCGCCCACACGGGCCGTGGTTTCGCAGCACTGCTCGGTGCGAATGCCGCTGATGATGAGGCGCTGCACGCCCTGGCGGCGCAGCCACAGGTCCAACCCGGTGTCGGTGAAGGCGTTGTGCGTGTGTTTGTCAAACCGCACCGCAGGCGCGCCGGGCAGCCAGGGCAGGGGCGTCACAAAGCCGGAATCGACGCGAAACGGCCCGCCTTGGCCCACATGAAAAATATGCACAACTGGCACGCCGCGCACGCGACAGGCGGCGTCCAGGCGCAGCAGCGCTTGCTGAAAGGGTTCGTGCTGGCCGTGTGGCCAAAACGGCATCTGGGCAAAGGACGCTTGCACGTCGATCACGATCAAGGCGGCACGGGTGGAGTTGGAGGCGGGCATAGGGGCTTGTCCGGTTTGAGTGGCGTGCATGGTAACGGGTGGGTGCCAGAAAACCGACACGCTAGGGTCAAGCACCCGTGCAAACTCTCGCCCGTGAATTCACCAGCTGACGCTCCCGTTAAACCTAGAAACCGCAGTTGGACGCGCCCGAGTGTGCCGCCGTGGGCTGGCCTGGCCAGGCGCGACGACGCGGCTGGCTGATGCCAGCAAGGAGGAGCAACACCGCCAGGGCATCCCAGGGCGGTGCTTGTCGGGCACGTAGCGAGCTCACCCA
>Ga0136644_10000221_pt1 | contig 44685 bp, 40 predicted proteins | sample C_130820_EF_Meta_FD_94780 | JGI IMG/M metagenome (GOLD analysis project Ga0136644, IMG submission 94780) | Freshwater microbial communities from Lake Croche, Canada to study carbon cycling - C_130820_EF_MetaG (v2) (version 2) | ecosystem: Environmental > Aquatic > Freshwater > Lake | place...
AGCGAGTGGGGCTGGCGGTGGGTTGCCAGGCGTGAATCAGTGCATGCAGCTCCTGCGAGGTGGTGCTGCTACGCATGTGCTCGCGCAAGCCCGCATCGCTGAGCATTTCGGCGATTTCCGACAAAATTTCCAGGTGCTGTTGGGTTGCCGCTTCGGGCACCAGCAGAACAATCAGCAGGCTCACCGGCTGTTCGTCCGGGGCGTCAAAGGGAATCGGGGCCGCCAGTTGGAGCACAGCCGCCAAGGGGGCGCGCAGCCCCTTGATGCGCCCATGGGGAATGGCTACCCCGTGGCCGAGGCCGGTGGAACACAGCCGCTCGCGGGCAAACAGGCTATCGGTGATGAGCTCCGAACGCAAGCCGTTTTGATCCATGAACAAGAAGCCCACCTCTTCAAACACGCGCCGCTTATTGGCCGCATTCACACCCACGAGCAAATGGGTTTCAGGAAGTATGGAGGACAGTCGGTTCATGACAAGGTGAAACAGCGGGATTATGCATGGGGCAAGGGGCTGGGTGCGGCTCGTCGGGCACTAAACGGTGCCCGGCGGCGCGACAACCGATGACAAAAAGGCCGACCCACCGGCCGACCTTTTTTGGCGCGCGATACAGCGCTTACATCGTGCTGCGCTTGGCAGCGACGTGGTGATGCTCTTGCACGCGGTCTTTGTGGCGAACCACTTGGCGATCTAGCTTGTCCACCAACTCATCTACCGCGGCATACAAGTCTTCATGCGCGCTTTCGGCAAACATGTCGCTGCCCTTGACATGGATATTGCACTCGGCCTTTTGCCTTCGTTCCTTTTCCTTTTGCTTCTCCACCGTGAGAATCACTTTGACGTCCACCACCTGGTCAAAATGCCGGGTGATGCGATCCAGCTTAGTCGTCACATAGTTGCGCAAGGCGGGGGTTACTTCCAAGTGATGACCGCTGATTGTCAAGTTCATAAAAGCTCCTTTTTCTCTCGGGGTGGTACCTACGCGGCTGACCATCAGACGCGCGGCGGCGAAACAGTGCCGAAACACTATGCCCGCGTTTGCGGCAACAAGCAAGCGTGAAATGGGCTGTGTGCGCGAGCGCTCAAACCGCACCCCCTTACAGCCCTAATTGCCGCAACAGGCTTCGCGCATAATCGGACGCTGATTCACTCTGGAGTTGACTCCTTGGAAACCTACCCCAGTCGGTAGCTTCCGGGTCTTGCGGGCGCCACCCGTACAAAGACGCTGGAAGCCGCTGCCGCCCACCGTCTTTTGTCCCCACATGGAGTGAACGATGCTCAATATTTTCACGCTCGCCAGCGGTCGCTTGTTTCAAGAAGAGATCGAGTCGCTGGAGGAATTGGCCAAGTTTCATCCGATTTGGGTGGATTTGGAGTCTCCCACCCCGGAAGAAAAGCGCTGGGTCACCGAGTATTACGGCCTGAATATTCCGGCTGACGTGATGGACGAAGACATCGAAGAGTCCGCGCGTTTTTACGAGGAAGACAACGGCGAGCTGCACATACGCTCGGACTTTTTGGTCGCCGACAGCGTAGAGCCCAGCACGGTGCGGGTGGCCTTTATCCTCAACCTGAGCAACCCCGAACTCAAGAGCATGGGCGTGCTGTTTTCGATACACGACGAAAACGTGCCCGTTTTCCGTTTGCTGCGCATGCGTGCGCGGCGCATGCCGGGGCTGATTGCAGACGCCAAAGAGGTACTGCTCAAGCTGTTCGACGCCGACGCCGAATACTCCGCCGATACCCTAGAGGGCATTCACGACGCGCTGGAGAAGGTGAGTGGCGAGGTCTTGTCGGGAACCATTACCGACCGCTTAGCCAGCGAGGTGCTGGCCACCATTGCGCGCCAGGAAGACTTGAATGGGCGCATTCGCCGCAACGTGATGGATACACGCCGTGCGGTTAGCTTCATGATGCGCAGCCGCATGCTCAGCGCCGACCAGTTCGAGGAGGCGCGGCAAATTCTGCGCGACATCGACTCGCTGGACAGCCACACCGCCTTCTTGTTTGACAAGATTAACTTTTTGATGGATGCCATCGTCGGCTTCATCAACATCAACCAGAACAAGATCATCAAAATCTTTTCTGTGGCCAGCGTGGCGCTGCTGCCCCCCACGCTTATCGCCAGCGTGTACGGCATGAACTTCAAGGGCTACTTTCCCGAGTTGGAATGGGCCTACGGCTATCCCTACGCGCTGGCACTCATGGTCGCCAGCGCAGTGGTGCCTATGTGGTATTTCCGGCGGCGCGGCTGGTTGGCTTAGGGTTGGCTTGGTGCACACGGCTAGCGTTTGCACAAGCCAGGGATGGCCTTCAAAGCGGTAACTGCCGCAGCAAGCCATCCATTAAAAACAAGGCGTAGCGGCTGGCCACTTGGTCGATGAAGCGTGGGAAGTCCAGGTGCGCGCTGTCGTCGGCGCGGTCGGACACGGTGCGCACGGCAGCGAAGGGGAGTTGGTAATCGGCGCAGACCTGGGCCACGGCGGCGCCTTCCATTTCCACCGCCAAGGCGTCGGCATGGTCGGCGCGCAGTGCGTTGGCGCGCGCCGCGCTGGCGATGAATTGGTCGCCGCTGAGCACCAGGCCGCGGTGCAGCCGCACCGTGTGCAAACCCATCTCCTGTCGCGTGGCCGCATCCAGGCACAGTGCCGGGTTGGCACACAGGCCCGTGGCTACCTGTGCCAGGGCGGCGCTAAGGGCGGCGTCAGTGGCAAAGCGCTCGCGCCCGTACAGCGGCACCTGAAAGCGTGGGAACAGCGGCGAGGCGTCCATGTCGTGCTGCAAAAAGGAGTCGGCTACCACCACGTCCCCCACCCGCACCCCGTCACCCAGCCCACCGGCCACGCCGGTAAACACCAGGCGCTGCACGCCGAAGCGCTCGATCAAGGCGGTAGCCGTGGTGGCCGCCGCCACTTTGCCCACACCCGCCAGAGCCAGCACCACATCATGGCCGTGCCAGCGCCCACGCCAGCATGCGCGCCCGGCATGGGTGCTGCGCTGCGGCTCGCTCAGGCCGTGCGCCAGCCCGTCTTGCTCTTGCGCCAGCGCGCTGAGGATGGCAATCGTCATGCCCGTGGCGCAGAGCCTGCGCCCGGGCTGTGGCGGCGCGCTGGGCTTGGCGGTGCGGGTGGCCGCACCAAAGAACAGCGGCTGGGCATGGGCCGAAGGGGCGTGCTGCTTGAGGGCGGCGCGCTTACAGGGCGTCCAGGGCCTTGCCCATGTCTTCGATCACCTTTTTGGCGTCGCCAAACACCATCATGGTTTTGTCCATGTAGAACAACTCGTTGTCCAACCCGGCGTAGCCTGCGGCCATGGAGCGCTTGTTGACGATCACCGTTTTAGCCTTGTAGGCCTCCAAAATGGGCATGCCATAGATGGGGCTACCTTTCACATGCGCGGCCGGGTTCACCACGTCGTTGGCGCCCAGGATGATGGCCACATCGGCCTGCCCAAACTCGCCATTGATGTCTTCCATTTCAAACACTTGGTCGTAGGGCACCTCGGCCTCGGCCAGCAGCACGTTCATGTGGCCGGGCATGCGCCCTGCCACCGGGTGGATGGCGTATTTGACGGTGATGCCGCGCTCGGTCAACTTGGCCGCCAACTCCTTCACCGCATGCTGCGCGCGCGCCACGGCCAAGCCGTAGCCAGGCACGATGACTACGGTTTCGGCGTTGCCCAGCACGAAGGCAGCGTCGTCCGCCGAGCCGGACTTGACGCTGCGTTGCACGCCCGTACCCGCCGCTGCCGCCGAAGCCTCACCGCCAAAGCCACCCAGAATCACGTTAAAGAACGAGCGGTTCATGGCCTTGCACATGATGTAGCTCAGGATGGCGCCGGAGCTGCCTACCAGCGAGCCCGCAATGATGAGCATGGCGTTGTTGAGCGAAAACCCAATGCCCGCCGCCGCCCAGCCCGAGTAGCTGTTGAGCATGGAGACCACCACCGGCATGTCCGCGCCGCCAATCGGGATGATGATGAGCACGCCCATCACAAAAGCCAGCACCAGCATAGCCAAAAAGGCGGCGCCGCTTTGCGTGGCCATGAATACCAGCCCCAAGGCCACCGTGGCCAAGCCCAGCACCAAGTTGAGCTTGTGCTGGCCGGCAAACTGCACCGGTGCGCCCTGAAACAGGCGGAACTTGTATTTGCCGCTGAGCTTGCCAAACGCAATCACTGAGCCGCTGAAAGTAATGGCGCCAATGGCCGCGCCCAAAAACAACTCCAGCCGGTTGCCTACCGGAATGCTGGCCGCGCCCGCCACCAGAATCGCTGCAACAGGCCGCGCGCTGATGCCAAAGGCCCAGGGCTCGGCCACCGCCGCCACAGCAATAAACACAGCCGCCAAGCCAATCATGCTGTGCATGAAGGCCACTAACTCGGGCATTTTGGTCATTTCGACCTTGTTGGCCATGTAGGCGCCCAGGCCACCGCCCACCAGCAAGCCGCCCAGTACATAGACCATGCCAAAGGCTTTGCCGCCCGCGGTTTCCACGATGAGCGCGGCGGTGGTGAGTATGGCCACCGTCATGCCAGTCATACCAAATACATTGCCGCGTATGGACGTGGTGGGATGCGACAGCCCTTTGAGCGCCTGAATAAAACAGACCGAGGCAAACAGATACAGCAGGGTAACCAGGTTCATGCTCATTTGGCCGCTCCTTGCTTAGCCGCCGCGCTGCGGTCTTTCTTTTTGAACATTTCCAACATGCGCCGCGTCACCAAAAAGCCACCGAACACATTCACCGCCGCCAGCGCCACCGCCAGCACGCCCATGGTCTTGCCCAGCGTGGTTTCGGTGAGCGCCGCCGCCAGCATGGCGCCCACGATGACGATGGCCGAAATGGCATTCGTCACCGCCATCAAGGGCGTATGCAGCGCGGGCGTGACGTTCCAGACCACGTGGTAGCCCACGTAGATGGCGAGCACAAAGATGATGAGGTTGAGCACGGTGGGAGAAACAATATCCATGGTCTTGTCCTTCAATTAGGGGCAGACAGCGGGCAGGTCGCTTGGGGCGGGGCGGGTGAATCAAGCGGCGCGTCGAACCTGGCCTTCGTGGGTCACCAGGCAAGCGGCCACGATGTCGTCTTGCAAGTCGATGCGCAGGCCCGCATCCTTGGGCAAGACGAGCTTGAGAAAATCCAGCACATTGCGCGCATACAGCGCGCTCGCGTCGGCCGCCACCAAGGCGGGCAGGTTGGTCTCGCCAATCAGCGTTACGCCGTGGCGCTGCACCGTAAATCCTGGCTGGGTGAGCGGGCAGTTGCCGCCCTGGGGCGCGGCCAGATCGACGATGACCGAGCCCGGCTTCATGGACTGCACCATGTCCTCGGTGACCAGCACCGGCGCTGCGCGGCCTGGTATCAGCGCGGTAGTAATCACCACATCGGCCAGTGCCACGCGCTTGGCTACTTCGATTTTTTGGCGCGCCAGCCAGCTCGCAGGCATGGGCTTGGCATAGCCGCCCACACCTTGCGCGGCTTCGCGCTCCTCGTCGGTTTCATACGGCACGTCGATGAACTTCGCGCCCAGCGACTCCACCTGTTCTTTCACGCTGGGGCGCACGTCAGAGGCTTCGATCACCGCGCCCAGCCGCTTGGCGGTGGCAATCGCCTGCAAGCCCGCTACGCCCACGCCCAACACCACCACGCGAGCGGCCTTCACCGTGCCAGCCGCCGTCATCAGCATGGGAAAGAAGCGCTGGTAGCGGTCTGCTGCCAGCATCACCGCCTTATAGCCTGCGATATTGGCCTGCGAACTCAACACATCCATGCTTTGCGCGCGCGTCGTGCGCGGCGCCGCTTCCAAGGCAAAGCCGGTTAGGCCCGCCTGCGCGAGCCGTTGTAGGCCCGTGGCGTCAAACGGGTTGAGCATGCCCACTACCACGGTGCCCGGCCGCATGTGCGCCACCTCGTCGTCAAACGGGCAGCGCACCTTGAGCACCAGCGGGCAGGCAAAAGCCTGCGCGGCGTCGCCGATCACCGCACCAGCGGCTTCGTAAGCCTGGTCGGTCACGCAAGCCGCCAAGCCCGCACCGGCCTGAACCTGCACCTGGTGCCCCTGCGCGGTGAGCTTTTTTGCCGTTTCGGGTGTAACGGCTACACGTGTCTCGCCTACCGTGGTTTCGGTCGGCACGCCTATCATCATGGGCGTCTCCTTTTGGGGGTTGCAGTAAACTGTGCGCGAGCTTACCTGACTTTGACCCTCTTTTTAAGGCGTCCGTCGGCCCAGCAAAGATCGCTCTCGGCCAGGCTGACAGGCCGCGAGCAGAGGTCGAAATCAGTCAAGCAACGCGCCGAAACCGACTGAGCTTGGCGTCGCAGCCGGATGATGAGCGGCGCTAATGCGTCGCAGATAGCCCTTATGACCACGAAACGCCTAAAGTGGCTACAATTTCTTTCAATTTCGCATCCTCAGGGACTCCTTCTTATTAGCGCTTACCCCTTGTTCTGCCGATGAAAGCCGACGCCGTCAAGGTACTCATTTTGAGCCTGCGCGATCAGCGACTGATTCAGACCGTCATCCAACACCGCACCAGCCAGGTGTGTGTCTTTCAGTTGCTGCCATTAAACGAGCCGGGGCAGCCGGACATCCTGATCGTGGACAGCAACGACCCGGGCATGCGCAAGCTCGCTGCGACCTTGTTCGCCAGCAATCGCAGAATGCACGTGATCTACCTCATGCTCAACGGCGCTCAGGTGGCACTGGGGCGGCACGAACATGAATTGCTGTACGTGCACATCGTGTCCCACTTGATGCCCTTGCTGGAGCGCATCGGCAAACGCATCCTCAACAAAATCAAGCGCGCGGCGGCAGCGCGCCAAGCCGGCAATGTGGTGAAGCTGGTGCCGGCGCAGCCTACCGGTCGCTTCAGCGCCTTGGTGGTGGATGACAGCCCCACCGTGCGGACTCAGCTCATGCAGACACTCCAGCGCATGGGCCTGCGTTGTGATTCGTCCATTGACGGCGAATCGGCTCTGGATCAGTTGGAGGCCCATCGTTACGACATTGTGTTTGTGGACGTGGTCATGCCCGATATGGATGGCTATAAGCTGACGCGGGAAATCAAACGCCGCCCGCAGTGCCGCAACACGCCAGTGGTGATACTGACCAGTCGCTCGTCACCGTTTGACCGTGCCCGGGGGGCGCTAGCTGGCTGCGATAGCTACCTGACCAAGCCGGTACAGCTCAAAGCGTTTTACGAAACCACCTTGAAGAACCTGCGCGCAGCCATTGGCATTGGAGACGCCGAGCAATGGATCACCGACCCCAGCATCGGCCACGCGCCCTCAGAGCCCAACGATTCACCCGTGACGGATTTTGGTGATTCCACTTTTTTTTCGGAGCTTCCCAACTCCATGGGTCAACGTTGACCCGCAAGCGCTAGACAATCGCATTTAACAAGGACTGCACACATGCCCTCTAACCAAGCCCTCGTCGTGGATGATTCGCTGGCCGATCAGACCCACCTAAAAACTATTTTGCAGGACGCGGGATGGATGGTCACGACCGCCGCCACCGGCGAGCAGGCGCTAGAAAAAGCCCGCTCACTCAAGCCGAACATCATTTTTATGGACATCATCATGCCCCAGTTGGACGGCTATGGGGCCACGCGCGCGCTGCGCTCCGACCCGGAGACCAAGGAAATTCCGGTGGTTTTCGTGTCCACCAAGAACACCAAGGCCGATCAGGTCTGGGCCAAAACCCAGGGCGGCAAAGCCCTAATCGGCAAACCGTTTGCTAGCGAGCAAATCATCGACGCGCTCCAGTTTGCGGTCTAAGTGCCAGCCCCGAGCATGGATCACGCCGCCGCGCGCAGCGCTCGCCAGTGCTACGGCATTTTGCTTACCCAACTTCCGGTGCTGCCCGCGCCTGGTTTGCTGACCGAAATGGTCGCTGGGGCCTGGGTGTATCCATCGGTGCGGGCGCCCCGGGCCCTGCTAGGCCTGATGAATTTGCGCGGCAGCGTGATCCCGGTGTTTGACGCCGAGCCGGGCGCTGTCAGCCCCAGTCTGCGTCCGGCGCAACACGATGTACTGGTTTTTGGCCGCGACAGCGAACGCGCTGCACTGCGCTTAACCGCGCCGCCGCAGCAACTCAGCTTGCTGGCCTGCGAGGAAGCGCAAACCCCGCCTGCGGGCACGCTCAGCCCCTACCTCGGCCAAAGTTTTGCCGACAGCAAAGACCCCAGCCAAATTTGGTGGGAGCTGGATCATTTACAAGCATTTCGTTTTTTGGCGTCAACGCGAGCACAAGATGCCGCCGCTGGTGCCCCACTTGTACAGGACTGAGACATGAACGTTTCCATTCGACAAAAGCTGCTGCTGGGCTTCACCATCGTGCTGACGGGTTTGCTCTTGGTGGGGGGTATCGCCTACCAACAGATCAATCAGATTGAAAACACCATGAGTCTCACCCAAGGCAAGGAAGCCTTGCTGGAACGGGCCCAGGCGTCGCTGTGGGAGTTGCGCTACGGCTTCCCGCAGTTCTTGGTTTTAACCGACGCGGAAAACCGGAAAAAAATCATCGATGCCGAGCCCGGCCTGTATAAATCCTTGGAAGACAACCTGCGCGCCTACGGGGAGAGCCCCGGCCTGACGCAGGAAGAGTTGGCTGGCTACAAGCTGTTGACCGAGGCATGGAATGCCTACAAGCCGCGCCGTGCCCCGTGGTTCACCCTGATTGCCAATGGACAAACGGAGGAGGCCGCTGCTTGGCGCGCGCAGTACACCACGCCCTTGGGTGCGGCCACGGTACGCAGCTTTGCCCAATTGATCGACACCACCTCCAAGTCTGACGCGGCCCGGCGCCAGCGGGAGTTGGATCTGACCGATAGAGCCCGGCAACTGATGCTGATACTGGCGGCCTTGGCGGTGTTGCTGGGGGCGACTGCGGCCTCGCTGGTGTTGCGAAGCCTCACCCGCTCCGTTGCCGCCTTGCAGTTGGTGGTGGAGCGCTTGCGGGCGGGCGACTACGCCGCGCGCTCGAAAATGACGGGCTCGGACGAACTCGCCCAACTGGGTCGCGGGCTGGATCAACTGCTGGACGAACGCCTAGAAACCTTGCGCCAACAGGCGCGCGAGAGCGAGGAGATCAGCAACTCCGTGGTGGAAATCATGCAGGCCGTCGGCCAGGTAGCGTCAAACAAAGATTTGTCTATCCGTATCCCGGTCACAGAAGACGTGACCGGCGCCATTGGTGACGCCATGAACATGCTGACCAGTGAGACCGCCAAAGTGCTGGCTAACGTCACCGAGGTGTCGGGCGATGTGTCCAACGCGGCACAGCAGATGAAGCAAAGCTCGGACGCTTTAATCTCCTCTGCCGCTTCCAGCCAAGCCGAGGTGGAGGCGGCGGCGCAAGAGTTGTCCCATGCGGCCAACACCTTGACGCAACTGGCGCAAATGGCACAAAAGGCCAACGACTCGGCAGAATCGGCGGTACGCAACACGCGCCAAGCCCTGGTGACGGTGGACAAAACGGTGGCGGGCATCAACGCGTCGCGCGACCTGATTCGCGAAACCGAAAAGCGAATCAAGCGTCTGGGCGAGCGCTCGCAGGAAATCACGCAGGTGGTGAGCATCATCAACTCGATTGCCGAGCGCACCGGCTTGCTGGCCTTGAACGCCTCCATGCAGGCCACGGCAGCAGGGGATGCGGGGCGCGGCTTCGCCCTCGTGGCGGACGAGGTCAAGCGTTTATCAGAGAACGCGCGTGAGGCCACCCGTGAAATCAGTACCCTGGTCTCGTCGATCCAGTCCGAAACCTCTGAGACCGTGCTGGCCATGAACAACGCGATTGGCCAGGTGGTGGATGTGTCGCGCTTGGCCGACCAGGCCGGCGAGGAAATGAAAAACAGCCAGCAAACCACCGATGAATTAGCCAGCAACGTGCGGCATATTGCCACCACCTCCACCGAGCAGGCACGCGCCAGCCAAACCCTGCAAGCCCGCGCGCAAACCATCCAATCGGCCAGCCGCGACAGCGCACGCCGCTTGGGCGACCAGAACACGCTGACGAACCAGATGACGGTGTACGCGCAAAGCTTGGTACGCGAGGTCTCGGTGTTCAAGCTGCCTCGGGCACGCAGTTGAACCCCCGCCCGTCGGCTGTGATCGCGCCGCCTTGCCGACGCCCCACCCATGAGTGACGACACGCTGCACACCGACGTGGCCTTGTCCTTGTTCGGTCTGGTCGATATCGCCGAACGCCTGAGCACCACGCAGTCGCCACACACCGCGCTAGAGCCTTACCGGCTAGCGGTCAAAGAGTTGGGCAGCACGGCTTACCGCCATCGGCTGCGTGGCTTGGCGCAAGTCACCATGCTGCTGGATACGGGCCTGCAACAGGCGCAGCAAGACAACACCCTGAGCGCGCACGACCTGACCGTACTAAGCGAATGGCCGCTGTACGTGTTCGCTGAATTGCTGGAGTCGATGCCTAGCGCCGCTGCCCATTCGTCCTGGCACCTGCTGGAAGGGCTGCAAACCCTGGCATGGTATCCCCAGTCACCCGACTATGCCCTGGGAACACTGGCCGCGTTGCTGGCGCTGGACAAGGATCGTTGCACGCGATCCAGGCCCGTGTTAGGCGGGGAAGCACCTGCCGAACAAGCGCCTGCCGAGGCGGCGCCACCAGCCCCGCTTGCAGAGACGCCCGCTACACCCGTCTTGGCGTTAGACGAACCGGCCCTGGTCGGCGAGCCCCAGATGAGCGTGACGGACGCACCGGACTTGCACATAGACGACCTGGATGACGAGGCCGAGGAAGATCTGGCCTCGCCGCCAGACGAACCCGCCAGCGTGACCGAACAAGAACTGGACATGCTGAGCGAGGCCTTGCAAGCCTTGCGCGACGAATTTGCCCAGCCCCTGCAAGGCGATCTCTCGGCGCCCGCGCGTGACGAGTTGCTGGCGGCTTATGTGCAGCAACTGGGCAACATCTTGAATGCAGCCAGCCACCTGGGTTTGGCCGGGCTGCAAAACGTGATGCACCTGCTGCAAGTCAACCTGATGTCGCTGCCCACGCAAGCCGAGGCCCAGCCTTGGACGCCCCTGCCGTGTGCCTGGATTGATTTGGCGCAGCAGTACCTGCGTGACCCCAACAACGCCAGCACGGCATGGGCGTTGGCACGCGTGACCACAGACCCCGGCTGGCCCTACCCGGCCAGTGCGGACGTGCTGGCCGAGTGGGCCGCCTCGCTCACGCAAGTGCAACTGGTGCGCCACCGGCACGACAACGAGCGCGCAGTGACCGCCAGCGCCGACCAAATGAGCTTGGCCCTGCCAGCCGATATTGACCCCCAGGTACTCAACAGCCTGCTGCGTGAGTTGCCCCAACACGCGCAACACCTGAGCCGCCTGATCCAACACATGACCCAAGGCGGCTCGCTGGACGAGCTAGACCAAGCGCGCCGCACGGCCCACACCCTCAAGGGCGCCGGGCACACGGTGGGCGTGAAAGGGGTGGCCAACCTCACGCATGCGATGGAAGACATCTTGCTGCTGCTGAGTAAGGAGCAGCGCCTGCCCCCTCCGGCCTTGCAAGAGGTGCTGCTGGCGGCGGCAGACTGCCTGGAAGAAATGAGCGAAGCCTTGCTGGCAGGCAGCAGCGAGCCCGCCAACAGCCTGGCCACTTACCAGCAGGTGCTGGACTGGGCCCATGCGCTGGAGCAAGAAGGCCCCGTGCCCGATCTGCACGCCGATGCCCCGCCCAGCCCCGCTGCCCCACCCGAGCGAGCGCCTTCAGTCGCCCCAAGCCCAGCGCTGCCGCCCCAAACAGACGCCGCAGCCAGCGAGACGCTAGCGCCACAGCCCCTGCCGCCGCCCGTGCGCGCGGACTCGCCGCCACCGCTAACCCCAGAGGCCACCGGCCCGCAACAGCCAGCGCCTGAGGCCGCCAGCCCGCCTGCGGCAGAGGCCAGCGACGCCGCCGACAACCACCTGCGCGTTCCCGTGGCCTTGATAGACACCATGCTGGCCCAGGTGACCGAGGGCAGCATCATCGCGACGCAACTGCAAGAGCGCTTGGCGCGCCTGAGCGAAGACTTGGAGGCCCGGCGCGGCGTGAACCGCCTGCTGCGCCAGTTGTCTGGCGAGCTGGAGCAACTGGTGGACATGCGCGGTCTGGTGATGCTGGGTGGCGGGCACGGCGGGCTAGACGCGCTGGAAATGGACCAGTACAACGATTTGCACATGCTGTCGCGGCGCATCCTGGAGTCCAGCGCCGACAGCCATGAGCTGGCCCAATCGTACGAGCGCCAGTTGGTGGATTTGCGCGAACTCATGGCCGCCAAAGAGCGCTTGCAAAGCGACTTGCAGCGGAACGTGCAACGCGTGCGCATGGTGGAGATGGCCTCCGTCATACCGCGCTTGCAGCGCACCACACGCCAAGCCGCGCGCATGCTCGGCAAAAACGTGCACCTACAGGTAGAGGGCGGCGCGACTTGGGTCGATCACGAACTGCTCAACGCCTTACTAGACCCGCTCATGCACGTGCTGCGCAATGCGGTCGATCACGGCATTGAGGCGCCCGAGATCCGTCGCCAGCGTGGCAAGCCCCCAGAGGGGCGCATCCACTTGCGCTTTGCGATGGTGGGCTCGGCTTTGAGCGTGCGCTGTGAAGACGACGGCGCCGGTTTGGATTTACCCCGCATACGTGCGCAGGCCCTGCGCCAGGGCCTGGTGGACGCCAGCACCACCATGAGCGATGCACGCTGGATGCAGATGGTGTTGCGCCCCGGCTTTTCCACGCGTGACGAAGCCACCGTTTTGTCGGGCCGCGGCATTGGCATGGACGTGCTGCAACGCACCGTGAACGCCTTACGCGGTCAGTTGCAACTGCACTCCCAGCCGGGCAAAGGCCTGCGCCTGGAGCTGTCCGTTCCGGCGCAACTGAGCGCGGCCAAAGTGCTAATCAGCCGCTCACCCCGCCATTTATTGGCCTTGTCGGAGCGCCGTATCGAAGAGTTAGCGCCCGTCAACAGCAGCGTGCTCACTGAGCATGAGGGCGAGTTGACGTACCGCTGGCGCGACCAAAGCGTGCCCGCACACCGGCTGGAGAGCTTGCTGGGCCTGCCCCAGCAGGCACTGCGCGCGCCCGGCATCGCCGAGGTCGCGCTTATCGTCAGCGACGAAAACCGGCAGCCCCGTGCCCTGATCGCCCCGGAAATTCAACAGTCCATACAGGCCGTGGTCAAGCCCGTCAACGCCTACTTGCCTGGCGCGGTGGGGGTGGATGGCGTCGTCATCCTGGGCGATGGCGCGGTGGCCACGGTGGTGGATTTGCCCGATTTGCTGCAACAGTACCTGAATGCAGGCGTGTCCCCTGTGTCCGCACTGCCAGCCGATGAGCCAGCGCCGGTTCCGCTTTGTTTGGTGGTGGACGATTCGGTCAGCGTGCGCCGCGCCATGGAGCAACTGCTGCACGACAGCGGCTACGACGTGCTGGGCGCGCGCGATGGGCTGGACGCATTGGGCGTGCTGCAACGCCGCATACCCGATGTGATGCTGGTCGATCTGGAAATGCCGCGCATGAACGGCCTGGACCTCACACGCGCGATACGCGGGCGCGCCGACACACAGCAGCTACCCGTCATCATGATTACCTCTCGCTTTACCGATAAGCACCATCAATTGGCCCAAGAGGCCGGGGTGGACGCTTTTCTCACCAAGCCCTACACCGAGGACAAACTGTTGGGCTTAATCGAGCAGTTCCTGGCGCCCGCGTCACGGCGGGCTCAGGTCGGCACCCACCCAGTCCAATAAAGCCGCGAGCGCCGCTCGTGTCGCCTGCGCATGCGCGTGGTTGATGAGAGCCACCACCACATAGCGGCGCCCAGAGGCCGCCTCCAGATAGCCAGCAAGGGCCTGCACATCTTGCAAAGAGCCGGTCTTGAGGTGCGCGCTGTAAGGCCGGGCACGCGGTGCCAGGTACGTCAGGGTGCCATCCACGCCCGCCAGGGGTAGCGAGGCCATCAACTCGGGCATCCAGCCCGCAGCAAAAGCCATCTGCAACAGGCTGGCCAGGGCCTGGGCCGTGATGCGCCCCTGGCGCGACAAGCCAGAGCCGTTGTCCCACTGCGGCTCCTCCACCCCGGCCAAACGCTGAGCCCACCAGTGGTGCAGGCGCTCACGCGCGTCGGCGGGCGTGCCACGGCCCTGCGCCTTCCAGCTCAGAGTCAGAAAAAGCTGTTCGGCCATCACGTTGTTGCTGAATTTGTTCATGTCGCGCAGCACCTCGCCCAAGCTGGGCGAGGTCCACTCAAACACCGCTTGCAAGCCCTTGGGTACGCTGCCGTCACGCACGCTGCCCATCAAGCGGCCACCCAATTCCGCCCACAGCGCCTCCAGCGCACGCGCCGCAAAGCGCGCTGGGTCGGCATAGGCCAGCGGCCACGTCTTTTCGCCGCAGGCTGCTGGGTAAGCACCCAGGAAACGCAGGCGCAAGGGGTCGCTAAAGTCGGCCTTTAGCGCGGCCCGGTAGTCGCTGCAAGGCCCCGCCGCCATAGACACCCAATCCGGCACCTGCACACCGGCCAGCGGCGGCAGCACCAGCACGCGCGCCTGCGCACGCCCCGTGTCGGGCACAAAGCGCAGCAGCAGCGACTTGTAGTTCACCAGCAACGCATCGGGCGCGGCGTTATAGGGCCGTAGCGGCTCGCCGTCGAATGCGGCGGGGTCTTGCGCACCCGGTTCAAACGCGCTGTGATCGAGCACGATATCGCCTTGCACGGTGTGAATGCCCAGTGCCCGCACCTGGCGCAGCAGCAGCCACAGACGCTCCAGCACCAGCTTGGGGTCGCCCTGCCCGCGAATGAACAAGTCGCCGCGCAGCACGCCGTCTTGCACCGCACCACCCAGATAGACCGGCGTGGTCCAAACAAAGCCAGGCCCCAGCAAGTCCAGCGCGGCCGCACTGGTGACCAACTTCATCACCGAAGCGGGGTTGCGTGGCACCGCAGGCAAGTGGCTTAGGCGCGGGGTGGCAGCGCCCGGCACGGCTACCACCACCACGCTCATCGCCTCAGGCGGCACCACGGCTGCGCGCAAAGCTTGCAACACTGGCACCGGCAGGCCCGCGCAAGGCGCGCCCAGAGCCCATAAAGACCCCAGCACACCGATCACCCAAGGCATTGCACGCATGGCGCGATTATCCGCAGCAGGCACCGATAATCGCGCCATGCCGACACCACCCACCTCTACCCCCGCCATGGGCCGGGCTGCCGCCATCGTCACGGTGCTGGTATGGACCTCCTTTATCGTCATCGCCCGCGCCTCGGCCCAGCACACGCTCAACCCATTTGATATCGCGTTTTGTCGCATGCTGGGTGCCGGGCTGATCCTGCTTCCCTGGGGCGCGTGGATGGTGCGCCGCCGGGGTTTGCCGGGGTGGCTGGGCCTGTCGCCCCTGCCCTGGCGCCCCACCGTCTTGTGCGGCCTGTTCGGTGGCCTGGGCTATGCCATGCTGGCCTATGCCGGTTTCTTTTACGCACCGGCTGGCCATGCAGCCGTGCTGATGCCGGGCAGCCTGCCGCTGTGGACCACGCTGCTGGCAGCCCTGATTCTGCGCACCCCCATCAGCGCCGCGCGGGGCTTGGGGCTGCTGCTGATTGTGGGTGGCGACCTGTTGGTGGGCGGCGCCAGCTTGCTGCATGCCTGGCACGGCGGCGAGGTGTGGAAGGGCGACTTGTTGTTTGTCTGCGCCGCCTGCTGCTGGTCCACCTACAGTGTGCTGGCGCGGCGCTTTGCCTTGGACGCCGTGCAAGCCACCATCGCCGTTACCGTGTTCGCCGTCCTGTGCTATGTGCCCGCCTATGCGCTGCTAGCCGCCAGTGGCATGGTGCACAGCCGACTCGCTGTGGCGCCGCTGGGTGAGGTGGTGTTTCAGATGCTGTTTCAGGGTGTTGGTTCGGTGGTGATCTCGGGCATTAGCTTTACTTTGATGATTAGCCACTTTGGCCCGGTGCGCTCCACCATGCTGACGGCACTGGTACCCGGCCTGTCGGCTTTGACGGCGGTGGCTTTGTTAAACGAACCGTTGTCGTGGAACCTGGGCGCTGGGCTGGCGCTGGTGACGCTGGGTATTGTGTTTGGCGTGCAAACCCCGGCACCGGTGGCGGTGCGCGCGCGCACATGAAACTGCTGGCCCTGGACACCAGCACCGAGACCTTGTCGGCAGCGGTACAGCACGGTGCCAACCAATGGCAACACCAGGGCGTGGGCGGCGCCCAAGCGTCGTTCACGCTGCTGCCGACTATTCAGCGGCTGATGCAAGAGGCTGGCCTGCGGCTGGCCGAGCTAGACGCCATTGTGTTCGGCCAAGGCCCCGGCTCGTTCACTGGCCTGCGCAGCGCTTGCGCTGTGGCGCAGGGCTTGGGCTATGGCGCCGGCGTGCCCCTGCTGCCGGTATGCAGCCTGCTGGCCGTGGCCGAGCAGGCGCGCCAGGCGCATGGCCTGATGCAAGTAGTCGCGGTGCTGGATGCCCGCATGAATCAGGTCTATGCCGCGCATTACGACTGGAATCAAGCCATGCCGTGGCTGGCTGCTGCGGCGCTGCTGGCGCCCGAGGCCGTGCGCTTGCCAGTGGGCTATCGCCTGGTCGGTAACGCCTGGGCTGTGTACGGCAAGCGCCTGCCCGACAACGGACTGGGGCCGGTTTTAGCTCTGCCCCACGCGACAGCTTTACTGGCGCTGGCACCGCGCCTGCTGCAAGCCGGGCTGGCGGTGGCGCCAGCCGATGCGCTGCCGCTGTATGTGCGCGACCAAGTCGCCCGCACCACGCTGGAGCGGGCGCAAGACCGGGCCGCCGCCCTGCCCTGAGCGCGAGGCAAACCCGCCGATGCAGCCCACCATGTCCACCCCCACGACCCGGCTGGAGCCGCTGCACGAGTGGCAACTAGACGAGGTGCTGCGCATCGAACAAAGCGCCTATGCCTTTGCCTGGACGCGCGGCAACTTCAGCGACTCGCTGCGCAGTGGCTACACGCTGCGCGGCCTGTACCGCGACGACGCGCTGCTGGGTTATTGGGTAGCCATGCCTGGCGTGGACGAGGCGCACCTGCTCAACCTCACAGTAGCGCCGGCCTACCAGCGCCAGGGCTGGGCGGGTGTGCTGCTGAACGGGCTGGCGGAGTGGGCACGCGCGCTGGGCGCGCACCACCTGTGGCTGGAGGTACGGGTGAGCAATGCACGCGCGATGGCGATTTATGAACGCTTTGGCTTTGTGCACGCGGGGCGGCGCAAAGCCTATTACCCCGGCCCGCAAGGCCGGCGTGAAGACGCCCTGGTGATGAGCCTCGCCCTATGAGTCTCGTCCGATGAGCCTGGACCTGGACAAGCGCCAGCGTGCCATGCTGGCCGAAATGGGGGTGCGGGTTTGGGAACCCGCACCGCCCGCTAGCCTTGCGCCAGACCAGCCGACGACCACCGGCCATTCGGTGCCACACGGCAGCGCAGATAGCGCCAGCAGCCCTGCGCGCGCCCAAGCGGCGGCGCAGCCCAACGTACCCAGCGGCTCGGGCCAGGAGCGCGCTGCCGCGCCACATCCGGCTGGCCCGGTCGCGACCAACACCGCGCGCGCGGTGGCGCGGGCTGGCCCCGCCAGCGGCACGCACCCGCAAACCGCCGATACGCCCGCCGCGATAACCCTTCGCACAGTGGAGCAGCCGCAGCTGGCCGAGCGCGCCAGCGCCATTGCGCAGATGGATTGGGCGCAACTGCAAACCTCGGTGGCCGGCTGCAGCGCCTGCAAACTGTGCAGCAGCCGTAGAAACACCGTGTTCGGCAGCGGCGACACGCAGGCCGACTGGCTGATCGTCGGCGAGGCACCGGGCGAAACCGAAGACCGCCTGGGTCAGCCCTTTGTAGGCCCCGCCGGCCAGTTGCTGGATAGCATGCTTAAAGCGCTGCATCTGGCGCGCAGCGAGGGCGTGTACATCGCCAATGTGCTGAAATGCCGCCCGCCCGCCAACCGCAACCCCCAGCCCGACGAGGTGGCGCTGTGCGAGCCCTACCTGCAACGCCAAGTAGCGCTGCTGCAGCCAAAAATCATCCTCGCCATGGGCCGCTTTGCGGTGCAGTCGCTGCTGCAATCCAGCGAACCCATCGGCAAGCTGCGCGGACACAGCTACCGCTACCAGGGTGTGCCCCTGGTGGTCACCTACCACCCGGCCTACCTGCTGCGCAACCTGCCCGACAAAGCCAAAGCCTGGGCTGACCTGTGCTTAGCGCAGCGGCTGCTGGCGGCCGGCTGAGCGCCAGGCCAGTGCCGCGCAGCCGGGCCGAAGCGGCACCCACCCCGCGCTAGGGCTGCTGGCCACGCAGTTGACAAGGGTATGCCACCCGCGCGGCACCGGGTAACCGACCGAAGCCGACGCGGACGGCGCCCAGCGGTGCGAGGGAGGTGGGCGAAGGCGGTAGCTGATAAGGGCAGCGAAGAGCGTGGCGAGAGCGGTGACCCCGAGCGGTGACATCAAGCGGCTTTCTACAATCTCCGCCATGAACTTTATTGAGCAACTACTGGCCGCAGAGCGCCGCAACGCCTCGCTGCTGTGCGTGGGGCTAGACCCGGAACCAAGCCGCTTGCCCACGCCTTGGCGCGGCGACGCCAGCCGCATGGCCGACTTTTGCTGCCGCATCGTCGATGCCTGCGCCGACCTGGTGATTGCCTTCAAGCCGCAAATTGCCTACTTTGCGGCGCACCGGGCCGAAGATCAACTGGAGCGGCTCATGAAGCATATCCGCCGCTCCGCGCCCGGTGTGCCGGTGATACTGGATGCCAAGCGCGGCGACATCGGCAGCACGGCCGAGCAGTACGCGCGCGAAGCCTTCGAGCGCTACGGTGCAGACGCGGTCACGCTGTCGCCCTTTATGGGTTTCGATTCGGTCTTGCCCTACCTGAGATACGCGGGCAAAGGCGCTTTTTTGCTGTGCCGCACCTCCAACCCCGGCGGCGAGGATTTGCAAAACCAAGTCCTGGCCGCGCTGCCGGGCCAGCCCCGCTTGTACGAACACATTGCCAGCCTGGCCCAAGGGCCGTGGAACACCAATGGCCAGCTCGGCCTGGTAGTGGGTGCCACCTACCCGCGCGAAATCGAGCGCGTGCGCGCGGTTGCGCCGCAGTTGCCGCTTCTCATTCCCGGCATCGGTGCCCAAGGCGGCGACGCCCAAGCCACGGTGCGCGCCGGTTGGCGCGGCAGCGCCCAAGCCACCCAGGCACCCATCATCGTCAGCTCCTCGCGCGCCATTTTGTACGCCTCAGCCGAAGCCGACTTTGCCCAAGCCGCCCGCAGCGAAGCCCTGCGCACACGTGCCCTGCTGCACGCGGCGCGGGTGCTGACGGCTGGTTGATATACAGAAAAAAGCCATACAATATAAGGAAAATTCTTCAAACCCAAAGTCAACACACAAGGGGCTTGTATGTCCACACCCATGACCTTCAAAAAAGTGACCGTCAACCTGCCCACAGATCAGGTTGAGTTTTTGCAGAAAATCGCCAGCGACGAGGGCCTTTCCGTGACGGACGCGCTACGCCGCGCCATCAACACCGAGAAGTTTTTTGTCCAGCACGAAAGGGCCGGGCACAAGATTTTGGTCGAAGGCAGCGGCCAACGCATTCGCGAAGTGGTTCGCTCTTGACGCGGGTCATGAGCCGCCATGGCGCCGCTTGACCCCGCCCCTGCCGATGAATCGGCGTTCCTGGATCTGTCCTCAGACACCACCCGTGCGCCCCTCACCGCGCCACGTGAAGGGGCGCCTTACGATCCCCGTCCATTTGAAGACACAGCACGCAGGTATATCGCCTATGCCTTGCTAGCCTTGCTCGCGCTGCTTTTGTTGCTGATTTTTGCTTTTTTAGGGATGAAGATCATCAGCGTCAGCGACCTCAAAGAGTTCAACCTTATCCTTGGCCCTGTGGTCACTCTGGTATCTGCTGCAACCGGCTTTTACTACGGTACCAAATCACAGTAAAAGCTCGATATTGCTGGAACGCGGCGGCGACGCATATACAACGGGGCGGGACGGCGCGGCGCCAAATGCCGCCCCTGAACGACCGCGTCAGCGAACCAGAATCCGGTTAGACAAGAACGGCGTCTTGTAAACCTGCCCGTCGCTGACTGAAAGCTGTTTGAGCTGCGCACCGGACTGCAAGCTGCTGGCCGTCGGGCAAATGCCAGTAGAGCGGTATTGCAGGGCGGCGGCTACGCGCGCCTCGCTGGCATTGCCAAGGGCATGGCTAAAGTCGTCAGCCACCGCGCAGCCGGGTACGACGGCTTTTGCAGTCCAGGCCGACGCGACGCTGCTGTTGGCCGGTGTGAACCCGTCTGAGTAGTCACCGAAGCCAGCCGCGTTCACGCCCTTGAACTGAATCGAAAAGTAGGTGGTTCCGCAGTTGTCTTGCGGGTAAAAGCCGTAGGGCTTGCCGCAGGTGGTGGAACCAATCTGGATCACGTTGACCCCCACCCCACGCAAACTGTTGATGATCGACTCGCTGGCCGAACAGGTGTCTGGGCCGGTGAGCACAAAAACCCGGGACAAATCGAGGTGCGGCAGCACCGTACCGCTGGTGGCGCTAAAGCCCACAGCCGTGGACTGAAACCCAATCGGCGAGAGTGTTTCGCCCGTCACCGGATCCGTTGTGGGGTGCTTGTCGTTAAAGGTCAACAACTCGAAGGTCTTGCCGCTGGTTTGTGTGGGCCCGGCAATCATGTAGGCCAATTCGCTCGCTATCGTCAAGTAGCCGCCGCCGTTGTAGCGCACGTCCAACACCAAATCCGATACGCCCGCTGACTTGAGTTGCGTCACTGCGTTGATTAAGGCCAACTCTGCTGTGGCCAAGTGGTCGTTAAACAACATATACCCGACCGCTCCACCTGCCAAAGTCCCCACGTTTTGCACCGGCGCGGAAGTGACGTTGGCCGACGTCAGGGTAAAGCTGCGGGTGGTGCTGGCGCCCAGATCACGCACCACGAAGGTGTGAGACTCTCCTGCCGCAGACGGAAACGCGCCTGCATTGATCACATCCACACCCGCTTGGGTGGCGTTGTTGACGACATCCACACCATCTACATACAGGATGCTGGCCCCTCGGGCAAGCACGGGGCTGAGCTGGGTGGCCGGGGAATTGGGCTCGGTATAAGCCACTACCACGCTACGCGGCGGCGTTGCACTCAGAACAGACAAGGTGACGCCATAGCCCGCTTGCACACCGCTACTGGCCAACGCCTCCCACTTCGTGGTGTTGTAGCTGAAATGAAACTTGTCTTTGGCCGCGCCACTGGCGCTCAAGTTGGGCGTCTTGAGCGCGGCAAAGTAGCTGAGCGCACTGCTGTAATTGGCCGGGCTGGGGTAGGGCACTTCGCCGTACCACAGATACAAGTTGTAAGTCCAGGCCGCCAGCCAGTTTTGCTCGGTCAGCAATGAGCCCTGGCTATCCGTATAGGCCGTACCGGTGTAAGGGTCTGTGCCGCTGCGCGGCACCGCACACTGCCCGGCCAAGGTGGACGCCGCTGGCAGACTTGCAAAACCGGTGCTGCTGCTTGTACTACTACTCGTGCTACTGGTACTCGTACTGCTACTACTTGTTTTGCTGCTGCCGCTACTCCCACCCCCCCCACCACAACTGGCCAACACCACCAGCGCAGCCAAGGCGAGCGCCCGTCTAAAAAGCCGTCCGGTCGTCGAGATGGCTTGGGATTGGTCAAACAGCTGCATAGTTAAGTCCGTTTAATTGTTACGAAAGCGTATCCGAAAGAATTGAGACTGTAAGGCCAACGCACACCGGGCTGACCTGCGTGCGCGGACTGAGGGGGTTTAGTGTAGGCACCGACGAACCCCTGCAACGGGAACGATGGGCGGGGCAGCGCCATGCACGCGCTGCCTAACTGGGCTAAGGGTTTTAGTTTGGTGGCCGATTGGGGTTTGGCGCTGCTTCGCACACCCACCGTGCAGAGTGACCCGCGTATCCGCGACGCCTATCCGGGCGGTAAAGCCTTAGGTTGGTGTTGAGAGACCCGCTCGGCGCCGGTTTTGAATACCATCCCTTGCCCATTCTGAACGAAGGAATTCTGATGCCACTCTCTTTGGATCATCTGGTTATTCACGTCAGCCATTTACAGACCGCAATCACCGACTACCAGGCGCTGGGCTTTCAGGTGCAGGTCGGTGGCACGCACGCCGATGGCAGTACCCACAACGCCCTGATCGGGTTTGCCGACGGCAGCTACCTGGAGCTGATTTCTTTTTTGAAACCGGCGCCCGGCCACCGCTGGAGCCACCACCACGCTGCGGGCTATGAAGGCTTCATCGACTTTGCGCTGTTGCCAGACCGTGTGGGCGAGGTGGTGAGCCGCGCGCAGGCCAGCGGCTTGGCCTACCAGGGGCCGCTTGAGGGCGGGCGGCTGCGGCCCGACGGTCAGCGGCTGGAATGGCAAATCGGCGTGCCGCCCAGCAGCGACCTGCCGTTTTTGTGTGGCGATGTCACACCGCGCGCTTTGCGCGTGCCCGAAGGCGATGTGCGGGTACACCCCAACGGCGCGCAAGGCATCGCGTCGCTGACCCTGGCGGTTGCTGACCTCGCACAAAGCCTGAAACATTACCGCGTGTTGCTGGACGCCGAGCCCACACAGCCACCCCAAGCCCTCAGCGGATTGGGAATCGTGCAGGCCACCATCGCGCTTGGCCGCACCGAGCTGATTCTGTTGTCACCCCTTCGCGGCGCCGAGACGGCTACGGCGCACGATTTACGGCAACGCATAGCGACGCGTGGCGCGGGCCTGTTGGGGGCCACCTTGTGGGCGCATTTTTCTGATGCGGCTGACGCCGTCACGCACGCCTTGCCGATCGCCCGTACCCACGGCGCCCACTTGGCGCTGAGCAGCACCTGATATGCCCTGCGCGACTACACGCAGCATGGCGCGAGTTTTGAACCCCATTCCTAGGCATCCATCTTCAACTGCACGGTTGCCACGCCCAGTAAATGGATAGCGCAAAGACTCCGGCATGTAGAACGTGGTCTGTGGTCAGGCGCTTTTCAGCGGCCAGCTTGTGCAAGCGCCGCGGCGGCGTTCTCCGGTTGGGCCTGCGGCCGCTTAGTCGCGCCATCTCCGCTTCAACCTAGAAACCGCAGGTGGACGCGCCCGAGTGTGCCGCCATGGGCTGGCCTGGCCAGGCGCGACGACGCCGCTGGCTGATGCCAGCAAGGAGGAGCAACACCGCCAGGGCATCCCAGGGCGGTGCATGTCGGGCGCGTCCAACTGCGGTTTCTAGGTTCAAACCAAGTCCGGCACTAAATCTAGATCGCATGCCGTTTAAGGATCGCCATGCCGTCGGTCGCCCATATCAAGTCCATCTCCTACCTGAAAAGCCACGCGGCCCAGCTTGCGCAAGAAGTCTCTGAACCTCTCAGCCCAAAATAACAGGGCACTGAGCGCCTAGTTGTGTATGCCTCTTCGGTACGCAAGCTATAGTGTTTGTACCGTAGAATTTTCCGAAACCGATCCCGCAAGCGGGGCGACTGGGGAATATAGTAGATGGACTTGGAGGACATTATGATTGCTGTAATTAAATTCAGTATATGCACGCGAGAGCGAAATAACAAGGGGTATTGGGCAACTTTTCTCTGTTTCGATCAACCCGGCATGCCCCGCTCGTTTCTTCGTCTAACTTGGGAATCTCAAGATATGCGCTCGGCTACATTACATTAGCCCGCAGAGATCCACCATTAGAGTCCACTCATGATTAACACAAAGCCAGTTGCGCTTGTTTTCTTGGCATTTCTTTGGCTGGTAGCGCCGCTAGCGGCGCAAGACCAAGTGGTTTCCCCTTCTCCTACTATCCGATTGGTCTGGATGGGAGGAAATGATTGTCCACCGTGCGTCGCATGGCGTAGGGAGGAATTACCAAAGCTGAAGGAATTACGCGAATTTAAATACGTCAAATTTTCCTACGTTACCAAGACAATAAAATCAGCAGTACCTCCCAGATTATTCTTGCCTGATGATGTATCGCAATTTAAGGAGAAGTTGGATAGTGCAAGCAATGGAATATCCGGCTCACCGCAGGTCGCATTAATTGTCAACGACGAAGTCTATGACTACTTTACTGGCACCCGAAGCGCGATAGATATCGCGAGAATGATTAGATCGGTTCAAGATAAGGAACCCTACCCCTTCGTTCGCTGCATCAAGTTATCAACCAAATGGGGCAAGTGCGAAACCGCGGGCTGACCGGTTGGTCAACCCGACATTTTGCGGCAGGCCGCCTTCGGCTTTCATTTTATTTTCGGCCAGAGGCGGCCTGCCGCAAAATATCGGTTACCGCCCACGTTATGTCACAATAGGAGTGAATCAATGAAAGTATGGAAATTTCTTCCGCTGGCCTTTGCCATTTTTATCTCAGGATGTGCATCTATCGCAGACCTCTCGGCGAAGCAGGAGGCTAAGGCCAGTTGCTGCAAATCGCCGGCAGACTTCAAATATGAGCCTCTATCGCCTGTTGCGTTAACTCCGATGTCACTCAGCGAGGATTCGCCGGTATACGTTTTTTCTAATGGCAAAAGTTACTTCAAGGCTCACGCACTTCCTCAGCAACGCACCGCTACGAAGTTGCGTGTGCGCTCATTTGCAACTGGCTCAACAGCCTTTGAACCACAAAAACTTTCTCAGCTTTATTGTCCTCAAGTATCTTTTCTCAATTCAAACTTCGAGACTCTGGTGTCAAACGACAAAGTCCCCTCAGTAGCGCGCGGCGCACTGGCTACTGGAATACTGCCTTCATTTCTCGCGGAGTTTGAAATTCCAACTTCTGCCGTCTACGTCGTGTTACACACGAACCCAGCGGGATACGGCAGACTCGCGACTCGTTACACCAGTGGCGGCGCATACATGGTCGGTAGTGCGCTAGTGATAGAACGCGGCGGGGAACCTATCTATCATCCTTGCGGGCCAATTGCAAATGCTGAGATTTCATTGCTGTAGTCGTCTCTGCATAACGGTAGTTGCCGCTGACTTTGGCCAGAGTGGTGCCATAACACTGAATAATGATGCAGCCAACTCCGAATAGGCTGGAGAGGCGCACAGGAATTAAGTAACAAAAGTGGTGCAGCTGGCGGGGATCGAACCCACTTTTGGGTCAATGGTCTCGGAACCCGCACCAGCATTGGATTTCGCAAAATCCAGCAGGTTAGAAAACGCCAAAAAGTGGATGACCTAAGTGGATGACAGCCACCCGCGCCATTATGGCGCCGTAATTACGGCCTGACGCTGCCGACGCTGCTGCCTGTTAGCGCCAAGCTGAAATGAAATACTTACACGGATAAAACAGCAGCACAAACCAGCAACGTGCTACTAGCCAAGGAACCAGCCGCACCAAGCATGTTGCCAATATAGACCAAGCGTGCCAGCCCTTTCGCACCAGTTTGGAGGCCTCTATCTCTTGTCACTGCCGCAAGAGGCGTTGACACGGCGAATGCATAGCCAGACACGATTAACGGTAAAGCTATGGCCCATTTCATTGCGCTGGATACCGCCAACCCGCCCATGATCGACGCTGCTGCGAACAAAATAAGCGCGCCTATTGTGAGCGACTGATGTGCCACTCGCCAAGAGTTAATAACTTGGGCATCCGCGTTGCGCTTAATGGCTCTTGCATATGGTGCCCCGAATAGCAAGGCGACAAATAGAACGATGCTCCCATGCGCTACGAGGTGATGAGACACTACTTCCATAAGGTGACAAACTCTCTAAACTTGATGCACAGCATTTCAGTTTACCCTACCGATACTCTTGGACAAGAGGGTCAGGCTCGCAACGAAAAGATGCGCCTATGAACTCTGAACCAATAGCCACGGCTAACAACTTGGAACGACGCGAATCGCTCTCGTGGAACTCATGTTTGAGGCCACTACACGAGATGCAGCCATCGGCGCGTCCGATGCAGCCCTTTTGCTTCGCTGTCGAAACGGCGCCATAGTCGCGTGCGCCTTCATCGTCTCCCACGCTTTTGCATCCTGCTGCCGCAACTCCTTACAAGTCTCCCTCCATTGCTTCATGGCCTGCATGTGCGCCTTCAATGCCAGCTGGTGCGTGGTCTCGATACCGAACGCAGAGCCAATGGCATCAGCGGCCTCCGCAGCGATGCCGCTGGGCGGTGCTGGCGCCTTTGGTGCCGGTGGCAGCTTGGCCCGTTCCGGCAGGCTTTTGGACGCATTGACAGCACCATAAAACTGTCGAACCTCCGAATGCACCGCTTGACTGCCCGGCTCACCTCTTCGGATGCCGAGTGGTGCCAACGCTTCCCCGTATCCGGTTTGCAGTTCGCGCAGCCGCTCCCGGTCAAACAGGACTTTGCTGTTGAGCTTCCAGATGCCCGCCGCCGACTTCACACGCGGCACCACCAGCAGGTGCAGGTGTGGTGTCATTTCGTCAAGGTGCAGGACAACCGAGGCCAGTTGGTCCGCCCATTGCCGTTTGGCCCACGCCAGCGAGGCGGTGCACCACGCCTTCACCTTGTCCGGCTCGAACACGCCGCCCATGCTCTCGCGTCCGGGCCGGAAGTAGCTCGGACTGGCCGACAGCACGATTTCGCGGCACAGCACCGTGTCGCGGTTGCGCCGTTCTGCCCCGTTAAGCAGATGGCGAGCCGCCTGATAGGGCGTCTCGCCATCTGCGAGGTGCATCACGACCGGTGCCGCGCCATCCGGGTCCGCGTTGGGCGTAGGCTTCTCGCGCATGGTGTGCGCCGAAGAAGCCGCAATCGCCGCCATGGCCTCGGCTTTGCGACGATCCACACGCAGCACGGCATAGGGGGCAGCGGCGGGCAGCGGTGTGCTCATGTCTCATGCATATCGCGCGCCGCTCAAGATAGCACGCCCAGCCATCAGATGCCCGGTCTACGCTCACCACACCGAGTAAGCTCGATTCTGCTCGACCCACCACCGGCCCCGCCCTGCAAGGGCTGGGAGCAAGTCAGAGCGCGCCATGCCCAGGCCATCCCCCGGCCTACGGCTCGGAGGTTCGTCCCGGCACTGGTGGCACGCTGGTGCGCCGTGCCACATCATCGAAATCGATCCTCTAGTGTCGTTGCAATAATGGCCTGACTCTGCTGTAGTCGCGATTTACAAAGGGCGTGCTAATTCCTGGCGACTCCACTCCATCAAGACCTTGTCAACCTCGCGCATGGCACTGCGAGAGTCGGCCGGGTGCGCCGTTGGGATGATCGACTTCGACAGCGCCATTGCACGCTTGGCGGCGGAGTGCTGCGCATTCTCGTTGCGTAGTTCATCCTCACTTGCATCCGATAGCAGCGCTGGCGCCAGCAGCCCCATTCGGGCAAGACTCTTGGTCAGATGAATGTCAGGTTTGACCGCCACACCCAGATCAGTGAGCATGTGATAAGCGGTCGTGTGCCCCCAGCCCAACCCAGCCAACTGACCGAATTGCTTAGTCCACTGCTTAACCCGCTCAATCGGCAGCTCTCCGTAGGCATCGACGCATTCGACGAGTGTCTGAATGCAAGGCCCCACGCCTCCACGCTTCAACGCGAGGGCAAGTTCTCGAATGCAGTAAAGACGCCACAAATAGCTACTCAGGCCACCGCGTTCCAGCATCAAAACGAAATTTTTAACAGCACGGCCCTCTATCCTGTAGTTGCTGTTGCTCTTCCAACTACGTCCGCGCTCGATCATGGAGATCGCCCAGTCATCACAGGCGATCGTCCGCCAGTCGTCGAAGTCCTGACTGAGGCCGATGTCCTGTGCTACGCGCTCACCAATCTTCAGTTTGATGTTTGCGTAACACGGCTTGTCGCGGCCAAAGCGCCACACTGCATTAGCGTCAATCTGTGCGGGCAGTGCTTGGCATAATGCGATGACTGCCGCCCACTGCTCCGGGCAACGGGATTTCAATTCGTCCCGAACCATGTTGTAGCGGCGAACCGTCTCCTCTCGCGAAATCTCCATAAGCCTTACCCTTTTATGTGCGCAATTCTTCCATTTTTGGTGGCTAGCTAGTGAATGCAAGACCGCATGTTCACACTATCACCTTCAGAGATATTTTAAGTAAGCCCTAATTTAGATGTAGCCCAGCGTGGAGTGAAGCCGCAGGTGGTTGTAGAACGCCAACCAGTCGATGACTCGTCTGTCACCTCGCGGTGGGTGGCGAACCGCCTGCCGTACGGCCGCCCCACTGAGGGGGTCGGCCCTTCCAACTCGAAAAGCCGCTGCCTTCACCTTGCCAGCAATTCGCTGGCGACCAACTTGGCCGTGGCGAGATGCGCTGTGCCGGTTCTTGCGATGAAGATGGTGCGACCCACTACAGCCCTAAGGCGAAGGGAAATGGTAGGGCGCGAGGCGCTTACGCCACTGGGCCTGCGTTCGATATTTTTTGCAGAGACACCCTTTGCACTCGGGTGAAGCCCTACATCGTCACTCGGCCTGAAAATCGAATGAAATGCGAGGCATTTTCATATGTGGTGCGGCTGGCGGGGATCGAACCCACGACCCTTGGCTTCGGAGGCCAATACTCTATCCACTGAGCTACAGCCGCAACAAGCGTTCAGTTTAACAGCCGCCCCTATACTGGGTGGCGCGGCGTTTTGCCTGCTGCGCCCGTGAATTTTCCCCCCTTTATTTTTGGATGGACCGCCTCCATGCCTGCTTTGCCGTGCCTTAAGCCTGTGTTTGTGTGGTTGAAGCCGCTGGAGAGCTGGCGCGCGGGGCGGGCGCTGGTGCTGGTGGGTGTGGCTTTTTTGTGGGGCTGCGGCTCCAAAGAAGGGGGCGCCGGGTTGGGTGCGGGCGGGGTGCCGCCTGCGCCGGAAGTGGGCGTGGTCACGGTGGCGCTGGGGGATGTGGGCTTGGCGACCGAGTTGCCGGGGCGGCTGGAGGCATCGCGCGTGGCCCAAGTGCGGGCGCGGGTGGCGGGCGTGGTGCAGCAGCGGCTGTTTACCGAGGGCAGCGATGTGCGTGCCGGGCAAGCGCTGTTCCAGATTGACGCGGCGCCTTACCAAGCCGCTTATGACAGCGTAGCGGCCAGCTTGCAAAAGGCGCAGGCCAACCTGGCGCAGGCGCGTACCCTGGCCGAGCGCTACCAGCCCTTGGCCGAGGCCAATGCGGTGAGCCAGCAGGATTACACCAATGCCAAGGCCGCGCAGCAGCAGGCGCAGGCCGATGTAGCGGCTGCAACGGCGGCGCTGCAAAGCGCGCGCATCAATCTGGGCTACGCCAGCGTCACTGCGCCCATTGCCGGGCGCGTGGGCCGCGCGCTGGTGACGGAAGGTGCGCTGGTAGGCCAGGGAGAGGCCACGCCGCTGGCCGTGGTGCAGCAAATTGACCCGATTTACATCAACCTCACCCAGTCGGCGGGCGAGGTGATGGCCTTACGCCAGGCCCTGGCCAATGGGCGGCTCAAGCGCGCGCCGGAGCGCCAAGCGGCCAGCGTCCGCGTGCTGCTAGAAGACGGCAGCGAATACCCGCGCCCGGCGCGCCTGTTGTTTAGCGACCTGACTGTGGACGCCACTAGCGGCCAGGTGGGTTTGCGCGCCGAGCTGCCCAACCCCGGCGGCGTGCTGCTGCCGGGCCTGTTTGTGCGGGTGCGGCTAGAGCAGGCGCAGGTGGGCAACGCCTTGCTGCTGCCGCAGCAGGCGGTAACGCGTACACCCCAGGGCGACACGGTGATGGTGGTCAGCACGCAGGGCCAGGCCAGCGCACGCAAGGTCACGCTGGGCGGCTCGCGCGGCAACCAGTGGGTGGTGGTGGATGGCCTGGCGGCGGGCGAGCAGGTGATGGTGGACGGCTTTCAAAAGCTGCGCGGCAACGCGCCCGTAAAGGCCGTGCCCTGGGTCGCCACTGCGGCTGCACCGACGTCTGCGCCCACAGCCCCGGCCCCGGGTACGCCGACTCGCCCGACAGCGGCTGCGACTGGGGCTGCGACTAGGGCGGCAAGTGGCGCCGCTGCCACTCCCAAGCCCTGAGGAAGCGCCCCCATGGCCCATTTTTTTATTGAGCGCCCGGTGTTTGCTTGGGTGATTGCCTTGTTCATTTCGGTACTGGGCGGCGTGGCCATTACCCAGTTACCGGTGTCGCAGTACCCATCGGTGGCGCCGCCCGCCATTGTGGTGAGCGCCACCTACCCCGGCGCCTCCGCCCAGACGCTGGAGGAAAGCACCATCAGCGTGATTGAGCAGGAGATGAACGGCTCGCCCGGCCTGATTTTTATGGAGTCGGTGACGCAGGCCAACGGCCTGGGGCAAATCAGCCTGAGCTACGAGCCCGGCACCAGCCCCGACCTGGCGCAAGTGGACGTGCAAAACCGGCTCAGCCGCGCCACGCCGCGCCTGCCGCAGGCGGTGGTGCAGCAAGGCGTGCGGGTGGACAAGGCGCGCACCAACTTTTTGCTGTTTGTCACCCTGGCCTCGGACAACCCGGCCTACGACCCGATTGCGCTGGGCGACTATGCCTCGCGCAATGTACTGCCGGAGATTCAGCGGGTTGCCGGCGTGGGCCAGGCGCAGTTGTTTGGCACCGAGCGCGCCATGCGCATCTGGATAGACCCGGTGCGTTTGCAGGCCTACAACTTATCAGCCAGTGACGTGAACGCCGCCATCCGCGCGCAAAACGCGCAGGTGGCCTCGGGCACGCTGGGCGACTTGCCGAATGTGGCCGGGCAAGGCATTGCCGCCACCGTGGTGGTGAACGGGCAGTTGGCCACGGTGGAGCAGTTTGGCCGCGTGGTGCTGCGCGCCAACACCGACGGCTCGGCGGTGCGGCTGCGCGATGTGGCGCGCATAGAGTTGGGCGCGCAAAACTACGCCATATCCGCGCGGCTCAACGGCAAACCGTCCACCGGCATTGGCGTGCAGTTGTCCCCCACCGGCAACGCGCTGGGTACGGCGGACGCCATACGCACGCGCATGGAACAGTTGGCGCGCTACTTTCCGCCGGGCATGCAATGGCGCATACCGTATGACAGCTCGCGTTTCGTCAAAATTTCTATCGCGCAGGTGGTAGAGACCTTGGCCGAAGCCATGGTGCTGGTGTTTTTGGTGATGTATCTGTTTTTGCAGAACATCCGCTACACGCTGATACCGGCTATTGTGGTGCCGGTGTCGCTGCTGGGCACGTTTGCGGTGTTGCTGGCCCTGGGCTTTTCTATCAACGTGCTCACCATGTTCGGCATGGTGCTGGTCATCGGTATCGTGGTGGACGACGCCATTGTGGTCATTGAAAACGTGGAGCGGCTAATGAGCGAGGAGGGTCTGCCGCCCTTGGCCGCCACGCGCAAAGCCATGGGCCAGATTAGCGGCGCCATCGTCGGCATCACGGTGGTGTTGGTGTCGGTGTTTGTGCCGCTGGCGTTTTTTGGTGGCTCGGTGGGCAACATCTACCGGCAGTTTGCGGCGGTGATGGTGTGCGCCATCGGCTTCTCGGCCTTGATGGCCTTGTCGCTCACCCCCGCGCTGTGCGCCACCTTGCTCAAACCCATACCGGCGGGCCAGCACCTGAAAAAGCGCGGTTTTTTTGGCTGGTTTAACCGGGGCTTTGGGCGCACCGCACGGGCTTACGAGCGCGGCGTGGCCCAGGTGCTGGGGCGCACCGGGCGCTACCTGCTGCTGTACGGCGCGATTTTGTTGGCCGTCGGGTTACTGTTTGCGCGCTTGCCCAGCTCTTTTTTGCCGAATGAAGACCAGGGCACGATGATTGTGAATGTGCAGTTGCCGCCCGGCGCCACCGTGGGCCGCACGCGCCAAGTGATCGAGCAGGTCGAGGGCTACATACTGAAGCAAGCCGAGGTGCAGAGCATCGTGGGCGTGCTGGGCTTTAGCTTTGCTGGCCAAGGCCAAAACGCGGGTTTGGGCTTTGTCACGCTCAAAGACTGGGACGAACGCGCGGGCGCCGCGCATTCGGCGCAAGCCCTGGCCGGGCGGGCCACCGCTGCTTTAAGCCGGTTGCGCGACGCCTTTATTTTTGCCGTCAGCCCACCGCCCATTGCCGAGTTGGGCAATGCCACCGGCTTTGCCTTTCGCCTGCAAGACCGGGGCAGTCTGGGCCGCCCGGCCCTGCTGGCGGCGCGTAACCAGTTGCTGGCCGCCGCCACCAAAAGCCCGCTGCTGGCCGGTGTGCGGCCCGACGGGCTGGAAGACGCGCCGCAGTTGCAGCTAGACATAGACCGCGATAAGGCGCAAGCGCTGGGTGTGGGCTTTGACGCCATCAACGCCCTCATCTCTACCGCGCTGGGCTCCAGCTATGTGAACGACTTTCCGAACCAGGGGCGCTTGCAGCGCGTGGTGGTGCAGGCCGACGCGCCGCAGCGCATGCAGCCCGAAGACTTGCTGCGCCTCAGCCTGCTCAACAACAAAGGGCAGAACGTGCCACTCGGCGCGTTTGCGCGTACGCGCTGGGTGAGCGGTGCCATGCAGGCCATACGCTACAACGGCTACCCGGCCATGCGCATCGCGGGCGACGCCGCACCGGGCCGCAGCACCGGCGAGGCCATTGCCGAGATGGAGCGCTTGGCCAGCCAGCTACCCCCCGGCTTTGGCTACGAATGGAGCGGCCAGTCGCGCGAGGAAAAAATCTCCGGCTCCAAAGCCTTTGTATTGCTGGGCTTTTCGCTACTGGCGGTGTTTTTGTGCCTGGCTGCGCTGTATGAAAGCTGGTCGATACCGCTGTCCGTCATCCTCGTGGTGCCGCTGGGCCTGGTCGGCGCGCTGGCGGCAGCGAGTTTGCGAGGCTTTCCGAATGACGTGTATTTCAAGGTCGGGCTGGTCACCATCATCGGTTTGTCGGCCAAAAACGCGGTGCTCATCATCGAATTTGCCAAAGAGCTGCACGCCCAAGGGCTGGGCCTGGTGGAGGCCAGCTTGGCCGCCTGCCGCCTGCGCTTTCGGCCGATTTTGATGACCTCGCTGGCCTTTATTCTGGGCGTGCTGCCGCTGGCGATTGCCAGCGGCGCGGGCTCGGCGGGCCAGCGCGCCATCGGCACCGGCGTCATGGGTGGCATGGTCACGGCCACCCTGCTGGCGGTGTTTTTGGTGCCGGTGTTCTTCGTGGTGGTGCGGCGCCGGTCTGAGCGAGGGGCGGTATGAAGCCCCACCACACGCCTCACCGCACCCTCGCCCCAGGCGCCGCTGTGGCCCGCCTGAGCCTGCTGGGCGCCCTGACTGTGCTGGCCCCGCTAGGCGGCTGCGGCGCATTGGCCCCGGCCTACCAGCGCCCCGCCGCGCCCGTGCCCACAGCCTGGTCTGTGGCCGAGGGGGCATCTTTAGACGCTGGGGCGGTTGCTGCTCGCTTGCCCTGGAACGACTTTTTTCAGGAACCCACGCTCAAGCGCCTGATTGCCACCGCTTTGCAAAACAACCGCGACCTACGTGTGGCGGTGCTGGCCATCGCGCAGGCGCGTGCGCAGTGGGGCGCACGGCGCGCAGACGAGCTGCCCACGGTGAATTTGGCGGCCACGCAAACCCGCGCGGCCAGCGTCAGCGGTGGCAAGACGGTACTCACCACCATAGACAGTGTGGGCCTGTCGGTCAGCGCCTGGGAGATCGACCTCTTCCACCGTCTGGAAAGCTTAAGCGACGCGGCGCAGGCGCAGTACCTGGCCACCGAAGCGGGCCGCAAGGCGGCACAGATCAGCTTGGTCGGCGCGGTGGCCAGCGCTTACTACAGCCTGCGCAGCGACGAGGACGGCGTGGCGCTGGCGCAGCAGGTGCTGGCCTCACGGCAAGACAGTCTGCGCCTGACGCAGCTCAAGTTCGACGCGGGCGCCGCCTCGGAGCTGGAGTTGCAGCAGGCGCAGTCGCTGCGGGAAGCGGCGCGCGCCAGCTTGGCGCAGCAGCACCGGCAGCGCGCGCTGGACGAAAACGCGCTGGCCCTGCTGCTGGGCCAAGCCCTGCCACCGCTGCCCATGCAGGGCCTGCTGAAGGCACCTGCGCTGCCCGAATTGAAGGCGGGCCTGCCATCAGAGGTGCTCACCCAGCGCCCCGACATTCAGCAGGCCGAGCAGCAGTTGCGCGCCGCGCAGGCCAATATAGGCGCCGCGCGCGCCGCGTTTTTTCCGCGTATCAGCCTGACTGCGGCGGCGGGCAGCGTCAGTGGCCAACTGGCCGGGCTGTTCAGCGGCGGGACCTGGGTGGGCACGCTGTCGCCCTTGAGTGCACTGCTGCCCCTTTTTGACGCCGGGCGCAACGAGGCGAACTTGCAAACCAGCGTGGCCGCGCGCGACATCGCCCTCGCCCAGTACGAGAAGGCCGTACAAACCGCTTTTCGCGAAGTGGCCGATGCCCTGACTAACCGCAGCGCGTGGGCTGAGCAGGTGCAAGCCCAGCGGGCGCAGTGGCAGGCTGAATCCAGGCGCCAGATTCTCACCCGCCTGCGCCTGAGCCAGGGCGTGGCCAGCCAGTTGGAGGTGCTGGACGGCGAACGCAGCCAGCTTGCCGCACAGGCGGCATTGGCACAGGCCCACTGGCTGTACACCCAGAGCCAGGTGGCCTTGTACAAGGCACTGGGCGGCGGTTGGAGCGAGGCCAAGGCACTGGCGGAACTGCGCGAGTGAGTGAGTGGCACGGCAGCGCCACCGGGCGCTGCACCCCGTGCAAGCCGGGGGTAACCGGCGCCCCGTGGCCGGGGTTTGGCAGGCTTTGGCGACCGATCACGCGACGGTCAGGCCCTAGGGCTGACCTATAATCAAGAGTTGATTTGACCCCCCGAATGACCGAGGAAGCCATGAGCGAACAAGCCCACGAAGAAGCCCATACAGGCCCCATCAAGAACCCCAAGCAACTGTTGCTGGCGGTGCTGTTTTCTTTCGTGGTGCCCATTTTCGTCATCATCGGTCTGGTGTATTCGGTGACCAGCGAAAACAAGCCGCAGGCGGGTTCTGTGAACCCTGAAAAATCGGTCAGCGAGCGCATTCAAAAAATCGGCTCGGTGGAAATTCGCGATGCCAACCGCGCCCTCAAGACCGGCGAAGAAGTGTTCAAAGCCCAGTGCACCACCTGCCACAGCGCGGGCTTGGCCGGGTCACCCAAATTTGGCGACGCCGCAGCCTGGGCGCCGCGTATCAAAACCGGCTATGAGGCCTTGTTTACGTCCGCCAAGGGCGGCAAGGGCGCCATGAGCGCACAAGGCGGTGGCGACTTTGAAGACCTAGAAATTGGCCGCGCCGTGGTCTATATGGCCAACGCCGCAGGCGCCAAGTTTGCCGAACCCCAAGCCCCGGCCAAAGCCGATGCGGTAGCAGCGGCGCCCGCTGCCAAATAAGCTGCCTCCTGGTTCTGCTTCGGGGATAGACCGCAACGGCGTGGCTCGGTGGCGCGGCCTGCGATAGGTTCCCCAAGTATTAGCGGTTGGCGCGTAAAAAAGAGCAGCCCGGGGACAGATCGGCGCGCCAAGGGCGCGTAGCTCTGTCCCCACTCGCACAAGTCTGGCCCTGAAACCGCAGACGAGGCGTCCCGTCCCCCGGCACGTCTGCCCGCTTAGGGCTTAAGCAACGGCCCGTCGGCTTTTTTGCGGGCTGCGCACATAGCCAAAGCGCTGCGGCAACTGGCGGGTTTGTTCCGTCTCGGGCACCCACAGGCCGGTTTGCACGGCATCGGCGGCGGTCTCCATGTCTAGCGTGTGCACCAGGCCAAAGCCCAGGTCGGTCTCTAGGTAGAGGCGGCCCCATTCGTCCAGCACGGCACGCTGTGGCCTGGCCAACTCGCCGGTGTGCGCCGTGACCGAAAAGTCTGCCCCTAGGCGCCACACATAGGGTGTGGCTTCTAGCTCCACGTAAACGCGCTGCGGGCCGTTCTGAAAATACCACTGCCCAGCCGGGTCGCTGGCGTAGTTGCGGTGGATAAAGCCGATCAGCTTGTCGTGCGTTAGAAGTGAGCCCTTGCTCTGCGGGAACAGCCCTGCCGCCTGCGCCCGGTCGTCACGCAGGTACCAGTTGCCGCGTGCATCCAGCCCCAGCCAGCCGTAGCAGTGCGGCACTTGGGGCCACTTGGCCATGGCCTGAAAAACGATGTCGTCCATGGCGCGAGTATCCGCTTACGGGTGGCGTTCAAACCGCCCGTCCTGCGCATTCGAGTCCACACCGGAAGGGGCGGCGTGCGCGCTTGGCGCGTCGTGTAGGGCGGACACCCCCATGCCAAGTGGCACACCAGCCACCTGAAAAAAGGCCAGCACCCGTTCCGGCAGCGCGCGCAAATGCCCAGGCCAGGCACCGGCGGCAAAGCCCACATGGCCACCGTGGGCGGGCTGCCACAGTTCCACATCGCTGCTGACCTGATCGGCACGCGGCAGGCTGGCAGCGGGTACAAAGGGGTCGTTCAAGGCATTCACCACCCAGGCGGGCACACGCACCGCACCCAAGTAGGGCTTTGCCGAGGCGCGTGCCCAGTAGTCGTCGGTGTTTTGAAAGCCGTGCAGTGGCGCGGTGAACACATTGTCAAACTCGTACAGGGTGCGGGCAGCCAGCAGGCGCCGCCGGTCGAACAAGCCCGGATGCAGCGCCAGCCGCGCCAAGGCGCGCGGCTTCATGCTGTGCAAAAACATACGGGTATAGACCTGCCGGTTCAAGCCCTGGCCCAGCGCGGCACCGCCTGCGGCGAGGTCTAGCGGGGCACAGACGGCGGCAATGGCATCGACCTGCTGGCGCGCGGCGTCTCCCATTTCTCCCGCCCAGCGCAGCAAGGCGTTGCCACCCAGCGACACGCCGACCGCCCACAGAGGGCCGCTGTGCCGCTGACGAAAGCGGCGCAATACCCAATCGATTTCGGCATGGTCACCCGAATGGTAGGCACGCGGCGCGCGGTTGATTTCGCCGCTGCAACCGCGAAAGTGCACCACCGCATAGGCAAACCCCATGCTTGCTGCGGCGGCGGCAAAGGCCAGTGCGTAATGGCTTTGCGAGGAGCCCTCCAAGCCGTGGAACAGCACCAACAGCGGGCGGCTAGACGTAGGTGAGCTTGCAGGTTCGGCCCTAGAGGCGGTGATGGCCGGGGTAGCCACCGTGGGTGCCGCGATTGGCCCGGCTAGGGTGGCCAAGGACGCCACCAGCTGGAACGCGGGCGCCAGGGCAAAGTCCACATCGATAAAGTCGCCGTCAGGCGTGTCCCAGCGTTCGCGGCGGTAGCGCGGGCGCTCAAGGCGCGGCGGCTTGCTGAACAGAGCAGGCCAGATGGTCTGCGCGTGACCGCCGGGCAACCAAGCCGGGGCAAGATAGTCTGGCATGGGCACGGGCATGGCCCAAGCGCACAAACAGATGGGGGGCGAGCGCGCCGCCCGCCTTACTTCTTCTGCCGGTATTTGCGCAGCGCGGCCAATTGCGCGGCCATGATGGCCAACTCGGACTGGGCCTTGGCCAGGTCGATCTCGTTCTTGGCGTTTTTCAGCGCTTCCTGGGCAGCGGCCTTGGCGGCGTTGGCTTTTTCTTCGTCCAAGTCTTTGCCCCGAATAGCGGTATCGGACAGCACAGTGACGCAGCGCGGTTGCACTTCCAAAATGCCGCCCGCGACGAAGACGAATTCTTCGCTGCCGTCGGCCTTTTCGATTCGCACCGAGCCGGGCTTGATACGGGTAATCAAGGGCGTATGGCCCGGACAGATACCCAACTCGCCGCTCTCACCGGGCAGGGCTAGGAACTTGGCCTCGCCCGAGAAGATGGACTCCTCGGCGCTGACAACATCGACGTGAATGGTGCTCATGGTCATCCTTGCTCAGGCGGTGCGAACGGCGCGCAGGCTCACAGTTTTTTGGCCTTCTCGAAGGCTTCGTCAATCGTGCCCACCATGTAGAACGCCTGCTCGGGCAGGTGATCGCATTCACCATTGGCAATCATCTTGAAGCCACGGATGGTCTCGGCCAGCGGCACGTACTTGCCGGGCGAGCCGGTGAACACCTCGGCCACATGGAAGGGCTGGCTCAAGAAACGCTGAATCTTGCGCGCGCGGGCCACGGCCAGCTTGTCTTCGGGCGAGAGTTCGTCCATGCCCAAAATGGCGATGATGTCGCGCAATTCTTTGTAGCGTTGCAGCGTGCCTTGCACGGCGCGGGCCGTGTTGTAGTGGTCTTCGCCCACCACATTGGGGTCGAGCTGGCGGCTGGTGGAGTCCAGCGGATCCACCGCCGGGTAAATGCCCAGCGAAGCGATGTCGCGGCTCAGCACCACAGTGGAATCCAGGTGGGCAAAAGTGGTGGCGGGCGAGGGGTCGGTCAAGTCATCTGCGGGCACGTACACCGCTTGGATAGAGGTGATAGAGCCCACCTTGGTCGAGGTGATGCGCTCTTGCAGTCGGCCCATTTCTTCGGCCAGCGTGGGCTGGTAACCCACGGCGGAAGGCATACGACCCAGCAGGGCCGACACCTCGGTACCGGCTAAGGTGTAGCGGTAGATGTTGTCCACAAAGAACAGCACGTCGCGGCCTTCATCGCGGAAAGATTCGGCAATGGTCAGGCCGGTCAGCGCCACGCGCAGGCGGTTGCCCGGGGGCTCGTTCATCTGGCCATAGACCATGGACACCTTGGACTCGGGCAGGTTCTCCAGGTTCACCACGCCGGAGTCGGCCATCTCGTGATAGAAGTCATTGCCCTCGCGGGTGCGCTCGCCCACGCCAGCAAATACCGACAAGCCCGAGTGCGCCTTGGCGATGTTATTGATGAGCTCCATCATGTTCACCGTCTTGCCCACACCGGCACCGCCGAACAGGCCCACCTTGCCGCCCTTGGCAAACGGACACACCAAGTCAATCACCTTGATGCCGGTTTCCAACAGCTCTTGCGAAGGCGAGAGTTCGTCATAGGCCGGCGCCTTGCGGTGGATAGCGGCGGTGAGTTCCTGGCTCACCGGGCCGCGCTCGTCAATGGGCGCGCCCAGCACGTCCATGATGCGGCCCAAGGTGGCCTTGCCCACCGGCACCGTGATGGCGGCGCCCGTGTTGGAGACCACCATGCCACGGCGCAGGCCGTCAGAGGTGCCCAGCGCAATGGTGCGCACCACGCCGTCGCCGAGCTGCTGCTGCACCTCCAGCGTAAGGGCAGAGCCGTCCATCTTCAGGGCGTCGTAAATTTTGGGCATGTGTTCGCGCGGAAACTCCACGTCCACCACAGCGCCAATGCACTGCACAATCTTGCCTTGAACGCCTGCGTTCGTGTTTGCTTGAGCCATCTTCGTTTGCTCCAAAAATAAATAAATAAGGGCTGCGTCAAACCGCAGCCGCACCGGCCACGATTTCCGACAATTCTTTGGTAATCGCCGCCTGCCGGGTCTTGTTGTAAACCAGCTTCAGTTCGCCAATCACATTGCCCGCGTTGTCGGTGGCAGCTTTCATGGCCACCATGCGCGCGGCGTGTTCAGAGGCCATGTTCTCGGCCACCGCTTGATAGACCAGGGCTTCCACATAGCGCAGCAGCAAGGCGTCGATAACCGACTGCGCGTCTGGCTCGTACAGGTAGTCCCAGGCGTGTTGCGTGCCGCTGGCTGCAGTTTGCTCCTGCATTTTTTGCGAGGACAGGGGCAACAACTGCTCGACCATGGACTCTTGCTTCATGGTGTTGATAAAGCGGGTGTAGCAGATATACACCGCGCTCAGCTCACCATTGGCATAGGCGTCCAGCAGCACCTTGACCGGGCCGATCAACTTGTCCAGGTGCGGGCGGTCGCCCAGTTGGGTCACGTGCGACACCACTTGCGCGCCCACGCGGTTCAAGAAGCCCAAGCCCTTGTTGCCAATCGCCACCGCGCGCACGGTTTGGCCCTGGGCTTGCGCCTCACGCATGTGGCTGGTCAGCGCGCGCAGGGCGTTGCTGTTCAAGCCGCCGCACAATCCCTTGTCGGTGGTAACGACGATGAAACCAACCGCCTTGGCGCTGGCGTGCGTCTTCATGAACGCGTGTACATACTCAGGGTTGGCACGCCCCAAATTGGTGGCAATGTTGCGCACCTTTTCGCTGTACGGACGGGCGGCGCGCATGCGATCTTGGGCCTTGCGCATTTTGGACACGGAAATCATTTCCATGGCCTTGGTGATCTTCTTCGTACTCTCGAAGTTTTTGATCTTGCCGCGTATTTCCTTGCCGGTTGCCATGCAGGGCTCCTTGTGTCTTCAGGTGCAGGTCAGGCAAAGGTTTTCTTGAAAGCGACCACTGCGGCGGTCAACTCGGCCTCGGCGTCCTTGTCCATGGCTTTATCGGCTTCTAGCTTGGCCAACAAGGCAGCGTGCTTGTCTTTCAAATAGCCGTGCAAGCCGTGCTCGAAGGGCAGCACGCGCTTGATTTCCAGGTCGTCAAAATAGCCCTTGTTGACGGCAAACAGCGTGGCACCCATCAGCGAAATGGGCAGCGGGCTGTACTGAGCCTGCTTGAGCAACTCCGTCACGCGCGCGCCCCGGTCTAGCTGCTTGCGCGTGGCTTCGTCCAAATCCGACGCAAACTGCGCAAACGCAGCCAATTCGCGGTACTGGGCCAAGTCGGTGCGGATGCCGCCGGACAGGCTTTTGATGAGCTTGGTTTGGGCGGCACCGCCAACGCGCGAAACCGATATACCGGCGTTGATGGCGGGGCGGATACCGGCGTTGAACAAATTGGTTTCTAGAAAAATCTGGCCGTCGGTAATGGAAATCACGTTGGTGGGCACGAAGGCCGACACGTCACCCGCCTGGGTTTCAATAATGGGCAACGCGGTGAGCGAGCCAGTCTTGCCTTTGACTTCGCCCTTGGTGAAGTCTTCCACATACTTTTCATTCACGCGGGCGGCGCGTTCCAGCAAGCGGCTGTGCAGATAAAACACGTCGCCGGGGTAGGCTTCGCGGCCTGGCGGGCGGCGCAGCAACAGCGACACTTGGCGGTAGGCCACGGCCTGCTTGGACAAGTCGTCATAAATGATGAGGGCGTCTTGCCCCCGGTCACGGAAGTATTCGCCCATGGTGCAGCCGGAGTAAGCACTCAGGTACTGCATGGCCGCCGACTCAGACGCCGATGCAGCGACGACGATGGTGTAGTCCATCGCACCGGCCTGCTCTAGCGAGCGCACCACGTTCTTGATGGACGAGGCTTTCTGGCCAATCGCAACGTAAATGCAGGTCATGTGCTGACCTTTTTGGTTGATGATGGCGTCCACCGCCACTGCCGTCTTGCCGGTCTGGCGGTCGCCAATAATGAGTTCGCGCTGGCCGCGCCCCACCGGCACCATGGAGTCGATGGACTTCAGGCCGGTTTGCATGGGCTGGCTGACCGATTGGCGTGCGATCACGCCCGGCGCCACTTTTTCGATCACGTCGGTCAGCTTGGCGTTCACCGGGCCTTTGCCGTCAATCGGCTGGCCCAGGGCGTTGACCACGCGGCCAATCAACTCGGGGCCTACCGGCACCTCCAAAATGCGACCGGTGCATTTGACCGTGTCGCCTTCGGAGATGTGTTCGTACTCGCCCAAAATCACCGCGCCCACGGAGTCGCGCTCCAGGTTCAGCGCCAGACCGTAAGTGGCTGCGCCCGCGGCGGTGGCCGGGAACTCCAGCATTTCGCCTTGCATCACGTCGCTCAAGCCGTGCACGCGCACGATGCCATCGGTGACTGACACCACGGTGCCCTGGTTGCGGATATCGGCGCTGGCAACCAGCCCCTCGATACGGCTCTTAATCAGTTCAGAAATCTCTGCGGAATTGAGTTGCATGACCCGTTCCTTCTTTCATGGTTAGCCAAGGGCTCGGAGCATCAGGCTCCAAGCCAACATACCAAACGCTAAAGGTGGCTTGAAATCAAGCTGCCGCCAGCGCCACTTTCATTTGCTCCAGGCGCGATTGCACCGAGGTGTCTAGCACTTCGTCGCCCACCACCACCCGAATACCGCCAATCAGCTCGGGCTGCACCTGCACCGTGAGGTTCAGCTTGCGGCCAAAGCGGCGCTCCAGCACCGCCGACACATCGGCCAGCGCATGTGCGTCCATCGCGAAGGCGCTAAACACGGTGGCATCAGACAGTCCGCCGCGAGCGTTCTTAAGCACCCGAAACTGCGCATCGATTTCCGGCAGCACAACTAGGCGCCCGTTTTCGATCACGGTGCGCAAGAAGTTGGCACCGTGCGCAGGCAGCTTGACCAAACCAGACACCAGTTGAAACACCTGCTCGTCCGTGACGCGCGGATCTTCGGCCAGTTGCTGCAAGGCGGCGTCGCGTGCCAGTGCGGCAAGCGACTCCAGCCAGGCAGCGGTGCCTTCCAGGTCGGCGCTGGCCGACTCGAACAGCGCTTCCGCATACGGGCGGGCAATGGTGGCAAGCTCAGCCATGGTGCTTCCTTACAGTTCGGTCTTCAGGCGGTTGAGCAACTCGGCGTGGGCAGTCGCATTGACTTCCTTGCGCAAAATTTGCTCCGCCCCTTTAACTGCCAGCACAGCCACTTGCTCACGCAGCGCCTCGCGGGCCTTGATGACCTGTTGGTCGGCCTCGGCTTTGGCGGCGGCGATGATTTTGTTGGCTTCGTCTGTGGCCTTGGCCTTGGCCTCTTCCACAATGGCTTGCCCACGGCGCTCGGCCTCAGCCAAACGCGTGGCCGTTTCGTTGCGCGAACGGGCCAACTCTTCTTCCACGCGCCGATTGGCGCTGGTCAATTCGGACTTGGCCTTGTCAGCCGCGGCCAGACCATCGGCAATTTTTTGCGCACGCTCGTCCAAAGCCTTGGCAAGGGGTGGCCACACGAACTTCATCGTGAACCCGACCAAGATCAGGAAAACGATCATCTGGACGATGAGGGTTCCGGTAATGCTCACTTTTTCATCCTTCACCCCGCAAGCGCAACCGCCACAGGGAATGACGTTGTCGGCTAACTGTTTACTTGGGCAAGTTGGCCAATTGGGCCAGGAAGGGGTTGGCCGTGGCGAACCACAAAGCCACACCGGTACCAATAATGAAGGAGGCGTCAATCAGGCCCACCAGCAAGAACATCTTGGTTTGCAATTCGCCCATCAATTCCGGCTGACGCGCGGCCGACTCCAGGTATTTGCTGCCCATGATGCCGATGCCCACGCAGGCACCAAACGCGCCCAGGCCGATGATGAGGCCAGCGGCCAGTGCAACAAAGCTAATAACTTCCATGATGACTCCTAAAGGACTTGGTTGATAGGGAAACGAAAAACAAAACTAAAGAACAAAGCGCTCAATGGTGGTCGTGTGCCTGCCCGAGATAGACCAGGGCGAGCATCATGAACACGAAAGCCTGTAGCAGGATGATGATGATGTGAAACAGCGACCACACGGTGCCAGCGATGATGTGCCCCGCCGCCAAGCCAATGCCAGTTGCGGAGAAAGTCCAGGCGCCGCCCATCAAGGCAATCAGCAAAAAGATCAGCTCACCGGCATACATGTTGCCGAACAGCCGCATGCCGTGGGACACGGTCTTGGCGACAAACTCGACCATTTGCATGGCGAAATTGAAGGGGTACAGCGCCCAGTGGTTGCCAAATGGCGCGGTGAATAGCTCATGAACCCAGCCGCCCAAGCCTTTGATTTTGATGTTGTAGAACAAACAAATTAGCAGCACCGAAACCGACAAGCCCATGGTGACCGACAAGTCTGCCGTGGGCACCACGCGCAAAAAGGCGTGCTCAGGATCGTGGCCGGAGGCGGCGAAGAGCTTGCTCCACAGGTAAGGCAGCAGATCAACCGGCAGCAAATCCATGGCGTTGAGCAGGAATATCCAGACAAAGATAACTAACGCCAATGGCGAGATGAACTGGCGGCTCTGGGCGTTGTGCACGATGCCCTTGGCTTGCGACTCGACCATTTCGTACAGCCACTCGACCCCCGCCTGGAAGCGACCCGGCACACCCGAACTGGCCTTGCGTGCAGCCAGCCACATGACCAAACAGCCAATGACGCCCAGCGTGATAGAAAAGAACAGCGAATCGAAGCTAAAAACGCTGAAATCCACCACGCCCTTGGGCTTGTGGTTTTGCAGATGCGTCAGGTGGTGAATGATGTACTCACCCGCCGTTTGCCCGTGTTCTTCAGCAGCCATGTTCTCTACCCGCGTCTTGTTTCAATTTTTTAGGCGCTAACAGCAGCGCCAACCAATAAACCTGCATCGTCAACACCAAACCCACCAGCATGGCCGGCCAACTCAGGCCCGCAACCGCCCGTGGCGCCAGCAACAACATGGACGCCGTCAAAGCAATCTTGACCAGCTCCCAAACAAAAAAGCCCACCACCGCAGTCGCCGGGCTTAAAGACGCCAAGCGCCCCGCCATGCCCCGCGCAAACACTGCCGCCGGAACCACAACCGCCAGCGCCCCGTAAGCCACAGACAGCGCGATGACCGCGCTCCCCGTCACCCCTTTGGCCACCAAACAAGCCAGGAAACCGCATAAGGCCTGCGCCGCAATCGTGTACCAGGGCGACAGCACGGTATGGCGCTGCCGCCACTCGCGCGCCTCCTCGGCGTTCAGTGTTTTGAAAGGCAGCGCGCTTTCATCCTCATCAAAAGCCGGGGTTATCTTATGCATGAACATGACGCCCGGATTACAAATGCTGCTGGCTGGCTGCTGCTTCACAAAGCCCTCGATTATATGAATAAAAGCCTGCACCGCCGCCAGCATGCTGAGCGCAGCGCTCGGGTACAGTGCAAACTTTGTGGGCTCGCTTGCTCTGGCACCGGCCCGTTGCGCCCCCCAGCCCTGACTCGCACAGATGAACACCCCCGCCCTGCCCCCCCTGCCCTG
>Ga0136644_10000222_pt1 | contig 44463 bp, 57 predicted proteins | sample C_130820_EF_Meta_FD_94780 | JGI IMG/M metagenome (GOLD analysis project Ga0136644, IMG submission 94780) | Freshwater microbial communities from Lake Croche, Canada to study carbon cycling - C_130820_EF_MetaG (v2) (version 2) | ecosystem: Environmental > Aquatic > Freshwater > Lake | place...
CATTTATTTTATTGGAACAAAAAAAGATAAGAAAAAAATGAAACAATCCCTCAAATATCAGATTGAAGAATACCCGAAAGGAGACTCTCAAAGATATAATGCGAGCGCAAAAATAAACACACAAATGCTACTAATCAATTAATAATATGCAATCAGTAAAACTAGACCGACACAAAGAGCATCAGAAGTATTTCCTATCTGATGGAACGCAAGTCCCCGGGGGATCTACGATCAGCAAGATAGGAGACGATGCAGGGGCATTGATCCATTGGGCTTGGAAGCTAGGATGCGAGGGCAAGAACTACCGCGATGTGAGCAAAGAGGCTTGCGACATTGGTACGCTTGCCCACTTCTACATCGAATGCTTCCTCAACAACCAAGTTGCTGACCTATCCGACTACACACAGGAGGAGCGGGATAAGGCTCTTGTGTGCTACCATAAGTTTCTTGAATGGTGGCAAGGGCAAAAGCTACGCAAGGTTTATACCGAAATCCAGCTTGTGCATGAAGAGTTGCGATATGGTGGAACGATTGATCTAATAGCCGAAAGAGATAATGGAGAGTTTGTTCTACTTGATTTCAAAACTTCCAAGAAGATTAGTGATAGTTATTGGAGGCAATGTGCTGGATATGCACAACTATTTAACTTAAATAATCCGCAAATGGTGCGAAAGCCATTTAATGAGATCAAAGATCATGCCATCGTCCGTATCGGTAAGGAAGAGGAGGGAGACTTTGAAGTAGTCTGGAAGGATGATCTCTCAAAAGAATGGGAGGTATTCCAGAAGCAAGTTGATCTCTACTGGGCTATGAAGGCGGCGAAGCCAGAGCCGAAGCCCCGTGGGAGGAAGAAGAAGTGAGTGCTAAAGTATATGAAGTAAGATTTATAGATTCAAAAGAGACTTATGCTTGGCTACTAAATAAACATTACGCAAAAAGAATACCAAGTATAAGTTATTCATTTGGGTTATTTGATTCTGTAGAGTTAAAGGGAGTTCTAACAATAGGAAAACCAGCAAGCCCTAATCTTTGTATTGGAATATGTGGCATAAAATACAAGGATTATGTTTATGAATTAAATAGATTGTGTGTATCTGATGGGTTGCCTAAAAATACATTAAGTTATTTTGTTTCTAAGTGCCTAAAAAAAATAAAAGAAAATATGATAATTGTTTCATATGCCGACAACGGAATGGGCCATCACGGATACATCTATCAAGCGACGAATTGGATATATACTGGGCAGACAAAAGAAAGAACAGATATAGGTTTAGATGATGGAACTCATTCTAGACACTACTCAAAAGATTTAGATAAAAAAATAAACAGAAAAAAAAGAACATCAAAATATAGGTATGTATATTTTATAGGTAAAATGAAAAACGAATTTATGAATAACCTAAATTACAAAATAGAAAATTACCCAAAAGGTAATAATTCTAGATACGATAGTAGTAAAAATATTTTAAGCCAAACTTATTTTATTTAAATGAGTCTCCCATCCAACCTAGATGCAGAGAAGGCATTCCTGTCCTCTGCCCTTCAAAATCCATCTATACTAGATATACACGCCGATCATCTAAAGGCGGCTCTCTTCCATCATCCTGCTCATAAAAACTTGTTTAAGGGGCTTCTATCCCTCTGGAAAGAGGGTAAGAGCGTGGATCTCATAACCATCAGCGAGTGGCTAGAGGCTAACAATCTGATGGAAGATTGTGGTGGTGCAGGAGAAGTGGCGGCGATATACTGCCATGTTCCCACCTCGCATAACCATGAGGAATACTTTTCAATCATTCGCCACTATCACACTGCTCGACTTGCTATTGCTGGCGCAGAGAGGATTATTGATTCTGCAAAGAATCCTGTAGTGAATGGGGAGCTATCCGAGACTGTGCAGAAGGCTCTAGTGGCTATAGCGTCAGAGGCAGAGTCAGGCACAAAGATTGAATCCATTGGCGAGGCTACTACCCGCCGTCTCAATGAGTATGAGGAGATGGTGAATAACAAGGGCAAGCTCATGGGACTCACCTATGGCTTCCCTGCTCTTGATGAACACACAGGGGGCATGAGGACAGGGCAACTGATTGTGATTGGCGCACCCACCAAGGGCGGCAAAACCGCATTAGCTCTTAACATAGCTCAAAGAACTGCTGATGCAGGAAATGCTGTGGGCGTATTCAGCTTGGAGATGAGTAGTGGGGAGATGGTGGACAGACTTGTGGCCTCTCTTACAGGCGTGGACATATCAGTTCTTTCAAAGAATCCTACCAAGGAAGAGATGAACAAGATTTCTTTCGGTATAGGACAAGTAGGCAAGCTACCTATCTGGATTAGGGATGAGTCAAGTATAAACCCATTGCAGATTATGGCAGCGGCTCGACGTATGGTAGCCACCCATGGTGTGAAAGTGATTGTCTTTGACTACATTCAGCTTGCCATGCCTACCAACTCAAAGGACTCCCGTGAGCGTCAGGTTGCCGAAGTGAGTCGTTGCTTGAAACTTGTAGCCAAAGAATTATCCATCACGATTATAGCTCTCTGCCAACTGAACCGAAATGGTACTGCTCGTGAATCTGATGCGATCCAGCATGATTGCGATATGTTCCTAGTGATTAGATACCAAGAGGAATCCGAGAACCAAGAGGATTTAGGATATTGGCTTGACATTCGACTCGCTAGGAATTGTAGTAGAACATCTTTCCCTCTCACATTCCAGCCGCAATACTTGAGGTTTGAAGAGAGGGAAATAAAACAACACAACTAAATATGGAATACGATAACACTAATAGTGGAGCGGCCTTCTTAAAGGACAATCCAAACCCAAAAGCTCCGAAGTATGCTGGCCCTCTTAATGTTGAGGGAAAGAACTTTGAGATTAGCATTTGGGAAAAGACAAGCAAAGCAGGAAGCCCATTCCTTTCTATCAAGGTCGGCCCTCCTCGTGAGAAGAAGGCTTTCACCTCAAAGCCAAAAACAACTACTTCCCGCAACGACGAAGACGTAGATTTTTAATATGAAGAAGAAAGGACTCTACGACAATATCAATGCCAAGAGGGAGCGTATCGCCAAGGGATCTGGCGAGAAGATGCGTAAGGTAGGAAGCAAGGGTGCGCCTACTGCCAAGGCATTCCGAGACAGCAAGAAAACCGCCAAGAAGAAATAATCATGGAAAAGAAATTCTCCAAGAAAGTTACCAACCCAAAGACAGGTCGTGAGAAGACTGTGAGATATGGGCAGAAGGGGGCGACGATCAAGCCTGGCACAAGCAAGGGCGATAGCTATTGCGCTCGTAGTGCAGGGCAGATGAAGAAGCATCCAGCGGCGGCTAAAAACCCTAACAGCCCTCTACGCTTGTCTCGCAAGAAGTGGCATTGTAGCGGAACCAAGTCTCGCAAGAGCTAAAATTTGCGGCATAGCAATCGGATGAGACATCCGAGGCAGGGGAGTTTTCTGTCTCTCCTTTGTTGAACACCGCAGGAGGGGGGAGAAATCCCCCCTCCTTTTTTTGTTGACTCTCATAAAGATTCTGAAAAACTCCAATCAGAGCATACAACCATGCTCGTACAAAAAATGAAAACTACATTGAAAGAAGCGGCAAGATTGGTTGCATCATACGATGCGTTGTTGAAGGTGCAGATTGCTCAAGCCATGCGGCATGGGCAGGATGAGATTCGCATAAGCGTTCCTCGTGCCAGGGGATTCTACAACGATCTTCTGGTGCTTGAAAAAGCATTGAATGAATCAACTCGCCACTACGCATCGCAATCTCATTTCTCTCGACTAGATGCGATCTTCAACGAGCAGGATCGTGTAATGAACGAGGCAATGAGCAAGATTGGAATATGATCACACTCGTTGTAACAACTGGGATTGCAGGACTAATCCTATCTGCTGGACTTGGGGCTTGGCTAATTGCCGAATCAGTCAGAAAAAAAACAGAGAGAAGCATTGCCGTGTTCTATAGGGATCAACCTTTAGAATGCACGATGATGTTGAACCGAATCTCCTTGATTGAGACTCGCAAGGAGATTGAATTACAGAAGCTAAAAAATGCCGATAACCACATTTAATACTACGACGATCAGAACGATCATGGAGGAAGAAGACACCTTAAACAATCTAAGGGCAGAACTTGACATGATGCTCAGAACATTAGAAACAATCAAACAACTAAACACGCTCGGAAAAACAAAACAAATAGCAGACGAAATCAACCCAATACTATCATATTACAACAGATGAAAAAACTAATCGCACTAGCACTAATCGCCAGCGCATCTGCTCAAGAGGCAGTTGTATGGCCTTACACATTACCTCCAACGGAAAACAACTACGCCGCCGCTCAACTTGCCATCGCACAAGCACAACTAGAAGTGCAGAGGCGCATGGAGAGGGATCTTGAGTTCGCTCGCTGGAAAACCGACATGGAAAAACTAACACGACCAATCACCGACGATTACATCAACCACAACCGATAATGAAAACCAAACAACGCACAAGTCAGTCACTACGGATCTATAAGCACCTAGTCTCAGGTAAGAGCCTAACTGCCATTCAAGCACTCAACAAATTTGGATGCTTTCGACTAGCGGCAAGGATTGCCGACCTAAAGCGCATGGGTATCCGAATCACCACCACCAACAAAACCAACAAGCAAGGAAAGCGATTCGCTTCCTACTCCATCTAATATGATCATCAACGACAACCCTATTGAGTTTAAGTTCCCTATCAAGGCTGATGCAGACCGCATCGTGGACAGAGATGGGCTGGAAATCTGCTCCATCTCTCCTCTCTGTTCCCCAGAAGAGGCAATTAGGTGGGCTAAGTTTCTTGCTGGAAGCTACCAGGCTTACGCATTCCTTGACGGAATCAAACAAATCCTAGTTGCATCTAGCGACCACGATAGATCCACGCATGAAAAGGGAAAGCCTTGCATGATTTGCGACATCGACGAGTTCTTTGCCGCCACGATCAACGAGGCCAAGAAGCCATCTAGCATCATAACCTAATGGATCACCACACATTTAACATAAGGGCTGTTGGAGAGCCGTTAGTAAGCATGGAGATCAGCGAAGAGAAAACGCTCCGTGAGATGGTAGAAGCATTTGAGAAGTTTCTTTACGCCGTGGGCTATCGCTTGCCAGATGGAGCCTCGCTAGGCTACGAATGGGACGACGGAGAAACTGATCCTGTTTATTGAAATGAGCTTTATTGAAGCCGTGGGTCATGCCACCTCTATTCTCTTGGCCCTCGGCTTCATTGTTTTCCTTTGGATCATCATAAAGCCCCTTAGAAAGATTAGAAAAAGAGCTAGAAAAGCCCACAAGAGACGAATGAAATATGAGCAAACCAGAATACTCTAAACTCACACCTCGGATGTTAGATATGCAAAGAAAGATTGATGCGGCATCCCCCAATAGAACTGGTGTAGCATCTAAAGCCTATCAGCAGGGATGGGAAAGGATTTTTAATAAAGTTAAATCACCTAAAAAAGCCTCATAAAATGGCAAAGAATAGAAATTACACGCCCCATAATGAATATCGACACATCGAAACAAGGCGCACTGATGAGGACTGGGAGAAATACCTTTGGAACCTTTCTAAAACCGTGGGAGCCGCTTGCGATAAGTTCTTTGAAAAAAGGGGAATGACGGCAGGGTCGGTTGATATAAAAGCGCAAACCTGGGGAAAGCGTAATGAAATAGGAAGAACCAATCAGGTTCGTGACGAGTCAAAAAAAGATGCGTCACGATTGATCGTGGAAAATCGCACTATGAAATAGGCGGATTGTGAAGAGTGAAATGCTAGCGCATTAATTCGCCGCATGAAATAGGCGGGAGAGGATATCTTCCCCCCCCGCCCTTTCCGTTTCTACCCTTTCAGAATCGCTTCAACTTCTCTCCAGGTAGTCCATCCGAGGAGGTATCCCGCCACCTTCCATCGGGTCAGGGGTTCAAGGTTGAACCGTTTAGCCTGTTCCGATAAATCGAAAAGGGAGCAGTTCCTCGCCGCCTGTTTAGCGTCCCGCTTTCGGGCATGGAGTAGGAGAAGGTCGACGGGGGTCATGCTTCATCCTCCCTTTTGATTCTTTCCCAATCTTCCAGGCTTTCCCCTATGTCTGGGTGTGTCTCTTCCCATGCTTTCCTTGCCAATTCAATTAGCATCTTCCCCTCTTCCTCTGTTAGTCCTCTATTTTCAGCAAATAAAGCGGGAGAAAGGTAGTTGTTACGCCAATCAAGGTATTCTTCAGCCAATTTTTCTCTGGTAATCATTATCCGATCCTCTTGTTTATTTTATGAATGACACGCATAGTTTTATCAAATCTCTTATCTGATAATCCGATCCCTTCACGAACGGAAACGACTAGCTTCCTTTTGATTTTCTGCAATGTTGCAATGCTCATGTTGTTTTATGTAGTGCCAGGAATCCCCTAGCAGGATCAAGAGACTATCCCCTGACGGCTCCCCTCTCTTTCAAGGGGGGAGATTGTCAGAGGATTAGTTGTTAAGGTTGCAGATTTGAACGGTGATGATTAGTGCCATGATTACGAGAATCAAGCATAGGCCGAGGAATTGAGTTAGTGGGTCTTTCATGGAATTATTCTTGAGATTCTGCATGGATAAGATCATTGATGTATTCCGTAACCTCTGATGGATGGTCAGCATACGCAATCAGGGCCTCTCCAAGCTGACCCGCTTCCATGTAGCCAATGACCGAGGAAGGATCTTTGCCCTCCATCATCTGCATTCCGTACCAATGCTGATTGAAACCAATCAGATCGAGGAAGAGCTGGAACGGATTCCCTTGGCTCCTGTCATAGTTGCCAGCCCATGAATATAGGGTGGCGATTGACTCGCATCCTTTCGGAGGATTGTCGATGAGTTGTTCGATTGTCTTTGCGTCTGTCTGTGTTGTCATGTTGTTTTGTTTTATGTAGTGCGCTAGGTTCCCCCTGGCTGGGCCTGATCTTGTGGTCAGATTGCTCCCCCCTCCGGGGAGGGGAGAGAGTATCTAATCACTGAATGATCCTATATGCTCCCGCTTGATAGGGCTTAACGATTCCCCGGGACTCTCTTACAACTTCGTAGTCGGTGAAGCTGTCCAGCCCTAAGAAAAACTCCTCCTCAAGGTTTTCGTCGTTATAATTCACATATCCAGAGTCGGAACAGGGGAATGCATACAATCCGAACTCATTCCCACCAGAGGGAAGATATTTCTGTCCATTAAATATGAATAGTTGCCGAGAATCAAAGTCTGCCGAGATTGTGATCTGATCTAATGCTGTGATGGTGTGCTTTTTCATGTTGTTTGTTTTTTTACTCAAGGCGGGATTGCCCTGACTGTTGCCCCCATGCAAAAGCAAAGGGGCAAAGTGTCAAAGCAAGGTGACAAACCTACACGGGGAGACATGGGAAAACCAAAAGGCCAGAACCACCCAAAAGGGCTGAATGCCCCCGAGGAACCCAGCGGCCGCCTTTATCCGTAACTTTATCCAGCAAGCTGGCAACGGAGGCTTCGGCAATAGATTCAGCCCTACCAATACCAAAAACAGAATCACCATCAAGATATTTCTATAAATATATTTTCACTATACCCCAAAATACATCTTGACTTGCCCATTCCATCAAGGAGAAACGCCAGTTTGTCATACATCGCAAACCACCAAAAATCCCCCCCTGTCATCATACTGCCCTCATCATAAAAACGCTTCTACGGGGCTTATAGGAAGCCGTTTTTAAGTGTTATCATGATGTTATTGACGAAAAGGCCATTTCATGACAATCTGTCACTTGTTCAAAACTAATTGAACAAAAGAGATAATGCGAAAGAAAAAGACTAAACCAGCGACAATCGATCACGAATCTGTAAAAGCCGTTTTCCTTGCAAATAATGGCGACTGGAAAAAGACATCCGAGATAACCGGCGTGAAGCTGAATACTCTGTACGTTATAGGAAAAAGAAACCAATGGGTCACGCCAGGGAATGCAAAAAGGAAGATCATTTCTGGGAGAAAAGAATTGGCAACACTCCAACCTGAAATTGTCACAAGTGCTAGTGAAGGTATCGAGAGAAGCATCGAACGAGATAAAGAGAACTTCATCGGAGGGATCTCCTCCGGTCTCTCTCGCGCCGCCGAAGAGATAGGCCGCATGGACGCTGGCACAATCATCTCAAACTCTCGTGACATCTCCAACTTGGTATCCTCTGGCAAGGTGATCTATAACCTTGGAGGGGATCAGTCGTCTGCTTCTATATCCGTGAATCTTCTTAACCTATCGGCAGAGGCATTGTCAGGAATGGGAGGAAGCCCCACCCTCTCTGTAGGATCTCCTACTTGATTATGGTCTGTTCTATTTATTAGAAGTTAACAGAGTAGAAAGGTATATTAGAACTATTCATGCTGTAGGTTATCTGTAGTTATAGCAACCTCCTCTCTTCCCTATGCCAGGGGAATTGTTTAAGCATTCTTTTTCTCTGATCCAAGGGGACGTGCACCCCCCTCGATGCGAAGAGTTTCGCCGCCGTGTTTGCGAGAAAAGGTGCTTATAAATTTTTCCTAAAAATCGGCAAGTGACAAATCGGGTATAATCTGGCGTGTATTATGGTATCCTATCCCCTATCGGGTATTACTTTTTCTTCTTCGTGTAGGTCGGGGCGTGTGCCCTCCCGAAGATGGATTTGTTTCTTATTTCTTCTGGTAGTTCTCTTACAAAGGCTCGTAGTCGAAGGGTGTATTCGGGGTCTAGTTTTGCTACGAGGTGGTTACATTCCTCTCCATTTGAGGCTAGTTTGGTAGCTTGTTTGAATAGGAGTTGTTGATTAGAATGGTAGTCTGATTGGTTATACATAATTTAGTATATTTATCATAGCGCACAGGCTGGCTTGTGGCCGCCTGCGCTTGAGTGATTATTGCTTCTGCTCCTGCGGAGGGCTATATCTTTCATAAAAAAAGAAAAGAAGAACTAGAAAGAAACACCCCCCTTAGTCCCCCCAAGGTTGGGGGAAAGAAAGGTCAAGAAGAAAAGGAATCCCTTGATCTAGAAGGGGAGGCCGTTTTGTTTTCGGCATCGCCTACTTTATAGGGTCATGTGGTACGCATTCACACCCACCCGTCAGTTCTTTGGGAGAACGAGAAGATATTGCCATAGGGGAGTGTGATATGTCAAGATAGGAAGATGCAGGTAGATATTTTTATTCGTAGTTGGCATGGGGATTTTAATTGGCTTGAGTATTGCTTGAGGAGCATAAAGAAGTATGCAGTTGGATTTGGTAAGACTCATATCTGTATCAATGCCGATGATTATCCTTTACTGCCGCCTTGCGATGCAGAAGTTCATCTAGTGTCTGCTTGGCCCGATGGGTATATCCAGCAACAGAATGATAAGCTCCATGCTGACTGGTATTGCAGGAGTCCGTATATTTTGGTGATGGATAGTGATTGCGTGTTCACAAAGGATGTGAAGCCAGAAGACTTCTTTAGGGATGGCAAGCCTGTTTGGTTGTATGAGTCTGTTCCTCATGATCAGTCGCCTTGGTATCCGATCACAGAGGAGGCTGTGAAGCATATGCCAGAGTTTGAGTTTATGAGGCGGCATCCCTTTGTATTCACCTCACAATCGCTCAAGGACTTCCGTAAATTCATGTTTGAGTGCCACGGGGAGGATATTGCTCAATGGTTGAAAAAGCGTCCTAAAGGGCGTTTTAGCGAGTTTAATGCGTTTGGGGCTTGGGCTTATAAGAATTATTCTAGGCACTTCACTTGGCTTCATCCCAGTGAGATGGAGAGTTATGTGATGCAGAAATGGAGTTGGGGAGGGTTGAATGATCAAATAAAAGAAGAGTTGGAAAAGATCGTGGCGTAGATGAATTGCGTGGGGTAGGGTGCGGCTATGGCGAAGAAGCGCAAAACTAATCCTGTTAAGGAAATCGTGGTGAAGGAACAAAGGCGTTCGGAAAAAGACCTTATCCAGATCCGCAATCTAACTGCCGAATTTTTCGACCATGCTGTTATATTGGTGAGTAGGGAAGCCGATGGTAAAACTGAGTTCCTCAACACGGTTATTGGCAATCAATTTGCCGTGAAGGGAATGATAGATGTGTTTGTTAGTCAATATATGAGGGATCAGATGGAAACTGAAATGGGAGATGAGGAAGTGTTTGAGTGGCTGGACGAGGACGAAGACGGAGATTAAATCATTGACTTACTTAAAAAAGGTGAGGTAATTTTTAGCCGATTATGGCATCACTCACGTTCAGTCAGGCTAAATGTCTTTTAGCTCCCTACATCTCCTCTGTTGGGCCGACTGATCCTGTGGTAGCATCAGCCATTCAGTTTGTGAACGAGAGGTTCATCACCTCTGGTCAATGGAAGGGCAATAGGTTCATTCATTCATTTACTGTAAATACTGACTCTGCTGGAAATACTTACTTTGACACAGTTGCAGGAATTGAATCGGTTCTGAAGGTGCTGGCAGTTGATCCTGACTATCTTACTGGCGAGCTAGGTGATGTGATGCCTGATTGGTATCCTTGGGACGAGGGTGGCCTTGGTTGGTTGCCTCCTAACTATGTTGGAGACTTGCAGATCATCAGACAAGGGAATAGCCCTGCTTCACCACTCCCATCAGGAGCCACTTCCGACACTCAACGCTATAGGGTGCTAGGAAAGATCCCAGAGAATAGGTCGATGTATTGTATTGTTAGGAGGGGGTATGTGCCTTTGGTAAACGATAGCGACCTTCTTATTCCCTCCAATAGAAATGCCTATCGCTATGGTGTGCAAGCATTTAACTACGAGAATGTGAACGAGCTTGAGAGGGCGCAAGTCTATTGGGATTATGCTTTCAAGTGCCTCAATGATGAGACGATTAGCTTTGAGGATGGGGAGTTGGCGCAGATTCAAATTCAAACCAAGGCATTTGCCCCTGGCATAATGCAGAACCTGGTGTAATATGGCTGAAGAACCTAGAACATTTAAATCAGACATTCAATCTTTGTTGAATTACATGAGGTCTGGGCCATCTGGGTTTTCCCCTGTGGCTGGCGGTGCTACTTCTCTTCCACAGCCAAGTCCTTATGCCCCTGCATTCAAAGAAACATTTTTAGGAGGTGCTGGTGCGCCATCTGGATTTGCGCCTACAACCTATGGAGGCTTTTCTGGTCAAGAATATGGTGGCCAGAAGGGGCTGGGAGAATATTTTGAAGCACCACAGGTTCAGTCCTATTCAACACCTTGGATGCAACAATACGCAAATCAGATGGGTTACAACACATCTGACCCATTGGCTTTCACCCCATTTGGGGCGCAAGAACAGAAGCAATATCTTTCCACAGGTCAATTTGATTTAGGGAAACTAAGTGAGTCTCCCATCACTGCCCCGCAAGCTCAAAACCGAGCTCAAGCAGGGAAGATGCAGTCCACGGCAATGCAAGACGCAATGAAGGCAATACAAGAAGCCACTACTCGCTCTGGAAAATTGGAAAAGATGGAAGGATTTCAAAGAGAAGTTGGAAGGGAATATTCTCCAGAAAGAGATGTTGCAGGTAATATTATTGCAATGAATGCTCTTTCACGAGCAGGGGAAACGCTAACCCCAGAAGAACTTAGGGCAAAATCTTATAGGGCCGCTGGATCGGAAGGAGGTGCAGGGAATCCCTTCACTCCAAACCTAGATAAATTTAAAGCAAGGCAAACTGCCATGTCTCAAATACCATCTTGGGAAAAGGCAGGTAGTGCTTTTGCTGACAAAACTCCACAAGAACAAGCAGAGCTAAGAAGCCTTGTTAGAGAATCAACTGGAGGAAGGCAAGTTGTAGGAAAAGTTACTGGAGCAGAAACTACTAGTGGATCTGGTGCAGATGTTACCAAAACAAGATTCACTCCTTCTCAAATCACTTCTAATCAAGCAGATATTGCTAGTGCTTCAGCGCAACAAAACAAAATAATGAATCCCAATCAAGGTGGTCTTGCTGGTCAAATGACTGGACAATTTAAAGAGCCATACTCAGGATCTGGTAATCCATCTCTAAATAAAAGATTACAAACAGAAGGAAACAAAATGATGGAAGCCTATAATAAGAATCCATCTGCCGCATCTGCCGCTGTTGCATCTATGCAAAAGCCAGAAGACAAGAAGAAGAAACAACCAACCATTTAATTATATGCCTGGAACACCATCTGGAAAGTCTATTGTATTAGAAATAGGGGGAAGAGGAGGTGGCGGTTATCGTGGTTTAACTACTCCAGAAGACACTTATGGTTACTCGCTGTGGAAAGAAGGTCTTGCATATAAAAGGGCTGATGAAGAAAGAAAGCAAAAAGCTGAAGATATTGCTCAAAAAAGAGAAGAGCTTGCTCAAAGAACAGCAGAGAGAAGGGATAGATACGAACAACGTCAACTTCAAAGACAAGATGATTTGGACTCTGCATTGGATCTAATCGGAACAAAGTTAAGCAATCCTGCTTCAATGCACTTCCAAGATAATTATGAGGAGATCATGGGAGATCCACTTGTCCATAGGGCAATGGCTAGTAAAGATGGGCGTATGTCTATTATGGGTATGCTAAAAGAACAACATGATGCTCATCAAGATTACCTTGATGGATGGAATAAGATTGCATCTAACTATGGGGCAGATGTGAGCGATCTTGCTGTTAATAAAGCAACTGGTGAGGTTGATTGGAAGAACTCATTGCCTGTGTTGAATCAGAAGCTCCAGCAAAAGCATGAGGCAGATGTGATGAAGAGAGCGCAAGGTCGAGCAGAAGCATTTAGGACTGGTGCTGTTCCTAAAGAGATTTCTCCAGAAGGAGAGGTTGCTGGATACAAAGTTGTAAAAGGACTAAAGCCTAAAGTAATGACGCTTGATCCTTCCATCCAAGATCATTTAATTATCGCACAATCATATTTTGATAAAGCTGGAGGGGATAAGAAAAAAGCTCGTGAACTTGCTAAGAAAGACGGCTATACTTTCTAGCCATGTCAGACATTTTCGATCAGATTTCAGACGCAAGAAAAGATGCGCCCAAAGGTGACATTTTTGATAAAATTGCGTCTATAAAACAAGGAGGTGAACAAAATGAAGATCAAATCAGGAATCAGCCACAAGCCTACCAAGAAGGCAATGCACGACGAGTACCCGACCAACAAGAGCCGTCTATCGGATCTCAAGCAGGGTTACAAGCCGATGGGATGTTGCGTCCCCAAGACCAAGGCCAGCGTCAACGCAATGACCAAGCCAATCTAAAGGGCGACATCTTTGATCAGCTTGAACAAGGAGGTGTAGCAAGTGAAAGACAAACCCAAGATGCCCAAGGAGGAATCCAAGGGGCGCAAGCAGGGCAAGGCATGGAAGGCCAAGTCCCTGCGAGGAACCAAGAGGAAGTAGAAAAGGGCGGGGTTCTATCCCCCGTTCTTGCCGCTGGAGCTTCTGCCGCTGAAACAGGAGTTGGATTAGCGGCTGGCAAAGCCGCTACAGAAGCACTAAAGGCTGGAGCCAAGCAGATTGTAAAGCAAGGCACTAAAACCATTGCAGGGAGGCTTCTAGGTAGCGTGGCGGCGGCAGTTGCAGTTCCAGAAGCAATCGCAGAAACAGCACTTACTGGAGGCATTGGAGCATTAGCAATACCAGCTATTGAGATGGGTGCATTTGCCGCTGGAGCTTATGTGGGCGATAAAGCAACGCAATTTGTTGAGAAACTGATTGGTGCTGACAAGGCTATTGAGAAAGCAAAGCAAGAGAACCCACTTATTTCTGAAGCGGCATCTTTGGCTACTATGGCTCCTATGGCATACAAGTCGATTGGAGAACTTGCAAAGATAGGAGCAGAAGAAGGTGCTGGAGCAGTAGCTAAAAAAGTAGGTGGTGCGGCAATAGGTGGTGCAGCGTTTGAGCCAATTCGCTATGGCGTTGAATCTGGACTAGCCGCTGTTACTGGAAGTGAAGAACCAGTTGCTCCTATCACGCTTGAAAGCACAGCAAAATCAGCTTTGATTGCAGGAGTTCTTTCTGCACATGGTGCAAGGGAAATTGAAGAAAAGGTTGGGCCAGCAACCGCAAGAGCGGCTGTATTAACGCCCACAGAACAAGCGGCGAAAGCCGCACAACAAACTGAAGAAGATGCCACTAAAATCAGGGAAAAGCAAGAAGGTGATATCGGAGAATATCCGCAAGGAGATCAAGTCGGGCAAGCCCCAGAAACAGGCGGTGGCGATAGCCTTGTCAAAGGCAAGGAAGAGCCGAAAGAAGTAGCACCAATTATTCTATCTGCGGCGTTTAAACCCACAGAAGAATCTGCTCCTTATAGGGCAAAGAGTCACCCAGAAGCAATAGAGCAAGCAGTTGCCGATGGGGTGATAACTCAAGAGGAGGCAGATAAATACAAAGAAGCAGGAAACAGGAACACACCTGAGTTTGGCTTCATGGTGAAGATGCCAGATGGAAAGATTGAGTTTAAGAGCAGAAAAGAAGCTACTGAAATTGCAAGGAAGTCTGGTCAAATCAAAGAAGAAACCCTCACCCCAGAAAATACATTCAAGGACGAGGAGGGAAACATTCTTCTGCACAGCAACCAAACAGAACAAGCGGCACATAAAGAAACAAAGAAGCTCCCAGGAGCCGCCGCCGCTAGTGAGTTTGCAGACAAAGATACCCAACTAGGAGTTGAGATCCATAGGGGAAACCCAGACATATCTTTTGAGGACTGGAAAAAGAAATTTGAACCAGCAGTAAATGAATACGCTGATAAAGAAGGTGGTCTAGCTCGTGAAAAAGGAGAGCTAGAATATCAGAAGTATGACGAGGATCAACTAAAAAGCATTTACGATAGATCAAAGGAAGCATCAAAGAGTGGTGCGCCAGCCCCTAAAGCAGTTGAAGGATTAACTTCAAAAGCTAGAGTTGGTGCTACTGCGGTGGACAGGAAGAGCATTGATGATCAAAGACAATCAATGGGGCTATCTCGCCTTTACGATATTGCCAAAGACACATGGAAGTCCACATGGGACAGGGCAATGTATAAGATTGAGGAAACACCAACTTATTCTTACGACCTAATTGAAAGGATTAAACAAGATCCAAACCATCCTATTGATTCCACTGATAGGGCAATTCTTCATCACGAAATCATTGGAACTAAAAATCAATATGATGATTTGCTAGAAAGGCTTGGAAAAGAAACAGACCCATCGTTAATCGCATCTACAAAAGCTCAGTTACAAGATGTGGAGAATAAATACCTAGAGCTAACTGAATTAAATCAACTTACTGCTAGAGGAACCGCACAAGCATTGAATATGATGAAGGCTATTCAAGCTGATGATTTTACAAGGCTTGGAATGTTACGAAGGGCTAAAGCAGATGTTGCTGGAAGGGATGAAGTAAATGGTGGAGGAGAGCTTTCTGAAGAAGCTAAAGCTAGAATTGAAGATCAGGCTAGTCAGATTGAAAAACTAAACAAAAGAATTACAGAGCTTGAATCTAAGGCTAAAGAGGAAGCTGGAACTGAAGGTCTTGAAGATTTTACAAAAGAAACTAGCAAAAGATCAAAGAAGGCTTCTACTGAAAAGAAGAAGTCATCAGATATGACTTCAGAACAAAAAATTGAAGCATATTCAAAAGACCTAAAAGATCGTAAAGATAGCCCAGAAAGCATAGGATCTATTATTAGGAGCATTGCCAGGGCCATACATCAAAATGCTTTTGAGCAAGGAGTTGACCTTGATAGGGATCAGATTCTTGAGGAAACACATAAAGTTGTTAAACCAATAATGGGAGAAGATTGGGGTGATGGTCAAACTAGAGATGCCATCACTGGACTTGGAATTTACAAAGAGCTTACTCAAACTGCTGTTGAGAAATCATTCTCTGAAAAAGTAGGAGAATTGTTTCAATTAGGAAAAAGGGCTTTTATTGAAAGGGGATTATTGCCACCTCCTACTGGCAAGCAACGTCGAGAGCAGGGAACAAAAGAAAGGATGGAGATCAAGAAAAACAATTACTTGATCAGAAAATATAATCTAAAGCCCATAGATTCTGAAAAGCAATTAGCAGGAGCTTTAACATCAGTAAAGACTAGGCTTCAGAATCATATTGAAGAACTGACCGAGAGAATTAAAACAGGGGAACGTGCGCCTAAAAAAATCGGAGTTGAATATGATGAAGAAGCAAAAGCATTACAATCTCGTAGGGATGAGCTTCAGCAAGTATTTGATACTTTGTATGGCAAGGAGGAAAAAACATACGAAGAAAAAGTTAGAGCTTTAGAAATTGCAAATGAGCGTTTAATTGAGTCAAAGAAATTTCAAATTGATCAAGAGCGTGATAGGATCTTGAATGGCAGAAAAGTATCTCCAGAGGAAAAAGAAAAGATTACTAGCGATAGGATTGAGGTTCAGAAGACAGAGTTGGAACAACTCAATCAAGAGCTTAAATCAATTCGTGATGCTGATTATGTTAGGAAGGAAGAAATCAAGAGAGACAATGCAAAAAAGAGAATCCAAGAGATAAAAGAAATACTTGCAGGAAGGGCAAAGCAAAGGGAGCAAGAATTTACTGCACCTGAGAAAGAAACAGCAGAACTATTGAATGAACTTGCTGTAGCTCAAAAAGAACTAAAGGAGTTTAGAAAATCTCAAATTGTTAGAAAAACTGAAGATGAAAAGAAAGATTCTACTCTTCAGCGTCAGCTTGAAAAGGCAGAAGATGATTTAAGTAAGCTACAGGCTGGAATTAAAGATTTAAAGACAGGAAGGGTTACTGTTGATACAGAAGCTCAATCCAAGAAGAGGGCAGAGATTGAGGCCATCAAAAAACAAAAGCAAGATTATCAAGATGCTTTAAAAGTTAGGAAGACAGAGGAAGAAAAAAGAATTTCAGCACTTGAGAGGAGAATCAAATCCCTTCAAAAGCAAAGGCAAGAAAAAACCTTACCACAGAAAATTAAGAAAGAAGTTGAGCTTTCTGATGAGGAAAAAACACTTCAAGCTGAATATGAGCAATTAAAATCAGATATGAAATCTGATGATTGGTTCATACTTGCCAAGCAAAAATTAGCCATTCAGTCATATCTATCACGAATCTCTAAACAGATTGTTGATTATCGACGCAGGATCGCAGAGAAAGATTATGCGCCTCGTGCGAGGAAAGAGCCTATGTCAAACCCAGAGCTAGATGCCGCACGATTAGAAAGGGCTAGGGTAAAGTCTGAATTTGAAGAAGATCGCATCCTTGATCGTTGGAAGAATAGAAGCAAGTGGCAGAAGGCCGCTGACCTCACGGTAGGATGGAAGAGAGCCGCAGTTCTTTCATATATTACCACCGCCGCAAAACTTTCATCTGCCGCCGCTGAGATTGCGGCATTTATGCCAGCAGAGCTTGCTACAGAAAAGTTGCTAGGTGCATTGCCTGGGTTCAAGGAGATAGCAAAACTATCCCCCACAGAGGGCGGTGGTAGCATTAGCAAAGACGTTGCCAACTTCAGCAAGGGACTTTGGGCTGGACTAAAAGAAGTTAAAGATATTGCATTGAAACAAAAAGACTCTCGACTCACTTTGCTGCAAAGGGAATATGGCGGTGAAGCTCCTAGCAAAATACCAAAAGGAGTTTTAGGCATACCAGGTAAAATTCACGAGGCAATCAAGAATCCTATTAAGGTTGCTATTTATGAAAAGGCTTATGGAAGGTATCTTGACTATCTTCAAAAGACTACAGGAGTAAGTTATCTGAATGAAGCTCTCCAACAGAAAGCATCAATGGAGGCATTTAAACACGCAAACAAGAGATTGTTCATGGAGGACAATGCCGTAGTTAAAATCTACAATTCTTTTGTCAGTCAGCTAAAACAAAGCAAGGTAGCTGGAATTAGAGCGGCAGGATATGCGGCTGAAGAATTGATTCCTATTGTTAAGATACCTACAAACATTGTAAAGCAAATGTTTGAATATCAATTTGGATCTGGAATTGCTACTGCTAGAATGATTAAGGCTATCAGCAAGGGGCTAGAAAACATCACGCCAGAGGAGGCAGATTCAATAATGCTACAAGCTAAGAGGGGTTCTATAGGTCTATTTATGATGGCTTTAGGGGCGGCATTACCACAAGCAGTAGGTGGATTTTACAGAAAAGACGCACAACCAGCAGAAGGAGAACCTGGGTTTGATGAAGTAAAGATTGGTGACTTCACAGTTCCTAAATACCTCATGCACCATCCAGCACTTATTGCTCTTCAGATTGGAGCCACCATGAGGAAAATATGGGATGATGGAATTGATGAAGCAGAAGGAATCAGCGATGAGGCAAAGATTGCCGCCAAGGGATTGTATCAATCTCAAATGGGATTATTAGAAGAGCTTCCTTTCGTTGGAATATCTCGGCAATTTGGAGAGTATTTAGATCCGAATCGTGCGCCAGAAGTTGCTGGAAACTTAATTAGGTCTAACATCCCAGGCTTCATTCAAGAGACTGCTAAATGGATTGACAGAGATGAGGATGGTAATTTAATAAAGAGGAAGCCAGAAAACTTCCTTGAGACTATTGAGCAAGGACTACCTTGGTTTAGGCAACAATTAGAAGAAAAATAATGGCAACATCTAAACAGACCAAGCAACCACCTTTCCCCCACCCACCCCTTGAAATAGGAGTGGCTCAGTATCCTACGCCCCTTGTCCCAAACTACAACGACAAGAAGGGAGGATGGTCAATTAATGATGAAGGACACATCATCCTCGTTGAGAAGGTAAGCATTGAGAAGGGAAACTTCACGCCGCTTCCCCTAGATGGCTCAGTCACATACTCTGGAAGAGATGCAAACAAATGGCCTTCCACGCTTTATCTGGTAGCTGAAAAGCCAACCGCAGATGGAGAGCATTGCTACCGTTATTGGGCAAATGATAGGACTCTATCATCGCAGAATCTCTGGAATTATGGGCTAGATTATAGCTCAAACAATCCATCTTACCCTATCACTTCTCGCACATACATTGTGCCTCGGAGCCAGTATGCCACGATTTCACTAGGATCTACTGACCCTGTATTTGGAGGGACTCAGATCATTTCCCAACAGAAGATGGTGGAGCTTCCAGAGGACAATCCTCTAGCTTCTAGGTATGTGGCAGTACAGAGGGTGTATGAGACAATACCCGGCCCTGTAATCACAGGAAAGAAACTAGACTCAAGGGGAGATTTAGAGACAATCAATGTTCAGACAGTAGCGGCTGGAACATCTCCAGATGCAGATGGATTGCTTGTTACCGAAACCAAAGTTGACCCAGTTGATTCGGTTAAAAGCACAAAGACTACTGCAAGCGTGTCTAGCTATGCCACACTCACAACCAAGGCAAACAAAGCTGGGTTGCTTGGCAACACATCTACCACGGATGATATTGTTTCTCCATCCACCAATCCAGATGCTTTAAGCACAACTGTTCTTGAGTCAACTGTTGAACAGGTTACAACTACTAAGGCTAAGAAGCGTACCACCACATCTACTGGCCCATCCTCGCTATCTGGAGCTACTAAAAAAGATGGCCTTTTAGGTATAACCTCTGAAGTCCAATCCATTGTTGCGGCTGGTGCTTCTCCAGATTCTCTCTCTGCTACTGTTATCTCATCACAAGTAACTCCAATAGATTCAGCAAAAAGCAAGAAGACTACAATTACGGCATCTGGCCCGACTGAACTTGATGGGGCAACATTGCAGGAATTTGGAATTGCCTCCACAAAAGAAAAGATTGTTACATATGGAAATACTCCTACTGTTGATTACAAAACAATTAAAGCGGAAGTTTCTCCTATTGACGATGCTAAATCAAAGTTGAGTCAAGTTGATTATTCAAATCCGACCAAAATTAGCGGCTATCAATATGATGAGTTTTTTGAGACAAACTTAAATATAAGCAGGGAGATAATTGATTCAAGCACTAGTGCATTAAGTCACTACAATGGTCTTTTATCATATAAGGATGAGCCAGTTAATCCATATCAAAAGCAAAGGATAATTGTTGATTCTAATGGAAATCTTCCTCCAACTAGAACTGAATACAGAACTGCAAGTTATTCAAGCCCTCAACTTGTATTTTCACTTGATATTGCATACACTTTATTTTCTACAGATGGAAGTGATGTGAGGGTTAGGATTACTCCAGTTACTAGATCAGCACAATCTCGTATAACGATTCAAGAAGTAACTACGTCATATAGTTTTGGTACTCCATCTGCTCCAAACCCATCAAATATTCTTTCTCCAGAGTTAAAACGAGTTGCCTATACTGGATGGAATATGAATTTTGATCTTGGAGATGCACTTTGCAATACAATAACAAGTACTGTTGTATCTGGATTTATTGGTGGAAATTTGAGCCAACCTATTAGAGAAAATATTAATATTCCATCAACAACAATTTCTGCTACTGAATACTCAAGTTATATCAATACTTGGAAAATAACTTCATATGAACAGCAGTATTGGAAGGCTGGAATATGGGTTGCGAGAACAGTTAAAACATATATTGTATAATGGATTACTATCAATCAACAACGCCTCCAGAATATAATCCAGTTGTAGCTGGCGATGGAGTGTCATCTCAAAGAGGAAGTAATGGAGTAGAAGTTACTGCAATCGCTCAAAGGCAGGGTGGGTTTTTGTTTGATCAAAGGCCAAAGCCAGATGGAGGAGCGGCAGTTCCAATAAAATACACCATCCAAATATGCGTTAATGGCAACCCTATGCATCTTGATGTGTATGTGGCTGGACAACCTTATTGATTATGGTTGCCCAGTTGCTTCAATGTCCAACTAGCGACGGATGCCCTTCGTATTCGTTTGTTGGATTCCAAAATCCAAATAATAGATATGGATCAGTAACTATTTGTGATTGGGATTGTTGTTTGTATGGTGCTGGAATAACTGGAGATTCAGTAACTATACCAGGGTACGGAACGCTAAATCAGCCAACTCCTCCTGTTGATCCTAATTGTTTAACTGGGGATAATACACATTGTTGTGCTAGTTTTGATGATGACAATAATTGCATTTGGGCAAAGTGCCATATTGATGAAAATGGAAACAATGTAGTTGATACTACTTGGAACGGAAGGGTGGATGGTCAAATCACATATACTGCACTAAATGATTGTTATGTAAAAGTAACAGGGGGTTCTGGAGATCCACTTATTGATAATCCAATAGGAACAATTTTGCCATTTTCCAATAATAATATTTTATCATCTTTGGGTGAAGTCCAATCAGATCAATATGCTTATTCAAATATTATAAACAATGCGTGTAATAATTCTGATGGCAGTAATATATTTTTTGTTTTAAGAAATCCAAGCCCAGACAACACATGAACGCATTAGAAATGGCTATGACGGCATCAATGAGTGCCGCAGATTGGGCTAAGTCTGGATTTGCAAAAGCAAAGTTAGAAATGGTTCAAAGCCGACAAGAAATATGTAATTCTTGCGAGTTCTGGAATAGCAAAGGATTCATGGGATCTGGGCAATGCTTAAAATGCGGTTGCTCAACTTATGCAAAGCTACGCATGGCTACTTCCAAATGCCCTATTGACAAGTGGGGATCTGTTGAGGTAGAAACACATCAATAGAAAATGATAGTAGCAATTTCATATCACCAAGGCGACCAGCAGTTGATGGCTCGCTGGGCTAATCGGGTAAAGCAACTCGGCCCATATCTCAACCACGAGATCATACTATCCCCTTGCCACGGAGCCTCTACAGACAAGATTAAGCTCCCACTAGAGAACTGCTTCCGAAAAGTTCATGTTGTTCCGTCTGGTCACACAGAAAAGGGATGGCCTGTCAGTTGCAATAGGGCTTTCCAAAACATCTGCTGGTACTCAATGCTCACTACTCGTCAGCCGTTCCTGTTCATGGAACCAGACGCAGTTCCTCTTTGCGAGGGATGGATTGATCAGATAGAGGTAGAGTATCGTGCTTGTGGTAGCCCATTCATGGGGGACTATGTGGATCTCTCTAGCCTTGAGGATGGTGGCATTAATCACATGAGTGGGATTGCAGTATATGATTGGAATCTATCCATTCATGCTCCTCGTCTTTTTAACTGCAACAATGGTAAGGAGGAGTTTGCTTGGGACATATTTGCCGCTTCTGATATTGTGCCGAAAATGCACAGGACTAATCTAATCCAGCACGATTGGGAGAAATACAGAAAGAAGCCTGTAGATGCTTCCGCTCCCAGGCTTGGTGCAGTAATCTATCACCCAGATAAGCAAGGCGTGTTGCTCAATGATGGTCTTGCTGGCCCTTTGAATAGTGTGCAGGGAGAACCTGCAACGGGTGCGCCTGTGAGCGTTTCCTCATTTAAACACGAAGGGTCAGCACAAATATCCAATGAAGAAACAACCAAAGTACAACAAGAAACGCCCTTGGCAGGGACGAAAGAAGCTCAACTCGGAGCTATTGAATCAGCAGTCAACATCCTTGCCTTCCACCACAAACTCGGTGGATGGAACAAAAAGCACGTTAAAGACTCCCTCATCAAAGCAGGGTTCGCCAAAGCAAAGCAAGTCAAGCGTACTGGAAAGAAAGTTCGCTCTTCTGTGGTCAACGCTTAAGGGCGACCCATTAGTAGAGGAGTATAGGTTTCATCCTACTCGCAAGTGGCGGTTTGACTTTGCCCACCTTGAATCAAAGGTGGCTGTAGAGTTGCAAGGAGGCGTGTTTAGCGGAGGCCGTCACTCTAGGGGCTATGGAATTGTGGGTGATTACGAGAAGCTAAATGAAGCTCAGTTTCATGGATGGGTGGTTATTCAACTATCTGCAAAGCAGATCACGATGGAAAATGTAGAGAAGATCAATGCCTTGATTGCCTCACGATGAAGTTTCGATTTCATTGCCTTGGTGTGCCTCACACCATCACGCATAAGGACTATGTGGCGTGTGCATTTACGCAGAAAGTATTGAAGTTCTGTAAGATGATGAAAGCTCGTGGGCATACAATTCTTCACTATGGGCATGATAAGAGTGAAGTAGATTGCGATGAGAACATTGCCGTAACCAATGATGCCGTATTAGAGGAGGCATATGGTGGATACGACTGGAGATCTACTACCTTCAAATACGATCTTGAGGACGTAGCGTATAAACATTTTTACGAAAACTGCATACGAGAGATAGGGTCACGAAAAGAAAATGGAGATTTCTTGCTATGTTTCTGGGGATGGGGACACAAGGCTATTGCAGATGCTCATCCAGATATGATTGTCGTGGAGCCAGGGATCGGCTATGGAGGAGGAATCTTTGCTCCCTATAAGGTTTTTGAGAGTCAGCATCTCATGTCAGCCTACTACGGAATGCATTCTGTTAATAAACCATATTCAATGTCTTGGTATGATGCTGTGATTCCCAATTACTTTGACTTGGATGACTTTGATTATTCTCCTATAAAGCAGGACTATTTTCTTTTCCTAGGTCGCCTTGGATCTCACAAGGGACTTAATATAGCCATTGAAGCCACGGAAGCGATTGGAGCAAAACTGAAGGTTGCGGGACAAGGAACTCTGGATAGGATTCCTGACCATGTAGAGATGGTTGGATATGCAGACACACAGAAGCGAAAAGAGTTGATGAGCAACGCCAAGGGTCAGTTTGTTCTCACCACCTACGGGGAGCCATTTGGAGGAGTGCAGATAGAAGCCATGTTATCAGGAACTCCAGTTATAAGCACAGACTGGGCTTGTTTTGGCGAACTTAACTTACATGGGATCACGGGCTATCGTTGCCGAACCTTTGAGCATATCACTTGGGCAATCGAAAATATACATACCATTAAGCCAGAAAACTGCCGTCAATGGGGGCTAAACTTTACCTTAAATAAGGTTGGATCAATGTATGAGGAGTTCTTTTATTCAATTTCTAACGTGCATGGGAAAGCTGGATGGTATGAGAAAAACCCAGATAGGAAGGATTTGAATTGGTTAAAAAGAAATTTTCCCGTTGACATAATTTAGAGTTTTGTTGTAGGGCTTGGTTTGCGTATTGGGAGTCGCACCCTAAATAAACTTGGCGTATTGAAGTTTCGCCGCCTTCACTAACGAATTTATCACGACGATAAATTCATAAACTCTAATTACTTTAATAATTATGTCATCTACTATCTCTTGTTCCACCGTGAACGATATCTTTGAAAGGGAGACGAACAGATTTAACGTCGATATCTACGAGCGTTACTCTGTTGACGGCCCTTGGGGTCGCCTCGTTCGTGTCGGTAAGTTCCCCCTCGGAATGGGTACAACCCTGACGGAAGTCACGGTTGAGCGTGTTCTCTCTGGCAACTTTGAAAACACTTGGACTAACGTCTCGACCTCTTCTGGTCTTGGCAATCCTAACAACGTTACTGGTTGCAACCCTGTACCTAACAGCCTTGCGTTTGGTCAAACCCTTCGCACTTGGCAGTTGCAGACCCAGAGCTATCAGACTCCTTGCATCTGCTTGGACGATCTGAAGACTGCATTCCAGATTGAAGCACAGGTTGGAAAGACCGTTGATCAGCTTACCCAGTTGACCAAGACGGTTCTTGATAACCGCCGCCGCGCTGAGTATCTGCGTGTTGCTGGAAAACTCGTCGCTGGTGATGTGAGTCAGACTGTTTATCAGTCTGCTACCATCAATGGCACAACTGTTCCTAACGCTCTGTATAACAGCGCAACTGGCAATGCAATCCCTGCTCCTACCGCCAAGCTCTCACAGGATCTCCTTGATGTCCTGCGTGTTCAGCTTATCCGTGATGGTGCTGGTCACAATGCCCTCGGTAAAGAGAACGGCGTTCCCGTCCTTGGTCTGATCACCAGCCCTGAGACGAGTCGTGATCTGCTCCGTAACAACGCTGATCTCCGTCAGGACATCCGCTATGCCACCCCTAGCGAGCTTATCGCTCCTCTCGGTGTCGAGCGTTCGTTCGCTGGGTTCTACCACATGATTGATCTGGAGCTTCCTCGCTTCACCTTCAGCGGCAACAACTGGCAACAGGTTTATCCCTATATCCAGTCTGCCACCTCCAACGGCTACACTTGGGAAGTTAATCCTGCCTACAATGTTGCCCCTTACGAGGTTTCGTACATCTTCCACCCCGATGTGTACGAGGAGAGTGTTCAGCAGGTTGGCCCGAACATCCCTGGTGCGCCATTCGATGACTATCCGTACTACTATAGCGGACAGTTCTTCTGGCTCAACATCCGTGATGCCGTGAATAACCCCCTCGGTAAGATCGGTCGCTGGTTGGCAATCTTCCAGAGCGGAAGCCGCCCAATCGCTCCGTATCTTGGTCGTGCGGTCATCCACAAGCGTTGCCCATACGATCTGAGCTTCGCAGGTTGCTCTTATTCCTAAGAGATAACTAACTCAAAGAAAGCCCCATCAGAGAAATCTGGTGGGGTTTTTCTTTTCCCTTGATTAAGTTTGTTTTAACTATTAACAATAAGATTTATGTCAGCAGGAATTTTTAACCTTACAGAATGCAATGCTATTGAGCAGGGGAGCGATTTTTCCTTTAGCTTGATATATAAGGATTCATCTGGAAATCCTGTGGATTTGACTAGCGCAACAATCACTGCGCAAATTAAGCAAGACTGGAATACTTCTACGCTTGCCTCTTTTACGATTACCAAACATAGCCCTGCTACTGATGGGTATATTAAGGTATCGTTGCCAGCATCTGCTTCTGTTGCGATTCCCCCAAGTCGTTATCGTTACGACATTAGGATTTCTTTATCTGGTGGAGTTACGCATATTATCAAAGGATTCTGCGATATTATTGAGTCTGTAACTCTTTCGTAAAATGGGAACAGAAGTAATATCGCCAGTTAATCCGCCAAATCTGGTTGATATAGTTCCACCACAGGGGGCAAACTTGGTAGGCGTTAGTGTTAATGCCGCAAATATTGTGGACGTATTGCCACCTAATGGCGGCAACGTAGTGACTCTGTATGTTGGTATAGCTGGGCCTACTGGCCCCACAGGGGTTACTGGGCCTACAGGAGCCACTGGGCCTACAGGAGCCACTGGGCCATCAGGAGCAACAGGTGCTACTGGTCTTACAGGAGCCACAGGATCTACAGGGCCGATTGGTGCAACAGGATCTACAGGGCCAACTGGCGTTGGTGCTACTGGAGCAACAGGGCCATCTGGCATTACTGGAGCCACAGGCCCGACAGGAGTAACTGGCCCTACTGGAGTTGGAGTTGCAGGAGCAACTGGTGCCACAGGCCCAACAGGAATTGCTGGTGCTACAGGGCCAGCAGGAGCAACGGGATTGACTGGAGCCACTGGTCTTACTGGTGCAACTGGACTTACAGGAGCTACTGGCCCTACAGGACTCACAGGGGCAACTGGCCCTACGGGTGCTACAGGCGCAACTGGGCTGGGATATTCTGGAGTAAGTTCTACTTCAACTATTACTATCGGAACTGGTATTAAAACATTTACTTTAACTAGTAGCTACGCAGGGGCATTTATTACTGGTGACAGAATTAGATCAATCCATTCTGATACTCCAACCTACTATATGGAAGGTTATGCCAACTATGTAGGTGGTGGCACTTTAATTATTACTGTTGATTTTGCAGTTGGTAGCGGATCACATAATGCTTGGAATTTTAGTATTGCTGGTTTAATTGGGGCAACTGGCCCAACTGGGGTTACAGGCCCGATTGGAGCAACAGGAGTTGTTGGCCCTACTGGTTTGACTGGCGCAACTGGCCCCGTTGGTGCAACTGGACTTACTGGAGCAACTGGCCCTGTTGGAGCTACGGGAATAACTGGAGCGACTGGGCCGACTGGCCTTACAGGCCCTGATGGAGCAACTGGCCCTACGGGAGTTGGGGCAACTGGTGCTACAGGGCCAACAGGTTCGACAGGAGTAACTGGCCCTACAGGAGCTACAGGCCCAAGTGGAGTGCAAGTGAATGCAGATTGGAATGCCACTACTGGTATTGCACAGATTCTAAACAAGCCTTCATTGGCAGCAGTTGCTACAAGCGGATCTGCTTCAGATTTATCAACTGGAACGCTTGCTGATGCACGACTATCCTCGAATGTTCCGCTTATCAATGCTGGCAATAGTTTTTCGGCAGGACAGACGATTACCGCCGCCGCAAATACATCTGCCCTGACAGCGAGTTACTCGGTCACTGGAGCAAACACGACCGCTCTTTTGAACCTTTCGGGAACGTGGAACACTTCGGGTGTTGCCACGGGACTGAAACTAAACATAACGAATACAGCTTCAGGAACTGGTTCGCGGTTATTTGAATTTCAGACAAGTTCAGTTCCTACGCTTTCGCTGACTCCTGCAAAACAGCTTTGGCTTTGGAATCAAAGAACCGATGATGCCAACTACGAGCGAGGGTTCATGCGCTGGAACTCCAACGTCCTTGAAATAGGAACCGAGGCGGGGGGAACGGGAACAGCGAGACGACTAAATCTTGTTAGTTCCGAGTCGGTAGATATTTACGCAGGGACAACTAGCAGAATGGCAAGTATTTCTGTCAGCCAAGTAACTTTTTTCACTTCAGTAAATTACAGGTATTATTCAGGCGCAGGAGATCCAACAACTGCCACGTCCCCATTCAACAACGGGGCTGGGACTTGTGCTGTTTATCGCAACACCACAACTGGAGTCGTTCGCCTGTGGGTAAACAACGCAGGAACAATGGTTTCAACCATCCTAGCCTAATTTATGAACAACACCATGACCCCACAAGAAGCCCTCCAACTCTTATCCGATGCTTTGGAGCCTCGGAATATTAACTCCATCTCCCGAGCTGGCTTCATCGCCATCCAAAAGGCACTCGAAACCCTTGCAGAAATCGTAGCCCCTAAACCCGAATCCAATGAATCTCATGATTGATTTCACGCCAGAGCAGATCCGAGGCATCACCGCCGCACGGCAAGCTCACAATGCCAACCCGCCATCCGAGTCGGATGCACCCTTCTCCACTAACGAGGAGTATCTTGACTGGGTGATGGGTCGAGCCGCCGATTCCTATTCCTTACAATATCCTGCATAAAAACATTGATCTATTAAATAACATACAATATAACTCCAATATGGCTCTATCATTCTCCATTCCTAAAGACTACAATGTTCCCTCTGGCGTTAAAGAGGGATCAGAGTTCTCTGACATCGCCACATTCAAGTTTGAGGGAGATGAAATGATGCTCCTCACAGTTGGAGAGGACAAAACCCCCGTTCTTACCCGTGATGTGAAGGACGAGAAGCAGAAGCCCAAGGGGGCTAAAGCGGCTGTTAAGGAACAGCTTGCCGCTATGGAAGATAAGAAAGGATCTGCCGAGATGGAAGATTCTGGAGAACAATACGCCGAAGGAGGCGAGGAGGAATAATTATGAGCTACGCACCTGTATACAATCCTGTTGTTGCCAATACTAATGATGGCGAGAATATCACGCTTTGCAAGATTCTTGATTCTCAATTTTCTGGAGGAAAAGGCGGGTCTATTGTGGCGGCAACTGGATCTGGTTCTGGAAAATTCTATGCTCTCCAATTTGTAACTAGCGGAACTCTTTCTGCCTATACTGGCAACCTTACTGGTACTGTTACTGGAGTTACTTTTCCTGCTGGATTTGTGCTTTACGGAACCACCACTGCATTCACAACTGGATCTGGAACCTCAGTAGTTGCTTACTCATTCTAAACTATGCCAAGCCTTTCACTAAAGGCTAGTATCAACTATCCGTTTATTGGGGGTGGCTCTACTCCTCCATACACGCCAAATTACCCTACTGGCCTCACTCCAGCGGTTGATTCTACTTTCAATCAACTTATTGGTTGGTACGATTCTTCAACTGCAAATACTTCATCTATTCTTCTTAATGACGGAAGCGGAAACCCTGTAAGCTCTGGAACAAACGGAGCATATGTAAACACTTGGCAAAATCTTTTCCTTGGTGCAACTCAAGGAGGAACGCATTTGCCAGACATGGCTCAATCTTCATTGGGAAGTCAGCCAACCTATTCTACTTCTAAAAAGTATGGGTTAAATCAGTTGGTCGGAAACTCTCATCCAGGCATTGTGTTTGATGGATCGGCATCCGCACTTTCTTTATCATCTCAAGCATTGGCAAGCCTTGGAACAACTTTTACTTGGCTTTATTCGTTCCCAGTTTCAACTAGCGTTCAAAGCCCTGTAGTTATTTTTGAGGATCAAGGTACAAACTATGCTAATTTCCCAGAACAAGATTCTGGAAAACCATCTACTTCAATTAACAATGGAAGTTTGGGTGGAATTACAAGTGCATCTACGGGAGGTGGATACGCAGGAAGCAATAGCCTATCTTTAGCTCAATGTGGTTATGTATCTTACTCTGTTAATGCAGTGTACACCAATTCAGTTTATTACAATGGTGTACAATACATTTCTGATGGAATATCAGTAAATCAAAACTTCAATGCATTGAATAGTAATGCTTTTGTTGGTAGAAATTACGATGCCCCTTGGAATATAATTTCGTTAGGAGGAGACACTTACGCTTCTGTTTTTGGGACTGGCCCGATTGGAGAGTTTCTATGCTACCAAGGAATGCTCTCTTCTAATGCTGTCAAAACGGCATTGCAGTATCTAATCACTAGGTGGAGTTAAAACCAAGCTAGTTGACATAACAACTCAAAGCTAATATATAACTTATATGGTTCATCACATTGATACCGCCGCTACAGGGATGATCGGGTTCACAACCCCGATTGCCGCCGCCGCAATTAGCCTTGATCCCATGCTGGATCTTGAGCTTCGTGTGGCTTCCCTTATTATCGGTATCCTTGTGGGGCTTGCCTCTTTTTGCAAGTTGATCTACGACATCTGGGCAGATCACAAGAACAGGAACAAATGACTCTTTGGGAGAAGCAGTTTTGGATGGGCGTATTTACGCTCCTTTTTATTGCCGTGGTGTTGGGTTTTCTTTGCGGATGCTCTCATCCTGCTTCGCCAATATCGACTGCTGGTGCGGTTGATAGCCTCTCTGCTATACAAGGGAATCTTTCGGCAGTAGATGGGAAGGCAGTAGTGGTTGAGGAGTATTTGAGGAGCCACTAAAAATTAGTGCTTGCAAGTTGCAAGCTGGTTGCATAGGTTTTTGCCTATGAAAACTAAAACAACCGATACGCCTAGGACAGATGAAAACGCTGTAAGTCATATTGGCTTTTATACTTGTGCTACAGTTCCAGCAGATTTCGCCCGTGAGCTTGAGCGAGAACTTGAGCAAGCAAAGAGAGATAATGGAATTATCATAACCGCATTTGCGTTGAGAAATTCAGAGTTGAAAGAAAAGGCAGAAGCAGAGGTCGCAAGGCTCCGTGAGGAGAACGCCGAGCTAAAACAAGGAAAGGTGTTTGTCGATCCCAAATGGATCTACGACCTAGAAACCCAATTAGCAAAAGCCCACGAAGAGCTTTGCCAAGCAGGGATACGAGAATATGGAAACTGATAAGAAATTACCAAAAGCTAATAAAACAGAATTATTACCTACCGATAGTATGTCAACTAACGCAGACAATACAATAATGACAACGACCATTAACACCACCAACGAGGTCGCCACGCCTAGCGTAGATGAATTAGATTACAACCAAGAAATTAAATCTTATCGAATCTGGGATTTAGCCAGAGAGCTTGAACGCGAGGTCGCAAGGCTCCGTGAGCTTCTTAACCGAGCGATTGAGATTGCGGATGAATCATGGGATGCAGAGGGATATGTTCCAATGGAATTTGAAGATCGTTTGCAAGCAATCAAAGATGAACTGGTACGATTCGCTCCCACTCCAGAGGAACCAGAAAACGATTGGAAATGCCCGCATTGTGGTAGCACTTCGGGAACTTATTTCAGCCGCATAGAACCTATGGGCGACATCTGTGAGGATTGTGGCATAAATGTTGATGATGAACCTTTCACTAAAGAATTAGTGATTGGCGAGATCATTAAGGATCTCAACAAAATTGGAGATGGGAATAAAGGGTCAGTAGATTTCAGATGGGCTATGCTAAAAACAGCTTATGCGATTGAATACCTCCGCGACGAGATCCAGAAGCTAAAAACACAAACTCACTACCATCACGAATCCTATTGCCGTAAGTGCAAAGAACCTAAATGAACTTATACCCAATATGGTATAAATACCTAAAAAACTACCATATTATACCCGATATGGTACTTATGGTTCTATTTCAAAACTACTTGAGTTAGTTGGTTATAGGTGGTATAAGGGGGCTTGATGAAACGCACTCTACTAGCCCTCATGCTTCTCACCACCCCATCTATGGTGGCTACCACCATTACCAAGGCAGACATCATTGCCACAGTCGAGCATCAGAGGAAGCTCGTCCATGATGCTCAGAATCAAGCTGATATTGCCAAGAAAGAGCTTATAGTAGTGCAGGATGGTATCAATGCCCAGACCGCCAAGTTGCACGATACTGAGGCTCGTCTAGCTATAGTCACCAAGGAGAGGGACTCTGCCTTGCATCATCTACACCTCCTCCTTTCCATTTGTTCCTCACTAGCCGGAGCTATCGGTTTCATGGTAGCTATCCGCTTCGCTTCATTCCTACCCCCTAATTTGATTGCCTATGAGTTCCTCTTCGCTAGTGGTATCGGAATCGTCGTTGGAGGACTCGCATGGGCAATTCTCGGTCATCTGTAATCAAGGAGAAGCTGGAACAGAAGCCGCTGGACAGCAAAAAGTGTCTTTATGCGATATTCGGCTCTGCCTGTGTCCTAGTTGTTTTTGCTACTTCTGCGTTCCTAATTCTCAGCCACTCCGAACAGGCAAAGGAGATCGTAGAACTAGCCAATTTGGTTGTGATGTTCTTCGGTGCGGTTGTGACGACTCTAATCACGGGGACAGCGGCTATGGATTGGAAGGCAATGTCTGTCCTCCAACACACGGATGAAGACCAGAAGATAGACTCAAACGCTGAGGCTCCAGAGGTGGAGGTGAATCAGCGAGTTGTAAAGCCACGCTACTTTGATTCAAATGACAGATAGATTTAAGAACGAGATCATACCTTGGATCTTTAAGTGGGAGGGAACAACCTACGAGAATGACGAAAGTGACCCAGGTGGAGCTACACGATACGGAATCGACCAGCGTAGTCACCCTCACGTTGACATCAAAAACTTAACTGCTGAACAAGCTACAGGTATTTATTGGACGGAGTATTGCAATCTTCATTGCAATGAGTACGCCCCTCAGTTTGATTGGATATTTTTTAATTGCTGTGTGAATTGCGGAGTCGGGAGAGCTACAAAGATCAAGGCTCAGTCTGGAATCAATGGTTCTAAATTTTTAGATATACAAGAATCATTTTACAAATCACTTGCTGAATCTCGTCCTTCTTCAAAGAAATACTTGAAAGGATGGTTGGCTAGGACTGAAGATTTAAGGAAAGTTACAGGACTAGCCTAGTTAGAAGCACCTTCGGTGGGAATTTTACTGATCTTGGTTTTTGCGTCAAGACTTTTTGTGTTACGAAATTGTAACAATTCTTTTATTGCTGTATGATGATTCATGCGTATTCTCATCATCCATGATCACACCAGCGCAATCCCCGATGAGTCCAGAGGAGAAGGTACAGCTTCTTCTTGATACACTAGAATCACTCCGGGCAACTTTAGACGAAGCAATTTCCTATATCGACGACTCAATGATTGAGGCAGACGATAGAGGATAAACCAAACCAACCAACAATGAAAAAAAACGCAAAGCTAGTAGATCCAGTCAACTACCCCAACTATGGGGACAACGAGGCTAAAAACCTAAACAAGAAGCCCTGCAAGAAGACTTGCGAGGCTAATGAACCTACTGAGTTCCGTATCGTTTGGGATCACGAAATCAGCCAGAAGATATTTGAGCTTGAGGCCAAGATCCTCACCTACACACTAATCGGTGCGGCAACTCTATTTGTATCAATCTGCAATCTTTTTGCTTTAATCCTAAACAAGTAATGGAACAAGAAATCATAGACCTTCCTCAAGTGAAGGCTTATTCCGAGGCTTTAGTATCCGCTATTGGTGAACTATCCAATGTGCCAAAGACTGCATCTAATCCTTACTTCAAGTCAAAGTATGCTCCTCTGGATGCAATCGTTGATGCAACTCGACCTGTTCTAGCAAAGCATGGGTTAGCAGTAATGCAACAACCCATCTTCATGGAGGGAACCGCTGGTGTCGAGACTACAATTCTTCACAAGGAAGGATATAGCACAACCTCTACCCTTCTGCTTCCATTGAAGGATCAGTCCCCACAAGGAGTGGGATCTGCCATCACCTACGCCCGCCGTTATGCCCTAGCCGCTGTGCTTGGACTTGCGACCGAGGAAGACGATGATGGTAATGTGGGGACTGGTCTTTCTAAAAAGGAAGAAGCCAAGCCAGCAAAGTCTCCTGTGAGGGAGGTTAGCAAGGAAGACGTTAAGGCCACGGCAACGTGGAAAAACTTGGAGATCACCAACATAAAAGAAATTCAAGGCAAGAAGAGCGTGTTCTATTGCGTGGAGTTTGACGGGAAGGCAGAGGCTCTCACGTTTGACAAAAAGCTATTCACTACTGCAAATGAATTGTCTTTAGAGAAAGTAGATGCTGGAGTAGCACCAGGGAAGAACGATCCCTCCAAGTGGCAGTTGATCAGTCTTGTTCCTACTAATGGGGCAAAGGCAAATATCACAACTGATGAAAAAGCCTAAATCCAAGAAAAAGGGGGTGGCGAAAGCCGCCCCCCATATTGGAACAAAATATGAACGCTTCCTCGCAGTATCCTGTAGCCACGGAAAGTACGCTGACCCTACTGCAATATCTGCCGTACTTGCCATGCGAGACAAATGGAAGCCGACGATATGTGTGCATCTGGGTGATTGGTGCGATACCACAGCCTTTAGGTCAGGTGCGGCTGGAAGTAGTGATGAATCGGAGCCAGTTGCCCCAGACATCGACGGAGGAATTGCATTCCTTAGAGAGCTACGACCAACTCATGTGCTGGACGGAAACCATGAAGACCGCATTCCCAGACTGCTTAATTCAAATAACGCACTCGTCGCATACGCCGCCCAGCAAGCCACTAACTTCATTGATGAGTCGTTTGTCAAGATCGGTTGCCGAAGGATTCCTTATACTGGAGTTTTTCAACAGCTTGTTGTGGGAGATGTTACGTTCACTCATGGAACAATCTATAATGAAAATGCGGCTAGAGATATGGCAGAGATGTACGGAGGCAAAGTCATTTTTGGTCACACACATCGCTCGCAAATTGGGGAAGGACGCACATTCAAAGAAAGCACAGGATATTGCGTGGGGACGCTTACGAGGAGAGGTGAAATGGATTATGCGAAAGCACGGAGAGCAACTCTCGGATGGAGGCAAGGAATAGCTTATGGAGAGATTAGCCCAAAGGATTCAGCCGTGTGGCTTCTCACTAGAAGCGAGTTTAATCAAGAATGGAGGTTGCCACTATGAGTGCTAATGAATGGCTTCAAGCTATAAACGAAAAACTTCATCACGAAGTTGATAAAATAGATGAGGATTTTTATTCTGTAAAACAACTTTCAGGAATATGGAATCTTAGTAATTCACAAGCCAGCAAGAGGGTATTTGCCCTCAGGGAAAAAGGAATGCTTACTGAAAAAAAATTCAGAATCACAACAGGAAACAAAACTTACCCAGTATCACACTTCAAATTTAAATGAAAAAACTAGCTAACGAATACACTATTGAATCGGACTTCAGCATTCTTGCTGGCCCTTATTCCTCAATTAACCCAGAGGAGTTGAGATGGCTACAAAATGTGGTTGCTGACATGAAGTCTGGAAACATTGAATATAAAGTTTCTAAAATAGAAGGGGAATACTATGTTCAAAGGAAGGGAATGATTGTTACAAAACGCAAATGAACACACTAATCGTATGCGTTTTTTCCATAATTACCTTTTACATAATATTCAATATGTTTAGACCAAGATGAAATTTAAATCACTTGGACAAGTAGAAATCAATGGTGAAAAATGGCAAGTAGGTTATGGACACCCAGGATTCACCGATGGACAAATGGATGACGGAGTGTGCGACTACGCAAAGCGAAGGATCACCATCAATCGTGGATGCTCTCGCAGTCTCTTGTCTGTGCTGGCACATGAGGCAATCCATGCTCGACTACCTGACATATCAGAAGAAGCTGTTAATACAACAGGAGAACTTATTAGTGAAATATATGATCTATTTTCCAAACAACCTACCAGACATGGACGAGGAGGAACCGTGGTATGACACAGAAGACGATGAATAGCGTGGATTATTTTAACGAGTGGTATGACCGAGTGGGAGTACGCACATTCAGCAAGGCTGTTGATCAGCATAGGGATTATATGAGCATGGCATTCCTAGCAGGATGGTATGCCCATGACAGGAACGATGACTCTAAGGCAGAGCTTTTGGAGCAACTTAGGAGAGTCAAGGACGAGCTTAATTGCCGAATACCATGAGCATTTTAAAGTTATCTAGGGAGGATCAAGTTCCCCCAGGCAATTACCGATTTACTGTACCAGAGACAGGCTATCGGATTGCCGACATCCACACTCTACAAGAACTTTACGACAAGGTAGAGCAACATTACCGAGACAACAACATTCCCCTCCCCGACCAATGGAAAGAGTTGGTGGTAGATCAACTCTGCCGCCAACTCCCTGAGGGATGGTGTTATTACTCTGATGGAAAGGAATATAAGGGCAATGCGTCCTTGCTTTCATTTGACAATATATTGAAGGGAATCACTAGCTTGTCTGCATTAGCTACAGAAGCGGCATCTGGTGGCGACCCATTTGTTGATCAGAATGAAGCAGAGCAAAGGGCTAAAATATGCTCAAGATGTTATTACAACCAAAAGAGTAGTTTCTGTATGGGATGCGGAGGTGCTAGAATGATATTAGATATGGTTGGAAAAGTTAAGGGCGGCAGGACTACTACATTAGATTATATGCTTCAGAACTGCGGAATTTGTGGATGTAGGAATGATGCGATTGTTCATGTCAAGAAAAATATCTTGCTAAAAGGCGAGAAAGAAGAGACAACTAACAAGCGTCCAGATTGGTGTTGGCTTAAAGCCGATAACTTATCTGAAGCATCCTCTCAACTTCATCTATGACAAATAATACCAATCAGCCATACGGCCTCCTAGACCTCGACGAGAATGAGGTTCCCAAAACGAGGGTGCAGGATGCAGGTTCTGCTAGGGCTATGCTCTACACGCTGATTGATGACGACCAACTAGCATCCTATCGCAGATCGCAGATTCAGGGTCAGATTGATGGCAATGCTCCATTTAACGACACCCAACTCAAGGAGATGGGGCAAGGAGATAGAATCAATGTGAACTGGGGTCATGCTGAAGCCAAAGTTGAAGCGGCAGTAATCCCTTATTTTGACATCCTAACTAGCGTTGGGAACTATGCCACAGTCAAGACCAAGTACGGAAAGGACGTGGGCAAGCGAGAGGAATGGTCTCGTATCATCACAGAAGAATTTCATAGGCTCCTAGATAAGACAAATCCCAACTTTATCTTACAACATCAAGTAGCTCACAAGCAGTTAGTAATTCATGGTCAGGCTTGTATGTTCTGGTCAGATTCTATGGACTTTAAGGCGAAGGCGGTTGAGCCTTGGCAGTTGATCGTCCCCAAGGGAAGTACGGTTGATTGGCAGAACTGGGAGTTCTGTTATGTGCTAGACGATATGTATACGGAGGAGCTTTACCGATACATTGAGAATGAAGATGCCGCCTCTAGGGGAGGATGGGATGTTGAGGAGTGTAAGGAAGCTATCATGCAAGCCAAGATTGACGAGCAAGATCAACGCCGTCCTTGGGAGTGGTATCAGAAAGAGTTCAAGAATAATGCTCTCTACTACTCATATGCCAAGAGCAAGATCATCAAGGTAGCTCATATGTATGTGAGGGAATACGATGGACGCATTTCTCATTATGTTTTTGATCGACTTAACTCCACGGAGTTCCTCTGCGCCAAGGAGTCATGCTACAAGAGCTTCAGCAACGCCTTCACAATCTTTCTAAATGGCGTAGGTAATGGTTATTACCACGGAGTGAGGGGTCTTGGTCAGAAAGTTTACAAGTACGCACAAGCGATGGATCGCATCAACAACGCTCTCCTTGAGGGAGTGATTGTGGATAGTGCAGTGATGATACAGCCGCAATCAGCTAAAGATGCTGAGTCGCTGAAGTCAGTTCAGATCGGGCCTTATCGAATCCTTCCCCCTGGCATGAACTTTGTGCAGGTCGGAACTACCTCTAAGCTGTCTGGAGCTATGCAGGTTGCTCAAATGTTCCAAGGGCAAGAGAGCGATGATATTGGTAGCTTCATGCCTTCTGTGGCGGGAGGTCGAAAGAAGAGCAACAAGGAAGTGGAAGCGGAGATCGGTGAAAAGAGCCGATTGACCAACACTCGTGCTGAAATCTATTTGCAAGCCCTTGATACTCATTATCGTGAAGTATATCGTAGGGCATCTAATCCAAACATTGTTGAGGAAGATCATGGAGGGTTGGAATCCTTGGCATTCCAAGAGGCTTGCATGAATCGTGGAGTCCCTGCTGGTGCAATGCTTGACATTGAGAGCGTGAAGGCCACTCGCAGTATTGGACAGGGAAGCTCTGCGGCTCGTATGCAAGCAATGGAGCTTATTGGTCAATACCTGCCACAACTCCCAGAGAGCAATCGTAAGCGTGTTATTAACGCAAACATTGCGGCTATTGCAGGTCAGACAGGGGTGGACACCTTTGGTATTCCTGATGAGGACAAGCCAGATGGTCAGAACCTATCGGTGGCAAGTTTGGAGAATAATGCGTTCCAATCTGGAGGTCAGGTATTGATTGATCCAGATCAGAATCACTTTGTTCACCTCACTGTTCACCTTCAGTATTGCGGTGGAATTGTGCAAGCCGTTCAGAACAAGCAGGAAGATCCTCGTAAGGCGGCAATGACCATGCAAGCGGCTATTCCGCACATCCTCACTCACCTCAAGTATCTTGAAGAAGATCCTACTCGTAAGGAGCAGTTTGAGAATCTGAATGAGCAGACTTCTGAGTTGATGAAGATTGCTGATCAGTTGAATAAGATGGCAGAGCAGATTCAAGAGCAAGAGATGGCGCAACAGCAACAAGGTCAGGGAGCGCAAGATCCTAAAACGATGGTTGCCATGAATAAGATTCAGCTTGACCGAGCCAAGTTCCAGAATGACGCTCAGATCAAACAGGCCAAGGCACAGCACCAGATGATGCTCCAAGATCGCAAGACGGCCCAAAGATTGATGATTGACAAAGTAAAGTTAGCAAGCAAGTATTCAAGCATCGCCCCATAAACCAACCTAAATAAAACAATGACAACACAAAGCGGGAGTAATGACCCTGCCACGATAGAGTCGCTACGCAATCGTGTAGCATCCCTCACCGCAGTAATATATTCTGCGATAAATGAAGATACCTCGTCGTTAGCATCACGCTACATGGATGAGAAAATGAAGAACATGGATATTGAGGATCGCTTCCTAGCTGGCAAGACAGAGGCCACGGAGCAGATCATCAGCCTTATCTACGAGAAATACTATTTGCTTAACCGCACTTTCCACGGCAAGGACAGCGATCAGGCACTAACCTTCAAGAACTTGATTCATTCCATTAGGGATATTCAGCACGACGATTTGAACAATGTCTAAGTGTTTAGTAATAGATCACGGCTTGTTTTCTGCATTTGCAGAGCGATTGGCTGAAGAGCATGAGGTGAGATACTTCGTTCCTTTTAACGAGAAGTCGTTCCCGATACCTGGCCCTGCGTTTATTGGAGAGGGACTTAATGGAGTAGAGCGAGTCAATAGCTGGGAGGAAAACCTAGATGTGGATTTCGTTGTGATTCCAGATGTGGGATTCATGTATCTCGCAGAGCATATCCGATCCCTTGGCATCCCTGTATGGGCGGCTGGGCTAGGAGAGAAGCTGGAAGTTCAGAGGTGGAGGGCAAAGGAAACCATGAGGGAGCTTGGCTTGCCTGTGGGTAAGTGCGCTCTCGTTACTGGAATGCCAGCCCTGCGTGAATACCTAGAGAACAACGATGAGGTTTATGTCAAGATTAGTGGCTTCCGAGGACTAGCGGAAACCTTCTACGCCCCATCATGGAAGCTGGCAGAACCTCGTGTGAACGAGTTGTGGGACGCTCTAGGAGGTCTTTGCAACATCTTCCCGTTCATCATAGAGCATAAGGTGGAGAGCGTTGTGGAGGCAGGATATGACGGCTTCTGCATTGATGGGAAATTCCCCTCCACTTGCTTGACTGGCGTTGAGGTGAAGGATTGCGGCTATGTGGGATGCGTGAGGGACTATGCTGATCTTTCCGAGCCTGTGAAGATCGTCAACGAGAAGCTGGCTCCCTTCATGGAGGAGGCCAAGTATCGTCAATGGTTCAGCACCGAGATCCGAGTTACAGACGAAGGAACCCCTTATCTGATTGATCTCACCACCCGTTGCCCTGCTCCGCCTTCTGCCCTTGTTTGGGAGATGGTGGATAACGTGGGCGAGATCGTAGAGGCTGGAGCCAATGGTGAGCTTGTTGATCCTGTCTGGAGAGCCAAGTATGGTGCGCTGGCTATCATCAAGTCATCATTTGCAGAGGAGCGATCCTTACCAGTATCCGTTGATCCAAAGGTAGAGAGGTGGATCAAGTGGCGTAATGCTTGCCGTATTGAAGATACAACCTACATCATACCCACCCTTGGTGTTAGGATGTGCGAGGTGGGAGACTGCATTGGAATTGGCGACACGATGGAGGAAGCTATCAAGAATTGCCAAGAACACGCTGAAGGAGTGAGGGGGTTTGATATTAAAGTCAATACTGACGCTCTTCCTGCCGCATTAAAAGAGATTGAAAACGCCGAGGAAAATGACATTATCTTCACGGAAGATGCCCTTCCTAAAATGAAAGACCTACTAGACTAAAACAATGAACCTATCTGAATGGAGATCCAACGTGGATCTAGCTATTGAACTCAAGAAGCTCCTTGAGAACCCTGTAATGAAACACGCCTTGTCAGTCGTTGATAATCTTTCAATGGCTAAAACATTAGGAAATGGGGCTGGACTTATTCAGCAAGCAAACAATGCTCACGTTCTCTTTGGCTATGATAGCGGAAGGGCATCTATCATTAACGATCTATACATCTTGGCAGAAGTGCCAGAGGAGCAAGTCAACATTGAGCCTACCTACACTAGCGAATTTTAACATATGGACACACCACAACCAACAACACCCGTAGCAACCATCCCTGCTGAACCGATCCCTACCTCCCCTGCGGAGCGTCCTAGTGATCTGTCCCAGCTATCACGCCAACTGAAGAACAAGCCAAATCTGCCCAAGGTAGATTACAAGAACCTCGCAGAGATCCCCGATGTGGGGACGAAGGAGGTAGCTCCTGCTCCTGCTGGTATTGACGTAGTGCCAGAGCAGTCTGTGCAGGACTTCCTCAAGAGCATTGAAGAGAAGAAGAATACTGGCCCGATTGAGGAATCTCCCAAGGAGGAGGCAAAGGTAGAGTCACAAGCTGATAGCCTGGATCTATCCGATCTAGACCTATCAAAAGACCCAGAGCCAGTTGAAGAGAAGCCCAAGAAGAAGAGCAAGGAGGATAACCTAGCAGAACTCCGCAAGAAGGCAGAGGCGGCAGAGTTTGAAATCAAGAGCCGAGACGAGAAGCTGGCTGAATATCAGAAGAGGGCAGATGAGCTAGAGGCAGAGCTAGAGCGTACTGCTTTTGAGCGTAGCCCCAAGTTCCGTGATAAGTTCCAAGCCCCTTACGAGGCGGCTATCCAGCAAGCTACTGAGTGGGCTAATGAGTATGCCTCTGATCCTGCTATTGCAGAGAAGGCTCTCTCGCTAAAGGGCAAGGAGCGTATTGAGTTTATTGACGAGAACTTTGGAGGAGGAGCGGCATCTGCCCAGTTCCTATCTCTCATCAATGACGCTGACAGCAAGCGAGGCGCATTGGAAGCCGCAATGACCAACCACAAGGAAACTGCATCTACGCTTATGCAAGATGAGGAGCGTAGTCGCCAGCAGACTACTGATAAGATCAACAAAAACTTTGAGAGGGTAGCACAGCACCTTGCAAGCAAGTCTGACTTCTTCCGCAAGGGAGATGACGATGATCATAACAAGGTGGTTGATGAGCGTATTAGTGCGGCTCGTAACATCCTCATGGGAACTGCTTCCGAGAACGACATGATGGTAACTCCTTTCCTTGCTGTGATTGCCAAGGATGCGGTTGCCGAGAATGCCAAGCTGAAAGCTGAACTTGCCAAGTATAAGGCTAGGGTGGCGAAGGATTCGGCAGTTAGCCCATCGCCTCGCAGGGGAACTAGCGACACCAACGAGACTACTGGCAAGCCCAAGGGGGCAATGGATTCTATTCGATCCTACTTCCGATAAATGAAGCTCCAGACCTATGGGCTGGACTTGAGTGCATTTCCAAAAGCAACGCAACTAGAGGTTGAGTTGCTGATGGTGAAAGATCCAGATCCAAGTCGGTTCAGCGGCTTGAGTCGGGGTCAGCATATCAAGCACGTTATGGGTATGCTCTGGCCTGATGTGATGAGCAGGTGGAATGATTGGAATGAACTGGCGTTGTGGGCATGGACGAACTACGACGAGATTGGAGTGACTGGCTGTGCGGCGGCAGGAAAGACATTCACCTTCACCTTGCTCTCGCTTGTGGAGTTTCTGGCTTGCCCTATGGGGACTCGCATAGCTCTCACCTCTACGACTGTCCCATCCTTGCGTGGACGTATCTGGGCTGAAATGATGAAGTTCGTGCGTCCTGTATATCCCTTGTTTGGGTTGAATGTGGTAGACTCCCAGACCAAGATCCAGTTCCAAAAAGGAGACGATAGGGCGGCTATCATTGCCCTAGCGGTCGATAGTGGGGCGATTGAGCAAGCTGTGGGTAAGTTGCAGGGCGTTCACATACCAAGGGTAGTGATCGTCGCTGACGAGGCGGCGCAGACCAATCCAGCTATCTTCTCCGCTCGTGCAAACCTTGCAGTAGGTACAGACTTTTATCGCTTCATTGCTATTGCCAACGCATCCTCGCAGTTCGATCCTCATGGCCTATTCTGCGAACCTAAGATGGGATGGGGATCTATCCAAGATGATGACGAGTTCTGGGAAACCAAGACAGGAGTGTGCGTACGATTCGACGGACTCAAATCGCCGAATGTGAAGGCAGGGAGGCTCTTGTATCCATACCTTTTTGGTCAGGACAATATTGACACGATCAAAAAGAACTTTGGAGAAGGATCGCTGGAATGGAATAGCTATGTGAGGGGAATGTGGAGCAAGAGCGGAGCTAGGAACACGATCCTAGACCAAGCTATGATCAACGAGGGTCGAGCTAGGGAGAGCGTCACTTGGGCAGGAGGAGGCATCAAGACGATTGCGGCTCTTGACCCTGCATTCACGACTGATGGCGATGATTGTATCTTGCGCTTTGCAAAGGTGGGGAAAGCAGTTGATGGCGATCTCATCATTGAATGTTGCTTTTTTGTTCGTCCGGCGCCCACCGAGAATGAGAACTACCCGTTGTTCTACCAAGTGGCAGACCAGACGATTGCAGAGTTGACTCGTCGAGGAATCCAGCCAGAGGACTTCGCCATTGATGCTACTGGTGCAGGGGCAGGAATAGCTGACATCATCTCACAACGCTGGCAGACAGGGTTTGTAAGGGTGTCATTCGGAGGAGGGGCTACAGAGCATCCTATCAGCATTGAAGATGATCGTCCTGCAAAGCAAGTCTACGCAAACCGAGTCTCGCAACTATGGGGGCAGATCCGCACGATCATCATGGCGGGAAGAATGCGTGGGCTAGATGACCAGACTAGCCGAGAGCTATGCGCCCGTATCTACACGCTCAAGAACGAGAAGATGCTCCTGGAAAGCAAGAAGGATTTGAAGAAGCGCACCAAGGGGAACTCCCCTGACAGGGCTGATGCTCTGGCGTTGCTGGTAGAAGTCATGGTCACAAACTGGGGGCTTGGCAACAGCGTGGGGAGCCTCGCAGACTCCGATGAAGATTGGGATTCTTTCGTCTCACAGAACACGCTAGAAGCAGATTACGAAGGCTGAAAATCTTTTGAAAAAAGATTTGACCCGTGATGCCGACATGGTATGAGTAGGGTCGAACCAGAGGCAATGGCCTCGCAACCCACATAAAAATGAAAAAAGTAAAAACAAGTCATCTCACCGATGACGAAATCTGGGAGAACTATATTCTTCCCGATGTCAAGCAAGTGATTGGAGTGTACCGCAAACTGCTTGAGTCTATAGACGAATTAGCAGATAGAGTCGGATGGTATCCGAATGTGATTGAGGGTAAGGTGTTCCCTAAAAATGCTCCACAGCGCAGGGAGATAGATCGCATCATGTGGAATATTGAAAGCGATAGAAAGGGAATGATTGATACCATGAGGAGAAACTGGCTCATTCAAGATTTAGGACTGACCGCAGAGCAACTTGCTTTGCTAGAATCATAATCAACCACAAAAAACAATGAGAAGACCGAAGCCATTCGGACAAACGCATTCATGTGAATGCGGCAAGGACACGGAGATAATCGTGTATCCATACATCCCAGCCATCACCTCGCATCAATACGAGGACAACGAGGAAGCAGAAGGAGGCTACTGCGATCCAGAGGAATGCCCAGAGTGCGGATGTGGAATTGATTACGAGGACTACGCAGAATGAACTGGTCTGTGCATCAGATCACTTTTCGGGATGCAGAGCCTTGGCTTTTGAAAAAGCATTACGCCAAAAGGATACCTCCAGTATCTTATGCCTTTGGCGCATTCGTTGATAAATCCTTGATCGGAATAGTGACATATGGAACTCCCGTTTCATCCTCTCTTCGGGAGGGTGTTTGCGGAAAGGAATATGCTGATTATGTGATTGAGCTTAATCGCCTGTGTTGTGAAAGTACTAAAAACCTAGCTGGTTTTTTAATTTCTAATTCATTAAAACTAATACCAAGGCCAAAGATTGTTGTTAGTTTTGCTGATACTGCACAGGGCCATGTTGGATATGTTTATCAAGCAACTAATTTTGTTTACACAGGATTGAGTGCAAAGAGAACAGATTGGAAGATCAAGGGTGAAGAACATCTTCATGGAGCTACCATAGCAGACAAATTCAGGGGAGTTGAAAACAGGGCGCAAGCTCTCCGCGATAAATACGGGGATGACTTTTATTTGGAAGATCGTCCGAGAAAGCACAGATACATTTATTTTATTGGAACAAAAAAAGATAAGAAAAAAATGAAACAATCCCTCAAATATCAGATTGAAGAATACCCGAAAGGAGACTCTCAAAGATATAATGCGAGCG
>Ga0136644_10000228_pt1 | contig 44129 bp, 27 predicted proteins | sample C_130820_EF_Meta_FD_94780 | JGI IMG/M metagenome (GOLD analysis project Ga0136644, IMG submission 94780) | Freshwater microbial communities from Lake Croche, Canada to study carbon cycling - C_130820_EF_MetaG (v2) (version 2) | ecosystem: Environmental > Aquatic > Freshwater > Lake | place...
ACGGGTTTCAAGAGAAGCCGTCATATTCTCAAGCGTATTGCGATGATTTAGTGCTTCTTCTAGTGCTCTGTAATATGGTTTTTGTGGTGCGGTTAACTCACCAATTAACTCAATAGTTTCAAGATGTTCCGATTTCTGCGTATGGTTAGCAAGCAACTGCAATACACTTTCACGCAGAGTGGCTTCTTTTGTTGCTAGAATGTCTGCTTGATTATCATCATGAAGTTCACTGCCACAGGCATAACACTTATGGTTTTTAAGGTCTTCAATCTCTTTTTTTAATTTAGATTGTGTCTTTTCTTCTTTAAAATTAGCAGCATCAATCGATGCAATCCATCGTTTTGCCTCATCACGTTGCTTTACTTTAGCATCATAATTAGCAATGTCACGGTGAATAGCAATTTCTGCATCAATATCAATGCTAGAAAGGTTAGCAATATTAAGTTTTATTGCATCACAATCATCAAGTTGTTTCTTTTGCCATAAATTTTGACGAACTTCAACGTTTTTTAATTGGTCTTCTAACTTCTTGTTAGCAAGAAACTGCTCACGTAGGCGATGATTTGCAATTTCTGCATCAATATTAATCTCGCTTAGTGAGATAAGATTACGCTCAATCTTATTGCAGTCTTCATCATGTTTGGTTTGCCACAACTTTTGGCGTTTTTTAAGGTTATCAATTTGTTCGGCAATACGCACGTTAGCATCTTGTACTGCTTTAATGCAAATCTTTTCTTCACCAATCATATCTTTGGTGGTTTTAATTTGATTCTTTAGGTTGTCTGCCTTCTCACTTAGTATAGTAATACCAAGCAACTGCTCAATAATTTGGCGTTGGTCATTGGCTCGCATACTCAAAAACGGTTCGGTATATGTGTTAAGTGCAACAACATGCCTGAACATGTCAATACTCATACCTAGCAGCCGTTCAATGTCACCTTGTGTCTCACGGCTATCGCCTTGACTATCATCGGTATAATCATTCTGCTCAGTGCCATCAATGTATAACTTGGTGATATTTGGTTTACGTCCACGTTCAATACGATATTGGCGACCATTTACTTCAAAATCAACTGTCACGACCATGTTCTTGCCATTGGTCTTGTTGATTAGGTTATCTTTCTTGATATTTGTAAGGGCTTGACCGTAGAGACCATAACTCAGGGCATTGATGATTGTGGTTTTACCCGTGCCATTTCTAGCACCAGTGTCATCACCTCCTAAATCTAAATTTTCACCTAACACCAAGGTTAGGTCACTACGGTCAAAATTCACGGCTTGGGTCGCATTGCCCACGCTCATGAAATTCTTAGCTGTTAGACTATTGATTTTTAACATAATACCTCATTGTATACTGTTTAATATGAAATTTGCAATATTTTTATTTGTTATTTCACCAAAATGCATATTATCATACGCATAATCTACTAGTAAATTTTCTGGTATTAAATTTATTTGTAAATTTTTTTGTAATATTTCATTAGTGTAAGTGGAAAAAAAATGCACTTTGTTATTTTCAGTTATGCTTTTTATCATCATAATATTTTTTATTAACCTATAGTTAAGTGAATCTTCAACATTTTTATTTGGCAGATTTTCAAGATATATCTCGTGATTTGAAACTATGTTATAAAATTTGTCAAAAATTAATGTTTCATATCTACTATGTTGCGGTAAAAAAATAATTAAAGTTTTATCTTTTAATTTGTTTTTTAATTTGAACAAAAGCCTTGCAATCAAATCAATACTTCCGCCAAGTGTGCCAAAATTATAAAAAGGGACGTGAAATTCTTTTGCTATTAGGTATGGAAAACTTTTTTCGTATTCAAGAGCTTCACAAAACACATGACTACAACCAAAAAACCAAAAATTGCCATTCATTTCATTATAATTTCTAAACCCAAACTTATCTATATGATATATTACTGAAAATTTATTTTCAAATATGTGTTTAAATTCATAAGGATCAGATGCATTAAAATTTTCTGAAAATGGTTCATCACGACGATACCATATTTCAGGAGTCAATTTTGAATAAAGTTTTACGCCCTTATAAAGTTTCATAGACTATTATAAATTTCCATAAGCAACTTAGTATCATAATGCTGAGTATCGAGATTACTTATTTGACTCAATACAATCTGGTCTACACTTTCAAAAGCAACGTCACCAATAGCATTTTCAGTTAAAACTTCACCACGATGTTGAATTAAACTCAATTCACGAACATTGTATGTTTTTTGCATTTCTTCTTTAATAAAGTTAGCTTCTTCATATGAAATTGATACATCTAGCTGAATGCGAGCATAGGTTCGATCATCTAGGTGTTGTTCAGGTGTTTCAAGCATTTGAATAAGATTCAACGTGCGATAACGAGGGGCGCTTGTCCAATTATGATACACGGGGTCCGCACCCCATTGCAGTATCATTGCGCCACGCTCGTCATCCCACGCATCCGCATAGTTATGCGGAAAGGCGTTTCCAATATAATGCACATTGCCTTTAATCTGACGTTTATGAAAATGACCTGTAAAGACAGTATCAATTCCACCAAAATCGTCAGCTTTAAGTCCACCATGGTCAGGCATTTCAACCATAGCGTTCATCTTAAAGTGTGGTAGTTCAAAATGTCCCATAACATATTTTGAACGAATCTTTCGCATACTCTTATATTCTTCGCCAATCAACCATGGAACAAAGGTTACATCGCCTTCTGTATGTTGATTTTCAACCAATTCAATATTCTTAAACTTTTGAATATAGCGCACACTTGTAATGGTGCGACGGTCTTTATGATATAGGTCATGGTTACCTGGAATAAAGATAACACGCAACCCAAGGTCATTAAGACGATCAAGTGATCGTAGGCTCACTTCCATAGTATTAATGTTTAGTGAGTTTCGTGTATCATGAAAATCGCCAAGAAAGAGAACTGTGTCACAATTCTCACTCTTGACAAGATCAATAAACCATGTCATATAGTTCTCGCAGTCTGCGAGAAACTGTTGGCTGTTGCTCTTATAACCTAAGTGTAGGTCGGTGAATATGGCTGCTTTGCGGAATAAGTTGGACATGTTCTTACTATACTATAGTAAAAATTGTTTGTCAATAATTATTCTATACCATCAATGCCGCTGCCGCCTACGCCACCCTTAAAGGCATTATTGGTTTGGCGAGTATAACTTGGATTCAATCCATTTGCTTCGAGGATGTCGTCACGAAGGTTTTGGTTGCGTTTTTCAACGTTAAGAACTCTAGTAAAGCTATTGGTGATAGTAGCAGTGTAATAAGCAAAAGGATTATTAGATTTGCTTTCGTCAAATTGTAGCCCTACCTGTGATAACTGTAACAATGCCTGAGAACGCATCTCATCATTGTATGTATACCCACGCCAGTTACCTTTACTGCCATATCGTTCACATAGCTTAATAAACATGCGAGCCAACATAGGAGTCATCTTGCCATGGTCTTTATTAAACCATCCATTGGCAATGCCGCCTTCCCAGTGGCTTTTGCCGCAACAAATAAGTTCATCATTTTCATTATAACGATAGTGTTGAAATGGTGGGAAATTAACTTTGACATGATGGTCGGCGCTGCTCTTTGGCGTTTTCTTACGACCTGGCGCAAGTGGAATATGATCCCAACATACAATTCTAAAAACTACATCAGTTTTCTTGATAGTATGCCAATCAACAGCATGAGCATCTTGTTTGGTTTTTACGCCTGTTGCAGTCATTGCTTCCCATGCTTGCTTTCCCATTCGGTCAGCACGAGCACGTTTAGCTTCTGCAACAGTTCGTTGGTTTATCTTAGATAAACTTGGAAGAATAAGATCATAAATCTTATCTTCTTCTGTAAGAAATGAACAGTAAGTATTCTTGCTTCTAGCAATTTCTTTGAGTAGTTCTTTGTTGGTTAAGTAAGGAGTGCGTTTATTTGTCATGTTACTATTATATATGGTTATTATAAATTAATAAATATTTTTCTGAGGTAGTCATGGCTTTATTTAATTTTTCACCACAACAATATTATAGCAGAACTCCATTTGCAAATCAACAAAATCCTGTATTTTATAATCCAGGACAATCACAGCCTATTGGCAATGGTGTATTGAATAATATTGCTGCTTTTGCTGGCTATACTCCAACCAATCAAGTACCAGGCACAGTTGGATATCGTTTGCCTGCACAAAGTTATGCTAACTACGGAATTAATAATATCAGTCAATATGGCACACAAAGTTTAAAAACTCAGTTAGTTGATACTGCAATAAACAGTGCGTTAAATGGTTTTGTAAGCGGATTAACTGGCGGTGCAACAATGGACCCAACCAATGGGCGTTTATATGGCAGCGGTATCTCTCAGGGTGCTACCAATGAACAATTATTGCAACCAAGTAATGGCGCAAGCAATGTTGCATGGCAGGATGATAGTGAAGATCGTGTAATCATTTATGACCAAACTGGTAAGTTTATCGGAGCAAGTGCAGTATTTTCTCCACTTGCAGATTTAGGCGGCGTGTTGTTTCCATATACTCCTACGATTGAAGTTACCCACAAGGCAAGTTATGATATGATGAACCTTGTTCATACCAATTATACTACGCCTGCTTATCAGCATAGCAGTGTAGATGGTATCAATATTACAGGAACATTTACTGCAAACTATCCTGCAGAAGCAGAATATATGGTTGCAATGTTGCATTTTTTCCGCAGTGTTACTAAAATGTTTTATGGTAAAGACCAATTGGCTGGCACACCGCCGCCAGTTCTGTTCTTAGATGCATACGGAATTTATACCTTTGACCATATACCAGTAGTTGTAACCAGTTTCAGTTATTCATTGCCAAATGATGTAGATTATATTAGTTGCACTGTAAAAGGCGAAAAACAAAAGATGCCAACTAGCCTAAATGTTAATTTAAGTCTAATGCCAACATACAGCCGCAACAAGACTAGCAATGAATTTAGTCTGCAAGGATTTGCAAAAGGTGCTCTGGTTAAGGCTAATGATGGAACTGGAGGTTGGTTATAATGGTTACCACTCCAACAAATTATTCTATAACTAGTCCTTATTACAGCACTCCTACTTTTGATAGTGGTAAATTTCTTGATATAATGAATTATCGTGCAATTCCAAAACTTGCAAATGATATGCTATCTGCTATTCCTGCACAATATGATTTGCGTCCAGATTTATTTGCCTATGACTTATATGGCAATCCTGGTCTATGGTGGGTATTTGCAGCACGCAATCCTAATACGCTATTTGATCCGCTATGGGATTTTACCGCAGGAACAGTGATTTATTTGCCTCAGAAGAGTACACTACAGACGGCATTAGGAACTTAAAATGCCAACCAATTTAACAAAGACTGAACAACTTACCGCAGCAAGCAATCAGTTGAAAACTTGGCTTAAGCAAGAGTTAGCACAAAAAGGTGCAGTACTTGGCGGAGAATATGAAGCAAAAGCATATGATATCCTAAACAGTGGCAATTATCCTGATCTTGAAGTTGCAGTAAGAAACGGCACAACGGGTGGATTTGACACTATTTTTGCGCTACCTGAAGATATTGGACCATATGATACCATTATTTCTAATAATACTGGCGCTGGCAGTGGACAGTTAGTTAATACTCCACGAACAAACATAACTGCGCAGCAGTATACAACTGCAATCAATACTTCACCAAAAACTACTCAAGGTTCTGCATTTGATACTGCACTTACACAAGCATATGGCGCACAAGTTGCTCGCCAAGACGCAACACCAACTGTTGAATTACCGCCTGCTAGTAGCTCAGAAACAATTGCTGCAAGTGATAGTTTTAATCAAAGATTTGGACAACCAATTGATCCAGCGGCAGATACTCTTATTGTTAATCAACAAGCGGCTGCTCAAGCTGCGGCACAAAGCGCAACAGAACAAAATCAACTTCTTGCTCAACAATATTCCCTACGAGCAAGTGGTGACAACAATACTGCTGCAAGTAGTGGAGAAGGAACCAGTATTCCACAATCCAATATTGTTACAAGTCCAGCAGTAAAGGATGCAACCCTTCTTGGTGCTGACCCAAGTATAACCGAAGTTGGTGCGGGTCGAACTGGATTTAATACAGTAAGTGGCGTTAGCGAAGATGGCACAAATAATCAAAGTAAAGTAGATAACACACAATTTACAGATCAAACACCACTTAACAATAGAAGTTTGCCGCTTGGCGGAGCAAGTGATGCATTATCAGAAGGCGCAACTACTAGAATTCCAAATGGAAATGAAAGCGTAACTGTTACAAGTAGTGGCAAGGCAACTGGTGTACAATCGCCTACTACTGCAGTAAGCAACACGAGCAGTAGCAATACAGGAAATTCTTCACGAGTAAACCGATTACACTCTTATACAAACTATACATATCGCATATCGTTGTATGGTATACCTAGAACAACAATTAATCAAATTTATTCTAAGGCAGTTTTTCCTGGCAACGAAAGTGTACTATTAAATGGTGCTAAATTTGTTTGTGCTGATGGCGGTAGTGGAATTGGCGTAGATAGAACATTTTTTCCTGCGGATTTAACAATAGATAATCTTGAACTTGAAACTATAGTTAATACTAGTGGTGGAAGAACACGTGCAACCGATGTTATTAAACTTAAATTTGATATTATAGAACCTTATACGGTCAACTTCCTTGCCAGATTACAAATATTAGCAAATAGTATTAATCCAGGTGGTAATTGGAGTACTACTTTTTTTGTAATGAAAATAGAGTTTCTTGGATACAATGATGAAGGTGTTCCGCAATCTAAAAATTCTAACGGCGATGTCATACCTGGAACTACAAAATTTATACCGTTTACATTTATTAATATGAAATTTGGTGTCACTGCCAGTGGCGGCAAATATTCTTGTCAAGCTATACCAGTTAATGCATTGGGGTTAACTGGGTTGGATAATACTATTCCATTTCATGCAGAATTTCAAGGAGGCACTATCACTGATTTGTTTAATGCAAAAACTTTTAGCAGCGTTGCTACACAAACAAACGGAACAGGTTTAGATGCCAGAGAACCTAAAACACAAACTAGTGTGGCAGATGTTACTAGTGGTGCGGGAATATCTAATGTAATTGTAACAAAAGGTATTGCTGATGCCCTTAACAATCACGAAAAAGACTTGTGTAAACCAGAAAACAAAGGCAAGAAAAAACCAACAACTTATGAGTTTGAATTTGCAGATGAAATTGGCAATGCTTCTATTGTAGACCCAAATGTGTTTAAAGAACAATCTGCACCAAATACAGGTGGTAAAGATACTAATTCAATTAATCTTGGAAAACAAGGTTCAATCACATTAAGCACAGATAAACGTTCTTTCCGTGTAAATGGTGGTTCAAAAATTACTGATCTTATCGGTAAAGTTATCACTGTCAGTGATTATATGTTAAATCAGAATACTGATAGCGGACATGATACGCAAGTTTTAAAAACTTGGAAAATTACTCCAGTTATACAATTTGGTGACATTGATAGTTCAACTAATTACTATCAAAGAACTGTGAAATATGTAATAACTCCTTATATGAATTATGGACAAGATACGCCTGGTTTTGGTCAAGCACCAGTAAATCAAAGTCAAATTGTTAAAACTTACAAGTATATCTATAGCGGCGATAATCGTGATGTTATAGATGCCACTGTTGATTACAATATGGCATTTTTTGAATTAAAAAATGGTGTGCCGGGTCAGTATGTAGATAAAGCAAATGATGCACCTGGTCAGCAACAACCGTATGGCGGCGGCGGATATGATGGTAGCAGCGATCCAAGATTTTTTAAACCTCGCTATCATTACTTGCGTGGACTGCCTGGTCAACAAAATACAGGTGCTACTACGCAAAGTGGAAAAGCTATTGCAGTTCAAGATTTAATGGAAAAATTATATGATAATCGTGGAGATATGATTCGTCTTGATTTTACTATAGTCGGTGATCCAGATTGGATTAGCCAAGATTATGCTATATGTCATCCAAGTTTTATAGGAAATGAACAATATCTTAAAAATGGTAGTGTAAATTATAAAAATGCTGTATTTTTTAACTTTTATTTCGCTACGCCCAATACTGATTATGATGATACTAGCGGTTTATTTAATTCTGCTGGCAACTATAGCGAGTTTAGTGGAATATATCGAGTAGCACAAGTTACTAGTACGTTTAGTGGTGGTAAATTTACGCAGAAGTTGAAAAATTATCGTGTGCGCAACCAATCTGCGCCTCCAACCAATGCGGTTCGTAGCGACAGTGTAAATGGTGCTGCGCCAACAAGTAGCAATAATGCTGGCAATAGTCCTGTTGCTGAAAAACCTACCAATACAGTAGTTGCACCAGATACGGTTGCTAACATAACTCGTTATACTGGTCCATTAAGAAATGACGATTTTCGTAATCGTGGTGTTGGTGCTACAGATGCCTCTGGATATTCAAATATAACAGGAGCACGTGGTCAGGGATTAAGCGAAGACGGCGGTTAAAGGATAAGAAATGGAACACAGTTTACAAGATAGTTCTAAAACAAGTGGAGCATATACCCACGAGAGTGCACAAGGTATCCGTATATCGCCCGGTCCCTATGTGGGTATTGTTAAGGCAAATACCGATCCTCTTCGCAGCGGTAAACTTCAAGTTTGGATTCCCGAACTTGGTGGTGATCCTGATGATCACAGCAGTTGGAGAACTATGAGTTACTGTACGCCTTTTTACGGCGTAACAGATATTCGTGATAATAAAGATTATGCTGGCAATCCACATAGTTATGGTATGTGGTTTGTTCCGCCTGATATTGGTGTTAAAGTTCTTTGTACATTTGCTAACGGCAATCCATTTAATGGATTTTGGTTTGGTTGTATTCCTGAGTGGCCAAGTTTACATATGGTTCCTGGCATAAGTGCTGCTGGCGGTAACAGCGGTGTCCCTTCTCCTGTTGTAGATTTTTATGATGGTAGTAGTACGCCTGGTGATTTACAAAATTTTTCTTCACACCAGCGCAATGTTCATCAATATCAAGAAGCAATATGGGATAAACAAGGATTATTAAAAGACCCTGATCGTGGACCAGGCACTAGTAGTGCATTCCGTGAAACGCCTAGTAGTGTATTTGGTATTAGTACGCCTGGTCAACCACTCAGTACTGCAAAGAGTCCTACCGATACAAGTAGTGTTGGTGAAGGCACAACCGAAATAGGTGTTCGTGGTCGCAAAGGTGGTCACACATTTATTATGGATGATGGCGATATAAATGGCAAAAATCAAATGATGCGTTTCCGCACTAGCGGCGGTCATATGATTATGATGAATGATACCAAAGACTTCATCTATGTTATCAATAGTAAAGGCACTGGTTGGGTAGAAATTAACTCACAAGGCGACATGAATGTTTATAGTGGCAGCAAAGTAAACATTTTTGCACAAAGTGAAGTTAACGTAGAAACTAAGGGTGCACTCAAATTACATGGCGCAACGGTTGATATTGTAAGCGATGGTGCGCTTAATATACAAGGAAAAGATGTTAATGTGTTGGCAGATGGCAACGCAAAGATGACTGGTAAAACAGCATTGCATTTGAAAGGTAAAAATTCTTATCTAACTGGCGATGCTTGTTTACAGATAAAGAGTGATGGGCACATTGATGCCGAGGGTGCTTGTCATACCATTAATACAAAGGCAGCAACAAAAGCAATGGAAGCAGGCAAGGCAACTCCGCCACAAGGAATGCCAAGCAAAGAAACATTTAGTGGTCGTGCCTCACCGCCAAATCCACAAGCACAGCAACCTTATGGTTCACAGCAAGGTCAAGCAACTGGCGCATCTGGTCCATATGGTGCACCTAATAATTTTGGCAATGGTGGCGTTCAACCAAGTTATGGTCCAATGACTAACAATATTCCGCCTATTGTTTATACAAACAATCCTCCTGGTTTACAAGGACAAGGCAACCCAATTGGAAATTATGCGCCTGCTGGTTTTGTTCAAACTGGTATAAGTTATGCTGCTGCCGCACTTGTTCAAAATCTTACTTTTGGTGGCGGTGCATACTTTGATATAACCAATTTAAGTTCTGATAACAACAGTAGTCCAGAATATAGCACTGGAGAATTGCAAAACAATCCTGGCAATCTACAATATGTCAGCGGAGATGCGTATGCAGTTGGATTTGCACATAATTTAGCAGTATATGCAAGACCAGAACAAGGAATTGCTGCTCTTATTACCTTATTTGATAGTTTTGCTGCTAATCCAAGCACAGTGTGTGCACAGTTGTTACAACAATACTTGAAGGCAACTAATCTACAAGACCCACGAGTTGTTGATGCTGCTCGTTTTATGCAGAATAATTTAGGCATTGGACCAAACGATTATGTGGCACTTAAAGACCCAACTACTCGTATTGGTTGGGCAGCAAATATTATAAAGTATATTCAAGGTCGTATCATTTATACCTATGACCAAGTAGCAAATGGTTGCGCATTAAGTCTAAACATTGATATTAAAACTTTCCTTAACGGTGCACAGCCAGTTACTAAGCCTTGGCAAAATAGCAGTGGTGCAAATCCATATAGTGGCTTTGTTAATCCAGCAACTAATAACAACCTTGTAAACAGCGGCGCAAGTCCAATGCAACAGATTGGCAACTATATTCTCAATAGCGTTCTCAACAATGTTGTTGGAACCGTAGCTGCTGATGTTGGAGCAAGCGTTGGTAATACTATTCGTCAAACTATAGGCAGTGGATATAATACTTCTAATACGGGCAGCGCAATTGCACAAAATACAGGCGTGTTTGCAGATTTAAATGGCAAAGTATTTGGTAATGGACAATGTGCTGCTCTTGCACAATCTACTATACCAAACTTTGGCACAATGTCAAGTCTGCAACAAGGTCAAAATGTAATGGGTTCTTCTCTAAACGATATCAAGGCAGGAACAGTGATTATTACAACTAACTTTACAGATGCAAATGGAAATCCTGCTTATGCACCGCCTGGCAGTGGTGGTGTAAGCGGTCAAAGCCATACTGCAGTTTTCCTTGATTATCACTATGATGCTAACGGAAACCGTGATGGCATGATAGTTCAAGATCAATATAGTGGCAAAGCATGCGGACCACGTGTAATTTTAAATGGAAATGGTCCAGAGAGTGCAGACAAATTTTATGTTGCAAAGAGTGCAGCAAATGGTTATTCACCAAATGGTGTTCAGGTACCCGGTGCTGTAACAAAGGTTGATCCTCCCGCAGATGTTCCGATTCCACCAACTCGTCCAGATAGCTTAGATACTGTTGCAACAAGCAACGGTCGCAATTTACTTGATCCTGCGCAACAAGCAGAGTTAAGAGGACAAACTATTGGCAGTGGAACTGGTTATAATGGCATATCAACAAATGTTACTGTGTCACAACCAACACCACAAGACAAAATTAACACACTTGATTCACAACTTACTAATAAAACTACTCAATATAATAATGCATTGGATACTTTTGGTCCCAATGATCCAAGAACTATCGCATATCAAAACGATGTTGCTACATTACAAAGTCAAAAAGATACTATTATCGCAACATCGCCTCTTCTTGATAAGCAACCTGGTGATGCAACTGGATCAGTCTCTGCGCAAATAGAAGCAGATAGTAACTCTTATTATGCATCAGGTTATCCACGTAACAGTGATTCAACTGCATATGAACCAGGTGGCAGTATCAATACAGAATATAACCCACCAAGTTATAACTCAGTACCTGGGTTACAACGAACATATGATGTGGCAAGTGGTCAGTATCAATATATCGGCAAGGATGACGCTGGTAATAATGTAGTAATTCAAGACAGCACAGTGAAAACACTGTTTGACCAAGGGCAAACGCCAAGTTCACTTTCTGAAATTGGTGCCAGCGGTATTAAATCAATTGAAGATAGCGGCACTTTACAATCTAGTGCGGCTGATACTACATATGATCGTGATACATCATACATGTATAACACCTCAAGTCCAACTGCAACGGACAATTCATATATGTATTATGATTCAAGTCCAACTGGTACAGGCAGTGGCAGCAGCATGAGTGAAGGACCAAGTATAGTATCAGGTACTGGCGGCGGCGATAGTATGAGCGGTGGACCAAGCTCAGTATCAGGTACTGGCGGCGGAAGCAGTTTCAGTTCTGCTCCAAGTTCTGATACTGGAGAATTAAAGTATGATCCAAGAACTAATGAAGTAGTGCATGCTGATGCATCGCAACCAACCGCACCAATCACTGCTGATACAAAAGCACCTGGCGCAGGCAGTGCGGCACCGGGCGGTGCTCAAGGAACGCCTGGAGGCAGTGCTGCTACTGGGCAAGGAGCAGCAAGTTGTTAATGGGTAAATATTAATATGGTAACATATAAAGGTTATAGTTCAGTTAATCGTGATTTTGGACCCTATGCGATCAGTGACAATGATCTCATAGTCCAAGATTTATTAAATCATTTGCAGATTCGTAAGGGTGAAAAACTTCACAATCCAAATATTGGTTGTATTATTTGGAATCGACTTTTTGATCCTCTTACACCAGCATTAAAGAATGAAATTAAGCAAGATATTGATAGAATAATTGCATATGACCCAAGATTCAATGTTGTTAGTCAAACAATTGTGCAAGAAAGTCCAGATGGTCATGGACTTGTACTAAATTTTTCTCTTCAATTTACCACTGACAATAAAGTAGCAGATTTAAGTGTGCTATTTGATAAGTCAAGCAGCAGACTTTACGTACTTTAATAGTCGTATATAATTCTTAAAATAAATAATAAGAGGTTTATAAATGGCTACTAATGCTCGTCAAACTAATATCTTTGCTGCGGAAGATTGGAAGAAAATATATACAACATTTTCTAATGCCGATTTCCAAAGTTACGACTTTGAAACTCTGCGCAAGGTTATGGTTGATTATGTCAAGACCTATTATGCTGAAGATTTTAATGATTTCATTGAAAGCAGTGAGTATGTAGCCCTACTTGACCTTATTGCATTTACTGCACAAAGTGTCGCATTTAGAACAGACCTCAATGCACGTGAAAACTTTTTAGAAACAGCAGAACGCCGTGATAGCGTCCTGAAACTAGTAAAACAATTAAATTATGTTCCAAATCGTAATCGTGCCGCAAGTGGCTTCTTAAAGATTAACAGTGTCAACACAACTGAGAACCTATTTGATATCAATGGTTCAAATTTAAGTCGTACTACCATCAATTGGAATGATGCTAATAATGCAAGTTGGGTAAATCAATTTACACAAATTATGAATGCTGCTATCAATAAGAGCCAGAAAGTTGGTAAACCTTATGCTAGCAAGACTATTAATGGTATCAAGACTGAACAATATAACATTGCAGTTCCAAATACTATTCTACCTATCTTTACTTTTGGCGCATTAGTAGGCGATGTTGCAACTAACTTTGAAGTAGTAAGTGCAAATATCTTAACAAGTGACACAATTAGTGAATATGATCCTGGCACACGTGGACAATTTGGTATCATCTATCAAAATGATAGTCGTGGTAATGCAAGTCATAACACAGGATTCTTCTTATTCTTTAAGCAAGGTGTGTTAAATTCTACTGATTTTTCTATTACTGAAAAAGTAGCCAATCGTGTATTTGGGATTGACGTAGCCAACATTAATAACAGTGATATCTGGATGTATGAAATTACTAATGGTACCATTGGTAATGAATGGACAAAGGTTGCAAGTACTTCTGGTACAAACGCCATTTACAATTCTACTGCTCGTGGTATTCGCACACTTTATAGTGTAAACACTCGTATTAATGACCAAATTGATCTTGTATTTGGCGATGGAAGTTTCAGTGAAATTCCACTTGGCAACTATCGTGCATATTATCGTGTATCAAATGGCTTAACTTATCGCATTGCTCCAAGTGATATGGCAAATATTAGTGTGGCTATTCCTTATATCAGTGCTAATGGTCGCCCAGAAACTCTTACTATTGGTGCTAGCCTACAATATACTGTAAGCAATTCTTCACGTCGTGACTTGACAAATGATATTAAGCAAAAAGCCCCACAAGCATATTATGCACAAAATCGTATGGTTAATGGCGAAGATTATAATACTTTCCCATACACAAGCTATAGCGATATCGTAAAAGTAAAATCTGTAAATCGTTTTGCTAGTGGCGTGTCTCGTGGTTTAGATATCACTGACCCAACTGGAAAATATACATCTACTGATCTTTATGCTCGTGATGGTGTGTTTTATAAAGATGATTTTGTGCAAAGTTTTCATTTTACCTATAATAGTCGCAATGACATCTTAAAGGTTATTAATAACCAAATTACTCCTATTATCCAAGATTATCCAATGCGTCAGTTCTATTATGAAAATTGGACACCACTTGATTTTACTGTGTTGCAGCCAACTACTTGGACTCGCAGTACTGATGATACCACAACAAGTACAGGTTTCTTCCTAGACCCTAGCGATACTACCAAAACTCCTGTGCAAATTGGCAGCAGTATTACAAATTATCGTAAGTTTTTAAACACTAACAGCTTGATTAAATTTACTGCACCAACTGGTTATTATTTTGATGCTACTAATACGCTTGTAAACGGTAATCCAACGCTAACAAGTGATCGTACCGTTATTTGGGCAAGTATTCAAAATGTCACTGGAACTGGTGCAAGTACTGTGTTGGTTGCTGGTCGTAATATTGGTGCAGTTACGCTGAGTGAAAGTATTCCAACCGGCGCTATTGTTAGTCGTGTGTATACAACCTTTGCAACTACTATTCAAAATACAACAATTAATGCTATGACCAATTATATTCTAAACAAAACTGAATTTGGTTTAGTTTATGATTATAATAAAACTGCAAGCACAACAAGTGACCCGTGGACAATTATTCCTATAAGCAGCGTCAATATGGGTACTAGCAATCAACTACCACAATTTGATCTTGCTTCACAATATTCAACGAATGATAGCAGTTGGTTAATGTATTTTACAACTGATGGGGTAAGATACACAGTAACATATCGTCAACTTGACTTTGTATTTGGCAGTGGCAAGCAAGTATCTTTTATCGGAACAAGTCCATTGCCTGTTTATGATGCAGCAACAAATACTATTGTTAAAGATAATATAAGATTATTAACTGTAAACAGTGGAATTTCCCGTGAAGTTAATATGAACATTTATAAAAATGTAGTATTAAATGATGGTTATACTGATAGCACACGCATCTATGTAACTTATCCTATTAGTAATACTAGCAAGTTGCCAACCGATCCAGATATATTCACTGAGACTACAGATGGTATGAATTATATATTTTATAATACATATATTGACAGTGATAACTTGCTTCGTTTGCAGTTATCGCCAACAGGTGCAGTAAATTCAATTTATAAAACTTATAGTGATATTAACTATGTTCGTAATAGTTTTCCAGTAGGAACTGTCTTTTATGCATTATCAGAAGATTCATTCTATCAAATACAATCTGTAAATGGTGTTGTAACAGTAGTTGATGTTACCGCAAATTATTATGCGTATATAGGTCGTCAAGATTTAGTATTTGAATATCAACACAATGCTGAAAATACTCGTCGTCTTGATCCTGCGGCAACTAATCTTATTGACACCTATATTTTAACACGCAGTTATGACGAAGCATATCGTAATTACGTTCTTGATACCACTGGCGTAGTTGCTAAACCTGCTGACCTTGATAGTGTTCAATTAAACAGTTCTTATAGCGGATTGTTTAATTATAAAATGATAAGTGATGAAATGATATTGAATGCAGGCGTATATAAATTGTTATTTGGTACAAAGGCTATTCCAAGTTTACGAGCAAATTTCCAAGTTGTTAAAAATCCTAGCACTACGCTAAGTGATACTGAAGTTAAAAGTCGTGTCATTGATACGGTAAATGCATATTTCAGCTTAGATAACTGGGATTTTGGAGATACTTTCTATTTCAGTGAACTTTCTGGTTATCTTCATAAACAATTAAGTGATTATATAAGTTCTATTGTGCTAATTCCTGCTGATATTAATAGTTATTTTGGTAGTTTATACGAAATTCGTTGTCAACCAAATGAATTATTTTTAAGTGCAGCAACTGTTGAGAATGTTCAAATAGTCCAAGGTGTGTTAAGTGGTATTAACAGTGCTGGCATCGGTCAGTACTATGTGAGTTATTAATAATGGCAAAGCGTAAAAGTGAAGTTTTTCTACCCTCAGTATTCAAGACGTTATCCAATAAACGTTTCTTAAATGCAACTCTTGATCCGTTGATTCAAGAACCAAATCTTAAGAAATTTTATGGTTATATTGGTCAGCAAGATCAAAGTCCAGTGTTTAATAAGAATGATTATTATATTGCAGAAGGCGACAATTATAGTCAATTTTATCAACTTGAACCAGGCATTGTACTATGGAAGCGCCAACTTGGAACAAACACTTATAAAATTAATAATGTTTATAATTATGTAGATTTGCTAAACCAGATTGTTGCTGATGGCGGCATTAACAATGACCATGAACGTTTGTTTAAAAATCGTTATTATAGTTACAATGGGTTTATAGACCTTGACAAGATTACAAATCATCGTCAGTACTATTGGGTGCCAAATGGACCACAAACAGTTGATGTAACTGCAAGTGGCGTTGCTACTGAAAAAAATTATTATTTCCATCGCAACAGTTATGTTGCTAATAATGAAACAGAACTTCAAAGTGCTGCGCTAGGCATTAGTGGATACACTGTTGATGGTTATACCACTGTTATTAATCCAACCATTACCCTAGTTCGTGGTGGCACTTATGAATTTAATATTAGTCAGGGCGGACATAAATTATGGATTCAAACTGAAATTGGAACCAGCGGCGTAAGCAGTGTTCAAAACAATATCTCTACTCGTCAAGTATTGGGTGTAACTAATAATGGCGTTGATACTGGAACTATCACATTTAATGTGCCACAATCAACCGCACAAGATTATTTGTTAAGCTATCCAACCCTAGCACAAAGCGTTGATATGATCGTTGATGGCGTGACCTATCAACAACTTCAAGGTCAAAATTATGATGATTTTATTTTAACTAACGGTTTAGATGGTGTTCGTGCATTTGATACAAAGTATATTGTACTGACCTCAACCACTGGTTGGGGAAGCGTTCCAAGCAGTCAACGCACTGGCATTTGGCAAATCAATGTTCAATCTAATAGAACGATGTCATTAAGTTATGTTACTGATTGGACTCCGCTTTATAAAGTATTCGTTGGTCAAGGCGATGTATATGGTCACGTTTATGCTTACAAGAGTTCAGTAAATGTAATCACTAAATTTCCAACACTAAGTGCACAACAAAGCGTTCTTTTTTATGTTGACCAAGATAATCCTCTTATCTATGGTGAAATTCAACTTGTTGAACCTGATCCACAGAGTTTGCTCAATGTTGATGATATTATCGGTCGTCCAAATTACACAAGTCCAAATGGGGTACAGTTTACAAGTGGACTTAAGGTAAAGTTTACTGGATATGTACTGCCTGCTGAATATCAAGGCAATGAATATATTGTTGAAGGCGTTGGCAGCAGTATCAAACTTATAAAATATGATACTTTAGTTACTCCTGAAACTATCAATACAAATCTTGGCAGTTCATTTGGTAACAGTCGTGGATATGATGAAACAGGATATGATGGGACAACTAATAGTCCAGAAGAAAAAGATTATATTACAATAAATCGTGCTAGCGTAGATGGCAATAGTTGGAGTCGTAACAATCGTTGGTTCCATCGTGATGTGCTACAATATGCAGCAGAGAAAAATAACGGAACCTATGCATTTGATGCAACACAGCAAGCAAAACGCCCGATTGTTGAGTTCTTGCCAAATTATAAACTATTCAACTATGGAACAAATTATCGTGGTTCTGTGACTTGTATCGATAGTAAAACCACGGATGCCTTTGCACAAATTGAAGGTTTTAATAATTTTGCTGTACCAAAAACAGTTTATGATTCAGCAAATAACCGATATGTTTATAACACTGATGGTATACAGTTACTAAATGGCGTTACAGTTGCATTTATCAATGATACTAACCCTGATGTTCGCAAAACACTTTATCGTGTTCAAAATAACAGAACTCGTGCAACTTCAAGTTATAACGTTGCAACAAACGCATTTGTCAATAGTGGAACAAATAAATTATTTGTTAATACTTTTACTAATTTGGCAATTGGACAGTCAGTAACTCTATTAAATTATATTCCTCCACATACCACCATTGTTGCACTTGATAGCACAAATGGCGTTGTTACAATAAGCAATAATACTATTGCTGAAATTCCTAGTGGAACTACAATAACCTTTGATAACAGCGCAGACCAAGTACATTTAATTCCCATCGACACATTTGCTGATGGCGACACCGTTGTTGCTATGGAAGGTGTAGTTGACCAAGGTAATATGTATTATTATGCAAATGGCAGTTGGACTCGTGCTCAGATTCGCAATAGTCGTCCGCAATTTCCGCTATTTGATATTATTGACAGCAATGGTTATAGTTTAAGTGATCAATCACTATACCCAAGTAGCTCTTTTGCTGGTTCTAAACTATTTGGATATGCAGTTGGAACTGGTGCTCGTGATAGTGAACTTGGATTTCCGTTAGTTTATAAAAGTATTGGTAATCTCGGTGATATTGTATTTGACAACTATTACCAAACAGAAACTTTTAACTATAATCTAAACCAAGCAGACAAAGTATTAAATGTAAACATTGGATATGCTGCGGTTATCAAGGATTGGAATAATTATACCTTTGCCAATGGTTGGTATCGTGTTCAAGATAAGAGCAAACAATATATAACAAAAACTTTTTCTGCAACTGGTGTTCAGAAAAATAATTTTGATTTAGGTGTTGTATACGCTAACAGTTATTATGAAAATAACGTATTTGTTTATGTTAATAATGTTTTACAAAAAGGCACATATACACTACAAACAAGTTCTATTACTAGTAAGATAGTATTCACATATGATCTTTCTGTGGGCGATAGAGTATTCGTAAAGATATTTGGCACTAGTGCCGCATATAAACAAACATATACTATGCCTCGCAACTTAACCAATAACAGTGAGAATACAGAATTTACTACTATTACGCTTGGACAAATTCGTAACCACCTTATTGAAATTGGTAATAATTTACAAAATCTGCAAGGTGAACCTGCTGGCAGCAATAATTTCCGTGATTTAAACTTTAACTATGTTGGCGGTAAATTGCTGCAACATAGCGCAAGTTTACGACCAGCCGCATTAATGTATGCCAACAATGATGTTGATCCAATTGCAGCAATTCGTTTTGGTGCAGATAGTTATGCAGTATTCAAAAATCAATTGCTTGACTATATTAATAAACGAGAATTTCCCGACCCATCTAACTATCGTGATAATATTGATGATATTTTAAGTGAATTTGCGCAAACAACCAATAGCAATTCTACATTCTATTATACTGATATGATAGCAGGTGGAAAAAATTATGTTGAAAATAGTTACACTGTTCAAAATACAACTTATCGTACATATAACCTTACAGAATCTTATACAAATGCAACAAAAGAATATCGTGCAGTTCTTGTTTATCTAAACGGCGTATTGCTTATTAATAATGTAGATTATACTATATCTGGCGCTACTATTGTAATCAATAGCAGCGTAACTTTGAGTCGTGGTGATAAAATCGTTACCAATGAATATAAATCAACTCAAGGTTGCAACGTACCTGCTACTCCAACTAAACTTGGTGTTTATCCAAAATTTAAACCTGAAATCGTTTACGATAACACATATGCAGTATCAGGTGAAGGCAATGGCATTCTTGGTATCGTTGGTCACGATGGCAGCTTCACAGTTGGATATGGTGACTATCGTGATAATATCTTGCTTGAATTTGAAAAGCGTGTTTATAACAATTTAACAGTTGATTATGCTAACAATACTGATTATGACTTAATAAGCGTAGAACCAGGTGCATTCCGTGTGCGTGATTATAGTTTTCCTGAATGGACACAATTGTTAAGTTCAGAATATTTACGTTGGAGTAATTCCAACAATGTAGATATCTTTACAAATACAACTGTATCCAATGATGTATTCACCTACAATTATAGCAGCGGTGTTGATAAGATATTTGGTAATTCTGTGCCTGGTTATTGGCGTGGTATCTATAATTATTTCTATGATACTGATCGTCCACATACCAATCCTTGGGAAATGCTAGGATTTGCAGAAAAACCAACATGGTGGGATAACCGCTATGGTCCAGCGCCATATAGCAGTGAAAACAGTGTTCTCTGGGGTGATTTAGAACTTGGTTTTGTTTATAATGGTGCGCCAAATAAAAGTTATATTAATAGCAGTTATACTCGCACAGGCTTGAGTAAGATCATACCTGTAGATAGTCATGGTAATCTACTTCCACCGCTACAGAGCGTTGTGGTAAATTATAATTCAAATGATGCTGCACTTAATTGGCGAGTTGGTGATCAAAGTCCACAAGAAACTGCATGGCGTCGTAGCAGCAGCTATCCATTTGCAGTACAAATTGCATGGGCATTGGCAAGACCAGCAGAATACTGTGCGCTAAAGTACAATACTCGTGACTTAACATACAACAGCAATTTAAATCAAATAATCAATAGTAAGTCAAATAGTCGTGTATTTGATTACAGTATTACTGATGCTAATGATTATATACCAGGTATCAATGTTTGGATTCGTGATTATCTTGTCAGCAATAACTTAGATGTCAATGAGAATTGGATTAATATTGCTAGAAACAGCACATTCAATCTTGTTTATAAGATGGGTGCATACACAGACAAGAGTTATCTAACTATTGTTGCTGACCAAGTAAGTCCACAAAGCACAAACAGTAGTGTTATTATTCCGCAAGAAAACTATCGTGTTAAGGTAACCAAGAGTGCTCCTGTTGCTCGTGCTGTATATAGTGCAGTAATTGTTAAAAAAGTAACTGGTGGATATCAAGTAACTGGATTTGACAAAGCACGCCCGTACTTCTTGACTATACCTAGCCGTGTAAGTGCCAACAACTATGGAATTAGTGTTGGAAGTGAAACCGCTATCATTTACAAGGACAGCGAAGATACCGTAGCATCTTATCCATATGGTTCAATATTTAATAACAAGCAACAAGTTGTAGATTTTCTTGTAAGTTATGGTCGTTATCTAACCAGCCAAGGTTTTTCATTCAATAACTTCCTTGCTGATAATACAACACAAAGTGATTGGACACTTGCAGCAAAAGAATTTTTATTTTGGAACCAACAAAATTGGGGTAATGACACTGTAATCAGTTTAACACCTGCTGGAACTAAACTTAATTTCTCATCACCATATGGAATTGTTGATACTATTTCTAATACAAACAACTATACTAAAGTTGTAGACAGTGATAATACAACATTAACAGGTCGTGATTATCGTGTTTATCGTGATGACAATACATTCTCTATAGAATTGAAGAATGCACAAAAAGGTATACATCTTTTAGATATTGCTATTGTTCAGTATGAACACACTATTATATTTGATAATAATACAGTGTTCAATGATATTCTTTATGATGAGCAAGTTGGTAGTCGTCAGTTCCGTCTTCGTGTAGATGGCGCAAAAACTCAAGATTGGAATGGTTCACTTTATGCACCAGGTTTCTTTGTAAATGTAAGCGAGATTCCACAATGGGTAAGTTATACTGATTATTATACTGGCGATATTGTTCTGCTTAAGAATCAATACTTTGCTGCACAAAAATTTATTCCTGGTACACAAAAATTTGCGATCAGTGATTGGTATCCGATTAATGGTTCTTTACTTGACAAAGAACTTATTCCAAATATGGCATCGGGTGCTGCTCAATTTGCCAACTTCCATAATCCTGATGCAGCAGATTTAAATAGCGCAGCCGATTTACTTGGTAACACGAAACTGGATTTACCAGCCGCCAATACTTTACTGATCTTGGATTAGATATAACAAGTCAATATAAGTTCTATCTTGGTATGATTGCACAAAAAGGAACACAAGCAGTTCTAAATGCTTTCTTGCGTAATCAACAAAAACGTATTGATAGTGATATACGTATTAGTGAACAGTGGGCAATTAAACTTGGCAACTATGGTGGAACCGCTAATACAGATAAACTAGAGTTTAGTATTGGAAATTCTATAGCAATCAATAACCAATATCTATTTGAATTTACAAATCAAAGCGATGCAAGAAGTGACATATACAATACTGTCAAGCCAAGTGATTTGGTTATTCGTCCAAGAACCTATAAAACTAATATCTTTGCTCAAACAGAACCATCTAAGCAAATAATTCCATATGCTGGTCCTGTAAACACTGCAGATGTAAGCGCAACTGTATTTGATATTAGCAAAATTTACAATATTAGTGGATTGAATACTGTAATGGGCGAAAGCAGTAAAGTTTGGATTGCTGCAGATAGCGGAAATCAATGGGGCGTGTATCGCTTAAGCCAAACTGGTCGTGTATTTGTTATTGGCGTATCACATACTAGCCCAACTGAACTTACTTTTACTACAAATAGTGCACATAATCTTGTTAACCTTGATTATGTTATGTTAAGAAATGCAAAGATTAACAGTGCACAAAGCACAAGCAGTATTGCTGATCTAAGTGGATTTTATCGCATTAGTGCAGTAACTAATACAACATTTACTGTTAAAATCAATAACAATGTAACTATTAGCAGCGGACAATTAAACGCACAGTTGTTTAAATTAATCAATGTTCGTTATAGCACAGTTAATGACTTCGCCGCATTTGTTCCTGTACGTGGATGGCAAACTGGTGAAATTGTTTATATTGATAATGGACCTGATGGATACGCTGTAAAACAAAATACAAATAGTTGGGTATATAATGACACACGCAGTCCTGTGTTTACAAAACCAACCGATAATTTTGGCAGCAGCGTAAAGATAAATCACAATCAAGGATTTGCTGTTGTTGGTGCAAGTAGTAGAAATACAACAGGTCAAGCATTTGTTTACGGTAAAAAACAAGATGATACTTGGCAAGAAATTGGAATTTTAACTCCTGCAAATAGTTCGGCTAGCTTTGGCGCTAATGTCGATATTAACGGCAATGACATTGCTATTATTGCTGCTCCAAGCGGCAATAAAGGTATTGTGTACACTGCTGTTGTTAACAGTCAGCAAGTTAGTCTAAATCAAGCAATTCACTATGATAATCTATATGTGTTAAGTGCTGGATTTAGCACAAGCAATAGTTATATATTGATTAGTCCAACTGCAACACTAAGCACAACTGCAAATATTGCACAAACTGCAAGTTATAGTCTTGCAAACTTTGCAGTAGGTATGAAAGTAGTGGGTGCAGGCATTCCAAGTGGAACTACTATTGCTAATCTAACTCCTGTGGCAGCTTTAAATGACATAACAATGTCTAAAAATGCCACACTTAAGTTTAGTGATGCTGCTACTATATTAACTGCCAATAGTTCAATCTTTACTACTCTTTATGCAAATATTACAAGCAGCAACGCCAATGTTTACATTGGAAATACTGGTCAATCTATCACTGGAATTGTGGCAAATACTATGCCAGTTTTAGGTAACGGTATTCCAGTTGGGACATATATTAAAAGTATCAGTAATATTACAGGGTATAAAGTTCTTACTCTTAGTAGTAATGTAACTACACCAACTGGAAACCTACTTACTTTTGTTGGTTCAAATTTAGGTATTACTCAATCTATTACTTCAGCAGCAACAACAACAAATAATTCACATTTTATTGTTAATGGATATCAGTCACTATATGGCGTTGCGAACGGACAGCCAATTGTTGGTGCAAACATTGCCAATGGAACTGTTATTTCAAACCTTTCAATTGGAAGTGCTTACAATTTGATTGGATTAACAAATGCTGCAACTATTTCTGCAAACCAAAAAATTGGAATTTATCCTAACGTTACGCCAAGCAGTGCATTTGGCACAAGCATAAGCGCAAGCGGCGATGGAAATTGGTTATTCATTGGCGAACCAGCAACAAACAGTGTATATGTTTACAAGTACAGCAATGTAGCAGTAGCTGCAACAAGTACACGCACAGGTGATGGCAGCAGTACTTCATTCTCATATCCTATTAATGCAACTGGATTAAATCTAAGTGCTCGTGATATTAAAGTGTATGTTAATAGTGTTCTAAAGGTTCCTGGTTTGGATTATATTAAAACCCCATCACAAGAATCAATTACTTTTGACGTTGCGCCTCCAAATAATTCAATTATTAATCTGATATATGAAAGTTCATTTACTGAAGTAAACCGTATTATTACAGATGATCCTGAAGTAAGTGGATTTGGCACCAGTGTAAGCACAAACAACGACGGTAGAATTGTTGTAATTGGTGCGCCTGGCAGCACTGCAACAACAGATACTTCTTATACTAATGCAGGCAAAACATATGTATTTGAACGCACTGCTGAAAATTTTGTAGCAACTGGCACAACAAGCACATTCCAATTAAGCAATGCTCTTGTTGGTTTGACTACTATTACCACACCAAATGTAATTACACATCCTAGTGTAACTGTTGATGGTGCAAATGTTGCAGCTACATTCAACTATACTACAAATCAGGTTGTATTGGCAGCTATTCCAAGCAGTGGAAGCATTGTTAATGTAGAAACTAATCAGTTTATACCTATTAAAATTGCAACTACAGATGTTGGTCAACAAAACAGTAACTTTGGTCAAGCAGTTAAACTAAGTCAAAACGGTAGCCTAGCGTTTAGTAGTGCGCCTGGTTATTCACAAAGCAGTTCACAAAATGGTGCAGTATATCGTCTTGTAAATGTTCCAAGAATGTATGGCAATATTGTTGGTAATAAAACTAATTTCATAGTTACTGCAAACAGCAGTATTCGTATTAATGATTACCTTGTAACATTTGGTCAAACTTTAAGACCGCCATATTCTACAATTTATTACAACAGCGATGTATATCAAGCAGCAAACACTATTAATGCAGCAAAGATTCCTTATATAACTGCTGGTGTAATAAGCAACGGCGCAATTTATATTAGTAGCAGCGATCTGCATTCAACAAGCAAGATATACATGCGTAATGAATATGGTAATCCATTATCAACAATGGGTATTGACCAATGGCAATCTGTACAAAAAATGTTCAATCCACTTGTGCAAGATACCGCAAGATTTGGTGAAATACTGAGCATAAGTCCAGATGCAAATACGTTGGTTGTTGGCAGTACCCTATCAAATACTCGTATTACTACCACATTTGATAGCGCAAAAACAACATTTGACCGTGCCACTGTTCGTTATGTAGACATTGTTTATCGCAGTGGTGCAGCACATGTTTATGAATATCAAACTAGTGCTACTGAAACAGCAAGCGATCAAGGCAGTTTTGCATATGCAACGTTACTTAACGACAAGTTTGCTGGTGCGCTTGACAGATATGCTAGTGGTGTTGATATTAGCAATAATTTTATTCTAGTAGGCGCTCCATATGCTAAGATTCTTGGCAACAATACCGGCGCAATGTATGTTTACTATAACAAGAATGCACAACCAATTTGGAAAAATATTCGCAGTGAAGGTGAAAAGTTTGATAGCAGAATTGTAGAGCGTGTTTATCTATACAATACTAAAAGCAGCAGACTTATTGCTGATCTGCCAGTATATGATTTAACACATGGTGCACTACCGAACAGTGCCGAAAGTTATATTGATTATACAATCAACTATGACCCAGCCGTTTATAATCATGTTCCTACAACTGTAAGTTTTGCATATGATCGTAAAAATGCATGGGGAAGTGAAAAAGTTGGAACACTTTGGTGGGATACCAATAGCATAAAATACTATGATGCTTCACAGGGCAATACTCTTGAAAAATTTAACAAGTGGGGGCTTGCTTTCCCTGCTAGTACTGTAACCATTTATGAATGGATTGAAAGTGATCAGTTGCCTAAAGATTATGCAACAAGTTACCCACTAACTCAACCACTTTATACAGTAAATGATGTATATAGTAGCCAAATAGTAATTGATGAAAATACTGGTCAACCAGTAACAAAATACTATTTCTGGATTCATAACAGTACCAATAGCACTAATAGCAGTCGTCCAAGCGCTCTTGAACTTCAAAGTTATATTGCTAATGCTAGAAACAGCAGTGAACCGTTTGCTGCCATTGTTGGAACTAATGCATTTGCTGTATTCAATGCACAGAATATTATCACAGATGATACAAATCTTGTAATTGAATATAAAGATACTTTAAAACCACAACTTGTTCACAGTGAATGGACAATGTTTGATGATGGCACTGATCTTGGTGTTGCCATTGAATTTATCAATAAACTAAATGATAGTTTAACTGGTCAAGATGCAAGCGGTCGTATCATTCCTGATCCTAATCTACCAATTGGTCAAAAGTATGGAATGGATACTGCTCCTCGTCAAAGTTTGTTTAATAATCAGTATTTTGCTCGTCAGCTTTACGTAGAAAAAATTAACAATATATGTAAAACATATCCAATGGTGTTAACTCGTAGTGAGGCAATTGCTGCACTAAACAACAGCGATCCACTACCAAGCAGCGGCACTTATAAAACAGTAGTTGCTAATATAACTGAACTTGGTTATCTTGACAAAAATACATATGCTGCTGGCGATAGTGTGCTTGTGTTACAAGATAGCAACACACATAACAATGGTTGGAGTTTAAACCGCTTGATTGTAAAATTCCCAAATACTAGAAGTTGGGAAACATATCAAGTTCAAACATATAATCTAAATGATTATTGGAGTTATAGTGATTGGTATAGTGCTAACTATAATCCATTAGTTCCTATCACAACATCAGTAGATAACGAAAGTGATATTAGTCAACTATCACTTAATGTAAATGATATAATTTATGTTCGTAATAGTACAAATGGTGGTTGGAAAATTGTTCTTGTAAACTACGCAAATCTTGAATTGCTTGCGCAGCAAAATGCTACTATTCAATTCAAAGAAAACCTTTATAGTCAGGTTGCTGCTGGACAAGGATTCCAAACAAGTTCATTCCAAGCAGTTGGATTTGACACTGATAGTAATTTAGAATTTAATAGAATATTTGACGTTGTTACTAATTATTTGTTAACAAATGAATATAGAACTGAGTATAAACAAACTCTGACATTGATGATTGACACAATTGCAAGTCAACATCTACAAACAGATTGGATGATGAAAACTTCATTTGTTGACCTATATCATCGTGTTCGTGGTTTGGATCAGCTTCCTGTTTATCTTCCACAACCAGAAAACACTGTTACAGATTTCTTCAGTGAAGTTAAACCATTCCATACTAAACTCAAACAGTATGTTGCAAAGTATGATAATAATAATGCACTAGATTATGCTTATACAAATGCCACTGATTTTGATCTGCAACCTTATTATAATACAGTAATAAAAAAATATCGCAGCCCACAATTAGGAAATACTCTTGATACAACTATATTGGCAACACAGGCGCTTTATCAACCTTGGGTTATCAACCACAAATATAATGTCAGACTCGTTGACATTGTTGATGGTGGAAGCGGTTATGATGGAACAACCGAAGTTTTAATCAATGGCGATGGAACTGGTGCCACAGCACGTGCATATATTGTTAATGGTGCAGTAAATACTATTGTTGTTACAAATAATGGTGTCAACTATACATATGCTACAGTTCAAATCAATGGTGTAGGAACTGGCGCTAAGGCTGTTGCTATTGTTGGAAACGGATTAACTCGTACCCTAGACACCTATATTAAATTTGATCGTATTTCTTATTTCAATACAGTTATTGATTGGGCTGCTAATACTGCCTATACGATTAATACAGTTATTGTGTATGAAGCGCAACCATATCGTGTTATTACTAATCATACTAGTGGTTCTACATTTGACTTTACCAAGTTTGTAGAATTGCGTGTTAAAGTTTGGTATCCACAAACTTTATATGCAATAAATGATGTTGTTGTTTACAAAAATACAAGTTATGTTGCAACAGAAACATTTACATCCAATCTTAATTTTGATACTGCCAGCTTGGTAGCATATAATGGACTATGGCTTGATAATGCATGTGACCGTGTATGGTCATATTATGCACCAATAAGCGGAATGGCTGGTCGTGATCTTGCACAAGTAATGGTAGGAATTGAGTATTCTGGTAATCAAATTTTAGGACCAGCATTTAATCAAACTCCTGGTTATGATGTTAATAACTATGATAGCATTGCATATGATCTAGCTACAAAAGATGTGGAAAACGTATATGATGTTTATGGTTCACAAACCGAAGATACTATTATTCGTTCGCTCTTCACAGATACTGGTTTGGGGCTGCGTCCACAAGATATTAATGTAGACGGCGGTGCTTTTACTGACACTTATAGCAGCCATGCACCAGAAGAATTTGTGCCAAGTATCATTAACGATACCTTAGATATCAAGGTCAAGACACTTCCTATACAAAATGGTGGTCCAGACATTAAAATCTTTACATCTAACTATGTTGGAAGTAAAACGTTTAGTTTTGATCCACTAGTTACTGGTGTTGATTATCCACTGGGTGGTATTGAGAAATTCTATGTAATTGACCGTGCGCTTGGACCAATTGCTGAAACTTATCACTATACTATAAACTATCAAACAAAAACTATTACTACCGTATATGAACCCCAAGTAGGAACATTTTTCTATGTTATGATGTTTGGTAGTAATGGTGAAAGTCCAATCTTTGACCAAGATTATTATGCTGATGGTGTGCAAACTGACTTTAATATAGATGATTCGACACTTAATAGTGTTGAACAAGCATATGTCAAAGTAAATGGTATCAAGGTTGACAATTGGACATTGGTTAATAAATTAGAAAATAGTAGGGGAATATTAGCAGTTCGTTTTAATACTGCACCAAATGCTAATGATTATGTTCAAGTTCATTTATATGGAGTTCCACTTGGAACTCGTGCATACAGTGAAATATATGAGCAAACCTTTGTTATTACTTCAGCAAATTATCCAACTGGTTATAACTTTACAATAGACAATCCAGAAATATATGCACAACCTATCAGTGCGTATGCGATTGTTCGTTTGAATGGCAGTGACCTATTGCCTCCACAACAAACATATAATATTGGCGATGGTATTACTAAAAACTTTAGTTTAACTAATAGTTGGGTAGAAAATATTGCTAATATTACAGATGCAGAAGTAATGGTGTTGATAGATAATGTTTTACAAACAAACAATATTGACTATACAATATATCATGACCCTACAAATGTTGCTATGCCAATTGTGCAATTTACCGTTGCACCAAATAGTGGAAGTTTAATCGTATTCAGCGATAGCAGCCAAAGTGATTTTAAAATTTATGATGGCAACCAACTTTGGATTAATCCTGCGGTTAACATTTCTATACCTAGTAAATTAACAGTTTTTACTCAAGGAAATCACGATGTTAATCAACAATATACTAAGTTGTTTAGTGGCGATACTAATAACACAAGTGTAATAGATAATGGTCTTGATACGACTGGGTTTGACACAGTTGGATTTGATAATGAATTAAGTAATTTCATTGGTACCATATATTATACTCTGCCACGTGCAGTAACAAATATTAACCAATTGTATATGACTCTTAAATCTCCAAATACAACTGGTGGATTGCCGCTGTTGCCATATCGTGATTTTAGACTCGTTACGCCAACAATCGTAGTATTAAGCAGTGAACTTACAATAAGTTCAACAAGTGTTATTGGGGTTCGTATCTTTGGTGAACCTGTGCGTGAAACTACACTAGAATATCGTATATTCAAAGACCTAAATGATAATACTCGTTATTATGCGGTTCGTTCTGCACGTGAAACATTCTTGGCAGCAAATTTACATATTACTGATCAATGGATTTATGTAAGTGATATTACCACTCTTCAAAGCCCAGAACCAATCACTAATACAGCAGGCGTTGTTGTTATTAACGGTGAGCGTATTACATATGGTCTAATAGATACGGTTAATAAACGTTTAGGCAATGTTCGTCGTTCAACAGGTGGAACTGGTGCAGCTAATCTATATGTTAGTGGCACCCGTGTGATTGATAGCAGCAGCACTCTTGAAATACCAAATAGTCGTGATACATATGTTGTCACACCAAATGACACATATCTAGGTGGTGGTGCTACAAATGTTAAATTTATTAGTGCAAATGCTTATAGCGGAACAAATGTTATTGCCTTAAATGACATAACCAATATCTCATTAAATCAATATGTATTTTCTAACATAAGTGGTATTATTCCTTCAAATACTACTGTAACTAATATATATAAAGGTAATAGTAGTGTCAAGTTGAGTGCCAATCTTACTGCAAACCTGACAACTAAATCTACTGGAAATCTGCTATTGAGCAATACAGTATCTTTTGTTACTAGTATACTCGTAACAGCTAATAGTACAATTAAACAAGGCAAGATTTTTACAAATTTCAATGAAAGTTTACAATCTAGCACTACTCAATATGCACAATTTATAAGAGCAACGAAATGAAAAATACTACCAATTCTAAACCAATAAATACTATAACAGAAAATACTGGAAAGAAAAAAATGAGTAGTCCTAACGAGACAAGTGGCATTGCGCTAAGCGGTCATATTAAAATACATAATCCAGAAACAGGAGAAGTATTTGTAAACAAACGCAATGCGATTCATTATGAAAATTTCTCACTTGCTCTTGCGCAAAGTATCAGTAACCAAGGTCAAGGTTATATCAGTGAAATGGCATTTGGCAATGGTGGAACAAGTGTAGACCCAACTGGTGTTATCACTTATCTTCCTACAAACACAAGTGGCAGCAATAGTTCACTTTATAATCAAACTTATTATAAAGTAGTTGATAATAATTCAACTTACAACACCGATCCAACTCGTAACCGAATTGAAATTCGTCACGTTAGTGGCACAGTTTATAGTGATATCTTTGTTACTTGTACCTTAGATTATGGTGAGCCAAGTGGTCAACAGGCATTTGACAATACAACTAACTTTAATGACACTTACGTGTTTGACGAATTAGGACTTAAAGTATGGAATGGAAGCACGATTGATCAGGGTAATCTGATTACTCATGTTATTTTCCATCCTATTCAGAAAAGTTTAAATCGTCTTATTCAAATTGATTACACAATTCGTGTACAAACTCTAACCAACTTAAGTTCACAGGTATAACGCATGACTTTTTATATAAACTATACAAATGGTGCCAACTTAACTGCAATTAGTGATGGTACAATCAATACAACATCAACAAGTTTAACACTTATTGGTAAAAATTTTCCAACATATGGTCAGTTATTAAACCAAGACTTAGTTAGCATGTTAGAAAATTTTGCGAATAGCACAAGTCCAAATTATCCACTTGTTGGTCAGTTATGGTATGATAGTAGCAATAACGTAATTAAGTATTATCGTGGTGGTGCCGCAAGTAATTACTGGCAAGATGTTGCTAATATTCTTTATAGCAGTAGCACACCAAGCAGCCCACAACAAAATGATTTCTGGTGGGATAGCACTAACCAACAGTTGAAATATTATGATCAATTAAATTGGATTACAATTGGTCCACAAACAACTAACGATGGTCTAAATCGTGTTAGTGGAACCAATAGTTTCATTGTGCAGATTGGTGGTAACAACGTATTCACGGTTGATGCTTATGGTCGTGTAAACGCAGCCTATAATCCTGTTGTACAAGGCACTGGTATATCTGGTGGAACATATACTAGCAGTGGTATTGCAAGCCCAACTACAATGGTGCCAGCATCAGTTACAATTAATATTGGTAGTCATTTTAATGCTACAACTGGTATCTTCACTTGTCCAGTTGCTGGCGTTTATCAAGTATATGGGCATGCTGTCAGTCTTGGTTATGCTTCTAACTATACTAAGCAACAACTGCAATGGTGGCAAAATTCTGCAAATAGTGGTTTAAGTACCGAAGCAACCAATATTAATAGCTTGTTAAGCGATACTTTTAACATTCCGATGGTTGCCAGCGGATATTTACAGTGCAATGCAGGTGATCAATTGCAACTTATTATGATTGCTGATGCTAATGGGCAGATTGATACTGCCAACGCAAGTCTCTCAATTAGATTAGTTAGCTAAACCCATAAATAGTTAGTGGGAATCAGCTATGTCATATACGATTAAAAATTCAGCACAGACCGTAACATACACAGTTAACGATGGAACTGCTAATACTAACGCAATAAGTTTGACTCTTATCGGTAAGAGTTTGGCAAATTATGGCACGGCTCTCAATGAAAACTTTGTTTATCTTTTAGAAAATTTTAGTAATACAAGTAGTAATCCACCTGCATATCCTGTTCAAGGACAACTATGGTGGGATAGCACTTATAAATTTCTTAACGTTTATGATAATAGTGCTTGGAAAACCGTATATGGTAATTTAGAAACCTTAAATGTTAACAGTGCAGTAACGTTGGCTAGTAGTTTAACGGCTAGTGCTTTAACGGCTAGTGCTTTAACAGCCAGCGGTGGTGGGCAATTAATCGGCTATCACACTGGTGCTATTGGTGCAAACACTGCCAATACGGGTGCATTTACAACAGTTACTGCAACAAGTACAATAGTTTCACAAGGAACTATCACTGGCGCTGGACAAATTATTGGTTATCATAATGGCGCAATTGGTGCTAATGCCGCAAACAGTGGTACATTCACTACAGTTATATCAAGCGGCAATATTACTGCACAGACCGCTAACGTATATGCTGCTTATGTAGTAGCAAATAGCGGTTTAAGTGGAACCTTAATAACTAATGCACAAACTAATATAACAAGTACTGGTTCGCTAACAAGCCCAAGTTTTACTACGAGCGGTGGCGGACAACATATTGGTTACCTAACTGGTGCAATTGGTGCTAATACAGCAAATACTGGTTCATTTACAACAGTTGTTGCAAGCGGCAACATTACTGCACAAAGCGCAAATATGTATGCCGCTAATCATGTTGCTAACACCGCAACTTATAGTGCTGCTTATTATTGGGCAAATGGTACAGTATTCGGCACTACTAGTTCCTATGGCAATACACAAGTTGCTGCATATCTTCCAACATATACTGGAAATCTTGGTATTGGTAATATATTTTTAACAAACGGCAATTTAACTGCAAATATTGGCAATATCAATACAATGTTTAGTTACAGTTTTGCTAATAATTTCTATGGAACAAGTTTCTATGGTACATCAACCACCGCAAAATACGCCGACTTGGCCGAAAAATACTTAACAGATACGGAATATCCTGTTGGAACTGTTGTTATGGTAGGCGGCGATGCTGAAGTTACTCAACATGATGGTCGTGCGGTTCGTGCTATTGGAACAGTCAGTCAAAATCCAGCTTTTAAAATGAATGATGATCTTGATGGTGGAACTTATATTGCACTTAAGGGACGAGTTCCTGTTCGTGTAAGCGGTCCTGTATTAAAAGGACAATCACTGCGTGGATCACCATGGGGTGTAGCTATTGCAGAAGAACAAAGCAGCCCATATACATTTGCTATTGCAATGGAAACAATTGCAGACCAAATCCAAACTATAATTGAGGCAGTAATTCTGTAAGGAGTAAAAATGAGAGCATTATTACTCAACACAAGAATAAATGCAGGCTCAGCAACCTTTAACAGCAGCACTACTTGGAAGGCACCTTTCGGTGTTCGCAGAGTCACTATAAGTGGTTATGGCGGAAATGGCGGCAATGGCGGTGCTGGCGGAAACGGTGGACAAGGTGGACAAGGCGGACAAGGTGTTAGTGGAAACAGCGGCAACGTAGGCACAGGCGGTAATGGCGGCACTGGCGGTGCTGGCGGCAATGGCGGTGGTGGTGGGAATCAAGGAACCGGCAGCGGTAATTGTACTAGTCCGGGCACTGCTGGTTCTGCTGGAACACCTGGTGGCAGTGCCGGTGGAAATGGCACTAAGGGACGTGGAAGTAACGGACCAAGCGGCGGCGCTGGTGGCAGCGGCTGTGGCACAACTGGTGGTACTGGCGGACACGCTACGAACAACGCACCTAATAGTTGCGGTGGATATACTACTTCATCGGGGGGCAGTGGTGGCGGAGGTGGTTATGGCACAGCAGGCAACGCAGGCAATAGCGGCAATAGCGGTGCTGCGGGCAATAGCGGTGCTGCGGGTAATTCTGGCGGAACAGGAGCAAGCGGCAGCGTAGGCAGCAGCGGCAATGTGGGAAATGCAACACAATTTAGCAATATAGTTAATTTTTCTGGTGGTAATGGCGGTGCTGGTGGTAATGGCGGTGCTGGTGGTAATGGCGGTGCTGGTGGTAACGGCGGTACTGGCGGAGCAGCGGGTAATGCAGGAAATAGCGGTAACGCAGGTGGAACTGGCGGAGCAGGCGGCGGCGGTGGAAGTGGCGGTGGAAGCGACTGGCGTGATCGTAATTTAAATGGTAACACAAATGGAAGTGCTGGAACTGGTGGTACTAGTCCAGGCAATGGTGGCGCAAGCGGAAATCCAAACGCTCCTAATAATTCAGCAGGAAGTCCAGGCAATGCTGGCGGCACTGGTGCAAGTGGTAATAGTGGCAATAGTGGTACTGGTGCTGGCAGTGGCAATGCAGGAAATACTGGTGCATCTGGAAATGCTGGCGGTAGCGGTAATGCTGGTGGTACTGCAACATTAAATAATACAAGCAACGCTAGTGCAACTGTTGCACCGTTTACGACTTATAGTATTACTGTTGGAAATGGCGGAACAGGCGGTAGCGGTGGCGGTGCTGGGAGTGGTGGCAGTGGTGGAACAGGTGGGTCTACTGGTTCTACTGGCAGCAGCGGAAGTTCAGGTTCAAGTGGTACCTCTGGCAACACTGGAACAATTACAATTTCTTGGCCTAATCAGGGTCTATAAACACGGAGATAAAAATGAGTATTGTAAAAATTAAAGATATATGTTTATGCACTGGTTTAGTTAAAGACAACAATGAAAATCGCAGTGCATATGATTGGTTAACAGAACAAGGTGTAGATTTTAAACATCTTGCGTATTGGGATATCAATCAACATGCAGATGTGTTTGCAAGTCTTCAAACTTGGGTTCACGACAAAGCGATAGATACATTTCCAATTCTTCATTATCATGAAGTAGATGATCAGTATAATATTACTGGTGTTGTTCTTGTTGGTCTTGATGAAATCACACGCAGCAATATAGTTGAACTAAGCAAATTATAATGAACAATGACATTGACATCCGCAGAATGCAGATTGTCATGAGTTGCTTTGATAAATTACCCTTTGAATTGCGTCAGTGGATAGCAAATTTACATTTTTCACTTCATGACGATCATATACTTCGTGGTGAACGGGAAGTGAGAAACTGTAAAATTTATGTGGATAATGCTGGCGAGATAAGATACTATAAGGGCAATGGACAAAATTAATGTTTAAATCGTTTTTTGGAATAAACAATCAAATTAAGTTTGCTTGCATGGAAGAAGATTGGAATGTTATTCCAAAACCATATAGCGCAAGAAAATATATACCTGAATGGTTCAAGGCTTTGCCTATGCGCATTGATAATGTTGAACGATTGAACAATAGCACAGTTAAAAGATGTGTTCCTTTTCTTGATGCTATGAGTGTGGGTTATATTATACCATTGGCAGCAGATGTTGAAATTAAAACAAATGACGATGCAAGTGGCATAGAGTGGGATAGTAAATTTTATAAAAATATCATCGATAAACATGGCAAAGCACAAATTACAAGTCAAAAATCGCCACATCCACGTGAACATATTCCGCCATTAAAATTTATTAATCCTTGGCTAATACAAACTCCGCCGGGTTGGAGTACACTGTTCATACCACCAATCAATAGAGAAGACACACGATTTGCTTGCATTGGTGGTTTGGTTGATACAGATGTTTATGATAATTTTATTAATTTCCCATTTATGTTCACTCAACCAAATTTTACAGGAATTATACCTGCTGGAACACCACTAGTTCAGGCTATTCCTATTAAACGAGATGATATATTAAGTAAATCAAAAATTGAAAAATTTTCAGAATCAGATTATAAAAAAGTAGATATTGCTTCACGAAAATTAAAAGCACATGAAAGTTACTATAGAGATGAGGTTGCAATAAAGAAATGATGGATAGTTGGTTTTATTTTAGCAGCCCTGTTTACAGTAAAATGTTGCCAGAATATCTTGAAAATGCTAAAGAGGTTAGCAATGAATATATTGAAAAAATTAAAACAATAGTCGAGTTTAGCGATTTATTTCCATACTACAATACTGAAAATTTCAACGAAGATCATAGAATTGCAACATTGGCAACTGAGATAATCAAAACCTGTAATACGGTGTTAGATAATCAAGGATATGATATGAGTAATTATGAACTAGTATTTACCGAATTTTGGGTTCAAGAACATCAGTATGGTGGTGGACAAGAACGACATGTTCATGGTAATGGCAATATATTAACTGGATTTTATTTTTTAGAATGTCCAGAAGATAGTTGTAAATTAGTTATTCATGATCCTAGACCAGCAAAAGAATTTGGAAATTATTTACCAGAGAAAGATGTCAATAACGGAACAGATGCTAGTGAGGCTATTAATTTTAATCCAGTGGCTGGCCAATTAATTATTACTAACGCATATTTGCCACATACTTTCACAAAGAATAGTAGCAAAGAATTTTTTAAAATGCTGCATTTTAATGTTAGTGCCATTTATAAAACTGCGAATATTGTATGAACAAGTATCATATACGTTTTAATAAATCTCGTGGAAGTGAGGGGCGTGGTTCGTTAGAGCACGTGTGGCGGATCTTTGAAAATGGCAAGGAATTTATTGTAAAGCATGTACAGATAAATGTGCCTTGTTGGGATGAAACTGATGGTCAAGATTGGAACATTGCATGCGAAGGTTACATGCATATAGACAAGGATACAAGTACCGCAGTTATTTCTAATAAATAAGTTATAAACTAGGTTGTAAATATGTCTTATACAATTACTGTAGTCAATCACTCGCCAATAACTATTCTTGACGGCACTACTGATACTACAACAAGTATTACTCTTGTTGGTAAAAATTATCCAAACTATGGACAGTTGCTGCAACAAGATTTAGTTAGCATGCTACAAAGTTGGGCAGGTTCTTCTCAGCCGTCTAATGCGATTACTGGTCAACTATGGTGGAACACTACATCAAATTCACTGCAAATTTATACTGGTTCAACTTTTAAAACTGTCGGCGGAGCAACTGTTGCAGTAACTGCGCCTACTTCTACTGCTATTCAGGGCGATTTATGGTATAAGAGCGATGATCAGCAACTATACATTTATAGTGGTAGTGGATGGTTAGTAGTTGGTCCAACTTATTCAAGTTCACAGCAACAAACAACTGCTATTGCTATGAGTATTACTGATGTCACAAGTGCAACTCACGTAGTTCTTGCGCTATTTGTTGGTAATCAACTTACTGGTATATTAAGTAAAGACCCTTCATTTACTCCTACTTCTACATGGGTATCCAGTTATCCTGGTTTCTCTACTATTAATCCAGGCTATAATATTAACGTAAATATTTTTACTGGCGCTATTCCACTAAGTGGTCAACTTATTACAAATGCACAACCTTATATTACTAGTCTTGGTACGCTAACTGGTTTAACAGTTTCAACACCAATTATTGGTAGTATCTATAATGCAACGAACGTAACAGGCGCAAGTCAACCAAATATCACAAGCACAGGAACATTAACAAGTCTTACAAGCAGTGGCACAATTACTGCAGTTAATCATGTTGGTGCGTTAAACGGTATTGTTGGTGGGGTTACGCCAAATTCTGCTACATTTACAAGTGCTACCATTAATAATCGTATTATAGAAAATGTTTACGTTGCTGGCAGTGTTGGATCAACTTATACAGTTGATTGGAGTGCAAGCGATGTTCATACGATTACGTTAACAACAAATTGTACACTTTCATTTACCAATCCACCAGCAAGTGGTAAGGCACAAACTGTTACTATTGTAGCCACACAGGGTGGTAGCGGTGGTTATAACCTTACATATCCAGCTTCTGTTCGTTGGAGTTATGGTCAGGCTCCTACTTTAACTACTACTGTATCATATCGTGATGTTGTATCATTTATTACATATGATGGAGGCAGCAGTTATCTTGGTGCTTATAGTATGGCAAACATTGCCCCATAACAAATTCTAAATACTTAGACAGATTAAATAAATAGAAGTGTGGGAACTATAAAATATGGCATATAGCAGCGGCGGTATAATTGAAGCAACTGATTTCAATCTTCGTGTAAACCAAATAAACGCTCTTTGGGGAACGGGTAATGCTGGCAACGGATATGGACAAAGCACTACTATTGCTACAACCAGTGCTGGTACTGTTGTGCCTGCAACTGATTGGTCAACACTCGTTGCTCGTATGAACTCAATACAGAACCACCAATATGGCAGCGGTACTGGTATTACTTCGCCAACCAGTGGTGCGGTTATTACATATTTGAACACAGTTGACTCATTTATTACAAATATGATTAACAGCAAATATACCTATGCTAGCAGTGGTAGCACCGTAAATGCTACTGCAAATACAAATGCTACAGCTTGGTCATCACTCAGTACCAAAACATTTACATATACCTTTGCAAGCGCAGACCAAGCAAGATATTTCTTCAATGCTGGTGGAAGAATTGGTCTACAAAGTAATACAAATACCATAACAAGTCCAAGTGCTGGTACTGCGTGGGATACTTTTGTTGATACTGGATACAACTATTTTTATATGGGTTCAAATGCCAGCGTTCATGCGGGTACAGTTGGAACATATACTCGTAACGTTTATACAAGTACCAGTGGTTATTATAATTTAACTACTACTCCAACTTCATTTTTGACACTTGTTGAAACCGGAACTGGTAATGCAAATTATAACAATAACGTAATTGATGTCAAAGTTGCTGGTGGTGCACCGTTCGGTGCGAACGGCGACAAAGGTTCTGTTATTATTCTTACTTTAAGATTGTATGATAATGATACGAATACGTTTGGTCAAACTAATACTGGAACAACTACTGCAACACCATTTGTTGTTTATCCAGAAGCATCAAACTTGGCAAACACTTGGGGTGTAGTAAACTTCAGCGGTAACGTTAATACTCAAGCCTAATATTATTTGACATTTCCTATCTTTTCTATTATAATCGTAATATGAACACAGAAGAATTGCGTGATGCAGCCAGAGTAGCATATGATCGTGAACTGGCAAAACAAAATATCAATACTGCCATTGAATCACGAATGACCGTGAATTATAATGGTGGTATGTTTATCGTAACCCAAGAACTTATTGCTTTCTTACATTCATGGTTTGGCCCAAATTGGAAAGATTGGGATGGTGTAATTTTTATGATGGATGCCTATGATGTTCCAGTTAAAGTTATTCCGCATGAACTGTTATATATTTGTCAGCGCCGTTGGTATGAAGTAATGAACGAGTTTGCAGCAGAATACGAAGAGTTTACAAAAGTTAGAAATGCTCGTCAACTCTAATGGATGCATAATTACCGCATTTAATAATGAAAAACATGACCATCTAAAGATGGCGGTGGCTGCGGCTGACCGTGTTGTGCAGCACTTAAACATACCTGTAACAATTATAACAGATGATGAAACCGCCAATGTTGGATCACATAATCGTATTGTTGCCATAAAACCAACAGCAAATTTACGCAAAGATTTTACATGGTATAATCTTTCAAGAACCGATCTATATGATATTAGTCCATATAACAGAACGCTACTCATAGATAGTGATTATTATATTTGCACCCCTAACCTGCTTGCTCATATAAACAGTAACACAGATTTTATTATGACTCGTGATGTGTATAATGTACGAACTGGCACGGTTGAGCGATATAAACTTGGCAACACCCAAATAGACATGTATTGGGCAACTGTTGCTATCTTCAACAAGTGTGAGGAAGCAAAGAACATATTTGAAATGGCAAAGCATGTTCAAAAACATTATGTATATTATAGCGAGTTGTATGGGTTTAAGCGTATTCCAGTACGCAATGATTATATCTTTACCATTGCTTGCCATATTATCGGCGGATATGGTTCAAAAAATTATGGATTTGTGAAGTATCCGCTTGTTAATTGCGATAATTTTACAAAGTATATTAGTTTTGAAAACGATAAGTTAGTTTACCATTACGAAACAACAAAACTATGCGCAAATAAACTACAAAATTTAGATTTGCATTTGATGAATAAGGGACAATTACAATGAGCAACGGTTATCTTTGTATTGCACAGAACAGCGGAGACGTGGATTATTTACGAATGGCTTATCTACAAGCCTTAAGTTGCAAACTTACGCAAAGCCTAGATAATAATTTCAGCGTTATTGTAGATAAAGAAACATATGAACAAGTAACAGATGCGCATCTTGCAGTTTTTGATAAAGTTATCGTGCTAAAACATGACCTTGCACAAAGCAGCAAGATCAAGATGCAAAATGAATGTCAGGCATTTGCATATAGTCCTTACAAAAGCACGATTAAAACAGAATGTGATATGTTATTCACAACCAATTTAAGTTGGTTATGGAATACATATGCACAATTTACATATAGTTTTACACAAAGCGTTTATACCTATGATGGACACGCAATTGACAATCGCAAATATCGTCAACAATTTGATGAAAATCTAATGCCAAACATTTATAGTGCTTGGACTTATTTCACCTATGATACCGCATGTAAAGAAATTTATGATACTATGCGTATGATTACAGATGATTGGGATTATTATCGTGATAACTATCTTGTCAATTGTCGCTATGATGAACCACGCACAGATGAAGTATATGCGCTTGCGCTAAAGATATTAGATGTAAAACCGCAGGATACAGGATTTGGTTTTGTTCATATGAAATCAAAATTGCAGAATTGTTTTAGCACACAACCATGGCATGAACAATTAAACTGGGACATTCAAAACGATTTTACTCCCACTATTGGTCATTATAAGCAGTCAAGACCGCTACATTATGTTGAAAAAACCTTTGCAACGGATGAATTATTGGATAGATATACACATGAGTTTAACAGAAGAAGAGATCAAGGCTTGGTGGGATGAAGTAGAACGTGAGTTAGCAAAACAAGTTCTGCCAGAAATGCCTAAATTTGTTCCTCCTCCGCCACCAACATATAATTTTCCCACACAGATTGTTTATAAACGTGGTGGAAGCGAAGTTTATACGCTGCATGATGATTATCAGTTTCCTGTAGATGTTGATTATCCCAATGCACAAGGATGGAAAAGTGTCTGAGATTATTGATATTAGTGAATTAGATTGTATCTTTCTAAGTTACAAAGAACCAAATGCTGATGCAAATTGGTCATATGTGCGTTCATTTGCTCCATGGGCAAAACGAGTTGATGGTATAGAAGGTTCGGATGCTGCACACAAGGCAGCGGCTGCTGCCAGTGACACAGAACGATTTATTCTTATTGATGCTGACAATCTACCAAACCCAGAATTTTTTAATCAACAATTACGCATTGATGATCGTAACAGGGATTGTGTATTTCGTTGGAGAGCAAAGAATATTATTAATGGTCTTTGTTATGGAAATGGTGGCATTAGTAGTTGGACAAAAGATTTTGTAAACAATATGCGCACACATGAAGCAACCGATGGCAGTAATCATACCGCTGTTGAGTTTTGTTTTGATAATCGTTATTGGGCTATGCATGATGTGTGGAGTACAACCGATCCAAATGGCAGTCCACAGCAAGCATGGCAAGCAGGATTCCGTGAAGGAGTTAAATTATGTTTAGATCGTGGTCGTAGACCTACGCCAGAGGAGTTTGAAAATGCCACTTGGATTGGGAATCGTGCGAATCTTGTTATTTGGTGTACTGTTGGTAGCGATGTTGAGTTCGGCAAATGGGCAATAATGGGTGCCAGACAAGGTGCCTATATGACTATGTTTGACGATGATTGGGATTATCGTGAAGTTCGTGATTTCAAAAAACTAGATATATTGTGGAACTTTACAATAGATAAAGGTTTACAACAAAGTGAGCAGTATGCAAACATATTGCGTAAACGTCTTAATCTTGATATAATAAGCATGTCTCCTGAACAAAGTGCTTGGTATAAAAAGCATCAGCGAGCATATCAAAATATTGATATCATGTTACCAGAAAGGGATGTCCATAGTGTCATCAGAAGTGCGGCTAGACAACAGTGGTGATCGGGCAGTTGCTGATAATGAAGGCAATCTTCACAGCGACTTTATGTTCTCTGCTGAACAAATGCAAACAAAACTTGGACCCGCTCTTTGCCTTGCAAAGTGGCAGCAGACCAGTATACACCTAACAACAGGTCATACCAACAGTTGTTACCACCCACCACTACATAGGATTGATGCCAATGAGTTACAAGATAACCCCAGTGCGCTCCATAACACCGCTCATAAAAAGACCCAGAGAGCAAGAATGCTTGGTGGAGAAAAGCCAGAAGAATGTTCATATTGCTGGCGAGTTGAAGCCACGGGAAACTTATCTGACCGACATTACCGCAGTGGAGAACCTTGGGCTGCTGAGAAGTTTAGCGAGATTTTGGTTCAAGACCCACTAACGTGGAATCCAAATCCAAGTTATGTTGAAGTAAACTTTAACAGTGCTTGTAATTTAAGTTGTTCATATTGCAGTCCACAGTTTAGTAGTTCGTGGATGAAGGAAATCAATGATTTTGGTGCTTATCCTACCTCTAATAGTCATAATAGTCCTGCTTACTTTCGGGGTGATCGTAAACCTATACCGAATCGGGAAGATAATCCTTATGTTGATGCGTTCTGGAGATGGTGGCCAGAACTCTACCCTAACCTAAAACACTTCCGTATGACAGGCGGCGAGCCTCTTATGGATCGCAATACTTATCGTGTATTTGACTACGTATTAGAAAACCCAAAGAAAGATTTACATCTTAATGTAACCTCTAACTTTAGTCAAGATGAATATGTGTTTGACAAGTATCTAACCTATGTTAAACATATGTGTGGTAACCATGTGCTAGAGCATTTCATGCAGTTTGTCTCTATCGACGGATACGGAGAACGTGCTGAATATGCTCGCCATGGTCTTGAATTTGAACTTATGAAACGAAATGTTGAGCGTTTCTTGGAAGAAGTTCCAAGTCGTAATAGCGTGACATTTATCATTACGATGAACGTGCTAAACATCACAAGTCTTCAAGAATTGATGCAATGGATACTACAACTTCGTGCCAAGTATAGCAAGACCTATCAGCGCATTTGGTTTGATACTCCAATTCTTCGTGAACCTCAATGGCAGTGTATTGATATACTACCGCCAAGTTATGCTTGGTTCTTGCAAAATATTGTCCATTGGATGAAACCACAAGCAGAAACAGTTGCTACACGCTTCAATGGGTTCAAGGATTATGAAATTGCTAAACTTCAACGTGTGGTAGATTGGATGCACGAACATCACCGTGAAGATACTAATGCAGCGGCAGATTTCTATCGTTTCTTTAGTGAACATGATGCTCGCCGTAAGACAAATTTCCTTGCGACATTTCCAGAAATGGTAGATTGGTATAATAATTGTAAGTATTGGGCGGATAAGGGTTAAAGATTAAAGAATTTCTTTGTCTGCTCTAATACTTCTCTTGTTGTTTCTTGTCCAACAATTGGTTTTACCACTGTATTAAATTCTTGGCGCAAATAATCATATATTGGAC
>Ga0136644_10000229_pt1 | contig 43722 bp, 63 predicted proteins | sample C_130820_EF_Meta_FD_94780 | JGI IMG/M metagenome (GOLD analysis project Ga0136644, IMG submission 94780) | Freshwater microbial communities from Lake Croche, Canada to study carbon cycling - C_130820_EF_MetaG (v2) (version 2) | ecosystem: Environmental > Aquatic > Freshwater > Lake | place...
AGTCTTTCCATACTTGTCCGCCGCCAGAGTTGCCTTGGCGTAGTCTCCAGCCACACGATTGAGCGCGGCTCCATAGTCCTGCTCGGTAAGCAAGCCAGCGTTGCGGAGGCGTTCTAGTTCGGCAGTAGCCTTGGCAAAGTCTGCCTGTGCTCGCTGCTCCTTGGTCATGTTCGCCTCGATGATCGCCGCAGCACGCGTCGAGTCATCTGCACGCTGCTTGTCGGCAGCAGCACGAACTTTTGCCGCCTCTGCTTCAGCCGTAGCCGCAGCAGCATTTGCACCACTCGCTTCGCCAGCAGCACGGTTAAACGTGTCCTGGCTAATCGCGCCCATCTGAAGGAGTTCTTCAAGACGCTTGAGCGTCGCTGCTCTCTTTTCCTCTGCGGTGCGGTTAGCCTCGGTCAGCCGTGCTCCTTCCGCAAATGAATCAGCCGTGGCCTTTGCCGATGCTTGAAGCATCGCAAACTCCTCAGCATATTTATGCGCGTCAATCTGACTGCTGCGAAGCGAAGCATTCAAGACAGCAAGATCATCGGCGAACTTCTTTTGAGCAGCCCCGGCACCGGCACTCGCACCCTCAAACTGCTTGAAAACATCCGTGACCTTCTTGGCTTCGTTGTCCAACTGCTGAAAGGCTCTCTCAACAGGCGTAAGTGCCTTCTGAACGCCAGAGGCGTCAGCAGAGACTTTCAACGCGAGTCCAAGAACGGTAGCCATTAGCCAAGGCCCAACTGCTTTTTCAAGTCGATGATCACGTCTCTCGCCTGCATGGAGTGCTGTGGCGGTGGTTCAATCGGATTGAAGTCGCTTGCTTTGGGTGCGTTTCCTTTCGTGCTGTATGGAGCCATCACCGCAGAGACAAGCAATCCGGTTTGCGCCCATGAGTCGGGGATTGCTTGGAAGTGCCTGACGTATGCCATCCACTCCGCAAGTTCCCGCGTTGTCATGCGGCGTTCTAGTTCGCCGACCGTCATTCCAAGATGCCCCGCCAAGCGAAACAGAAACTGCCTCGCCGGGCGGACGTTTAGTTTTTTGCGAGTTCCTCCACGTCCGCTTCGCTCATCGCGTTGTGGCTCATCGCCTTCTCAAACAGCGTCGCGACCACGCGAGCCGACTTGCTCGCCAGCTTCTCAATCTGCTCGTCGGTGAACAGCCGCTCTCCACTTTCTGGATGACAGAGGCAGCGGGCCAAAAACTTCGTGCGGAAGTTCTCAATACCAGTCTCCCGTTTGCCGATCCACTCACGCTCATAGCCGTCACGCTCGCCAACCGTCATCACACGGATGCCAAGCACCATCGGCCTGCCTTCGGCGTCGGGCCATTCCTTGACCGTCACCTTAAGGATGCCAAGGTCATCCGCCGCAAGAATCTGAGCCGCAAGTTCTGCTGCCGTAAGTGGCATATCTCTACTCCATGACGAGCTTGAATGTTCCGACGTACCGCGCCACGTCGTTGACGGTCCCGGTCCACTTGAGCGTCTGGCAGATGGCCTTCGTCGTGAACGCCAGCCCGCCGCCTGCTACTTGAAGCGTCGACTTGAGACCGTATTGGTCAGCCGTCAAACGCGTCGTGGAGAATGACGCTATCTCTATAGTGCCTGCGTCAAGCGTCCAGCGAGTCGAGCGGCCCAACGGAAGCGATCCGCCGCGAGTCACGTCGATCTTTGTGACCTCACCAAGCGCAACGCCGTTCCACGTCACAGTGACACCGGTGCAAGCAATCGCCATGACGGGCCTCCGTCACGGCATTACGAGCGAGCGATTCGGATTGTGGCTTGACCCTTGATCGCGTCGTTGGTCGCCAGCGTCAGCGTCGAGGAGTTGACCGTGTACGCAATGCCAGAAAGAAGGCTCACGCCGCCAGTGACAATCGTGCAGGTTCCAGTCGAGGCGTCAGCGATGAGTGTGTTGCCGAGGTAATCGAACTGAACCTGTCGGCCCGTGTCGGTCGAGCTACCCTGGAGCGGCTGATCTTGCGTGAGGATAGATGCGCCGGTCGTGAGTCCAAGGTGGCTCACGTCAATCTTTGCCTTGTCGGCGTTTGGGTCGGTGTATGTGATCACGATGTTCGTGATCGTGTATCCCGTGGCTCCGAGCTTGAGCGTTGTGCCTGTGCCGTCGTGCGGGGTAATCGCCATTGTGCTGTCTCTCCTACGATTCGGACCACATGATGGAATACGTCTGTGACACGCTGTAGACGGGTGGCATATCGCCGCCCGCCAACTGCACATATCCGTCCACCTCGTTGTCGAGGCTGACGTTGTTCACTAGAACACAGTCTGCCGGTGACCCCCCGTAGCCATCCAGAGCACGCCGAACTCGGTCGGCAATGTCTCTTACTGCCTCATATGTGAGGGCAAAAAGTTCAATGGACAGCAGCACGGTCGGCATTCCCATCGGACCGTTGAGCGTGTGCTGACGTTGGACGCCAGACCGTCTCCACGTGGCAAATGGGAGTTCGGCAGTGGCCGGGCCGATCACGGGATAGATTCGCGTGCCAACAACCGCCGCCACCGCCGGGTCAGACAGCAGGACCGTGCTGATTGCTTGCTCTGGACTTTTGAGTGGCATCGTGTCTCCTAGAGCGTGTCTGTGCCGCTAACCGTCCCAGTGGCACGGTATCTCAGCGTGGCCCACGCCTCGGCCAGCGTCATCGACAGCTCATTCTGGAGGATCGCTGCCACCTCGGCCTGCGTCTGGAGCCACGCCTCGTTGACCGGAGGGATTCCAGCCTTGCCGCCTGGAAGCACCGGAGGAAGTGAAAACGGCGTGCTTGACTTCTTGAAAAACGCATTCGGATACGCCGGGCTGGTTTGAACCCGTCCGTGCGACCCCCTCCCGTACATCATCTTGAACGGACCAAGCCTGTTGAACGATGACGCAATGTAGGTTGGCTTTCGCTCAACAACCTCGTGAACAATGCCTCTCCCTTGGACCGTCTCCTGCTGACCTAGTCGAGTTCTTACATACGGAGCCGTTGGGCTTCGGCGTATGTATCGACGCGCTTTTGCATTGTTGATCTGGCGTGCCTTCGTCCCGAACTCAATCCACCATTGGTGGAACGCACGGTCTTTCCCTGCCTGCACGTTTCCGCCAGCCGCACTGCTCGATGGGCTTCGGCCTGCACGCGTATAGCCAACAATGCCAACGGCTACTCCATCCTGCTTGTATTGAACCACTTTTGAGGACACCGCTCTCTTGAGGTTCCCCGTGGGACCAATCGGCGTAATGGCACGCAAGGCCCGCGTCGTTGGCGCAATGGCCCGACGAATGATCGGAGCCAGCACGCCAGACGCCTGCTTCGCCGGGAAGAACGTGCCAACTTGTCGCACAAGGTCGGCGAACTCGGTCGTGTCGAGCTTGAGTTTGATTCCAGCAACAGCCATCACAGCGTCTCTAGGCAGATAAGTTCGTGAACGCGGCGGTTGTCTTGCTCAAGAATCGAAATGATTTCCAGCGTTCGGCCTCGCCACAGAATACGCATCTTAGAAGTCAGGCCAGTGATGTATCGCGTTCTGATCTTGTGCGATATTTCACTTCGCTGATGGCCTGCCAAAAAGTACTCGCGAGCTGACACGCCTTGCACGCTAGCCCATGTGTCTAAAAACGTGGCCCACTCGAGGATTGACTCGCCAAGGCGGTTGCGGCTTTCTGCCGACCGCTGCACCGTGATTCGTTCTCGGAGCAGGCCAGCTTCAATCGCCATACATCACCGCCGTGTAAGTGGCCGTTCCGCTGACAGTTTTGATGTAGAAGCCGTCAATACCGCCAGCCTCTGAATGAAGCACGACCGGAGTATTTGCAAAAGCACGAGAGTATCCCTGTCCAGAAACTTCAGTCAGTACCGCGTCAGAAGAACATGTAAAAACAATGATGTTTGCGTTGTTGAATGAAACGAGCGAACCAGCAGCGTCCCTGTACGTTGAAGGTTGAGTCTGAATGATTTGGTTTGTTGCTCCAACAGTGCCGGTAACAATAGCCACCTTGCCTGTCAGATACTCACGCGATGCAACAATGCTCACGACGTTGAGCGAATCGTCTCCGCTCTTGTCGTGAAACATCGCGTCAACGCTGATGCGTCCTTCAAGGCTCATGAGTAGAACTTCTCGCAAAGGATGATCTTATACGTCCCAGTTCCGACTCCTGCCCCCAGTGCCAGCATTGGAATGAACGCTGGGTAGTAGCTCATAGCAGGGACGCCATTGACAGACTGCATATAGAACTGTGTGTCATAGTAGTCATCCAGCGCGCGAGGATATGCTCCGCTCCATGTGAAGATGACACGATCAACGGCTTCCATCAGAACCGCTTCCCCAGCCGCGTTTCGATAGGTTGTTTGCCCGAGATACCCAAAGTCAACTGAAGATTCGCCAGCGGTTCCAGTGACCACAGCCACCTTTCCGTTGGGGAACTCCTGCGAGTTGTTGAGCGTCACAACCTTGATCGAGGACGTGCCGTTCTTGTCGTGGAACAGCACGTCAACATTCACCCGTCCATCGAGAGTCATGTGTATGACCCCCAGGAAATGGTGTCGAGCAGACGCTTGGCGGCGTCTGGCATCTCGCCGCCGCCACGCTTCTCGTAAAGTTCATGCACGCACATCAGCATGGCCGTCTTGGCACGCTGCGGCACTCCAGAAGCGTCCCCATATCCTGCCCACCATGTGACCACAACGGAGTTTTGGTCAATCAGATGCGACGGCCACGATTGGTTGTAAAGGTTCCTAACCTTGCCGGGTGTGTCTTCCCTATCGACGCGATACGAGGTCGTTGCAAGCGTTGCCGTCGCAAGCGTATACCCGGTTGTGTAAGTAATCGTCACCGCAGTCGCCGTCCCGGCAGAAGCCATCGGAGGGCGAGGAACTTCAATCTCAGTCGGGAAAGCATCCAACTTCATCACGAACTGCTGCAACACTAATGCCCGATCAAGATAATCCTCACACCACTCGCGGGCAGTCGTGATATACCCAGAGATCAGCGCATCATCGACAGTGTTATCGACGCGGATGTGCGACTTGGCTTCGGCCAGGGTGATCGGCTCCGCAGCTGGGGCGGTCAGTCGCTTGAGGCTGCGGTAGCGTCTCACTGTCGGCGTCTCCTTGGCGTCACGTCGGCACGTTCGGACTTCGGCTCGACGCTCGCTGTCTCAATCAAGGTCTGCTGCTCATCTCTCGCCGCCACTGCGTATTCCCACGCAACAAGGCCTTCGGCCTGACGCTGCGGAAGGTCTAGGACTTCGCCCGGCTTGTACGCACCGTAGGGTCGGAGCATCCGTATTTTCATGTTTCAATCCACCTTCCATGCAGAGGCTGGTGGCTTGCGTGTTTCCTGCCACTCGTTGCAATACTGAAAAACAGGCTTTCCGAGTTCTTGGCTCGGCCATGTGATGACGTACTCTCCGTGGCCGATTGACACGCGCGGCGTGATGTAGAGGCGGTTGCCGCACGCCTTGAACTGCCTCCAGAACGAGATGTCAGAGTCGGTACGTCCTTCGTCCCACCGCCCGTCTGGACCGGGCTGCTCGTGAAACCACGGCTTCGCCATTCGCCGCAGGGCAGCGGTCGAGATGATCGTGCAGCCGAAGTGCGCGGTGTCCACTTGTTGCACCGGAGATCCGAACCACTCGCGAGGCACTTGCGTCACGCCGCCTTCCGGTGGGTTGTCGAGCGTGTTCAGCAGCGTGAGCATCGGTCGACCGTCCTCACGCTTGGTCTGGATCGGCGCGAGAGCATCGCACTGGAACGTCATGGCAAGGGCAAACAAGTGCTCAATGTTCTCGCGGCTCACGAAGGAATCCATGTCCAGCGTGATGATGTATTCAGTGGTTGGCTCAAACTTCTCCAGCATCCGCGTGAGCACTTGGCTCCAGAACGCACCTTGCCCAAGCGTCGGGCGGATGTGCAGCGGCATCATCGCTTCGATGAATCCGAATATGTTGATCAGCGGCCCGAACCTCGGGCCAGAGAGGATCGCTTCGCACCGAACGTCAACCGACGAGCCGCCGACTTGAACAAGCATAGGTTTGCATTCCAGAAAGTGAGAACGGCGGGGAGGCTCACGCCTTCCCCGCCGTCTACTGTGCTCGTCGTGTCAAGCGGATCAGCCAGCGACCATCGTGTTGACATTCTTATCGGAAGCCGACACCGGGCCAGCCTCGCCCTTGCCAAGACGGCAGGAAGTGACCACACCGCACGTCGAGGCAGGAGTCGCGTACACGGTCAGGTAACGCTTCTTGCCACGGAGGTCGATGTCAAATCGCTGAGCATATCCCACCGAGGCAGTCGCGGTCGAACCGCTGCTGACCGTGAAATCAGTGCCGCCAACAAACCCGCTGAGATTGGCTTGGCCCGACCCGCTGGCGTCGCTCTGTGCAACTCGCAGCACGTTGGCCGCAGTCGTTGGACCGCTGGCCGACGTGAACGGGCTGAACAGCACGTCAATAGACGCATACTCAAAACCGAGCGTGTCGATTTCCAGCGAGTGCGTCGCGGACGAAAGCACAGCCGTCTCGGCCTTGCTGACGCTCTTAGTAGCTGCAACGTGAATCATTGGATCAGAAATCTCCTAGGAGTGTGTCAGGATCAGCCAAACTTGAGAGCCACAATCGGACCAGCCTTGCTCGTCGAGCCGATGTCGTTCACGATCATCGCGTTGCGAGTCGTAGCAAAGGTCAGGGTCTGGTCATACTCGATGTACCGCTCGCTGGCAGTCTTGATCGAGATGGCCCGACGCTCGCCGAACAGGGCGGCTTGCGACAGGTCGCCGAACAGAGCGGCCACCGTGCCGGTCGTGCCGGTGAGGGCCGACTGCATTGGCTGCACCAGCGTGACAGGGTAGCCGAGGAACATCTCGCCAAACCCAGCCGCCACGTTGTCGGTGTTGTTGCCACCGGCTCCTGACGCACCGCCTGGAAGCATGGCAAGCCGCAGCATCGCTGCACCCCAGCCAGCCGGTGAGATGTACCAGCGAGCGTTGCGATTCCGAGCGTAAAGCGGGAGCCGAGCCAGCGTGTCGGTGAAGTTCTTCATCGACAAATCGCCGAAGGTCGTGTTGCTCGTCGCAGTCACAACCGACGCCGAATAGTTCGACAGAAGAATCTTCGTGCAGATGCCGGTCGTGCCGTGGTAGGCCAGCGTGCCATCACCGGTAAAGCCCGAGTTGTCAAAAGCCTCCGCGAACGACTGAGCGATTTCAACCGCCAGAGCGTCAGCAAGGTTGATGACCGAGTCCTCAAGCAGCGAGTTCGGAGTGCGGTTTGCCACGCCCCAAATCTTCGCGTTGAGTTCCACGTTGTCGAACGTCACATCCGAGGCACTGACTTCGACGTTCTCGCCAACAGGCCGAGCGGTCAGACCGCCCGTGCGGCGCGGGAAAACGAGCGTGTCGGAGTTCATCGAAACGCGCTTGGCGTACTGCGGAAACACGCCGTACTGCTCAACAAGCCTGATGATTTCGCTCGACAGTTCCGGACTGGTCAACACGCCGCCAAGACTGTTGATGCCGCCAGCTTGCGTGCGGCTTTCAACGCCGTGATCCTTGCACCACCGGCGAGCTTCGGCGTCACCGAACACATAACCCTTGAGGTGCATACCGGCACGGTACGCGGACTCCGAATTCCTGAACGCACGGAGAGTGCCATGATCCTTCGGCACTGCGTATTCGCGCTTTTCCACGGCTTGCTCCTTGGGTGACTCAATGGCCTTGGCTGGAGCGGACCGCTCCAGCACCGCACGAAGTTCCTTTTCCTTGGCAGCGACAGTCTCAAGGAAGTCGATCTTGGCCTTGACCTCGTCGGCACGGGCCATCAAGGCACGAAGCGAGTTCTTCTGAACGTCAGACGAGGTTCCAGCCGTGGCACCAGCAGCGGCCTCGCCAGCAGCGGCCTCACCGGCTGGAGTCTCTTCCTGCTCCATAGCCGCCTGAATCTGAGCGGTCAGATTTGCCAGTTCGTCAAGCAGTGCCTTGATCTTGTCCACGGCGATTCTCTCCTAGTGCGATTCGTGGCGACGCGGACGCATCGCCTACGGTCAAACTAGGTTTCGCCACCCACACCCATCCAGCAAAGGAGAGCGCAAGAGTAAAAGACTCAAGCAACCTTCGTGCGGCGAATCTCGTTGGCAGCAAGGATGTGCTTGTCCGTCATGCCGCAGCATCGGCATCGCAAGTACCGAACTTGGTACTCGCCCTGCTGCTGGCTCGATGCAATCAGCAACTTGCCGTCTCGGCATTTCGGACAGCGATCGCCCGTCTTAGCGGCCATGCTTTTTCAGATACTCGCGGAGTTCTTTTGCCTTCGCCGCTGCATTTGTCCACGATTCGCGAATCGTGGACAGCGACTGCCGAAACGAGTCGTAAGACCGCTGTGCCACCGCCACGTCCGAGTCGGGGTAGGCCGGGAACGTAGTCGGAGAAACGTCAATCAGCGAGTCAACGCGCTTGATTGTCCGCACGCTGCGGCCTTCCTCAATGCTCCACTCGTCACCGCCCGTGCCGACTTGGAAGGCGAAGGACGATCCCCGCACAATGCCAGCCCGAATGTTGGCGGCGATGTCTTTGCCGTAAGACGTGTCAGGGACAGGGAACTCGTAGCGAAGTCCCACCTCGTCCACGGTGAGCTTGAGCGTCTCGGGATAGCGGGCCAGCGGGAAGTTCGGATCGTGATTCCACAGTGCTCGCGTCTGGAGCGGAGTCTTTCTGCCTCGCCGCTCAGAAACAAGTCCAAACGCACCGGGGTCCAGCCGCTCCACGAAGTCACCAAGATCAAGCGATAGCACACCAAACTTTGCCGCGTACCCAACAATCCATTCCTGAGACGCGCCGCTGCCTTCCTCGCTGCGAGTCTCCACCGCAAGGAGCGGTACGTCAGATTCAATCTCGTCAATCGCCAGCGAACGTCGTTCAATGTTCATCATCGTGCTCCTGTTTGCGTTGTCTGCTGCGTCAATCTGCTTGGTCAGTTTGCTTGCCCACGCTTCCCCAGGGTCGCCGCCCCACAATGCCCACGCGATCCGGCCTGCACTTGGAAATCCATCTTCGCCGGGACTCCATCCCTGACCCTTCTTGTCCACCGCGTGGCGGGCAAAGTAGCTCGCCATTCGCTTGGCGGTGTCGGGAGAGATATTCGTGCCGTTGGAGAGATCACGAGCGCGAGCAACGCCGACCGCCGTGCCGCCACGGTTGAACTCGTCTCTCCACGCCAATCCCTTCGCGGCTTCTTTACGAACGCCAGCGGGAGGCGAGAAGTCAATGTGGTCATACCTCGCCATGTTCGCTCCGCTTCACAGGAGTGTCGGTAATCGTCTGAGGCGAATCGTCCACCCACACGTCCACCTTAATCCCTGCCGCGTCGGCGGCGTCAGCCTTGAGCGTGTCGCCGCCGACGAGCAGCACTTGCGAGAACGACTCGGCGTAGTCGCCGAGAGATGCGATCACCTCCTCTCGATCAGACTCTGGCCTGCGGGAAATCATCACAACGGTGTTGCCGTCCGCAACCGCCTTCTTGGCAAACTCACCCCACATCTGCGGGTCAGCCGAGAACGTCCTGTCAAAGTCCATGCTAATCGTCATCGCCCGTGATTCTGGCAGCGATCGGACAGGCGGTGCTGGCTGCGGAACTTGTGGAGTGGGAGCGGCCTGCTGAGGCTGCACCACCCCATCCAAAATGCTTTGGATCGTTTCTGGCTGAATGCTTGGGAACGCAGCAACAATAGCCGCCGCTGCTCCATCCTTTGTCAAAAGGCCAGACGATACTTGAGCCAGAATGGCAATGAGGCCAGTGATTTGTGCGCCGTTAAGCGATACGTCAGCCACCTGAGGCTGCTTGATCTTCGCATCCACCGGTGCCAGCACTGCGTCAGGCTGTGTGCCTAACGTGTCTGGTGCTGCCGACGTTGACGCAGCAGCCAGTCCTCCCTCAACAGCCTGCCCGTCGATCCCACTGCCGGGTTGCTGCTGTGCCAAGACATCGGTCTCGGTCGGGTTCTGCCCAAGCGTTCCCATGTTGAGCGGACGGTAGCGAATGTCTCCACCTTCCACCGGGTCCATGTTTTCGTCGGCTCTGATTTCGTTCGTGCTGACCACGCCAATGTCCCACATCGCACGGTAATACGATGACCGGCTAGCAGCATCGCCGCGAAGCAAGCCACGCACGTCAAACTCAACCACGTAGCGGTCATCGTCGCCGATAAGGTCGCGTGTGAACGCGGACTCAAACCGCCGCAGCCACGGCAGGATCGTGTGCGTCACAAACTCAATCTCGGCGTTCGGGCCACCAGAGCCAACGCCAAGCAACCAGCTTGGAACGCGAAACAGACGAGCAATCTCCTCGAGCTGGTATCGGCGCAGTTCGATGAACTGGCTGTCTGTGTTGCTTGCCTGCGGGATGTCGTAAGGCTTGAGTCCGCCAGTCAGGACTGCTGTGTTGTGACTGTTCCCAACGCCAGCGTGGCGTCTGTCCCACTGCGAGCGGAGTGCCTCGCGGGCCTCGGCGTTGAGTTGGCCCTCGGTCGAAAGAACAAACCCGGGGCGGGCACCGGCCGCAAAAAAGCGTGCCCCGTGCAACTCGCAAGCCCGGGCTAGTGCGATAGCGTCTTTGCATTCCTCAACAATCGACAGCCCGTTCACGCCGTCATCGGACGGGCCGCGAATCTGCAAAATCTGCTCGTCGCTGTAGACGGTCTCCGTTCCTTTTTCTTCTCGGTACTTGTAGCGGAGCTTTCCGTTTTCAATCCGCTCGATCTTCATCCTGCTCGGGTGAAGCGGAACAATCTGCCCAGCAATCAGTTCGTCAAAAGCATCGCCCCAGAGGGCAACGTGCATGACCGCTTGCTCACGCCACTCAAAACTCGTCTGCCATGCGTTTGGCTGCGAATGCAGTTGGCGATAGAGCGGGAGTTCCTTGGCAAGCCTTTTCCCGCCGCCAGCAGTTCGCTCAAGAACATGCAAAGGCAACCCGGCAACGGTTTCTGCAATCACGCGAACAACAGAAAATACTGCTGCAACTTGATGCGCGTTGCCAGAGTTGATCTTCACGCCAGCCGTCGCACGATGCGGCGAATCGTCATCAAATATGTTAAACAGCCGCTCCTCGTTCGGGAGCCATAGGATTCGGTGCTGCTGGTTCGGTGCGATCATATGAAGAAGATTTCGGGATTCGACGCGGAGTTTGTGACGCTGTTTGCTTCCCATCCGCCGAGCGCGAAGATGCAGGCCACGATGCCGTCGATGCGTCCAGTGCTCTTTTTCTTGACCGGACGAACGTCCTCAAACGCATTTACTTCCGTGCAGACGCAGCCGGCCATCCACGACAGCACAGGGTTCCCGCCATGCCGAATCCGCTTCTGGAGCACAAGCGACTCCAGCAACTTCGTCGGACTGCTCATAGAGCGGAAGCCTTGTCCGAATGATTCCACAAATAACCCCGTCCCTTGCAGTTCCACTCCCAGCTGCACTGCCCCAGTCATGTCCATCAGCACCCGTTCGACCTTGTGTTTTTTTGCATATTCCAGCACGTATTCACGAATGACGCCGTGATCTATGACGTTTCCGCTGGTCGCCGTGATGAAACCAGTATTGACCCAGTGCTGGAACGGCTGACGGTCTGTTCTCTCACGTTCCATAATGAGGTCGCGTGGTGCCCAGAACATCGCCTCAACGTCGAACGTTCCATCATCGCTCGGGAAAAGGGCGACGCAGGCCGAGAGGTCGGTGGACTTCGACAAGTCCATTCCGATGATGCACGACTTGCCGGCCAGCGGCGCTCGAGGGCCGTCTGAGCACGCCGCCCACTTGTCTGGATCAAGCCACCTATTCGTGCTTTCTGTCCACACTCCCACGGAATACCTGAGCCAGCCATTGAGCTTCGTTGGCTTGTTGCGGGCCTCTTGGGCATCGGCAGCGAAACTCTCCTCGGTCATGGTGATGCCCATGCCTGGATTGCACCGACGCCACACGGCTGGGTCGAAATAGTCCTCGGACCCGTCTGCTTTGGCGGCGAAAATCTTGCCGTAGAAGCGGGGGTCGTATTTCGGATCGGCAATCACTTGCTCGGCATACTCGTGCTGCTCCCAGCAGATCGTGTCACGCCGATCGCCAGCCGTTGAGATCGTCGCGAGGATCGGCTCGCGCCTGGAGCGACCCGAGTAGCGGAGTGCCTCAAATAGCCTTCGGTCGGGCCATGCGTGCAGTTCATCGCAGAAAACGAACGAGTAGGACGGGCCTTCCGCCGCACCGGCATCTCGGGAGATCACTCGCAGGCTCGAGCCGGTTTGCTGGCAGACGATGGTCTTACGCGAATCGACCACTTCAAGCGATGCCGCCAGTTCGGGCGACCGCTTCACCATCGCGGCGGTCTCGTCAAAGATAATCGCCGCCTGGTTGCGATCCTTCGCCGCGATGCACCCGAGTTCGCCTTCGCCCTCCATCAGCAAGTGCCAGATTGAGAGGCACGAGAGTAGCGTTGACTTGGCATTTTTTTTCGGAACTTCGATGTAGGCCAGCCGATACCTGCGAAGCTCTTCCTTGGTTCGCCACCCGTAGAGCGGCTCGATCACATCGTGCTTGTGCCAATCAAGCAGTCGCATCGGTTCGCCAGCCTTGGCAGTCGGGGAGTCCTTGGTGTGGCAGCAGACCGACTCTAGAAACCGAATGACCAAGTCGGCTGCGTTCTGGTTGTAGGCGAAGCCCTCAACCAACTCAGCCCGTCGTCTTGCCGGCAGCCTTGAGGGCGCGGAACTTTTCGAGCGTGCTTTGCGGCTTGGCATCCGACTCCACCTTCAACGAGACTCGGGCGGCTGGCGACAGCCCAAAGTCGGCTTCTAGCTGGCGAAGTTGCTGGGCCAGTTTGTGGGCAATCGCAACCTCTGGCCGTTGGGCGATGTACTTGATCTCGCCGCCGTCGTTCAGGATCGGGTACGTGTCACCTTCCGCCTTTAGCTTGGCACGGACTGCAAGCCACCACTCGTAGGTGTCGCAGTAGCGGGCGAGCGCCTCGACATCGGCCCGCGTCATCACTCGCGTCGCCTGGAGCATCGGCAGCAGTTCAGCCCACCTCGCGGACGCGACCGGCCCGAGGTGCGACGGCATCGCGATGCCGTCCGTTGGGGGCTGCGGCTCGTCGCCGTTTAGCGGCCGACAACCGGGGTTGCCACGGAGGATCTTCAGCTTCGTCGGCGTTGGTTTTGGTCCGCGCTTCCCCATAACTCACTTAGGCAGTTTTTTGGCAGTTTGTCACCGCGTGGAGACCCCCCTACCCCCTAAGCGTTTCTCGCACTCGGCCTTTCCTGCCGACAGTCATGGTTTTGGTGGTTAACCCCGGTTTTGGACGCCCCCCCTATGGGGTGGGCCTCTTTATATATAGACCCTTTCGTGATACCCCACGTGTCAATAAATCAACGTTCATCCGTTGGCAAGCGTCTTGCGGCTGTGGCATGAGTGGCAGAGGCACTGACCGTTCGCCAACTCGTAGCGGAGGTCTGGCCGCTGCACCACCGGGATGATGTGGTCAGCGTGTGCCTCTCGCTTTGACCCGCACACCCTGCCGCATGACCGACAGGTGTAGTCATCGCGGAGCAGCACCGCCGCCCGCCACGCCTTGTGCTTTCCATCGCAGTATCCCCGAGCCGCTGCGTTGGGCCTGAGTTCTTTAGGGGCAGCAGCCCGCAGCCTAGGAGACCGAAAACGTTGGATGCGTTGCGGCATCGCCTCAACTCTTGAACGTGACGGTGGCCGTCACTCCAGTGCCAGCCGCACTGCCCGAAAGAATCTCAAGGTACGGCACACCGAACACCGCATCAGGCAGAGCGTACACACCGCCGACCGCCGTGGAGGGGACGAGCGTGATGTCAGCAACTGAGCCGTCCGCGTTGTAGATGCGCTTGAACGTGCCATCGGTGGTTGAGCTTCCCCACATCTGGAGCGTGGTGGCCGACGCACTCATGGTCCCGGTGTCGATCACACCGCCAGCAAAGGCATCAAGGTGCAGCGTGAGCGCCGACGCGGTCGAGGTGGTCAGCGTGATAGCCACCTGACGAGTGCGGCGGCGGATATTGACTTCGGACATTGGCATCTCTCCTGGTGTGGCACTGGTCTAGCCCGCAACGTGGCCTCTGCTGTCACCCTACGGGAAAAGGCGTGGGTCTTGCAGTTCGCTAACCTGCGTTGGCAGCTGCGTCGAACGTCTGTCGGTCAATCTCCGACACATCGCCCGCTGCCAGTAACTGCGGGAGCAAATCAACTGCGGTGCTGAACTGGCAAAACTCACTGGAAACCGCCAGCACTATATTTCCTTGCGAGTCGCGCGGGGCGCGTTCCGCAGGGTCAATGCACGTAGTCGGCGGAACATGGCCCCACGCTTGGTCTAGCGATTGCCTCGCCAACTCGTAGACACCAGCAGTAGAACGGAAATACCTCATGCAACCGTCAGCCCAAACTTTTTGCCAAGGTAGCGCTCGACGGTCTGTCGTTCAGTTGTCGATAGGACGCGGGTGTAGCAGATGATTTCCCCGATGTAGCCATTCAGCCAGTTTGCGGCCGCGATGCGATACGTACCGATGGAAGTTTTGGTGTTCGCGGGCCCAGGCGTCCCGCCTGCCGCCTGAGATTGAACAAGCGTGCCACTAAGATAAACCGACGGTGCCCAGCTGCTCACAACGCCGGTAATGACGCTTGGTCCAGTAAATCCACCGCCTCCAGTGGCAACCGACCCGCTGTCGCCGCGAACGGCAATGTTGGTTGAGTTTATCAACATTGCAGGCGACAAGTCGCCATTACCAGACGAGTCCATTGACGTGATGTATCCGCCATAAGATCCTGAGTTGCGCTGCCCAACCACAAACATGGTCACATTTGCGGTGTTAATGATGTTTGTCAGGTTGTTGAGTTGGTGGCTCGTTCCGTTAAAAGAGATAACCTTTTTCCCGTTGAGCGTTGCGCTGTAGCTGGGCTGGTTGTTCAGCGTGTCCTGCGTGAAGTTCTTCGCGCCGCCACTTTTATCTGCCCACACCTTGACGCCGGTTTCGATGGTGACTGAGGCACTGTCGCTCGCGTCAAGCCACAGGGCGAGGCCGCTGATGGACTTCGGGGTGAAGCCCGTTGCTTTAGGGCGAAGGACGCGAGGTGACTGAGCCATCAGTGCGTGTCCTTCTCCACCGCTTCCACGCCCACACGATCAGCAGCTTCACCCACCATGCTTGCCCTCGCAGCAGCAACCGCAGCGGCGCATCGAGCAGGCTCGGCGTTGATTGCGTGCGAGTCAGCAGAAAGCCACACCAGCAACGACACCACGAACTTCCAGAACATCGCGATCATGGGTTGGCCTCGTTGTATTTCTTCCAGACGAACATACAGAGCAACGCACCGGCGACGCTGAGGATCAGCCCACCTGGAGCGTAGTAGCGTCCCGTGATGACAGACCCGACGAGTCCGCCAGCCACCGAGCCAGCAACGCCGATGCCGATGGTCGTGAACCGCGAACGCGGTGCAGCCGGAGGCCACAGCCACTCAGCCACCGTGCCAGCAATCCACCCGAACACCAACCAACAAATGATTCCGATCATCACCAACCCTCCGCGTGACAGATGGTTCCTTGACTCCGGTAGGCACGCTCCTGCTTCGGAGGCGGGTCAGCGAACACTGCAACCCACAGTCCTAGTTTTGCCATGCGTTGCAAGAATCGCAGTACCGGCCGGTCGTGCTTCGGCACGAACGGATTGAGCGGGTCCAAGCCTGGGGCGCACGCGACCAAGTACCCTGCGACAAGACACGCAAGGCACGCGGCGGCGAACGTGGTACGCGTCACAGTGCGAGCGCGTGGTTGATCGTTGACTCGCGGCTCGCAGCCTGCGGAGACGGCGACATCCATTCCTTATGCTCCAGTTTTCGCCACGGGAAACCTGACACGCCGCCGATAGCGAACGAGTCACCTTGCCTCAAGATCGCTTCGATGTCGGCTCGGCTGCACCAGAACGATCCGTCAGGCTGATCTGCGGGCCACTTCGGGCCATTGACCCACGTCGTTCCCCATGAGTTAAGGATGAGCACTCCATCACGCTTCCCAGGCCCGTCTGCGAAGCGGATAGAAACGGCGCACATGCAGTGGCCCCAGTTGCCACCGCGAGGTAAGAATCCATCCTTGTCGCGTGTCTTGGTCGCCGCGAACCCAACGTCCGAACAGATTGGCACGCAGTAGCCAGAGGTCAACGCTGCAGCGAGTTCGTCCCACGTCGAGACCTGTGCCACCGCGAGAGCACGGTGGTTCGCGGCAGCGATAGCAATCTCACGCGGAGGACCGTTCGCTCCCCACTCGCGGGAACGGTCAATCGAGTAGCGGGTCAGGTCATACTTGCCGATCACTTCGCGGTAGAGAATCCCGCCAACGTCCTTGTCCTTGCACCGCCCTGCGACCCAGCGTGCGGCAGCAGCCCCATACGAGCCATCTGAGTATCCCGCGAACGTCACGGGTGGAAGCCTCGCAAGCGTGCGACTCCCGCCGTAAATCGGCTCGGTCGCGACGAGCTTCGGCGGTGCGGGCAGTTCGCCTTGCTTCCATGACACCGCCTGCCCGATGTAACTTCCGACGCCCCAGCCGAACGATACACACGTTCCAGCGGAGCCTTGATCCCACGCGGTGAATGGCCTCCCATACACCGCAAGATGTGCGTCGTTTGCGTAGCGGTACAGGAACGTGTCCTGCTTGACCACGTTCGCCATGCAGTCTGCCCCAGCCTGCGCGAATCGCGGCTGATCAAGTTCACTCAGGAACTCGGCTGTGCCTTCGGGGTCTGGCAGATAGCCAAAGTTGTTCTCGACTCGATCAGCCAAGAAGCCGACGTAGCGGCTGACGAGTGTGCCGAGAGCCGCCGCGAAGATCACGAACGTGATGGCCGAGAGCGTCCACGAATCACTACTGCGCTGCGTCACTTGCCGCCCTCCCCACATCGCGGAATGCCGACACCCACGCCGCCCGGCTCTCTGGCGTCAGCGGCCCGCCATCAGTACCAGCGTGAATCTCAAGGTAAGAGGCGATCTTGTCTCGTGCGGCAGGCTGGCGGTCGCCGATGCTCTCTCCTCGGCATCGCAGCAGGCGAGCCGCTTTTCGGAGTTGGTCAATCTGCAAGCCAGTGGCGATGAACGGCTCAGACTGCGACCCGTCCCACTCGATTTCATCAGCCAGTTCCAGCAGCAGATTGCCTACCGTCGCGGCGTCCTCGCTGGCGGTCACGCCTCGGAAGTCGCCAGCGAGCGACAGCGGCCCAACGTCAGGCGTCGGAGCGTCCTCGCGCTTCCACGACGGCAGGAAAAGCAACGCGAGGCACACAAGGGTCAGGCCAAGAAACTTGCGGTAGTCAATGTTTTTCTTGACCGCTTCCAGCAGAACCTTGAGCTTCTCGGCGTCGATGCCAAACAGCAACGCCGCTGCGACCGCAATGAGCAGAAGTGAAATCATGTATGAATGCCCTCGGGAGTCACTTGTTTTTCGCAGACAGGCCGCACCCCCTTGCAGCCCTCACCACTGGCTCTCGCGGTTCAAGTCCGAGAACACGTCCCGCAGTTCCTCGGGCGTCTCGACAGGCGTCATGCGGAACGCGGTCGGCTTCGTGACCTGACGCTGAAGGCGAACCTCGTCGGTCCACTGGGAGGTCACGCACGTCGCCCGTGCTGCGATCATCGGGGCCAGCGAGAGGCTGGACTCGGAGGCAGCAATCTCCTCAGGCGTCGGCTTCTCGTTGCGTGGTGGGCGGAACCGCAGCCGCCGGTCATGCCTCGGCGGCAGCGGGAGGACGTGCTTGAGCCGGATGATCTGCTCGCGGGTCACGGTCCAGAACGAGCACAGGGCAGCGTATGAGGAGTGGCTGGCCCACTGGACTCTCAGGGTTGCGAGGTCGATGCGTGACGTGTCACCAGCCATGCTTGCGTCGCTTCTTCGGTGTCGCCGATGCCTTTTCGGCGATCCTAGCAGCGTATGCAAATCCGAAGAGGTTCTGACCCGTCACCTTGTCTTTCTTGCGCATGTTGTCTTCGGCCCACAGGGGCTGAAGGTTTGTGTAGTGGAATGCAGCAGACTGCTGATGCGGGTCGCGCAAATCAAACTTCGCGAGCGGAACGATGTGGTCAATGTGCCAGCCGTGGCGACCACGATTCTCCCACGTCATGCCCGGCAAGAACTTGCTCTCAAGCCAGCAACGCAACTCGCTGGCGGTGCATCCGACATACTGAAGCGTGCGAGCTTCCTTACAGAGAGATGATCTTGCGAGAGCACCATGTATTCGCGTCCTGACGGTCATTTGCAAGTGAAACGCAATATCAGTCTTTCGCCTTTTATTCACATGCGTCCTGTAGTAACCCCTCACCCTGTCCTTATTGAGATTTCTCCACTTGCGTTCTCTTGCTGTGTTTTTCTCGCGATTGCGTTTTGCTGACTCCCTGTTTGCCTGGCGACGAGCTTCTACATTTTTGCCGTACCTAGCCCGCTCGCGATTGCGAATCTTTTCTGCATTCGCCTCTCGGTAAGCCTTGTTGTAGGCAGCGACCGCCTCCTTGTTTGCGAGGTATCGCTTGCGGTCGTACTCTCTTTTTCGCTGCCTGCGACTCTCGAGCCAAGGCCCGTCTTTCGGGGTTTGGTCTGGCCGTGTAGAGTCAGCCATAGCCATCTCTCCTATGTCAGTAGGGGACGTTGGTTAGAAGCGGCGGCGGGCTGATACCCCGTCGCCGTTTCGTTTAGTTTACCCCCTTTGCCGAAGGATCACAAGGGTTCACGCGGTATCCAAAAGCTCACGACTCGCATCGACGGATTGAAACCGAAACGCCCATTCGTCTCGGGATGCTCCGCAATAGTCTTGTGCAGGGTGCAATGTTCGCACGTCTCGCCAGTGTAGACACCACGCAGGTAGGCGTCGGCCCGGTACAGAGCAAGCTGGCCAAACGCTGAGTTCACGGGCACCGGCGGCGCGCCAATCGGTGGTCGCATCAGGTGGAACCAGTCGAGCGGCGTGCGATGCTGCCAACCGAACCAACGGAAAGCGAAACCGTCGTAATGGGCTGGAATGATTTCGCCGCCGGCTCGCATCTCGCACCACGAATACGCTCCAAGGCCCCACCAGTCGCCCGCTTCCATGTGAGCGATGCTTGTGAGAAGCCCGTCGATGCTCCATCCGCCCCAACTATCGGAATCCAGCACAGCGACATACTGCACTCGTTCGCCGTTCCTTACGAACGCCTGGCACGCAGTGCGGTATTCAGCGAGGGCATGAGTCCTCTCGGTCGCCATCGTGAAATTAAGGTGCGGTCGATGATTGGTGTTCAGCGACACATGCCGCTGCTGCCCGTCGCTCCACGCTGACAGCACTTCCTTCGTGTCATCCTGGCTATCGTTTTCAAATGCAAAAGCCTGCCACGAAGCGAAGCAGTCGCCGGTCCTCTCCAGGGCGGCCAGCGTTCTTTCGAGCCACGGCTGCGAGTTCCTGCAAATCATCACGAACGCGATGCTGCGATCCTTCGCCGCCTCCCGCCCAGCCAGCACCGCCGCCGCGTACTCATCTGCGAACTCCGCGTCTGGCGGCAGCAGCACGTCGGGATGATGCCGCTCGATCTCGTCAAGCGTGATAGTGGTCATGCCGCTATGGTGAGCGGCGTGTCAAGTTTTTGTGTCGCGGAACGTGACACGACGGCGTGTTATGCGGAACCCGATAACAGCGGCGGTCAGCGTTTCGCGGCCGTGCGACGCGAATCGGCGGCGTAATATACAGCAGAGTGGCGTTTTATGGATGAATATGCTGGTCCGCATAATCACTTGTTCTCATTTGGTCCTATCAAGCAATTCCCGCACCACTCGCTCCGTCCTTTTCATCGCCCTGTAGGAGGCGTCGGCCTCAATCGCCGCCAACACATCCCGCTCCTCGTCGGTGAGCGTGGTCTGCGGCTTCTCGTAGAGTGGAATGATCCTTGCGCCGTAAGTGGTGTGCTCGTTCCGCCAAGCACACGCTTCCTCCGCCTGCGTCCTCCGCAGGAAGATGCCGTCGATGATGAGCCCGTCGCCGCCAAGAGCGACCACCCACGCCACCGCCTGAGAGCCAGCGGATGCAGGAGACGGTTGTCCAAAATCTCCACCCGTTTTTCGGACAGAAATGTCCTCGCTTACCGCGTTTTCCGGCACCGGAAAATCGCTCTTTGCGGACAATCGCAGCCGCTCGATCTCGGAACGCGCCTCCTTGAGTTGGTCGGGCCAGTCGGCACGCAGCCGCTCAATCTCGTCGGCCGCTTCGTCCATGAGGTCGCTTGCCGGGACTGCCTTGACGGTGTAAACCCACGCCCGCAGCCGCTCTACAATGTCAGCCTTCATGCTTTTCCCTCGGGCCATTGGTGATACACGACCGACCCAGTGCAGCGGGTCGTGGTCAACTCAGGGTAGGCATACGTCCCTTGGAAACTCATCTCGTCAGGCCCGCGAACGCCGCCGACCGTGTGAACGTGCCTTGTCTTGATCGACAGGGCAGGGTTCACAACCTCGATGCCCGCGTTCATCGCCTCGCCAGCAATCGCCTGATCGCATCCGATGTACCCAAGAGCGATTTGGTCTCCCAGGCCAACGAGGTCGCCTCCGATGAACGCCCACACGTCCTGCGATCCGCTGTAGAACCGCTCGTCGTGAAATCTCCCCAGCATTCGCGGCGTCGAATCGTTCTCCCACCGCGTCAGCGTGACGAGTCTGCCCTTGCGGACAAGATACGGCAGGAGCTTGGCTGACTCGTCAAACACGATGTCCGCGTTCGCCAGCACGCACACGCGACCGGGATACCGCTCGGCACAGGTTCGAAACACATGGCCGTACCGAAGCCGCCCATCGCCGCTGACCATCGGCTGAAAGTCATCAAAGATGCCAAGGTTGTCGTTCGCTTTCACGCACGACTCAATCTCGGCCAGACGTGCCTCGTCTGCCGGTCGGTATCCTTCCACGATCAAGATCATAGGCTCGGTTCTACCTCCACAAAGTCCCGCACCGGGCCACCCTCAAGATCGTCGGCGGTGATCGGAACGTGGTGATACTTTGCGTGCCACGCCGCGCTCGGAACGTGTGTGCCGCTCTCGGCCCCAATGTTCTGAATGCGGCTCACGGCAGGGAACGCTTCCCACCTCGGGCCTCGCAGCACGTTGTTCACGATGATGTCCCACGATGGGCCGTCTGTAGTTGTCCAGTTGTTCGCCATCTGATGCCAGCGGTCCATCCACGTTCCCCATCCCCACGGCGTGAACCACCGCCGCGTCGCACACTCGTTGAGCCTGCCGCTGCTGTTCTGCTGGTAACCGCTGACAGTGAACACGTCGGGCCGATGCCGATAGGTGTCCCTCGCCCACGAGAACCAGAGCAGGGCATCGCGGGTCGGAACGGTGTCATCCTCAAAGTGAACGTGAAACTCCGACTGCATGATCTCAAACCCGTACCGCAGGCTCGTATAGATCGCGTCGTTGCAGCCAGCGTGTCGGTTCAGCACGAGGTGCTCGTAGCCGTACTTGGCCGCAATGCCTTGGCTCTCCTCGGTCTCCTCACACGGGTCGAGCAGCACGACCACGCGGCTGCTCGCGACGCCGATGCACCGCGAGACTGCTTGACAGGTCTGGTCAAGGTAGGCCGGTCGGTTGTAGCCGCTGATCGTGATGTTCACTTGCGGACCCAAATGGATGCACCGTTACGGACCCGCTCGCTCTCCCACACCAGCCGCCACTCAGGCGACTCCTTGAGTTCGGCGTGCGCTCGAGCACACTTGTACGCATGATGCACATCGTCAAGCATAAGGCAGCGGCAGCGTTCCTTCGCCAGCCGGTAATCGTCGTAGCCTGTGAACTCGTCGCCATCCACCAGCACCGCGTCGAACTGCTCGGTAGAGACTTCAAGGAAGCCAGGAATGCTCTCGTGGTAGCAGGCCAGCGTCGCGTCCCACCAGCCACGCACCGCCTCGCGAGGATAGCGGAGATGATTGTGCGGCGACTCCCACACGTCGCGGTCAAACTCCTCGGGCGTGAACGAGCCGAGCGAGATGGACGGCTGACGCAGCGGCACGACCCACGAAGCGTGAGCAACGTTCTTGACGAGAGCGGCGAAGCGGTCCTCGTCGGTTTCAAGGCAGACCATCCTCGGCGACTGCGCGTGGCTCAATGCCTCAATGAACACTTGCGTCGATCCGAGGCCGTCGAAGCTGCCAATCTCCAGCACGGACTCGTATCCAGCAGCGCGGATCACGCTGCGGATGGCTTGCCCGAACTCGTCATGTCGCGTGATTTCTGCGGGCATTACTTCTTCCTGCACCATGACACAAGCAAGCCATTCCAAAATCCGTCCACGTCGTTCTCTGTGCTGCTCTCGTAGACCATGCGGCCCACGACTTCCACCTTGTCGGCGAGGGCAAGCAAGCCTGCCTCGCAGCCTCGGCGAACGTGCGAGTGGACCGTGAAATCGTCCACCATGTAGAGGAACGCGTCCTCAAGATGCGGGAGGGCAATCGACAGTTCGCGGGCGTGATCGGCCTCGTTGTGAGAGCCATCGTAGAAGTACGCATTGAACTTCGTGCCGCCGAACACGTTGTCTGGCAGCGGCTGGAACCAGTTCAGATCATGCAGCACCGCCGGGAGGCCGAATCGGTGAGCCGTCCCGGCGAGTGCTGCATCAGTCCTACCGAACTCGCTGTGGTTGTCCACCATGTGGATCGTCTGCACGATGTTCTCGTGGCACATCGCGACAGCGGTAGAACCCATATAGGAGCCAACCTCCAGAATCCTCGCCGGGGCCATCGCCTTCACGCTTGTGTTGAGCGTGCTGCGAATGGCGGCAGACGAGAACCCCGGCAGAGCGAGTACGTCAGACCACGTTGGCATCACTCATACCTCACGACAGCGACCCAGCCGCGACGAGCTGGACACCATGCCGTGCCGATCTCGCGGACTCGACGCTGTCCCCAGAAGCACGAGCGAACGGTCGCATCGTATGCAGAGGACGTTGAAAATCCGAGGCCTTCGTATCCGCCGCCACGCCGACCGCAGTGGACGAACGTGTTGGTGGATGCCAGCTGATCAGCGTGTTCTTGGGCAGACACGACCGTGACGTTCTGGACCACTACCTTCGGCTGACGAATGCCGCACCGACCGTTGACGCATACCGTCGTGTCGGCCATCGCCGCACTCGACGCCAGCACTAGCACCATCGCAAGAATCAAACGCATAAGCTTATCTCCTCGGGTTCACGAAACCTTGCCGCCCAATCCATTTGGCGGCGACTGCTCACACCATCGCACGGGTGTCAAACGACCGGAGGCATCGCTGTATTTCGTTCAGCTCACGACACTCTCACGGTAGTCCGCGCCTCCGTTCCGTAGCTCTTCTCCACCACCAGGCGACCCACGAGCGAGTCATCGCCCATCACGTCCTGCAGCGCGTCGAGCACCGCCTTGGCGATGTTGTCCACGTCGGGCCTGGGCAGCCTCGGTGCGTCGGGTTTCACGCCGGACTTTCGCATGTGAGACTTCGGCCGCTCAAACACCGCATCTATCACGACGTTCAGCGGCTCGCCGGTTGTCGTGAGCCCGGCACCTCGAGCAGCTGACGCGATAGCCTCGCGGTACGCATGCACTGGGTGCTGCGTCGGCACATACGCACGCACGAAACCGCCAGCAGTCGAGACTCGCGGCCTCGGCTGTGGGACGGGCTGCCCGGAAACTGAGAACGTGATCGACATGCCCGCAGCATCGCGAGCGTGTCAAGCGTGGCGGCCTGGCTTCGTTATCAGCAATAACCGGGTCGCGTTATAGGTGGCCAATCCCAGCCTCGCGGCCGTGCGGCGCGAATCGGCGGCGTGATATGCGGCGTGTTGGCGGATTATTGGTGATTATCCGGGTCCGGATAATCAGTAGTTCTAAGCCTACGCCGCCTCAACTATTGCTCGCCCGATGACTTCGACGATTTGCGGGACGACCGCGTTCCCGAGGCATCGCAGACGGTCCACCCGAGCGGGAACCCCATGAGCCACTCGACCCACGTCGGGTTCAACGCTCCACCAATCGCCGCATTGAGCGGCAAGCTGTTCCGCCGATACTGGCTCGGCGCGCCGTTGTTTGATGCGTCCTGTGTGGTCGGCGTCGGCCACATCGCCGCAGCCGTCGCAAGGCTGATGCCCGTCTTGCTCCGCGTCGTCTTCGCAAAGTCCGGCCCTGCGGCCGATGCCTTCGGCGTCGGCCACATCACATTCGCAACCGACTCGAGCAGGTTGCCGCCGTGCCTGCGCCGAAACCGCTCGCCCATGTTTGGCGTCGGATATGCCGTCGCCAGCTTCTCGTTGGCTGTCGGCGTTCCGAAAGGCAATGATCCAGAGCCGGTCCCGTCGGTGCGGCGCACCAACGGCTGAAGCTGGAATAACGTGCCACTCCGCGTCATACCCGAGCGTGGCCAGCGTCCCGAGAACAACATCGGCCCCTCGAGTAAGGAGAGCTGCGACGTTCTCCACGATGACGTAGCTGGGTCGTAGCTCGCCAATGATCCGAGCGTATTCGTACCAAAGACCGGACCTTGCTCCGGCGAGGCCGGCACCTTTTCCGGCGACGCTGATGTCCTGGCATGGGAAGCCTCCGCAGATGACATCGACGCCCCACTCGCCTTCCGGCGGCGGGAACGTCCGCACATCTTCGTGCCGTCGCACGTCGGGCCAATGCTTGGCGAGCACCGCTCTGGCGTAGGGGTCGATTTCGACTTGCCACTCACAACGCAGTCCGGCTCGTTCAAGTCCAAGATCAAAGCCTCCGATGCCTGCGAAAAGCGACCCGAACGTGAGCGGCTTAGAACCAAGCGATGCAACGGACGGCTCGCCAGTGTCTCGCGGTGTAGTCATGTCGTTCGCTCGCCGCCGTTGATCTTCCGTGTTCTCATTTCGTCCGATCTAGCAATCCCCGCACCACTCGCTGCGTCCGTTCCATCGCCCTATAGGCAGCGTCGGCCTCAATCGCCACCAGCACCTCTCGCTCATCGGCGGTGAGCGTGGGCTGTCCGAAATTGCCACCCGGTTTTCGGACAGACGAATTGTCCTCTCTGGCCGCGTTTTCCGGCTCCAGAAAATCGCCATTCAAAGAAAATCGCAACCGCTCGATCTCGTCTGCCGCACTCTCCATGACGTACCGCAGCTGCGTCAGATGCACCGACCGCCAGTTCCGAAGCCGCTCCACGATGTCGCTCATGCCACGCCTCTCGGCTGGCAAATGTTGTGCCTCCATTTGCTCACCTTGCTTTGCGTGTTGCATGGCTCTTCTCGCCGCCTGCTGTCGTAGTGCTTCTCCCTCACCACCTTGGCCCGCTGCTCAACCCACGGCGACAACGCCAGGCCGTCTAGCGATGCGGCATCGTCCTCTGGCGTCGGTGCTTCGGGCTCGCCAGCCGGGTGCAGCGTCCTGCGTGGCAGCTTGTACCGCTGTGCCCACTTCGTGACGGTGGACATAGCCACGCCAAACTTCTTGGCAATCTCTGCAGTCGGAACGCCTGCGGTCCACAGTTGGTGCAGCAGCACGAGATCGGCCCGCGAGTGATTGCGTGATGCTTCGCTGGCTTTCATGCGTCCTCCGCAAGCGGCATGATGACGCCCGTGTACGGCCCGCAGCGAAGAAGCACGCGGCTCTGAGCATCGGCCACGTACACATCAACGTGCGGCTCTTCGTCCTGCGGAAGGTTCGCCAGGAACTGAGCCATGAACTTCGGGTCCAACTTGGTGCTCGCCGTCGAGCCAGCCGCAATCGTCGGGCAGATCACCCGGCTTTCCCCGTACTCGCTCGAGCGGCCCACGAGCACCAGCGTGTTGGCAGTCCACGTCAGGTTGATTCCCTTGCTCTGCTCGCTGGTGACGATGGCAGCGGACTGCACCGCCTGGAGCAGTTCAACCACGTCGATTACGGTGGGCTCACCTTCGGCCTCGCCAACAACGTCACGCCACCGTGGATAGCGGCCGTCAACGAGCCTGCCCGTGATGGTGCAGCCGTCCAGCGAGAAGCGGACCTCTTTGCCGTTGGACTCCACCTGAACGCTGCCGTCACCCGTGGCCATGCTTGCCACCGTGGCCAGCAACCTAGCCGGCACGATGGTCTGCGAGGCGTCCACGGCATCGTCACTCTCAGTCTCCACGCACGCCAGGCGTCGCCCGTCAGTGCCAACCCAGTGCTGCCGCGAACCGTCTGCGGTTGACTCCACGTCAAGCATCACGCCACCCAAGGCGTAGCGGCTCGACTCGCTGTCAGTGGCGTACGTCGTGGCCTTGGCGGCTCGGCAAAACTGATCCGCCGGCAGGCGGCACACAGCCCGAAGATCGCCAGCGTCCCACGTTGGGTACTCTGCAGCGTCCTCGGTGGGCAGCGTCCACGAGCCAGCGCCGCACTTTACGGTAACGCTGGTTTCCTTGGGCATCAACACCACCTCGTCGCCGGTCGCGGCCCGCAGGATGGCGCTCAACCGATGAGCCGGCAGCAGCATGGCGTCACCGTGGTAGTCGATCTCGCGGTCGATGCGCACCTCAAGATCCGTGCCCGTCAGCAGCCCGTCACCGAGCCGGACGTTGCCCAGAATGGGCTTCGCGTGCCTTGTCGGCACAGCTCTGAGCACGTCGGCCAGCGCCGCCCTGAGCGTTGAGGTTGCCAGTGTGATTCCACTCGTCTTCCGTTCTTTCGTTGCAGTTGCCATGAGTCGATTCCTTTCGTGGCTTTAATGCGACACCTACCAAAATCCCGAGAGCGAATGTGCCCGCGAGAAGAAGTTCTCCAACAGAGATCCAGACAAAATCCGAGAGCGTCATAGCCCCTCCTCGTCTTCAAGCAGCGGCCAGCTCTTCGGCTCTTGCTTGGCTTCAATGTGCTCGAAGTAGCACGCCTGCCTGACCAGACGCTGACGCAGCTGGGCGTTCTCAGCCGTCAGCGTTTTGATTGCCGCAATGGCGATGCATATGGTGCGAGCGTTCGCAACGAGCGAGTCGTGCATTTCCCAGTTCTCAGCGTCTTCGCTTGCGTGAACGCAGCCGCCCTGGAGACGAAGCAGACGCTTGATGAGTCTTTCGGTTGTCATGTTCGCACCCTGATTCCACGGGCTTGGCCCGGTTCGCGGACAATCCAGCCTTTACGCTCCAGCTGCTCGAGCATCCCGGTCACCGCGTGCGGCGACTTGTATGCGAGCCCGGCCGCGATCTCGCGGACGCTTGGCCCCCACATGCCGGCGGTGCTGGCGATGAACTCGTACGCCCGCTGCTGCGAAGGCGTGAGCGGCAGACGCTCGCTAGTGGTGGTGTTCTCTGGGGTCATGTCTCGTCCTTGAGTGATAAGTCGGGCGTCAACCCGGCGAGCTCCTTCGGTCGCCGGTACTGGGCTGGGGTCATGCCGGCGAACTCCTTGGCCTTGCGGTCAAGTGCGGCCTTTCGGGCGATGTCATCGACAACGCCAGGCCGTGCAGCCTCTCGGTGGGTGCCACCACGATCCTGGCACTTGCTGAGCCACACTGTGGTCAGCCAACGTCGCCAGTTCGATTTCCTTGCCTTCTTCGGGTTCGCCTTGAGCCACTGCGTGGCCTTGGCAAACTCCACGGGAAGGTCAGCCGCCGGATAAGCCTGTGACCATTCCGCATGGTCAGCGTCGGTGATTCCTTCCCAGCCGTTCTCCGCAGTCCACCGAAGCGGATCGGCTGGCTTCGAGCAACGCCGCCGCTGCGGCGTGCTCGGAGCATCCAAAGGATAAGAGGTAGAAGGATTAAAGGAAGAAGGATTAAAGGCGCAAGAAGCCGGGGGATTTCCCGGCTCAATCGTTGGATTTCCCGGCTTTGCGTTTCGCTCATGAAAAACGATGGTTTCCGCCGATTCGTCGGCTGGCGGTAGGCCTTCGTCACGCTCGTCTGGGTGACACCGCTGGTGCTCGCCAAAAGTCGGGATCTCGAGCACCTTCACGTTGTCCGATTCGTAGGCTCGGACAAAGCCCCGGTCGGCCAGCTGCTTAAGCAGGCCGACGATGTCGCAGTTCTCGTACGGGAACAGTTCAGCCTTGATCCGCATGGGCCGGAACTCCATGCGGCCCTGGCTGTCAGCGAGAGTCCATAGGCCAACGAACAGCAGGCGGGCCATGGGCTCACACTCGGCTAGGAACTCGTTCTTAAAGAACGACGGCTTAATGCTGCGTGTGCGTGCCATCCGTGGCCTCCTTTGCTGCCTTCTTCCTGGCGCGGCAGCGTGCCTGAGCCGCTTTGTTCTGCTCCCTGCGCCTGTCTGCTAGCCAGCCTTGAGGATCTCGGTCGCAGCCTTTGCCTGTCACGGCAGCTACAACGGCACGGCGGCAATCAAACGCTGCCAACAGAACCTCGTCAGGAATGTCGTGCTGGTAGGCGTCTAGCACCGCATCCCATACGCGACGGCAAGCCATAAGCAGCGACGGAGCTTGAGCAATCAAAGCCGCATTTCCGTTTCCGTTGTCTTTCTGTTCCGGCACGACGTATGCGATGTCGTGGCCGGATGGATCAAACACAACACGCAACGTGTCAGACCCGCCGGTAGGGAACTGAAGTGTGATTCCGTTGTTCTCTACAGTTTTCCAAGCCATAACGGCCTCCTTTCCATTCCGCCCAGCCGCGTCGAAGCGGCTCCGTGCCTACGCGACAAACGCCGCGTCGCTTTTCCCGTTGTTGCAGTCGTGGCAAAGAGTCCACAGGTTGCTGCTGTCATTTGCCCCTCCGCGAGCAACTGCAGTTCGGTGATCTACCTCCAGCTTCACGCCGTCGCGCTGATTCCTGCCGCACAACTGGCAGGCAAATTGGTCGCGACTCAGGATCGCGAATCGCAGCTTCTTGGAAATAGACGCACGCCGAGCTGAAGCTGACTGACTGCACCGATCTGCGTCGCCAACTTCTTGCGCCAAAAATCCCGTGGGAACGTCAGCCAGGTGCTTTGGAATAACAACGCATCCAGACCGCATTTTTAAGACTGGCTTTTGGCGACCTTCGCCTGTCCAAAACAACGCCATGTGCGGATTTCGCCAGTGCGGACTGCAGTCTGTCTGCTCCTGAAGCTTCTTTCCTAGGTCGAACCCACGGCCAACAAGTCGTGCGGCGCGATCTTCTAGCCAAGACTTCGCAGCGTGGTCCGCGCTTTCGTATCTGCTGAGATCCTTTTCTAAAATCGCAGGCGTTATGAGGTCATTTCCGTCAGCCACAAGAGCGATGAACTGAATCAGCCTCAGCACCGTTTCTTCCTGTTCCGGACTAGCCTCGCCAAGAAGAGATTCCCGTTTCTGCCCAGACTTTCTCTCGCACAGAACAATCAGGTCAGACACGGTTTCTGTTGCCGCTCCATGAAGCATTGCGGTGAACGTCTTGGAGACATCTGGCTTTCGGCGCGTGTCGTCAAAAGATGCAGCGAGACGCAATCTGCCGATCAGCCTGCAGGCCTCGCGAGAACGTTCTGACATCCACTCAAGTTCAGGCGTCTTCTTCTCGAACGACCACCCAAAAGCGTGCCGATTCCTGCAGTTGGGGGAATGAACGAGAACTGTTTTGATTCCGTGCGGCTCCATGCCAACAGGAAACCGCAGAAGACACGGCGTGACAGGCAAGCAAATGTCTGCCCACTGGATTTGCGGGTTAACTTTTCGCGCAAGCTCAATCGCTATCGGGTAAACGTTGTAGTAGGGCCTTTCGATGTTGCGCCAAAGCCTTTCCACGATTGGGCTGCAAAGGCCAAGAATGCTTCCGGCTGCGCGAATCGCCTCATATGACATGGCGGCAGCGTGTGACCGTATGATCCGGTCTAGGAACTCTTCGTTGGTGCCACGATCGCCACGTGGGCGGCACGGCACAAAGTCATGGAATCGCACTACGCCTTCCTCCAGATCGTTGCCATCCGCCCGCTCGCAGTCCGCCTGGTGCCGGCCTCCACGATCAGGCCACGCCGCGCCAACTCACCTCGACGTGGTCGCACGGTGCTCGGGTTCATCGACAGCTCATCCGCAATCTCTTCGTCAGTGCTAGGCGTGCGACAGATGAACTCGTAGACGCGCCGCTGCATGGCGTTGAGCGTTGCCGGCCCGAGTGAGTCCGCAGCTGCGGCCGAGGTGGCCGAGCCGTTGACGCTCGGTGCTCGCGTGGCGAACAGCGGCAGCGGTGCTTCCTTGTAGTAGTCGCTCATCACAAGTCCTTTTGTGTATTTGCCCGGTTACGCCGGGCGCGGCTGACTCACCGCCGGATCATGCGGCGTCAGCTGCGGTTGTTACTCGCCACTTCCGCTAGGCGGCCAATGTGGCCGTAGATACTCAGCCTGCTTCGCCAATGGCGTGGCGTTAGTCGCTACTCTCCGGTGGTGGGACGCAACTGACGGGCGTGTGCTGGATGCTCGGCTCGTACTTCTCCAGGCGTCGCATCGCGTCGCTGAGTTCGCGGCGAAACACTTCGGCAGTCAGCCGGTCGCGGGCGATCGAGTTCTCGATACCGCGAACCCAACTTGCCATGCGTGGCAAGCGCAGATGCTCGAGGTGGTCCGCCACAACCTTGGCGTCGATGACCATGGGCTCGTAGCTCATGCGTTCACCTCGTGACGTGCAATGATTTCACGCAGCCGCAGTATCTCTGCGTCGTTCTCCTCGTTGCTGGCCGGGTCGCTGCGCTCGCTTGCGTTTGACTCGGCTATCTCAAGTTCACGTCGCAGTACGGCCAAACCTTCTGCCTTAGCCTTCTCGTGCGTGAGGAGCTCACGCAGATACGGCAGCGACTCTTGAAGCAGCGCGTAATAAACGCCGCAGCGATGCTGTGCTGGTTCGTGGCCAATCACCTCACGGTCAGCCAGTGTCAGAATCGCTTCAATGTGCTGGATGTCGCTCATGCCGTCACCTCGTGCTCGGCGGCCTCATGCGGGAACTCCTGGCCACGGTCCTCGCGCTCGCTGCTCATCCAGTCGAGCTTGCCGGTGATGAGGTTCAGCAGCTCGTCTGCCTGGGCTGGCGTGTAGAAGCCCGTCTTCAGACGCTCTTCAGTGACAGACTGCATGCGCTCCAGGGCAGCGGCGTTGGCCGCTTTGTTCACGGCAAGCCGGCTGCGTTCCATGTCGCCTGGCGTCGCGGCAGCAACGGCCGTTTCGGTGAACTTGGGACGCACCACCACGGGCTCTCTGGCCGGCTCGGCTGCCGGAAAGTCCGCCACTTCGTCTGGGTCGTAGATCCCGACAGCACCTTCCCAGCCCACGCTTTTGAGCCCTGCCGTGATGGCTCGGCTGCGAAGCATGGCCTTGGGGTGCTTGGCGTAGTTGTCGTTGCTAGCAAGCCCGGCTCGCTTAGCGTCCTCAATCGTGAACGTCTCGGTGTGCTCGTCACCGTTCGGGTGCTTAAGCACCAGCACGGCCTTGGACTCGCTGAGCTCCTTGAACACGGCCCGCCCGCCGGAAGTCTTGAACCGGGCCAGCTGCGAGTCAGCCCGCTCGGTCACCGTGCCCTTGATCACCTGCAACTTGCGGCATGCGGCCATAGTGCCCATGCCAATTTCGCGGCCCATCAGCACGATTGCGGCAAACGCCACGCCGTCCTTGATGTGAGCAGGGAGAAACCCTGTTTTCCGCAACTGATCGCCCATGGCAACGAGTGCGGAGAACTGCGCCGCATCGCTGCTTGTCTCTGTCAGTGCTGCCGGCTTTGGCTGTGCAATCTCCGTGCTCATCTCGCGTCCCTTTCTGCGTTGTGGTGTTACTCGTGGAAACCGTTGCTGCTCGTCTCAACAATGCCAACGTCTTCAAGTCGGGCCAGCGGATGCTTTGCAATCTGCTCGGCGGCAGCGGCCAGCCGCTCAAGCAGCCGCTCAACGCCAGCCAGCGAAGTGGCGATGTCAGCCATTGACTCGCAAACCGACTCGTACTGCAGATCAAGCTGCTGCTTTGCCTTGGCTTTTGGCTTGTCGCCTGTAAGAACTTGGCGTGCAGCATCTGCATCTACCCACACCGGCCCAGTGCGGTCGTCAGTGCTTCGCATCAGCTTGACTGCCGCAATCACGCCATCTGTGTGTGCGTCACTCAACTTCTTCTGGTCGGTAAGCGAGTCTGCCAGCACAGAAATCCGCTTGAAACCGTCAGGCACTTGCGACTCGTCAGTGATCACCTTTGTTTTAAATCGCCTCATCTCGCGTCCTTTGCTGTTGAAAATAGCCCGTTTCGCGTCATGCTGGCGGGCGGGTTCTTGCTTCCTTGCTGCCCCGGTTCCACCGGGCTCCTTCCGACAACTAGCTCCGCTAGCCGCCGGTCCTTGTTCGTGAATCGCGAATCGCGGACATGCGTGCCATTACTGCACTTACGTCGGTCAATGGGTGACATCGTTGGCGTTGACGGCCAGCCAACCGCCGTCGATTTCAATGCTCAGCCGGTCGCCCTCGACGTTCCAGATCCGGCCCTGCCAACGCTTGCCACCGCTGATGCCGCTGACGAAATCGCCAATGGCGTAGGTGACTCTGGTGCGTGGGCTCGGCGTCTGCTGGTGCAGGCCGGCGACGGCGGCGAGGTATTCGTTTTCGGCGGGGCTTGATTCATTCGTGATCATCGTGGTGCTCTCCTTCGTTTGGGTTGGCGAACTATACGCCTGTTCAGGTAGGTGTCAAATCGGATTTATGTGCGTGGCGCACGGGGAAAACAGTGAGTTGGGGAGTCAAACTTTTGTACAGTGTTTGCTAGCCCCGCCGCTAAAACTGTGGCGTAAGGTAGCGACGGCGTTAGAACGTGTCAACTAAGAAAACGGGCAAGGCTGTCCAGCAGTGCGTCAATGCTGTGGGCGATCGCCTGAGCAAGGTCGCTCGAGGTGCCGAGCTCCTGGCCTAGGCGGACGAGGACGAGAGATTGCAGGGCGGCGTTCCAGCGGCGTGTCATGTGGCCCTCCTTGGCCAGAGAATCGTTTACCAGCCGGCCAGATTGCCGGCTGGTCTTTCCGTAGCTCAGCAGGCGAATCCGATAGCCTTCTTTTGGTATCCGGTCATCTTGGCCTTGAACCAGCTTTGCACTTCGTAGGAGGTGCCGTACTTGTCTGCCTTGAAAGCGGCCTTGGGAAACCACGCCGTGTACTTGCCAGTCTTTAGTTGCACGGCTTTTTCAGTTTCCTTCACAACGTCAACCGTGTTGCAGCTGGGATCAATCGGGCTCCAGGCGACATTGGCCGATCCGTTGCTCCAGTTCATGTTCATCGTTTGTCCCCTTGTTTGCTGGCCGGCGAGTCTCAGTTGCTCACCATGCCCCCATTCTAGCGTCGGCGTTAGAACGTGCAAGGGGTGAGAAAAGATTTTTCTAGACCCCGGTTTTCGCGGGGAAAAGTCGGGCTGGGCAGGCTAGTTGGCCTTGAACCCGCCACGCTTGCGGCCGGTAGTCCGCTTGGCCTTGGCCCGCTTGCGGATCTCGGCTTCGTCAAAAACTCGAGCCGTTGGAGCGGCTAGCCACGATTGAATGCCTCCATCGGACACGTCAAGCAGGGCCAGCTGGCGGATGCGCCCCATGCTCACGCCGAGGATCTTCGCCGCCTCAGCGGTGCCAATCAGCTTTCGGCCTTCGGGTAGTGCCACAACCATGCTCCAAATCTAACGCCGCCGCTAGGTAAGTCAAACTGTCCACCCGCCCAAACTGTCCAACCATCGCAACCGGCGCGAGCGTTGGAATCCGCACGCCCGGCTGCCGATGGTGGAAGTATGAGTGGAGGCGAGGGGAGTCGTCACTTTGTACAGATAAAAAAATGCTGTACGGTGAACTTCTGTACACTAAGAAAAAAAGGGAGAAGACGATGGACGCGATGACGTTGGCAGAACTCTTTGAGCGATACGCGGATCTGCGAAACCTCAATCAAAAAACGGTGGCACTCTACGGAATGCTTCTAGACCGGCTACGTGCTCATTTGGGACACGAACCCACGGTAGATGACCTAGATGACCTCGTGATCAGTCGCTACCTCAGGGCTCGTGCTACGCAGTCCTGGAGCGGGAAGGTTGTTAGGCCGGCGAGCGTGCAGAAAGACAAAGTGATGCTGCAGGCGGTTTGGAATCTGGCCGCTCGCAAACGGTGGGCAAAGGATTTCCCAGAGTTGCCCAGGATCAAGGTGGCCAAATCCATCCCCACGGGCCGGGCCTACACGGCAGAGGATGTGGCACAGATGATCCGGCAGGCTCGTCACCGGCGCGGACGCACCGGGGGCAAGCTCTCGTGCTGGTGGTGGAGCACCTTGCTGTACATGGCCTATTGCACAGGCGAACGGGCAACGGCCCTGCTTTCGCTGCGGTGGGGCGAGCTAGACCTAGAGCGTCGGCGGGTTGTGTTCAAGGGGGAAACGCGGAAGGGAAGCACGCACGACATTGAACGAGACTTCACGGAGCAGCTGTCGGCCATGATGCTGCCGCAGCGGGGCCAGCCGGATGAACTGGTGTGGCACTGGGATCGTGCTCGAGGTTCGCTTTGGACTTCTTTAAAACTCCTCTGCCGGCTCGCTGGCGTGCGCTACAGGGGCTTCCACGGGCTTAGGCGTACTAGGGCCTCCTACGCTGCCCTGGCCGGCGGAACGGCCGCAGCCACGCAGGTACTGGACCACAGCGACCCACGCCTGCAGGAGCGATATGTCGATAGCCAGATTTGCCCGACAGAGCAGAGCAGCGTCGATTGCCTGCCGCCACTGGATCTCAACGGGCCAAGGTAGACTTTCTTCGCCCTGCGGAGTGGTGCAAGTTGGTCTTCAGGCGGCCGTAATCACCCGGTGCCTATGGCCAGCGCGGAAGTAGCATCCTGAGCAATCGGGGGATGCGGGTGCAAATCCCGCCTCCGCAGCGGCTTTTGCATGACAGGCACAGGAGAGCGGCCGGGGTGAAAGGTTAAGGCCCCAGCCGCTCAATCCTGGCCCGGCTCAGTAAGAAAAAGGGGGCTCGTTTTCTGACCTGGCTTTTGCCACCGCCAGCAGCTGCCACTCAGCTTTGAGACGGCGAATCTCAGCCAGCGTGTGCATTAGCCTAGCCGCAAGATCCCCGCTTGTGCCGGTCCATGCTCCCTGGAAACGACGAGCGGCCTGCTCGCACTCCAGAAGGTAGGCGTCGGTCAGTGGGTCACGCAAGACGCTTGCGTGCTCTTTTGATGTCATTGTGCGTCCAGAAAAACTGACGTTGGCCACCCGGAACCTTTGCGTGCTTGCGCTGGTTTTCGGACGACCAAACTGGGCGAAGGTTCGTGTAGTGAAACGCCACCTTCTGTTGTGCCGGGTCTGTCAAATCAAAGGCACTGCACGGAATGATGTGATCAATGTGCCATCGTCGCCTGTTGGCCCAAGACATTCCTTCTAAAAACTGGCTCTTGATGTGCTTCACAAGTTCATTAACCGTGCATCCAGAAACATCCACCAGCCCCGCAGACTTTCTTGCTCTCGCAGAAGCCATCACGCAGTTGATGCGACGGCGTAAGCGATCTGCCACAAGGAAAGCCGGGCTTTCGTTTCGCTTTCGGCGCATGTACGCAGCCTCCTTTGCGCGAAGTTCCGAAAGCGAGTCCTTGCTTAAAAGCCTGCGTGGGACGTATTTCTTTCTCTCAGACTCTCTGCACTTCTCTAGGTTCTCACGCCTTCTTTGAACATTTCTGGCGTTGATCTTCGCCCTATTGCGTTTTGAGTATTCGCAAACAGCCGCAATGATCTTTTCGCGATTGCGAGCGTAGTTTTCAAGGTATCGCTGCCTGTACTTCTCAGGATTCTTTTCGCGATACCGCGCGTTAGCCTCTCGCGCTTTTTCTGGATGCTCGCGGCGAAACCGCTTCATCCACTCGCGGTGATACGCCAGCCGCTTCTCTCGCTGATCGGGCGTTTCGTTTGCGCGTCGCTTTGGCGAGCGTGTAGAGTCGCTCATAACCATCGCTCCTATTCCAGTAGGGGTGTGGCAAGAACCCGGGCGGCCGTAACAGCGGTCGTCCGGGTTCGTTATTTATACCCCACTGGCTAGCGAGGTACAATCGTTCACTTTATTGAGTGCGAGCGGCCTCAACCTCTGCGAGGCAAGCGGCGTACCCGGCCAAGTCCACCGGGCCGTCTGCCGTCTTGTTGGGGCCGCAATATCTGGCCACCTTATCCAGCGTCATAAAGATGGCCCAATCGGCCTCTGTGAGCGGCCTACGCAGCACGTCGGCAAATGCCGCGTTGATCATGCCAACCGTCCGCCGAAAGTGCTGGAGTGGCCCACCGTACTTGGGCCGGCGGTCGCGGATCACAGCAAGTGCGTCAAGCAGCAGCTGCTCGGCGGGCAGCGTTTCGCCAATGGCGTACGCAGGGCGAATCCACTCGGAAAACTCGTTCTTCTCTTGTTGCGTTTCCTCTGCTTCTGCAACTTCGGGCAGAGCTTCCGTTACAGGCTGCGACACGTCGTACCAGTCCTCCAGCGGCCTGCCTGCGGCCTGTGCCTCGCGGCGAGCGGCTACTGCGGCGCGGAGCAAATCGTTGGCGTTTTCAATCGTGGTCGTCATCTGGTCCCCTTTCTCAAGTCTCTGTCGCAAAACAACGGGTAGGCCCGCGTCACTTCGTTTCGGCCGTGATCAATGATTGCCATGCCCTGGCACGGTCGCTCCGGTGAGGCAACCCGCTCAGCGTATGGGCTGTGTCCAATCACAGAACCGTTGGCGACATAGCGGGCACCGCGCAGCCAACCGAAGGAGTGGTAGTGGCCGAATATCGTCAGGTCGGCCTTGCGGCCAGCGTCCCATCTGGCAATCGCCTTGCTTGCTGGCAGGGCCAGGCCGTAGACGCCACCAGCGAAACGGATGCTGTGGCCGTGCGTCGTGCGTACGAGAAAGCCGTCGAGATCCACGTAGCCCAGATGCCCCTCGGCAATCCGCCATTCGACGTTCGCGTTGGCCTCCTCGCGGGCCAGCGTGAAATACATCATCTGCTCCCACGAGTGATCAAGCTCTGTGGCGATGCGGTTTTTCTCGGTGCTCCGGCCGTGGTTTCCGGCGTTCGTGCAGACGATGACTTGATCAGCTTCTGCGGCGATCGCGTCAATCATTCCCCGCAGACGCTCAGCAATCCACCGCGTTGCGTTCATGGGCGAAAGTGCCGCAACTTCCATGCAGTCAGGGTGAATGTGGCCCGTGATAAAGTCGCCTCCGAGCCAGATGAGCACGCGACGAATGTTTGCCTGGTTGCGTTCGTGCTGGAGGCAAGCGATGAACCGCTCCTCGAGTTCACCTAACCGCAGCTGGCACACGTCAAGCGAGTAGTCATTCTCGCCGTTCACTGTCTCCGGCAGCACACGCTCTTCGCAGTGAACGTCCGAGAGCATGAGCACCGCCGTCGCGTCGTGCTTCACATGACGCGCCTTCTTTGGTGCATGCTGCTTAGCGGGCTTAATGCCTGAGAGCCCTGCGATAGCGTTCGCCCGCTCATTCGCGGCGTCGATGGCCTGGAGCGCGGCCTTGTAGCGGCTCTTGAGCGTAGCCACCTCAGAGCGGAGGCGTGCCAGTTCTGCGTCAGCAGCAAGCCGCGAGGCATCGGCCACGGCGTCGGCCACAGCGGAGGCTAACTTTTTTGCAGCCACTCGCACAGCCTCCTCTCTCCAAGAGCATTGAGGCCTCGTTCCTTGCACTTCTCGGAAAGAATCCTTGCCAGCGTGCCGCGAGCGATTGGATAACCGCCGCTCTGGTATGTTTTGCGAATCTCAAGAAACTCGCTCTGCGTTTCTTTCGGTAGAGCGTCAAACCACTTTGCTGGCTTGCACTCCTTCACGGCGTTGTTCACCGCGTCGAGCAGGCTACCCTTCGGCATCCTTGACCTCCTTGAAGTTGAGCATTGTCAACACACGCCTCTGCACTTTCGCCAACTCGGTGATCGACTCCTCCGAGATGGTCGGGCCGAGGACAGCGTGAGCAATCTCGTGGAGGATCGTCTCCAGACGCTCGCCGCCCTTGAGTTTCTCGTCAATCAAGATCCTGGGACGCTTCGCGTTGTCGAAGAACGTCCAGCCAGCCGCGTCTCCCTTGAGCCGCGTGAATCTAAGAAGCCACCGCTTCCCGTCGATCTTGACGTTGTGATCCTCAGACACGGCGACACTCCTTTCGCCACGACTATGGCAGGCGTGTCAACCGGCTGCCCTGCGACACGCGAGAAGCACCAGTTGCCGAGCAGCGATGTCGGACCACGGTAGGATCGTTTTCCGATTCGCGTGCTCGGTTCGCATGACTCCAAGAATCTCTGCCATGCCATCTGCCGACCTACACCATGAAGGCCCAAGAGAGTCCATCTTGCGTGCCATGAAGTTACATGAGCAGTTCGCAGTTGCCTCAATCCCAAACCAATCCTTGAGGATTGCCTTGAGTTCTTTTCCGGCTTGTTTGGCTCGCGGATACGCCGGATGCTTCTCGTCCACGGTAATCGTGTCGCCGTCTTCGCCGACAATGCACGGCCGCACTTCGTCCAGCGTGTAGCCGCGATCAACACAGCGAGCCTCAAACATGAACCGAGGGCCGGTTGTCATGGGAAAGGATTCCCATCGCTGAGCGCATCCTTAACACCAAAACAAATGGTCAACGCATAAGACGCGCCGCCGTAGATGTTGTTTTTGCACGAAACATCAAACGTCCTGTTGCTGATTTCCATAACCCACTTTCCAGACCCGGCACTTCCAATGAGGTGGGCTCCGTTACACGTTGGCTGCGGATCACAGAAATGCCACGGGCCAGTTGGATACAGCCCGTCCTCAATGATCGAGCCGTCAATAAGCAAGTCATCGTCAACTGCACCAGTGATTCGTATTCGACACGGAAGCGTCAACTCTGCCGGGACGGTAACAGTCTGTGCTTCTGTGGTAAAGCGATCACAACACACAGATGGAGAAAGGCTGTTTTCACCGGCCCCGCCGGAAATGGTGACGCATAACTCGTTGCATTGACTTTCTACGCAAAAGCATCCATTCGCGCAGTCGGACGATGTTTCGCACGCGCCGCCGCAGCCCATGACACACTGCCCATCAAGACAAACGCACCCCTCGGCGCAGTCAGCCGATGTCGCGCACGCTCCCGAGCACGGCGCAACGCATTCTCCGTTGACGCATCGGCACCCGTGAGAACAGTCTGCGGCTGTATCGCATGGTCCGTTGCACGGCTCGCAGCACGGGCATCCCATTATGGAACCCTCACGCGGAGGAACGCCGACGTGTACGAAGAAGAAATGAATACAGCCGTTGACGTTGACGGGCTGACCGACGCAATGACGGTTGCCGATCCGGTTGACTTCGACGTTGATACGCTGATTGAGCAGTCGGTGGTGTTAAGCGTTGCAGAAACCGAAATGTCTGAAACGTAGTTGATGCTTGACGAAGCCGTGCTGATGCTTGAGACGTAAGATCGAGAGACTGTATTCGTCACCATCACCGCAGTCGGGGCTTCCAGCCTCGGCACAACAAGCCACCAGTTGGTCCCCTCGCGGCCTACGAGGCAGTCCTCATTGACATAGCCCGTCAGCGTAATCGGCCACGACAGGTTGTAGGCTGTGATCGTCGCGGTAGGCTCATACTTGAGCGTCACCGTCTTGCTGCTGCCAGCAGGCCACGAACCGCTGAACGTAGCAACGCGGACTTGCTTCGGCATCTTGTCATAGAATCGCTTGTCAAACTGGAGCGGAGAGCCAGCCGCAGGAGTTGTCTCTGCCTGACGCACCACGCGAGCAATCCGCTCTGCGGATTCTCTCGTGAACTGCGTGGCTGAAAGCGGTCCTGTCGGCGTCACGATGGCACTTCTGGGAACAGCGACGAGAAGTTTGTCTCGGGATTCACGCGACGAGGCAGGATGTCAGGGCGACCCGTGATGTTGATGTTGCCGCCAGACAGAGCAACGGGATTTGCAGATGCGACCCACTCGCTGTTTTTGAAGTCAAACACCATCGCCCTGCGTTTCTGCCCGCCGTCAATGAAGTTCCAGCCCACGTCGGGCAACTGGAGTCGCCACCCTGTCTGCCGATACATGAGTTGAACGGACGTTGCCCAGTACGAAATCACAGTCCAGTTGTAGAATCCAACCGTGTATTCAGCGTTGACTCCAGTGATTTTCCATGTCCACGTCGGGCCACCAAACCACTCGGCGTTGTTGATGCTGTTAGTGTTAGACACCAGCGATGTCGGGAATGATGCGTAGTTTTTCTTCATCGTGGCCTTCGTCATCGTTTCTTCCGTGACGAGGCCTTCAAAGTAATCATAGGCAGAGTTGGTGAGCGGATACCTCGTGTTGTTCCCGCTGCCATCTGGAGGGTCTGGGTAGTAGAACAACGCCGGGACTTGGCCTTGCGTCGCCTCAAACGACCACTGCGCCGCCTGTGCTGTCGGCGTCAGGAGGTCGTTGGCTGTCAGCAGCCCATACTCGGCCACGATCTGAATGTGATACGGAGAGTCGCCGAATCGCTCCGTGAGCGTGTATTTCCGCAGGCCGAGCGACGGGTACTCGGGGTGCGACTGCCCCCACGTTGAAAGGCCAGCCGCTGCAATCACCTGCGTAGCCACCGTCTCGACAGCCGCCGCCGTGAGCGTGTCATCCGACAGCGTGCAGACCCACGACCGCTTCGCCACGCGGTCGCCCACGCGGTCAATGTCGTACTCGCGTGCCAGTTCGGTGGTGAGAACGACGGTCGTTGACATTATCGCTGCCCAAATGACGAGTAGCCGACGATGGCTACGGGTTGGTTGAAGTAGTTGCTGCTCGCCTGCCCGATGCCAAGAGCGATGGCCTCAAGGTACTTGGTCTGCAACCGCTGCTGGATCAGCGCAGGGTCTTGACCGCTCGCCATCGTTTGAAGCACAAGGCTTGCTCCCTCAGTCGTTCGCACGTCCTGAGACTTGATCGTGGTCGCCCCAAGCGTGTTCAACTTCTCAAGGCGGTCCTGCTGTCGCTTGGCTTCCTCGGCTGCGGCCTTCTGCTGCTCCTCAAATATCTTCGCCTGCTCTTGAGCGTAGGCCTGCTGTGCCTGTTGCTGCTGTTGCTGATAGGCATTCGCGGCAGCAAGTTGCTGCTGCTGATATGTCTGCTGATCCATCAGCAACTGCTTCTGGTCAACAATCTGACGCTGGCGACCATTGGCGATTTGCTGCTCAACCGTCAACGCTTCCTTGAGTTGGTTGATCCGCTCAACTGCTGCGGCTGCTGACTGCCTGTCTCCTTGCTCGCGTGCCGCCTGGAGCGACTGTCGCTCAAGGTTGAGCCGCTGCTCAATCGCCTCGACGTTGAACGCGGCTTGCTGGCGACGAGCCGCAACCTCCTCAGCAGCGGCGATTTCATTGCTTGTTTGCTGCGTCAAAAAGCCATTTACGCGGTCATTGGCAGCGGTTTGCTGATTAAAAATCGCATTCGCAGCCTCATCGCGTGCGGCCTTCTCTTTCTGCCGCACGTCCTCAATCTGCTTGAGGCGTTCGTCGTAGATGCTTCGCTGCTTGGCAATCTCGTTGTCGTAAGCATCCTTCGTAAGAATGCCGTCCTTGACCTGTTCTTGTGCAGCAGCGATGCCTTCTTGCAGCTTCATCGCCGCTTCTGCACCGGCATTGCCAAACTCGCCAGCCTTGTCAACAAGTCCCGAAATGCTTTGAGACGTGCTGTTGAACGCATCCGCAAAACCGTTCGCAAACCCTTGGTCAATCGCCTGCTGCTGGTTCTCTAACTTGGCTCGCAGTTGATCAAGTTGTGCAAGGCGTGCAGCGGCTGCATCGGATGACTGCTTGTCGCCCTTGGCACGTGCGTCGGCCAGTTGCTTCTCCGCTGCAACTTGCTGCTCAATGACAAACTGAACGTCCTTCTGCACCTTAGTCGCAGAGTCGTTCGGGTTGAGCAGTTCTTCGATTCGCTTTTTGTCGGCTTCGGCTTTCTTGGCCGTCTCGTCTGCGGCCTTCTTTGTCTCCTCCTGCACTTTTTTGATGGCCTCAATCTGCTTCTCGTACTCAGCAGTCGCGTTGGCAACACCGCGAGCGTACTGCTCACCGTTGAGGTCGTTGTTCGCGGCCTGATCCTTGAGGTCAGCCAAAGCCATCTGGAACTGATGAGCGGCATTAAATCCAGCCTGCCCAAACTCACCTGCCTTGTTGATAGCCGTGTCAAGTGCCTTGTCACCAGCCTCGATAGACTTGGTGAGTTCATCAAAGGCCTTCTGCTCTTCCTTTGTCAGCGTCTTGACACTCTCTGCCGTTTTGTCGATTCCCATCGTCGCCTGCTCGGCAGAACGCTCAATGCCAAGGAAACTCTCTGCCATCGTCAGCAGCCGCCCAACCGTGCCGCCAATCGCACTGGCAATGGTCGAGAATATCTTCGAAACAGAGCCAAAGACGCTGCTAATCACGCTGCCAATAGCAGACAACGCACCACCAAGTCCAACAAACTCAAGGAACGAAGCAACCGTCGATTGAACGTACTCGGTGGCCGTTCCGAACACCTTGCCGATCACATCAAGGAGTTTCCCAAACGCAACCTGTGCGATGGTAGCGATGCGTCCAATCACTTCTCCAATGCCTGTCAGCGACTCGCGGAACGATGTCGCAACGGCATCAAACTTGAAGAACTCGCGGAAGCCATTCACGGCGTCGTTGATGTACCCATAGACGATCGTCAGAGCGCGGCTCATCGTGTCAAAAACCTCGCTGACCATTCGCCCGGCTGCTGCGAACGGCTCAAGGGCAGTGCCAATAACGTTTAAGACCACAGCCGCAAACTGCAAACTTGCATTGATGACTAGGCCGATAGCACTAGTGAGCGGCGAAATAATGTCTAGAACAGCACCAAGGGTTTTTCCGAATGTCGTAATCACAGGGGCCAGACCGTCAGAGATGGACTGCGTGATCCCAATGAACGGCGTCAGCAGTTCGTTGCCCAATCCCTTCAAAGAGGCTTTCACGCCGTCAAACGAGTTACCCAACGCCAGCACGCGAGTTGCATCCACCTCGGACAGCCTCGCGTTGAATCGCGTCAGCGTCTGTTCGGCAATCCCAAGGTTTGCAAAGAACGGCAGCAACTCGGCACCGCTCTTGCCAAAGATGGCCGTAGCTGCGGCAGCACGCTTAGCAGGTTCTTCAATGGCTTGAAGCCGTTCGCCAATGAGCTTGAGCTGCTGCTCGCTGTTCATGCCGTCAAGGTCGGCAAGGCTCACGCCGAGCCGATCGAGTGCCGCCGTCGCCATCTTGCTTTCTTCATCAGCACCGGCAAGCGTCTTGAGCAACTTCGTCATCGCTGAGTTGACAGTGCCAAACTCAATGCCGGCCATCTTCGCGGCCTGCTCAAGCGTCTGAATGAAATCAAACGAGACGCCAAGTTTATTGGCGGCGTTCATCAGTCGTTCGGTCTCTGCCTCCATTGAGACAAGACCAGACACCACAGCGGCAGCGGCTGCTCCAAACCCAGCCAGCCCTGCAATCGCAACCGTAAACGGGTTAACCAATCCAGCAAGAGACGCGCCAATGCCAGACAGCCCTTGAGACAGCCCGCCAGCAAAGATTCTCGACAGCCCCTCACTCGCAGACGCAAGGCCAGAGATGCGTCCAGCAATGCTGCCAAACGGACCCGGCAGAGCAGACAGCACTCCGCTCAGTTCGTTGAACTTAAGTTTGCCAGCGTCGCCAGCCTTGTCGGCAGTCTTTCCATACTTGTCCGCCGCCAGAGTTGCCTTGGCGTAGTCTCCAGCCACACGATTGAGCGCGGCTCCATAGTCCTGCTCGGTAAGCAAGCCAGCGTTGCGGAGGCGTTCTAGTTCGGC
>Ga0136644_10000233_pt1 | contig 43306 bp, 33 predicted proteins | sample C_130820_EF_Meta_FD_94780 | JGI IMG/M metagenome (GOLD analysis project Ga0136644, IMG submission 94780) | Freshwater microbial communities from Lake Croche, Canada to study carbon cycling - C_130820_EF_MetaG (v2) (version 2) | ecosystem: Environmental > Aquatic > Freshwater > Lake | place...
CCATCCGGCCTCGCCATCGAGCGGCATGAACTCGATGAACCGCAGATGAAAACCCTCGTGCCGGCAGAACTCCGCCAGCGGCACGATCTCCTCCTCGGTGAGTCCGCGAATCGAAACGGCGTTGATCCGGATCCTCTCGAAACCGGCCTGCTTCGCCGCCGCGAGCCCGCCGAGCACCCGATCGAGTCCGCCCCGGCGGGCGATCCGTTCGAAGACCTCCTCCCGCAGCGTGTCGAGGCTGACATTGATCCGCTGGAGGCCGGCCCTGCGGAGCCGATCCGCCTGCTCGGCGAGGAGCAGGCCGTTGGTCGTCAGGGCCAGGTCGTCGATCCCGGGGATCCCGGCGAGTTGCCGCACCAGAACGTCGAGCTCCGAACGCATCAACGGCTCGCCCCCGGTGAGTCGCAGGGAACGGATTCCCTGTCGGGCAGCCACCCGGACGACGCGGGCGATCTCCTCGAAGCTGAGCAGTTCCTCGCGCGGACGAAATCTGGCATCGATCGGCATGCAGTAGGTGCAGCGCAGGTTGCAGCGGTCCGTGACGCTGATCCGCATGTCGGTGTGCAGCCGGCCGAAACCGTCGACGAGCGTCGCGGCGGCCGCCCGAGGCATGCCGCCGGGGTGGCTCCAGGTCCGGGTTCCATCGGCGGCCTCGTCTCGCTTCCAGATCGGGACCGCCTTCTTGATCTCGTCCATCAGCCATTCCGCCGCCGCGAACGCCTCGCATCGATGGGGCGCACTCGTTGCCACCGCCACGCTCGCCTCTCCGACGTTCACCCTCCCGAGCCGGTGGGCGATGCAGCAGCCGGTCAGGCCGAACCTGCGCACCGCCTCGTCCCGCAGTTCGGCGAGCATCGTCCGTGCCATCGGCTCGAAGGCCTCGTAGTCGAGGCTGCGCGTCTCAAGGCCGTCGGTCACGGCCCGGGTCGTGCCGACGAACAGCAGGTTGGCGCCCGCGGCGGGGTGGGCGACCGCGGCCCGCAGCCTCTCGGGGTCGATCGGCGCCTGATCCAGGATGATGTCGCGGATGATGTCGCGAGGTCCCATCGGTGTCAGCCTCCACTCACCGGCGGGATGATCGCAACCTCGGCATCGAGGGGAACCGGCTCGCCGTCGCCGGCATACCGCCCGCCGACGGCGACGGCGCTCAGGGCGATCAGGGCGGCCGCGGCCGGACAGGCTGCGATGACCGCTGCCCGAAGGTCGCCGACGGTGCCCCCCTGCCAGAAGACATCGATGCTGCGACAGCCGGCGGCTTCGGCCATTCCCGCAAAAAGGCTGATCCGCAGCATCGGATGGGGTCGCGATTCAACTGGTGGTGAGGCGGCCGCTGGCGGCCGAGAGCATGGCGTCGAGTTCCTGGTTCGCCGCGCCCTCGATCCCGCCGTAGGCCTTGGCGAGCAGTTTGAGCGGGTGCACCGTCGGCTTCGCCACGCCCTGCTCCATTTGTATCCGGCAGGCGCTGCACTCGGTAGCGCCCGCCTCGATGCCTCCCGTCCGCAGGGCCGCCAGCAGCCCACGGCCCATCCGCAGGCTGGCCCGATAATTCTCCCGCGACAGGCCGAACGTTCCGGCCATCCCGGAACAGCCGGCATCGGCCGACTGGACGACGATCCCCGGCACAAGCCGGAGCAGGTGCTCGGCGGGGCTGGTCGGATGCCGTGACCGGAGATGGCAGGGCGCATGGTAGAGAAGCCGGGAGGAAACGGGCCTGAAGTCGAGCCGCAGCCTTCCTTCGCGGTGCAGCTCCCAGAGAAACGCCGTGGCGTCGGTGGTCGCGGCGACGATTCGCGGCATGTCGTCGTCGTCGACGAGCAGCGGATAGTCGTGGGTGATGCAGGTCACAGCGGCCGGTTCGGTGCAGACGATCCGGTAGCCGAGTCGCACCGCCTCGGAGAGGATCCGGACGTTGGTCGCGGCCAGTTTTCGCGCGGCGACGATGTCGCCCTCGGAGACCATCGCGATCCCCGAGGCCACCTGGCGGGGATCGATGAACACGCCGATGCCGTTCCGCTCGAGCACCGAGACGAACGATTCCACGAGCAGCGGATCGTGCCAGCGGGCGAAGGTGTCGAGGAAGTAGAGCACCCGCGGGCCGCCCCGACGCGACGGCCGGGTCAGCCCCCGCCGCACGGCCCAACGCATCGTGCGATTGGCGGTGAACCGGGGCAGCTTGCGGCCCTGGGCGATGCCCAGCGTCCTCTCCATCAGCCAACGGGCCCGGGAGCTCGCGATCGCACGGTTGGCAAACGGCGCCGCCCAGCCGCCCAGCCGGCTCAGGGTGTCGACCCGCGACCGCACCCATGCGGCGCCGCCGAGGCTGTTGGTCGCGACGTGGGCGGCCTTGAGTTCGGTGACGATCGCCGGAATGTCGACCCCCGCCGGGCAATCGACGCGGCACTGGTGGCAGTTGAAGCAGGTGTCGGCGATCTCCCGAACGGCGTCCGAGTCGAGCGTCCGCGGATCGAGTCCGCCGCCGAGCACCGCGGAGAGGAGGCCGGCCTTGGCCCGCGGCGACGACTCCTCGCCGACATTCTCCCGAAATCGCGGGCACATCCGCAGCGGCCCCGACTGGGTGCGGCAGCCCCCGCAGCCGTTGCAGGCATCCAGTTCGTTCACGAGCGTCGCGCCCGACCAGATCAGGAGCGGAAGCGGCGGCATCGCCGGCTGCAGCGGGTGGCGAACCTCGCCGGCTGCCGGTTCAGCGGCGCCGGTCCTGGCTTCAGCATCGTCGGCCCGTGTGATCGTGCCGGGGTTGAGGATCTGGAGCGGGTCGAAGAGCCGCTTCACCCGGGCGAAGACCGCCGTCAGTTCGGGCTGAAACCGTCCGAAGAACGGGGTCCGCGACAGCCCCAGCCCCAGTTCGCCGCCGATCGTGCCTCCGACCGAGAACACTTCCGTATAGACCGCATCGGCGAGCCGTTCGAGCCGGGCCATCTCGGCCGGCTCGCGGGGATCGGCGAACGGCCGCAGGTGCATCTGGCCGTGGCCGGCATGGCCAAACAGCATCGCGGTCGCCGACTGCTTCTTGAGCACCTCCTGCAGCCGTCGCAGAAACTCCGGCAGGCGTTCCGGAGGCAGGACGACATCCTCGATGAACGGCACCGGCCGGGTTGCGCCACGCACCCCATGCAGCGTCGAGACGACATGCCGGGACAGCTCCCAGAAGAGCGTCGCGTCGGCCTCGTCCTCCGCCCTGCGGACATCGATGCAAAGCCGTCTCACCGACTGGATTCGCCTCAGCGCCTCGTCGAGCTGCCGGCCGCATGCAGCCGGGTCGTCCCCTGTGAACTCGACCAGCAGGCCGGCGTCGGCGACCGGCGGGATGAGCAGGTCGAACGTCACCTTCGCGGAGCGGGCGAGCGTCAGGTGCCGCTTGTCGAACAGGTCGCAGGCGCTCGGGCCCAGGGGGAGCAGCCGGAGAGCCGCCTCGGCGGCCTTGTCGATCGAATCGAAGAGCAGCAGCCCGACGGCCCTGGCTCCGTCGGCAGGAACCGTCTCCAGGGTGGCCTCGGTGACGATGCCCAGCGTGCCCTCGGCCCCGCAGAGCAGCCGAGGCAGGTCGACGAGCCCGTCCCGCTCGAGATCATCGAGCCGATAGCCGCCGTGCGAACGTCGCTCGGCCGGCTGAAACCGCCGGATCGTCGCCCGATCCTCGGCCAGGATCGTGGCCATCCCCGCCGCGAGCGACTCGAGCCGGGCCGTCTGCGGGTCTTCGGCGGCCGCCACTCCGGCCGCGGTCGGCTGCAGTTCCAGGATCGTGCCGTCGGCGAGCACCGTCTGCAGGGCCAGCACCCGGTTGCGGACGGCGGCATGCCGCAGAAACCGGCTGCCCGACGTGTTGCGGCCGATCATGCCGCCGAGCGTGGTCACGGCGGCATTTGCCGGGTCGGGCCCGAACGTGCGGCGCAGGCGGCCGAGATGCTCTTCCAGCTGCGCATCGATCACGCCCGGCTGCACCCGCACCGTTGCGGCGGCGGTGCCGACGATCCGGCGCATGAAGCGGGAGAAGTCGAGCACGACGCCCCGACCGAGCCCGGATCCCGCGAGGCCCGTGCCCGCGCCCCGCGGATGCACGGGCATCCGGTTCGCCGCCGCCCAGCGGACGGTCGCGGCGACGTCGTCGACCGTCCGCGGCCGGACGACGGCCGTGGGCCGAACCTCGAACAGGCTGCCATCCATGGCATAGAGCGACAGGCTCGCGTCGTCGCAGAGCACCTCACCCGCGACGATGCCGCGCAGATCCTCCTCGATGCGCTTGCGTTCAAGGTCCATGCGGCTCAGCGTCCCTGAGTCGGTTCGGCCGGGGTGGCGGCGTCTCGCAGCCGGGCGACCTGCTGGCGATGCTTCTCATGGGTCTCGAGATCGAAGCCGCCGAAGGCGCCCGTGATCCCCTCGCCGCGGTACCGGGCCCCGCAGCGATAGCAGCTCAGACAGTCGGGCATGAAGATGTAGAGCAGCACGTCGACCAGAGCCGTGCCAAACAGGATCGCGAAGGTGAGTATCAGTTCCCGCCAGGCCCAGGCGAGGCAGCTCGCAGCCAATCCCGCGACCACGATCGCAAGTCCGAGCCGCTGGGGAAAATCCTTGCGGACGAACAATTCCGTGCTCGGACAGACGAGGCAACGCCGCGGCCTTGGGGGCGGCCCCGGCGCGATCCCGTCCTCGGGAATCCGGACCGACGCGGTGCAGGAGGGACAGTCGAGGGCCGACAGGGCGGTGATCCCATCGATCGAGACGGTCGCGTCGCAGGCCGGGCAGGCGTAGGTGATTCGCATGGATTCGATGCCGATCTCCTCGAGCGGGCCGGGGCCACCCCGGCTCAGGCTGCCGCCTGGAGCAGCTGCGCGGTCAGTTCTCCGACGATCGCCGCGATGCAGGCCACGTACAGGATACCCGTGGCGCTCTGTGTGTTGGGAATGTCGAGCGTCTTGCGACTCAGCCAGAGCAGCACCGGCAGGCCGGCCAGGCCGGCCAGCCAGCGGAGCGCCACGAGGGCCGGCCCCGTCGGCCCCTCCCCCATTCGGACCGGCTCCACCTGCGCGGCGATGGAAATGGCGGCCACCGCGAGCTGCACGCCCCAGGCGAGCAACGCCAGATCGATCATCCTGCGGAGGGCATCGACACGCATTCCGGGCGCGTTGAGATACCAGTGGCCGAGCAGCATCGCATGCACGGTGAGACCGACGACGAGCCCTGACAGCAGCCGCACGCCGGCGAGCCTGGGAACAGCCGCTGCCCCAGCCGCCGTCGAGGCCGACGGGAGCAGCACCGCCGCCGCCGCAAAGGCCGCAGCCGATGCGACGCAGAACAGCATGCCGGCCCGCGGACGCCCGGCCAGCCAGACGATGCTCCCGAGCCAGGCGGATACGCCGGCGGCCACGGCCAACAGCCAGAGACTGCCCGGAACCGCGGTCCGTGCCAGCAGGGCGGCGAACGTCGCCAGTCCGAGCACCACGAGCAGATTGACCCGAAAGAACCCCGACGGCACGAGCCCCGGAGGCGTCAACACGAGCGCAGCCGACAGCCCCCAGCCAAACCGACAGAGAAAATCGATGAGAAGCGTCACAGGCTGGCCGTCGTGGCGAAAACGAAAACCGCAAGTTTAGCCGGATGGAGCCTGATGAGGAAAAAGTCATCCCTGACAATCCTGATCGGCTTCACGCAAAACCCGGATAGAGTGTCCGGTTTTGCTTGGCGACCTCCGGTCGCTGGTGTTGACCCGGCCCTCCGGGCCTGGCGCTGCCCGATGTGGCACAGGCTCTCGCTGAAACGCGCGACACCTGCATCGCCGCCCGCTACTTCTTCACCGACGCATCGGGCGGGGTTGCCCGTGCCCCGAGAGCCGGGCTCGGCGGCAAGCGCAGCCATGGATGGCGAAGCGCAGCCGGCGTGCAGAGAGCGGAGGCCAGGATGGCCGCAGCGAACGTCCGGCGACGGGGCACGGGCAACCCCGACCCACGCAAGACGCCAATGCTCCAAGACATGACAGGCTGAAGCCTGTCCCACTCAGGCATGCCATGACAGGCTGAAGCCTGTCCCACTCAAGCATGCCATGACAGGCTGAAGCCTGTCCCACATCGGGCAGCGCCAGGCCCGGGGGTCAAGAACCATCAGAAACTGCATATTCCGAGGCTAGTTGAGGCTGAAGTCTGGTGGAAACGTCCGCTGCGGGCCGGCTGCCGGGCGGCCTTCGATCGCCTCCAGCAGGAGTTCGGCCCGCCGAAACACGTCGCACTCGGTGAGCAGCCGCAGCTTCCAGTCGAGGCTCAGGTCGATCGTGTAGGAGACGATGTCGGCAAGCATGCCGAGGGTGATCTGCGTGCCGAGCAGTTGATCGAGCTGCTCGTAGGCGTCCGGGATCTTGGGCATGGCCCGCTTGAAGGCGGCCAGCAGCTCCTTCTGCAGGCGGTCGGCCGTGCCGACGGCCGCGTCGGCGGGAACGATGTCTTCGAGGATCTCCGATTCGATCACCCGAAACATCTTCTTCGGCGGCAGTTCGCGGACGAGCCGCAGCCGCCTGACACCGAGCAGCAGCACGTTGTAGGTGCCCTCGGGCGTCCGCTGATGGGTGGCCACCCGGCAGAGACAGGCCATCGATCGCAAGGTCGGCCGCCCCTCGTATTCCTGTTCCCAGCCCGGCGCGAGAAGGCCGAGGGCGATCAGCCTGTCGTCCTCCACCGCCTCCTCGAGCATCGCCCGGTAGCGGGGCTCGAAGATGTGCATCGCCTGCATCACGTGGGGAAACATCACCAGATTCGGGAGCGGGAAGACCCGCGCCACCCCGGAAAACCCGTCGGGCGAGAAGGAGAGCGATTCTTCAGACATCGTGTGAGTGGTCCTCAGTGCCGGCAGGGGGCTCATGCGGCCGGCGGATCGAGATGGATCTCGGGCAGGAGTTCGGGATCGAGTTCGATCGACGGGAAATCCTCCGTGCTGGCGGCGACCTCGGCCAGACAGGTGTCGAAGGCAGCCAGAAACCCTACGATGTCGAGCCCCAGATGATGTGGCGAGTAGGGCTCGAGATACCCGTGGACGCTGCGATGCAGTTTGCGGGCCCCGCGGATGTTTCCGTTGCCGAAATGATAGAGGGCCACCGCCGCCTGGATGAGTCCCTGATAGAACTTTCGGGACGGGCCCCGGTATTCCGTCCAGAGCTCCTCCCAGACCTCATGACTTTCGTAATAATCGCACTCGTTGAACTTCTCGATCCCCTGCAGGTAGAGCGGGTCGTAGGTGGTCGAATCGGCATCGTCCATGGCGGGCATCCCTCGGGCGAACGTTCCCCCGGCCCGTCGATGCAGAGCACGGGGGCGACCGGGCTGAGATGGTGAATCGTAGCAGGCCGAGCAAATCAGCCGAACCGGCCGGGGCGGACCGCAGATCGCGGGAGTCGGCGGCGGCGCGGGCCCTCCGGGCGAAGGCGATCGCAAACCGGCTGGCGGAGGCGTTTCCGGCCGCAGTCTGCTCGCTCGATTTCACGAGCCCGTTCCAGCTGTTGATCGCCACGATCCTCTCCGCCCAGTGCACGGACAAGCGGGTGAACATGGTGACGGGCGAGCTGTTCGGCCGCTGGCCCTCGGCCGAGGCCCTGGCCCGGGTCCGGCCGGCGGACCTCGAGCGGGTGATCCGCAGCACCGGCTTCTACCGTGCCAAGGCGAAGAACATCCTCGGCTGCTGCAGGGCGCTCGTGGAACGACACGGGGGCGAGGTTCCGGTCTCGATGCCAGACCTCGTCAAACTTCCGGGCGTCGGACGGAAGACCGCCAACGTCGTTCTGGGGAGCGGATTCGGGATCGCCGAGGGCCTGGTCGTCGACACCCACGTCGGCCGGATCTCGCGCCGGCTCGGGCTGACGCGGCAGAAGGACGCGGTTCGGGCGGAGCGTGATCTGGTCAGGGTCGTGCCGGCGGACCACTGGATCGGCTTCAGTCACCGGCTGATCGAACTTGGCCGGGACGCTTGCGCGGCCCGCCGACCCGAATGCGGACGCTGTCCGCTCGCCGATCTCTGCCCCCGCGTCGGCGTCCTTCCTGCGGGCAGGAAACGACGCGCCTGACAGACCGGGGGCAAAGGCGTACAATTCCGTCCGCGTCGGTCACCCGCTTCGTCCGCCACCGCCACGGGAACGACCCATGATCCTCTCCGGCAACGAGATCCGGCAGCAGCTCGGCAGCAACATCGTCATCGATCCGTTCGACGATCGAAAGCTGAACCCCAACAGTTACAACCTCTCGCTCCACGACGAACTGCTCGTCTACGAGGAGGTCGTGCTCGACATGCGGAAGAGCAACCGGGTCGAGCGGGTGCATGTCCCCCCCGAAGGGCTCGTGCTGACCCCGAACCAGCTCTACCTCGGCCGGACGGTCGAGCGGACGGAAACCCACAACCTCGTGCCGATGATCGAGGGACGCAGTTCCATCGGCCGCCTCGGCCTGTTCGTTCACGTCACCGCCGGATTCGGCGACGTCGGCTTCTGCGGCTACTGGACGCTCGAGATGTTCGCCGTGCAGCCGGTCAAGATCTATCCGGGCGTCTCGATCTGCCAGCTGTTCTTCCATCAGATCACGGGCGACATCACCGAATACTCGAGCGACAAGTACCAGGACAACCACGACATCCAGCCGAGCATGCTGTTTCGCGAACTCGACGGTGAGGAGCCGACGCAGCAGCTGCACCTGGAGTTCAACGCCGACGCCATCGGCCAGCGTCGCTCCCCCAGCCCAGCGAGATAGCAACCGATGGTTCCCAAGCTGCTGGCCTGGCTCTCGCTCGCGACGGCCGTGGTGTTTGCGATCCTCGCTCTGGCGGTCGTCTTCGGCGGCGGATCGCTGCTGGAAATGGCTCCGATGCTCATCCTCTGGGCCGGCCTGCCGCTGCTGGCGGTCTCGATCCTGCTGGCGCTGGCACTGCTCGTGACCGGCATGTTCCAGAGTTGACCCGGCGACCGATCACCCGACGCCGCTGTCTCCCGTTCCGACACTCGATTCAACCCCGATTCAGACAAGAGAAAGGCCCCTTGACGTGCTTCGCACCCACACCTGCGGTCAGCTCCGGCCCGCGAACCTCGGCGAGACGGTCAGGCTCTGCGGCTGGGTCGATCGGGTTCGCGACCACAAGGGCGTGATCTTCGTCGACCTGCGAGATCGCTGGGGCCGGACCCAGGTGGTGATCGGTCCGGAGAGCGGTGCCGACACGGTTGCCGCGGCCCGGCTCGTGCGTCCGGAATGGGTGCTCCGGATCACGGGCGTCGTCGGCGCCAGGCCGGAGGGAACCACGAACCCGAAACTCTCGACCGGCGAGATCGAGGTTGCCTGCACGGTGCTCGACGTGCTCAACGAGGCCGAAACCCCCGTCTTCCAGCCGGGTGCAGCCGATCTCCCCGGGGAGGAGGTGCGACTGGCCCATCGCTGGCTCGACCTGCGCCGGCCGGCGATGCAGGAGAACATGTTTCTCCGCAGCCGGATCGTGAAGATCATGCGGGACCACTTCGACGAGCTCGGCTTCATCGACGTTGAGACGCCGATGCTCGGCCGGAGCACGCCCGAGGGCGCCCGCGACTACCTCGTTCCCAGCCGGCTCGATCACGGCGCCTTCTTCGCCCTGCCCCAGTCACCGCAGCTCTACAAGCAGCTGCTGATGATGGCGGGGTTCGACCGCTACGTACAGGTTGCCAAGTGCTTCCGCGACGAGGACCTGCGGGCCGACCGCCAGCCGGAATTCACCCAGCTCGATGTCGAGATGTCGTTCGTCGAGGCGGATGACGTGATCGGAGTGATCGAGGGGCTCGTGAAGCGGACCGCCCGCGAGATCCTCGGCCTCGACGTGGCGCTGCCGCTTCCGAGGCTTGGCTGGGACGAGTGCATGGAGCGGTTCGGGCACGACGCACCCGACCTCCGCTACGGCCTCGAGATCACCGACCTCACAGCGATCGCCGGCGAGAGCGACTTCCGGGTGTTTCGCTCCGCCGTCGAGTCGGCGGGCCGGGTCCGCGGAATCCGGGTGCCGGGTGCCGCAGCACGTTTCTCGCGGAAGGACCTCGACGAGCTCACCGCCGTCGCGGTCGAAGGGGGCGCCAAGGGACTCGTCTGGCTCAAGGTCGAGGAGAATGGCGACTGGTCGGGACCGGTGGCCAAGAACCTCGGCGGCATCGCGGCCGCACTGCGGGAGAAGCTCGGGGCCCAGCCGGGCGACCTGGCGCTGATCGTGGCCGATTCCTTCGATGTGACCTGCAAGGCGTTGCACATGCTCCGCAAGCGGCTCGGCGCGACGCTCGGCCTCTACGAACCGAATGCGATGCACTTCTCCTGGGTCATCGATTTCCCGATGTTCGCCCGCGACACCGAGTCGGGCGGCTGGGCCTCGATGCACCATCCCTTCACGGCCCCGCGGCCGGGCGACATCGACCTGCTCGACAGCGATCCAGCAGCCTGTCGGGCCGTGGCCTACGATCTGGTGATCAATGGCTCCGAAGCGGGAGGCGGCACGATCCGGATCCACGACGGGGCCACGCAGGAGAAGGTCTTCGGGCTCCTGGGGATCTCGGCCGACATCGCCCGGGAACGGTTCGGTTTTCTGCTCGACGCCCTCAAGAGCGGCGCCCCGCCCCACGGTGGTATCGCCCTGGGAATCGATCGCTGGGTGATGCTCTTCGGCCGACTCGACAGCATCCGCGACGTGATCGCTTTCCCCAAGACCCAAAAGGCCAGCGACCTGATGACGGGCGCCCCCTCGCCGGTCGAGACGAAGCAGCTGGTGGAACTCGGCGTCCGCGTCGTGGTGCCGCCGAAACCGGAGACCGAAAGAAAGGGAGATTAGCGTGCGGAGGCATCGCCGGCCGCGATGCCGCAGGCCCAGGCAACCCTAGGCTTTGCCGGCGGCCGACACGGCAAACGAGGCCATGGATGGCTTGTTTGCGACAAAGGAAGGGCGACTAGCTCAATTGGTCAGAGCACCTCGTTTACACCGAGGGGGTTGGGGGTTCGAGTCCCTCGTCGCCCATTTCAGCGCTTTCGGCGATTCATGCCGGGCTAAGCCTGTCCTGCGACGGCAGGCCGGAGGTGCGACCGCCGGCAGGCGAGTGAAACCTCGGCTTTCACTCCACCTGCCCAAAGCCAGCAGGGCCATGGATGGCCCTGCTGGCGTACAGTCAGAAGCAGTCGTTGCGGACCTCCTGGATCACCAGTTCCTTGAGCCGCTGGATGGCCTGCTTTTCCTGGGCCTTGGCATCCCGCCAAAACTCCTTCAGCTCCTCCCGCCACTCCGCATTGGCGATGTACTGGTCATACCTCCAGAGCGAGTCGAGCCGACGGCTGAGTTCGTGGATCAGGTCGTGGTCGTGGTCGGCGCACCCGCAGGTCTCGCCCAGATGGCTCAGTTCTTTTTCGGCGGCTAGATACATGGTCGTGGTCCTCGGAAAGATCGATGCAGGGCCGGGCACGCGCCGGCACATGGCGGAACGATCGACCGGCCCGATCGGTGCGGCAAGCCCATGGCCAATCGGCTTGGGCCTGCCGCGGCCGGGCAGCAGGACACCTTCTCCGACCGGCATCACCGGCGCAACCCTCACCAAACCTGACCGTCGCAACCTTCGATGCGGCTTGGCTTTCAGCCCGCCGACCGTAAGATGCGCAGAGTGATCCCCTCGCTCCCGTCCTCACGGTCCATGCGGATGAACCCCCGGCAGACCGATCATTCCCAGGCCCAGCCCCAGCGTCCGTCGACCACGTTCTTCGAATCGTTCGACGGCTGGGCCCAGCTGCTCCGTCAGACCGAGTCCCAGCCCGCGGCAGCCGGCCAGCAGCCGGCGATTTCCGGACCACCGGAGGCGGAATCCTTCCGGCCCGTCGTCCGGCAGCCGATGGCCCTGCTGCACGTCATCGACGACGGCTGCGACGAGGGCGAGACCATCCGCCTTCGCGGTGACAGGCTCTCGATCGGCCGCAGCGAGGGAGACGTCCTGATTCCGCACGACATCTCGATGGCGCCGTCGCATGCGCGGATCGACCGCATCCCCGAGGGCGGCTGGCTGCTGACAGACCTCCAGAGCGGAGACGATCGCGGCACCTTCGTGCGGGTGCTCACCGCCAAACTTCGTCACGGCTCCGTGCTCCAGGTCGGCATGACCAGGCTCCGGTTCGAACTTGTCGATCCCTCGACGCCGCGGCTTGTGGAACTCTCCGGACCGCGGATCGTCCGTCAGCACGATTGCCACGCACCCCACTCCACCATCGGCCGCGCCGGCTGCGGTGCGAGGGTCGCGATCGACGACGCCTTCGTGAGCCCGCTGCATGCCGATCTTCACCAGACACCCAAGGGCTGGAGAATCGAGAACCGCGGACTCAACGGCCTCTGGGTGCGGATCGACGCCCCGGTCAAACTCGGCGGGCCATCGCAGTTCCAGTGCGGCGAGCAGCGTTTCGTGTTCGTACCGCTGGCGGGCTGATCCCCCGGGGGAACCTCCCCGGGTTTCGATCACTCGAGCAGCCAGTCCGGCAGGCGGCGGACGCGGCCCTCGCGATCGACGCAGACCACCGTGGTCGAACCGCTGGCGATGATGGTCGACTCGCGGATCACCTCGTAGTTGTGCTCGATGCTCGCCCCGCCGATCTTCTCGACGTAGGTCCGCACGAGGAGCAGGTCGTCATACTCCGCGGCCGCCCGGTAGCGGCAGCTGGCCTCGGCGACCACGAGAAACAGCCCCGCATCCTCGAACTCCCGGTAGGTCGCCCCCCTGGCCCTCAGCATCTCCGTCCGGGCAACCTCGAAGTAGGTGAGGAAATTGGCGTGGTGGACCCGTCGCTGGCCGTCGGTCTCCTGGTAGCGGACGCGGATCTGGGTTTCGTGCGAGGCGAGCGGCATGGCCGTACTCCGGGCAGATGGCTGCTGGCGATTCTGCGGGCTTCGTTGACCCGCGACAGGCAGAGACTTTATTCTTTGCGACGGTCGTCGGGCAAAGGCCGTCCCGCTGCCCAGGCTTCAACGACGCCCCACACCAGCACTGACTCGATCTCGAATCCGGAGTCGTCGACGTGAGCATTGATGACGAAGGACAGGGCGGTGGCATCGGCTTCGCAACGGCCCGGGGCCGCAACTGGCCCACCCTCAGGCAGTTCACCGTGTTTCTCGAGAATCGGGTCGGGCAGCTGCTCGAGGTGGTTCGAAGGTTCGACGGCTCGAAGGTCCGGATCGTGGCCCTGTCGATCACCGACTCCGGCGAATGCGCCTTCGTCAGGTTTCTGCTCAGCCATCCCGAACAGGGCCAGGAAATTCTCGAACGGGCCGGGCTCGCGCTGATCGAGAGCGACCTCATCGGCGTCGAGCTTCCGGATGGCGAGCAGCCGCTGCTGAGAATCTGCACGGCCCTCCTGCAGGCCGAGGTGAACATCATCCAGGCCTATCCGATCCTGGTCCGTCCCCGTGGCAGGCCGGCCGTGGCGCTGATGGTGGACAACACCGAGATGGGGCTTGAAACCCTCGGGAGCAAGGGGTTCTCCATGATCACCGAGGGCGATCTGGGCGAGGAAGGATAGGGACGGCACTACTCGAACATGCCGTCGGGAAGTCCCTCGACCTGACGCACGACGATCTTCTGGATCGAGTCCCAGGCGACTGCGCTGAGCGTGACCGTGCCGTCAGCAGCCTGGCTGGCAAACAGGCCGTGCGTTCCTCGCGACCAATTCGCCTCGTACCACTCCGGCAGAATCACGCTTCCCCCGGCGATGTGGAGTTCGACGACTCCACCGTGATCCCGCTCCGCCCAGAGGCGGGCGACGAGCTGGGCGGTGGGGTTGTCGGCCCCGGCAACCTCGACCAGATCGGGATAGGTTTTCTGCTCGGCATTTGCCAGCACCTCGCCGACGCCGCTTTGGTCGGCGGTCGGCTCCTGCTGGGCGAATGCCTCGTCGAGGTCGGCCGCGATCGGGCCGGCGTTCACCGGCACCGCCTGGCTTTCGAACAGGTTGGCGAACGGATCGGGACTGATTTCCTGGACGGGCCGGACTTCCAGGGCGGGCGGGCGGGGCTCGGCTCCCGGAACCAAGACGGCGGGGACCGGGGGTGCGGCGGGCTTCGAGGCCGGAATCACCACCGGAATGCCGCACTTCGAACAGGTTCCTCGCTTGCCGGCAAGCGTCGCCGGCACGTCGATCCGATGGCCGTTTTGGCAGCGAAATGTGATCGCGTCGCCAGCGGCGGCTTTGGAGGGCGGTTTCGACACGTGTGTTGAATCCGTGAATGGTCTTGCTTCGGAGCCGAAAGCGGGCTCGAACCGGACGTCGCCAGTCTACCTGCCCGAGGAGCAACTGATCCATGACCCGCTCCCTCCTGCTCGCCGCTTGACGCAGGACGGCCCGCTTCTGACACTGCCCGGATGCCGATCCAAGTCGTCTGCCCTGGGTGCAAAAGCCGGTTCACGGTGAGCGATCAGTTCGCCGGCCGCACGGGCCCCTGCCCGAAGTGCAAGAAACCGCTGGCCGTCCCCAAGCCGGCCGTGCAGGCGGTCACGATCCACGAACCGGAGGCGGCCGTCGCCTCGTCCCAGGGCACCGGCCGGATGCCCACGGCGCCGATCGCCCGGCGCAACAAGCCCGTTTCAAACCTCCGGATTGCGGTCAGCATCGCGGGCTTCGTCGCCGCCGTCGTGGCCGCGGTCGCCGTCCGCTTCGTTTTCGGACCGGGCCAGGCGCCGACCTGGCTGCAGGCGACCGCAGCCTTCCTGCTGGCGCTGCCCTGCGGGATCGTCGGCTACGACATCGTCCGGGATCGGGAACTCGAACCCTACCGCGGCCGCGGACTCCTGCTCCGCGGCCTGATCTGCGCGGTCGTCTACGCGGCGCTCTGGGGCGTTCGCGGCATGCTGCCACCCGACATGACGACCGAAATGTGGCCCTGGCTCTACATCGCCCCGATCTTCTTCGGTGCAGGAGCCCTGGCGGCCCTGGCCAGCTTCGACCTCGACTGGGGCACCGGAGTCGCCCACTACTCGCTCTACGTGCTCATCACGGCGCTGCTCCGCTGGATCGCGGGCTTTCCCCCGGTCTGATCCGGCCGCCGACTGCGACGCCCACGAGCAGGAGACCAGCATGGCCTTCGACCGTCTGCCCGAACTGATCGCTCTCGACCGCGGGGGCCCGGGAATCCGCATTCCCCCGGACGTGACTGTTCCGATCACGCCCCGGGTCGCCAGCCTGATCGACACCGCCCCCTTTCGTCGGCTTGCCCGGATCTCCCAGCTGGGGCTGGTCGCCGAGGTCTATCCCGCCGCCCGTCACTCCAGGTTCGAGCATTCGCTCGGGGTCTATCGGCTGGCCCTCGAGTTTCTCGGGCGGCTGCGGCACGAGCCCCGGTTCAGCGGTCCGGTCGGGGAGGAGGACGCGGCAGCGTTCGTCGTGGCGGCGCTGGTCCACGACATCGGCCACTGGCCGTACTGTCACCCGATCGAGGACATGGGCCTGCCCGAACTGCCGCGGCACGAATCGTCGGTGGGGCGGCTCCTCGCAGCCGACGACATCGGGACGATCCTCCGCGGCCAGTGGCGGCTCGAACCGCAGCGGGTGGCGGCGCTGATCGAGGGCTCGGCGCGGGATCCCGCCGGCCTCCTCCTTCACTCCCTCCTCTCGGGGCCGATCGACGTCGACAAGATGGATTATCTGGCCCGCGACAGCCTCCATGCGGGCGTGCCCTACGGCCGGCACTTCGATCGCGAGCGGCTGCTCTCGAGCCTCTGCGTCGACGAGGCGGGAGAGGCACTGGCGATCGACGACAAGGGACGCACGGCGGCCGAAATGATGGTCTTCGCCCGCTACGTGATGTTCAGCGAGGTGTACTGGCACCATGCCGTGCGGGCGGCCACCGCGATGCTCCAGCGGGCGGTCTGGCTGACGCGGCAATCTGCCGCCCCCGAAACGCTGATGCGGATGGACGATGCCGAATTCGCCGCCTGGATCCTCGGGGAGTCGCGTGGCGGCCCCGCCGCCCGACTGGTTGACGGGCTCTTTGGTCCGACCCGTCAGCTGCTCAAGCGGGCCGCCACGTTCGACGCGGTCCACCATCCGCGGATCCATTCGCTCTTCGCCGGCCGGGAATACTCGGAGATGGTGCTGCTTTCGGGCCGGCTGGCCGACTCGCTCAGCCGCCACCTCGGCATCGAGATCCCCCCCGCCATGCTTCTGATCGACGCACCGCCGGCCACAAAGGAGGTGGAGTTTCGGCTCCAGGTTCGCGAGCGAAGCGGGCATGCCGCAGATCCGCCGCACCGCTGGCGACCGCTCGCCGACGTCTCCCCCGTCGTTCGCAGCCTCGCCCACGAGCAGTTCGACAGCCTCGTCAAGCGGGTTCGGGTCTTCGCCCCGGCACCGGTTGCGTCCGCAATCGCCGCATGCAGCGACTTCGAGTCGTTGATGCTCGATCTGGCGGGCCAGGCCGGGGGTTCCCCGTCCTAACGGCCCTGCCCGGCCCCGGCAGCATCCGGAAACACGAGCGGTGCATCGGCTGGAACGGGGGTGGCCTGGGCTCGAGCCGCCGGGCTCGCATCAGGCTGCCGAACGAGCACGCTCACCGTGCCGTCTGCGGCAACCTCATTCGCCGCCGGCGACTTCGACTGCTGCGGCTGGGGTTCAGACTTTGACTGCGGCTTCGACTGCACCTGGGCGGGGGTGTTCGAGCGATCCCCGGGTGAAGCCTCGTATCCGGCCCGCTGCACGACCTCGGCCGAGGCTTTCTTCTCCGGTTGCGGCACCGCAACAGCCTGCGGACGACCTGACTCGGGAACGGGCATCAACTGCGGCCTTGGAGCGGCCACCCTCGCCGATTCAGGACTCGCTTCCCCGGGAACGGCCGACTGAGGTCTGACGGATGCCGGCGGCCGGGCGGGAACCGTGGCTTCCCGCCGCATCGCCCGCCGCTGCGAGCGGAAGAACACCCTCGGCGGCACAGCCTCGGCGATCTCCGGGAAAAGGGAGGCCAGGACGATTGCCCCCACGACCAGTGACCATGCCCTCTGGCAATTCCGGACCAGGCTCTTGGAGAAGTTCATGCTGGAATCCTTTCAGCGGCAGCAGCCGGCAGTTCTTTGATGACCGGTTATTTGACGACCGGACCGCCGGGCAGTTTGCCCTGCTTGATCAGGTCACCGAAGGTCGGGGCGTCGGCCTTGGCCGCATCGCTCGACATGGCAGCCACTTCCTCGAGCGACTTGCGAATCTTCTCGACGTTCTTCGCGTCTTCCTTCTTGTCGAGGAGTTTGGCGAGGGCTTCGCCGTAGGCGTTCCGCTCCTTCTTGCTGGCTGGCTTGTGGCAGACGTTGCACTTGGCCTCTTCCACGGCGGTCGCGAGCGCCTTCTCGTTGGCATCACCGCTGTCCGCCTTGACGTAGACCGCCTTGAACTCGTCGAAGAACTGCTTGATCGCATAGGCCGGACGGGCGGACATGCCGGCCCCCAATGCCGCGAAAATCCCCACCACGACCGCGATGCTGTTGCGTCCGACCATCTCTGCGCTCCCTGCTTTCAAACGAATGAAGGTGCCGAAAAACACGAGCCAAACCGAACCCAATCCGAGTCCGGTTCGAGCAATATCCAGCACCAAATAGACCCGGTGGCCGAAGGCCGTGTCAAGAAACGGTTGAGAAGGATACCTCGGCGGCGGGTTCTGCACCCTCTTCGGGCGGCTCGCAGAGGCGATGCACCCGGCTGATCCTGTCTCGGCGGCTCCCGTCTCACCTGACAGCTGGTGTCTCGGCCGCCGAATCCCCTCTCCTGCCCGCATCCCCCACGTCACCGGGCCATCCTTCGAGGTCGGCGCTGATCCGGGAAGCGTGCACGAGCGGTTGCGGGGCTGCGGCGAAGTCCATCTCCACGCGTTCGGTCGCCGAGTCGATCCGTCGAAACACGACGCTCCCCTCGTAGCGGCTGTTGGCGTCGAGCCACTCGATCATCCCACGGTAGCGATCAGCCTCGTCGACTCCGGACTGGAGGATCAACGCCTGTCCGACCGGAACCGCAAACCGGCATTCCTCCGCAAAGCACCGCAGCTCTGGAGCGGCCGGCCTCGGCGATGAGTCGAGCAGGCAGGCAAAACCCTCTCCGCAGGCGATCGTGGCCCTGCTGAGCGAGATTTGAATCCTCTTCCCCCCGGTCCTTCCCCCTTCGGCGACGAGGAACCGGCGGGGCGTGATGCAGCGGCCCTCCGACCAGACGATCCCCAGGCGGCCGGCCGCTGCGGCCTCGAACGCCAGGCCGTCGCCCGTCAGGGAAGAGCGGGTGATCCGAACGTCCGCGGTGCAATCTGGTTCGGTCGCGTCGGAGTCGTCGGTCGCCGCCGTTCCCACCCGGATAAACACCGCCGGCGTATGGGCCGGCGTTCCCGGGTCGCCCGATTCGGTCGAGACGTCCCGCTGCGACGGAAACTCGGCGACAACGGCATCGCAGGAGAGCAGCGATCGATCCCCGAGACTGAAGGCCGCGAAAGCGCGGTTCTGCCCCGCCGCAGTTGGGGCAACCCGCAGCCGCACGCCCTCGATGGCGAGCGTGCCGGAAACGATCGTCCAGCCGAAGTCCTGCCCGATCTCGGCGGGCGTCTTCGGCAGGTCGTTCACTCCCGCGGGTGAGACGGCCGCATCGTTCGGGGCGGCTCCCAAGCGAATGCCCGGGGCATGCCCTGCGGCGGCCCGGATCCGAAGCCCCCGGCCCCGGATGACGATCGGGAGTTCGTCTCGAAAGCCGTCGTATGCAAGTTCGATCAGGTCACCGTCCGCGGCCTGCCGCACCGCCGCACCGACGGTGGCGGTGTCACGTTCGCCCGAGGGCACGTCGACGACCCGCCATGGGGCGGCGGGTTCACGGCCCGGTCCGTCCAGATCGGCGCCCACGAGCGGACCACGGAGGGCGGGCCGTGTCGCCGTGGCCCGCGAGCCGGCAGGCAGCCCGGTCAGCCCGACCACGATCGCCGCCAGGGCCAGCAGCGGCACGAGCCAGGGCAGCCACTGCAGCCAGGAAGTCGCCCGGGCCGGCGGCGGCGTCTCGGCGACCGCCTCGACTGCCTCGACCGCGGCCATCGTCGCCGGGCTCGAGAGGGCGACCTCGATCCCCTCCTCATCGGCGATTTCAAGCAGTTCGGCGATCAGTTCCGCCGGCCGCTGCGGACGATCCTCAGGATCTTTGGCCATCAGACGGTCGAGCACGGCGGCGAATCGACGCGGCACGTCGGGCCGCAGCTCATCGATGGCCGGCGGCGCGGCCTGCTGATGCTTCAGCAGTTTCTGGACCATCGTGCCATCGGCGAACGGGGCCCTCCCCGCGAGCATGTAGAAGATCGTGCAGCCGAGCGAATAGAGATCGCTCCGCACGTCGGCCAGTCGCGGATCGCGGGCCTGTTCCGGGGAGATGTAGTCGAAGGTTCCGAGCGTCATCCCGCTGACGGTGAGATCGTTGTCCCCAGCGACATGGTGCAGCCTCGCCAGCCCCATGTCGACCAGCCGCGCCCGTCCCGCGGGGGTGATGATGATGTTCGAGGGTTTGATGTCGCGATGGACCACGCTCCGCTCGGAGGCGTGTTCGAGCGCGTCGGCGATCTGGATCGCGACGTTGATCGTGCGGGCGAGGCCGAACACTCCCCCCTCGCTGATCACGTCCCGCAGATTCGTCCCCTCGATGAACTCGAAGACGATGAAGTGCCAGCCATCCTCGGCACCGACGGCATACACCCGGCCGATGTTTTCGTGGTCGAGCCGGGCCGCCGACTGGGCCTCGTTGCGGAACCGCCGCAGCATCTCCTCGTCGTTCGACTGCTGATGGGCCAGCACCTTGACGGCCACGACCCGGTCGAGCGTGGTGTCGACAGCCCGAAAGACCGCCCCCATGCCGCCGCCGCCGACGAACTGCTCGAGCACGTAGGCCCCGAGCCGGCGGCCCTCGAGCGTGCGGCCGAGTTCGGCCATCGACGCCGGGCCGGAGGGGGATCGGGACGAGATCACCGTCGCATCGGAATCTGACGCTGCGGCGGCCGCGGCGGAACGATCGGTCGGCCCGCTGTTCGAAACCATAGGAATCGACCCTAGCACCCGACCCTGAACGGGGTCAAACGGCTTCGCTGCCCGGCTTTCCCCGCCCGGGATTCGGCGGCGAGGGCGTTTGCCCGACAGGATCGGGGCTGCGTAGACTCGCTGAGTCGGCAGAGATCGAAGCATCTATCGGTCCACATTCCCCGAGAGCCCCGGAAGGACATCCGCCTTGCCAACCCTGAACGATGAGCAGGATCTGCTGCACGGGAGGGTCTCGACCTGGAGCTTCGTGGTCGGCGGCGTGCTGGCGACTCTCGGCTTTCTGTCGCTGGCCTCGCCCTGGACGGCATCGACCGTGGTCGATGTCTTCTGCGGGGTTTCCCTGATCGCCGCCGGAGCGTCGCAGCTCGCGATGACGGCCGGAGCCTACAGCTGGCGTGGTTTCTGGGTGACGCTGCTCTGCGGGGCCCTCTCGATCGCGGCGGGCACCGGAATGCTCGTCCTGCCGAAGGCGGGCATCGAGGCGCTCGTGGTCTTCCTGGCCATCATGCTGCTCTTCGAGGCGGCCGCGAAACTGGCGGCGGCATTCTCGATCCGGACCGATTTCCCCTGGGCATGGCTGCTGTTCGACGGTCTGGTCACCGCCCTGCTCGGAACCATCCTCCTCACGAGCCAGCCGGCCACCGCGGGGGTCCTGCTGGGCGTGTTCGTCGGGATCAACCTGCTCTCAAGTGCCGCGATGTTCGTCGCCGCGGGCTGGTGGCTGCGGCAGGAAGAGCGGCCGGTCTGACGAGCCCCTGAAAAGTCCGCGGCCGCCGGGTCGCTCAGCCGGTCCGGCGGATCTCGAGCAGGCTGCGGCCGAGCGCCGTCGGGCAGATCCTCACGATCGTGAGTCCCAGTCCTCTGATCCAGCCTGCGATCTCCCCCGCCGAGTAGAGCCTGCCCTGGGTGACACCGGCCAGCAGCACCGAATACTCGGCCGCCCAGAGCTGCCCTGCCTTGTCGTCGTCGAGCAGCATGTCGTGGACGACGATCCTTCCGTCTTGGGGCAGACAGGCGACGCTCTTGGCGAAGAGTTCCCGGCACTGAGGCTCGTCCCAGTCGTGAAGCAGGTTCGAAAACAGGTGCAGATCATGATCGGCCGGCCAGGGATCGACGAACATGTCGGCCGTGACGACGGCAACCCGTTCGGCACACCCCGCCGCGGCGATGGTGCGGCGGGCGATCCCATCGACCGGGGCCGCCTCGAGGACGGTGGCCCGCAATTGCGGAGCAGCCTCGACACATCCGATCGCATACACGCCAGAACCGCCGCCGATGTCGAGCAGCCGGCTGGCCTGACGGAGGTCGAGGGCGGCCGCCAACGCGGCTGCCAGCACCCTTCCGCGGCAGTCCATCGCGGCCGTGAACGACTCCGCGAAGGCCTCGGTCCGCATCGCGGCATGCCAGTCGGCCTCTCCCTCCTCCCCCGGCCAGTTGGCAGGCTTTCCGGTCCGCAGCACCCGGATCCAGTCCGACACTCCGGGCTTCCCGGCCATGCTGGCGTAGTAGGCCCGGGCATCGAAAGGCCCGCCGGCGACGAGAAACTCCCGGGCCATCGGCGTCGCCTGAAACCTGCCCTCGGCATCCCGTGCCAGAAAGCGGTTGGCGGCGAACAGGGTCAGCATCACGTCGGTCGGCCGGGGGTGGATGCCAAGTCGCCCGCAGAGCGCGGAGAGCGTCATCGGTTCCCGGTCGAGCAGCGTAAACAGATCCAGGTGGGCGATCGCGGCACAGAGGCAGTCGGCCGCAGCGATCGAGTCGCGGTAGCGGTAGATGGCGGTGGGATCGTGGGTCGGGGCAAGCATCGGGGCATTCCTTGTGGAGCGGATTCGGATTCCGATTGGAATCCTTCATTCCAGATTCCGGACGGCGGGCGGAAAGCGTCGCACGGATCCCGAGCGGCGGGAAGTACCGGGGGATGATTTTTCCTTCGCGACCCCTCTGACCGACGTCTTTCCCGAGAATTTCCCTACAGACCCAGATCAGCCATCCTGCTTCCGTCCGTGACGTCGGCTGCTGATCGAGACTCTTCGGTCAGCATGGCCTGCACGGACAAGGCGGCCGGATCGCGCGTCGAAGGACGCCCGAACCGAGCGGGTCGCACTCTGCAGATGCGTTGCGAGTTCGATCGAACGGGAGCGACGGCTCCCACCCCCGTGCTGGAGAGGTGGCCGATGACGATGACGTTGTTGCTGCAGATCGTGGCCTGGTTCTTCGTGAGCCATCCTCCACCACCGCTATCCCAACAAAAACTTCAACGTGGCGATCCCGGTCGGCGACCTCGTCTTCGGCACGATGGCCAAGCCGACCGCGGCCGACTACGAGGTGATGGCGGCGGAAGGCCTGCTGTAAGCGGGAGAGTGGCTGCCGACGCGTGCCGCTTTGAGACCGCCAGGCAGATGCGATACCCTGAGACTTCATGGGTGGCATCGGGCTGAATTTCGGGAAGGTGGGTCTTGGCAGTGCGGCCGGGGCGCTGCTGGTGTTCGCCGCGACGGCCGCGTGGACGGCCGAACCGCCCCCGGTTCCCGACCTGACTCGGGAAAAGCCGCCGCTCCGCCAGCATGACTACAACCTCGGGCCGACGGGCGCCCGGGGCTGGATCTGGGGCTGGAACCTGTCGACGGCCAACGCCCGACAGATCCTCATCACCCAGGTCGACAGCGGATCACCGGCAGACGGCCTGCTCGAGCCGGGCGACGTCCTGCTTGGCCTGAACGGCGCACCATTCGCAACCGATGCACGGAGGGCATTCGGCGAGGCCATCACCGAGGCGGAACGGGAGGAAAACGAGGGACGGCTCAGGCTGCTCCGCTGGCGGCGAGGCAGGACCGACGATCTGGTGCTGAAACTCCGGCCGCTCGGCACCTATTCCAACTCGGCACCACGGAACTGCCCGAAGACGGCTCGGATCGTGGCAGGAGCCTGTCGTCACCTTGCCGGCACGCGACTCCAGAACGACGTCCCTGGTCAGATCAATGCGTTGGGATTGCTCGCGACCGGCAGACCCGAGCACCACGCACAGGTGGCCCGACTGGCCCGGGAGATCGGCCCCGCCGACCTGAGCCTGAAACTCGTCCCCGGCATGGTCGCCTGGCCCTGGGGCACCGCCAACCTCCTGCTCACCGAATACCATCTGGCGACGGGCGATGCCTCCGTGCTGCCGGCCATACGCGAGTATTCGACGAAGATCGCCGAAGGGCAAAGCAGCGTTGGCACCTGGGGTCACGGCATGGTGCTGCCGGGCAGTACCCGGGGGCTGGGCGGCTACGGTGCGGTCAATCAGGCCGGCCTCGGCTGCTGGCTGTCGCTGATCCTCGCCGAGCGGTGCGGGGTCGAGGATGCCGGCGTGCGGCAGGCGATCGAGCGGTCGCGGCGGTTCTTCTCCTTCTTCATCGGGAAGGGGAGCATCCCCTACGGTGACCACGGCCCCTATCACCTGCTCCACGACAACAACGGCAAGAACGGTCAGGCGGCGATCGCTTTCGACCTTCTTCAAGACGATGTCGGGCGGCGTTTTTTCTCGCGGATGGCGACTGCGGCCCACGCCGAGCGTGAACTGGGGCACACCGGCAACTACTTCGGCTATCTCTGGGGGCCGCTCGGCGCAGCGAGGGCCGGCCTCGAGGCCGTCGCGGCCCACCTCGAGCCGCAGCGCTGGTTCTACGATCTCGCCCGCCGCTGGGATGGGAGCTTCCGTTATCAGGAGGCACCCGGGGCGGAAGACTCCTACTCGGAATGGGACACGACCGGCAGTTTCCTGCTCACGGCGTCGTTGCCACAGAGGGCGTTGTCGATCACGGGCAGGGAATCGAAGCCCGCCGACGAACTCGTCGGCCGGGAACTCGCCCGCGTGATCGACGATGGAGGCGACTTCGATCCCTGGCACGAGCACGACTGTCTCGCCGGGAAGGAGACGGAAGACCTCCTCGACCGGCTCGGCAGCTGGTCGCCCGCGGTGCGGTATCGGGCAGCCCGCGGACTGGCCGGCAAGCCGGATGATGTCGTGCCACGACTCGTGCGCATGCTCGGCGACGAGGAAATCCATCGCCGTCTGGGTGCCTGTCAGGCTCTCGAATGGCTCGGACCGAGGGGATCCGCCGCCGTCGATCCCCTGATCGCCCAGCTCTCCGAAACCGATGAAGGTCTTCGCATCCGTGCCGCCAACGCGCTCGCCGGCATCGGGAAGCCGGCCCGCAGGGCGGTGCCGACGCTGGTTCGGCTCGCGATCGAAGGCCAGCCGGAAGCCCCTCGGCAGACCACCCGCCGCTCCATCGGCATCGCGTTGTTCCTCTCCGGATTCAGCGACATCGGGCCGAAACGCGGCCTACTCGCGGATTCGATCGAAGACGTTGACCGCCCCATGCTCGTACCGCTGATCCGACAGCTGCTGGAGGCCGACGACGGATTCGTGCGATCGCAGGTCGCCTCCGTCTATCCAAAGCTCACCGCGGACGAACTGCGGACGCTCTGGCCCGACATCCTGCGGGCGGTTGAACAGTCGGCGCCGAGCGGCGAGATGTTCGCCAACGGCGTCCGGATCGCAGGGCTGCGTCTGCTCGCCGACCACCAGATCCGTGAGGGAATGCGGGCCTGCCTGGAATATGCCCGGACACAGGAACCGTGGGCCAGCGAGGAGCGGATGGGCGAGATCATGGACGTGCTCGTGAGCTATGGCACCGCCGCCCGTGAAATGCTCCCCGAACTGCGGCAGCTCGCCGAGGACTGCCGCAACGAACTCGACTTTCCCGCCGGGCCCCGGAAACGAAAGACAGAGGCGGTCGAGAAGGCGATCCGGGAGATCGAGGCCGCCCGCGATCAGCCCCGACTGAGGAGCCTCGAGGAGGTCCTCTGAGCCAGCGGTCACGGACCGCCAGGTCTTTGGCAAAAAAACGGTGATCTGGTGTGTTAGTATCTTTCTTATCTTTTTCCCGGGGAATTTCGGCCATGCAGCGATCTCGTGGAGGTGTCTGGGGCGGGCGATCCAGGCTCGGAGCGGCGGGTGTCATGGCATTGTTCCTGGCGGTCGCGGTCGTGCTTCTCGGCGGATTGCGGCCGGCGGCGGCCGCCGATCGCAGTCTGAATGTGCTCTTCATCTCGGTCGACGACCTGCGACCGGAGTTCGGCTGCCTCGGCAACACGATCATCAAGACTCCCAACATCGACAGGCTGGCCAGCCGGGGCAGCCTCTTCACCCGTGCCTACTGCCAACAGGCGGTCTGCAGCCCGTCGCGGAGTTCACTTCTGACAGGCCGCCGGCCCGACGCGACCCGGGTCTGGGATCTGAAAACGCACTTCCGGGATGCGTTGCCCGACACGGTCACGCTGCCGCAGCACTTCAAGAACCACGGCTACCACTGCGCCGCCCTGAACAAGATCTATCACCGAGGCTATGAGGATGGCCGTTCATGGAGCGAGCCGCACTGGTATCCGAACGGCCAGACGGTCGACACCGACCCCGCCGATTCGACCAAACGGATCACGCAGATATTCGGTCCGGGGGTCGAGGAATATTCAGCCGGTGTGCCTCGCGGAATCGAGAACAAGGGCCCGGCCTTCGAGGTCAGCCCAAAAAAAGAGGACGACCTTCCCGACGGCTTTACCACTGCCGAGGCGGTTCGGCGGCTTCACACCTACGGGCAGTCCGGCAAGCCGTTCTTTCTCGCGGTCGGTCTGCTCAAGCCGCATCTGCCGTTCGTGGCACCGAAGAAGTACTGGGATCTCTACGACCCCGACACAATTCCCCTACCCGCCATCGATCAGCTTCCGGACGGTGCGCCGGTCTTCGCCGGCCACACCAACGGGGAACTTCACAAATACGTCGACGTGCCGAAGGGCAACCCGATCCCCTCCGACTACGCCAAACGGCTGCGTCACGGCTACTACGCCTGCGTCAGTTACACCGATGCCCAGATCGGACGGCTGCTCGATGCCCTCGACCGGGAGGGACTCGCCGACAACACGATCGTCGTGCTCTGGGGCGACCACGGCTGGCAGCTGGGCGACCACGGGCTCTGGCAGAAGCACACGAACTTCGAACTGGCGACACGGTCTCCGCTGCTGATTGCCGTGCCCGGCCAGAAGGCGGCGGGCGGGCAGCCGCGGGGCATGGCTGAATTCGTCGACGTCTATCCGACGCTGGCGGATGCCTGCGGACTGCCGATTCCCGCCGGGCTCGACGGCCTGAGTCTCGTGCCGATGCTCGACGATCCGGGGGCCACCGTGAAGCCGGTGGCGTTGAGCCAGTATCCCCGGGATGCCGGCAGCGGTGCGGGCGTGCCCGTCATGGGATACAGCGTTCGTGACGACCGCTGGCGGCTCACGACATGGCGACAGCAGGGGGGCACGAACGTGGTCGCCCGCGAATTGTACGACGAACAAAACGACCCCGCTGAAACCAGGAACCTCGCGGACCTACCTGAGCATCGGCCGATCATCGAAGCCCTCTCGAGGCATCTGCCTCCCCCCGTCAGCATGACGAAGGCGATCTCGGACGCCACAGGCAGACCGAATACGGTTTCCGATCCGCAGACCGCTGCCCGCGGGGCGACCGACGAGGCTGCCGACCGTGGGGTGATCTTCGACAGGATCGACAGCCAGAAGGTCGGCCGGCTGAGTCGGGCCGAATATACCGGGCGGCAGAAAGACCCCGAGGCGGCGGCCTCGCGGTTTGAAAAGTGGGACATCGACAAGGATGGCTTCCTCACGCGGGCCGAATTCATCCGCCGCGGGAAGCCGCTCGCCGCGGACCGTCCATGACTCGATTGGGTACCAGGCAGGACCATGAAAACCAATTATTCGACCTATGGATCACTGATCTCGAGGCTGCTGCTGGCGGCCGGCATTGCCACTTCTGCCCTGGCTGGTCCGCCGGCCTCGACGGAAACCCGGCAGCGGCTTTCCGCGGGCTGGGAACATTACCAGGGGTCGCTTGGCAGCCCGTGGGAAGTCTGGCGCGGTGAGAAGGCCAGCGACAACGTCACCTGGAAGCCGGTCACGCTGCCCCACTGCTTCAACGCCCGGGATGCGGTCGATCCCGACGTCCGTTACTACCAGGGGCCGGGCTGGTATCGGACCCGGCTGAAGATCGCCAATCCCCATCCGCAGGGACGGACGCTGCTGCACTTTGAAGGCGCGGGGCAGAAGTCGCGGGTGTTCGTCCATCTCGAAGAGGTTGGTGGGCACGTCGGCGGCTACGACGAGTGGACGCTCGACATCACCGATGCCGTCGCCAAGGCGGTCGCGAATGGCGATCTTGGCGGCGAGGTGCCGCTGGCGGTGACCTGCGACAATTCCCGGGACGCCGAGATGATCCCCTCCGACCTGAGCGACTTCAACCGCTACGGCGGTCTCTACCGGCATCTGAGCCTGGTCCACGTGCCGGCAGTGTCGCTTGACCGGGTCCACCTCCAGCCGACGGTCACGGCCGAAGGGGCGTCGGTCAAGGTGAGGGCCCGGCTTCGCAATCCCACGGCCATCACCGATCCGGTGGAGTTGCGGCTGCAGTTCCGGGATCCGCAGGGAAAGGAGATCCATGCCGAGACGTTGAAACTTTCCCCTTGGGAGGGTGAAAAGGAGATCGCTGAGGTGAGGATCGCGGCACCGGAACTCTGGTCGCCCGCCTCGCCCCGGCTCTACCGGTCTGCGGTCACGATCTCGTCGGCTCATGGTGAGCAACAGGTGGAGGAGCGGTTTGGCCTGCGGACGGCGGAATGGGTCGATCATGGGCCATTCAAACTCAATGGCGAGCGGCTGCTGCTGCGGGGCACCCATTACCACGAGGACCATGCAGGCGTGGCGGCGGCAGTGCCCGACGACGTGGTCCGGACCACGCTCGCCCAGATCAAGGCGATGGGAGCCAATTTCGTGCGGCTCGGGCATTACCAGCAGGCGCCGCTCGTGCTCGATCTCTGTGACGAACTGGGGCTCCTCGTCTGGGAGGAGATTCCCTGGTGCCGTGGCGGCCTCGGCGGCGAGGCCTATCGGCAGCAGTGCCGCGACATGCTCCGAGCGATGATCGACCAGCACTCCAACCACCCGTCGATCATCCTCTGGGGCATGGGCAACGAAAACGACTGGCCGGGCGACTTCGAGGTCTTCGACAAGGACGCGATCCGGGCCTTCATGGCGGAGCTCAACGCCCTGTCGCACGAACTCGACCCGTCGCGGCCGACGGCGATCCGGCGCTGCGACTTCTGCAAGGAGCTGATCGACGTCTATTCACCGAGCATCTGGGCGGGCTGGTATTCCGGCCGCTACACCGAGTACCGAGCGGCGACCGAGAAGGCCATCAAGGACACGCCGCACTTCTTCCATGCCGAGTGGGGCGGCGACAGCCACGCGGGCAGATTCTCCGAGAACCCCGAGAAGATGATCGAGAAGGTGGCGACCGGCGAAGGTACGGCCGAAAAGGGCAAGGCCTACAAGTCGACCGGCGGCAAGGTGCGGATGAGCAAGGACGGCGACTGGTCGGAGAGCTACATGGTGAACCTCTTCGATTGGCACCTCAAGGAGCAGGAGCAGATGGACCGGCTGACGGGCAGCGCCGCCTGGATCTTCAAGGATTTCGCCACGCCGCTGCGGCCGGAGAATCCCGTGCCCCGGGTCAACCAGAAGGGGGTCGTGGAGCGGGACGGCACGCCCAAGGAGAGTTACTACGTCTTCCAGAGCTACTGGTCCGACGTGCCGATGCTCCACATCTACGGCCACGGCTGGCAGACCCGCTGGGGGGCCGCCGACGAGGAAAAGCAGGTTCGCGTCTATTCCAACTGTCCGGAGGCGGAACTGTTCGTCAACGGGCGGTCGGCCGGCACCAGAAAACGCGATTCGGCCGATTTTCCTGGAGCCGGCCTGCGATGGAACGTCGTGCTGCGGGAGGGCCAAAACACCCTGCGGGCAGTGGGCCGCCGCGGCGGCGTCGAGGTGGTCGACGAGATCACGACCGAATACCAGACCGCCACCTGGGGCAAGCCCGCCAAGCTGATGCTCACCGAGGTCGGACGAACGGACGGCAGGGTGACGCTCGAGGCCCGGGCGTTCGACAAGGATGGGGTTCCCTGCCCCGATGCGGCCAACGTCGTCCGGTTCGGCCTCCTCGGCGACGGCCGGCTGGTCGATAATCTCGGCACCGTGGACGGCTCGCGGGTGGTGCAGTTGGCGAACGGCCGGGCCCGGATCGCGCTCGAATTTACCGGCTCCAAGGCAGTGGCCCATGTGGCCTCGGAGGGACTGAAATCGGCCTTCCTGACGATCCTCAAGCCCAAGGCCGCTGGTGAATCCACGGGAGCGGCCCCACCAGCTGCCCCGACGACTCGGCAGTCAGCCGCTCCAGCCGCGAAGGCCCCGATCTCGAAGCTCACGATCGACGTCGGGGCCATCGACCGCGACCGGATCCTGCGGGCGGCGGACAAGGCTCTCGGTCAGCCACCGGTGACGATTACCGCGTTCCCGGCCAAGCTGAGCGAGGGCGGTCCCAACGACTTCTATTCCAACGGCGACTACTGGTGGCCCGACCCGACCAAACCTGACGGCCTGCCCTACGTCAAGCGGGACGGCGAGACGAATCCCGAAAACTTCCTGCAGCACAGGCTCGCCGTGAAGGCCCTGCGGGATTCGGTCGCGGCTCTCGCGGCGGCCTATCGGATCACGGGTGACGACCGCTACGTGACCAAGGCGGTCGGCATGCTCCACGTGTTTTTCATCGACCCCAGATCGCGGATGAATCCCAGCCTGACCTATGCCCAGGCGATTCCGGGCGTCTCCCCGGGCCGCGGCATCGGGATCATCGACGCCCTCCACCTGATCGAGGTTCCGGCAGCGATCAAGGCGATGGAGGGCTCGAAGGCCTTTCCGCCGGAGATGGCCGCCGCCCTGAGGGGCTGGTTTCGACAGTTGGCCGACTGGATGGTGACGAGCAAGAACGGCAAGGACGAGGCCAAGACGAAGAACAACCACGCCGTCGCCTACTTCCTGCAGCTGGCCGCCTATGCCGACTTCGTCGGCGACGAGGAGAAGCTCGCCGAGTGCAGGCGCCGGTTCAAGGAGGTGTTCGTCGCCGAGCAGATGGCTGCGGATGGCAGTTTCCCGCTGGAGATGGCCCGCACCAAGCCCTATGGCTACTCGATCTTCCAGCTCGACAACATGGCGATGCTCTGCCAGCTGCTCTCCACGGATGCCGACAACCTCTGGACCTTCGAACTGCCGGACGGCCGCGGAATCCGCAAGGCGGTCGCCTTCCTGAATCCCTCCATCGCCGACAAGACGAAGTGGCAGCTCAAGCCGGACGTCCAGGCCTGGGAGGGATGGCCGGCCCGACAGCCGCATCTGCTCTTCGCCGGCCTGGCGTTCGGCGAGCAGGGCTATCTCGATCTCTGGCGGAGGCTCCCAGCCGATCCCACCGATGCCGAGGTGCAGCGAAACATCGGCATCACCCAGCCGATCCTCTGGCTGCGCTGACCGCATCCTTGGGAATTCACTTCGTCGACGCGTCGATGTCGAAGGTGTTCGACTTGCCGGACACGACCTCAAACCTGAGTCTGGAATCGCCCTTGAATCCAGCCGGGATGGGCTCGCGATTCTGGGCCCCGTCGTCGTAGGACAAATGCACGGAATACTCACCGGAGACGGCGCCGGACTTTGCCCCAGGCCCGAGCCTACGCAGCCGATAGACGCCGTCGGCTCCGGAAATTCCAGTCGCCACCGAACCGTCCTTCGCCAGCGGACGGAAATCGACGCGTACGCCCTTCGTGGGCCTGCCTTCGATCTTCACCGTACCGGTCACCTCGCCGACGCCCGCCCACCAGTCCGAGCAGCCCGCCAGGCTGACGAACATGAGCGGAACCATCACCCACCCCAGCCGCGAGACTCCAACCGCCCCGCCGCTCCCTGCAGTCATCATCAATATTTCGCCTCTTCGAGGGCGTCCCGATAGGCAAAGCCCTTCTTGATCTCGATGTCGGAGTTTTGTGACAACGTGCTCACAGAGCCGTCGCAGAGCACGAACAGGCAGACTCCGGGATGGAAGCTGTTGAAACACTTCCCCGAGTTTGGACTGCCGCCGGACGAGGCGACGGAATCAAAATCATTGATCGTGGCATTCGACATATAGCGGCCATAGATCCGCCCGGCCCCCTGCCTGGTGCTGCCGGTCGAGGTCCGGCCATGACCGGCCCAGACGGCCGCCAGACTTCCGTTCCCGAGGTCCGCATCGGACCGGCTCGCCCCGCCGCACCGTTCTCCCACCAGCCAGGTCTTGCTCGTGCCATCGGGAATCTGCCGGAAACCGATCCCGAGCATTCCCCCACCAGCGAGCATCGGGGTGGTGCTCGTCGATCCGCTGTACATCCTCGATCCAAACAATGCTCCGCCTGAGTCCTCGTCCTTCGTGGGACCGTTCGCGCCGTTCGCACAACTGCCGACGTAGTTCGACGTCGCCAGCGGCGGATCGGTTCCCGGAGTTCCGGTGCTGCTATCCAGACAATTCAGCACCTGACCGGTCGTGCCGTCGTTGTTTCCACCGTAGTTCATCAGCCTGTTGAGATCGGCGGTTGTGTCGGTCGGGCAGCGATACATCGGGATCTTGGTTTGCAGGGCTGCACCGATCCCGCTGGTGGGGCTGGCCTTCAGGGCGGCGATCGCCGTCTGCATCGTGTTTTTGACCGGATTCAACGTGTCGTAGAGCGTGTTCTGCTCGGCATACGGCAGGATGAACACCCCCCATCCCCAGCCGGCATAGGCCGATGAAGTGTTGTCGTACTGATGCCCGGCCGGCAATTTTTTCTTGTGGCTCTCGTGTGTCAGAAATGCGAGTCCGATCTGCTTGAGATTGTTAATGCAGACCGACCTTCGGGCCGATTCCCTGGCGGCCTGTACGGCGGGCAGCAGGAGACCGACGAGCACGCCGATGATCGCGATCACGACCAGCAGTTCGACGAGCGTGAACCCTTTTGGCCTACGCACCTCTGGCTCCCCTTGCGAGAGTAGATCCGATCAAGAATCGAGAAATATCAACGATTCCGCCGGGCAGATCGCTGGCGGGCGATCACGAGGCCGAGAAGACCGCCGCAGGCAGCGAGTCCGAGCGTCGACGGCTCCGGCACAACCACGACCTGGAAGCTGCTCGGGCCGCTGCCCGTTTGCAGATAGGCCGTCTTGCCGGCACCGAGATCGTAGGCGTTTGCAGAGCCCAGATTCGAGACATTCGCAAGGTTGAAGATCCCACCGCTCATGAGGGTGTAGGTTCCGTCGACGGTGGTCGTGTCGAGTCCAATCAGATCCGTGATCCCGAAACCGCCGAACGTGACGGAGCCGCTTACAGTGAGGAAGTTCAGCGGGTTGAACACGAAATCGGCTCCGGAAAGGAAACTCACGTTACCGCCGACCGTTCCGGTGCCACCGAGAGCGGCGCCCGCGGCGATAGTAACCGCACTGCTCGAGTCGAGAGAGCCGTTCACGAGAAGCCGGCCGGCCGAGACGTTCGTCGCCCCGGTGTAGGTGTTGGCGGCGGAGAGTGCCAGGCTTCCCGCACCCGACTTCACCAGGCCGCCCGCAGTGCCGCTGTAGAGGTTTTGAATGACGCCGGCGAGCGTCACATCAAACCCGTTGGTATCGACCGTGAAGTTGTTGGGGCCCTGGCTGGCACCGATCTTGACCGATTGGCTGATCGCGCCAGTGTTACCAAGTGCCAGCAGCGTCGACGAACTGCCCGTACCGGTGGCGGTGATGGCCGTCAGGCTGCCGAAGTTGGCGGCGCTCGCGGCCTTGACCACACCGTTGTTGCCCATGTCGATCGTGCCGCTCGAGAGCATCGTCGCGGCCGACTGCTGGCTGATGTCGATCGTGCCACCGCTGCTTGCCCGGAGGATGCCGGAACCGCTCACGGTTCCGGTGATCTGGATTGCAGCACCACTCAGCGGGAGCACCGTTCCGGAGAGGGCGAGATTGTTGGCCAGCGTGATGCTGCTGGCCGAGAAGTTCGTGATCTTCCCGCCTCCGGCCGTGATCGGGCCCGATCCAAATGCCGAGCCGCTGGTGGCCCCCACGTCGGCAACGAGTTGCGTGCCGCCGGAATAGGTGTTGTTTCCGCCGAGGACCACGGTGCGAGAACTGGCACCGTTCGCGAAGACCAGACCACCCGCCCCAGAGATCGTCGCATTGATCGTGGACGTGGTGCCAGATCCAGTGGCTGCGGCGATCGTTCCCGTTCCGACGAGCGAGATGGTGCCTGCTCCTCCGATGACCGCGGAGTTCCGCATCGTGATCGTGGCGTTGTCGAGCGTCAGCGTGCCGCCGACGTCGCTCGTGTTGTAGAAAAACTTGCTTGCCCCCGTCAGGCGGGCCGACGCGCCTGCGAGCACGTCAAGGGCCATGCCCGTCCCAGAGGTGCTGAGCGATCCCGAGAGCACCACTTCGCGCGTACCAGCCACGGTCAGTTTGCTGGTGCCGGTGATGCTGCCGGCGAGCGTGAACGGACTGCTGCTCGAGACCGTGCCGCCACCGGCACCGATCGCCACGGTGTTCGTGAGCGTGCCGGACGCCAGCGTCGAGATCAGCCTGCCGTTGTCGAGGTTGATGCTTCCGGAACCGACACCCGACACGTTGCCGAGCGAGATTGCTCCACCGTTCGAGGCCGTAACGGCACCCGACACGGTGTTGGCCGCATTGAACGCCGCCGTGCCGCCGGTCACCGCAATTCCGCCGGTGATCGAACTCGGGTTGTTGAGCGTGGCCAGGCCGCCGCTCACGTTCAGGCCCCCGGCCGTGACCGTCGTCGTGGAGTTCGACGTGAAAGACCCGCCGCTCACGCTCAAACCGCCTGCCGTGACGGTCGTGGCGGCGTTTGACGTCAGCGATCCGCCGCTGACGTTGAGGCCGGCGGATGTCACCGTCATCGAGCCACTGGTGGTCATCGAGCCGCCACTGATCCAGGCCCCGGACCCGAACGTCGTCGCATTCGACATCGTCAGATCTCCGGCCCCCGACTTCCCGAACGTTCCGGTCGTCGCGATGCCGCTGCCGCTGAGCGCGACCGTGCCGACGGCATTGTTGACGGTCAGGCTGGCGGGCCGCACGACGGCGGAGGTGCCGGAATCAACCGTGATCGTGGCAGCGGTCCCCAGCGTGACCTTGTCGCCGTCGACAAACGTCAGGTTGCTCCCGACGCCGTCCTTTTGCCAGTTGGCCGTCGTGAAGTCCCACGCGCCACTCGGGCCGCCGTTCCAGAACAGGTCGAACGTCGTTCCCGTGACGGCCAACTGCAGAGCCGTGGCCGTCTGGTTGAAGCTGTAGGTACTGCGGCCGACCGTTGTCGAGCCCCCAGGGGCAAGCGTCTGGTTGCCGATCGCCGCACCGGTGAGCGTGATCGACCCGGTATTCGTCAGGCTGCTGCCCGAGAGAAGGGTGTAGGTGCTGCCCGACGTGGTGGCACCACCGACGCTCAGCACGTTGCTCAGCCCTGAGATCGAGACCGAGCCGCTCGAGAACAGCCCGCTTGTGGCCGAGGCCAGCGTGATCGTGGAATAGCCCGACATGGTGACCGAGGCGGGAGCCAGCGTGGTGGCGGCCGTGCTCGTGAAGCTCGCCGTGGTGCCGCTGACACCGGAGAGCGAGATCGCTCCCGTGCCGATCGAAGCAGCCGTCAGGCTTCCCGAGGGGCCGATCGCGATCGTTCCGGAGTTGGCAACGTCCTTCGAAAGCGAGGCGAGCACGCTCAGAGTGGCGTTGCCGTTCACCGTCAGGCTGCCGCTGCCGGATGCCTGGGCCCCGGTCAGCCGCAGGGTGCCGGCGGCGACCGTGAGATTGTTGAACGTGTTCGATCCCCCGAAAGTCAGCAGGCCGGCACCGGTCTTGACCACCGACCCGGCACCGTCGACAGCGCCTGTCAGCGAGAGATCTCCAGGGCCGCCAATGCCGACGAGGCCGCCGGAAACAGTCGCACTGCCCGCCCAACTTGCGGCCGTGCCGCTGTTGCTATTGACGAGAAAGGCGCCGGTGCCGGACGTATTGTTTGTATTCGTGCCCGTGAGCGTCAGCGATTCGCCAGAGACGCTCTGTCCGTTGAGGTCGAGCGTGCCGACGAGGCCCGCCACGGTCGAGGGCCGAACCACCGTGCCAGCGGCCGTGCTCCCGAGCGACGAGGCATTGCCGATCTTCAGCGTTCCGGCCTCGACGGTCGTGGTGCCGTTGTAGGAATTGGAACTGCCGAGCGTCAGCATGCCTGCCTGACTCGCCGCAGTGCCAGTCTTCAGGATCGAAAAACTCGTCGAGCCGGTTGCGCCGGTGACGGCACCAGAGAACGTCAGGTCGCCGGCACCTTGGACAGTCAGCGATCTCGAACTTGTAGAACTTCCCAGAAGATCAGTCGTCCCCGAAACGGTGACGGAGGTGTTGGCGTCGACCTGAACGGTCTTGCTGGCATTCCCGCCAAGAGTGGCGTTCGCGAACGTCGCCACCGCCGTGCCGCTGTCCGTGGTGAAGTTGCCGTTCGATATTAACCATGCGCCAAAGCCATATGTGCCGGACTGACCAAAGGCCAGCGTGGGAATAAAATTGGCCTGACTTGAACTATTCGTGGTGAACGTGCCACTCGAGGCCATGATCGTGCCGGGGGTCGTGAGCCGGAGCGTTCCCAGGTTGATTTTCATCTGGGGAGTCCCGAGTGACCCGGTGACGACCAGCGCTCCAGATCCCTCTTTCGTAACACTGCCCACGCCACCCTGCAGCCCGTTGGGCAGGGCGATCGAGGCGGCACTGTTGGCCACGGTACCGCCGGTGGTGATGGAGACGCCCTGCGTCGCAAACACGGAACCAGTCCATGTCGAGGTCGTGCCGACGGCCAGATTCGACAACGAACCGCCTGACATGGTGACCGCCTTTCCCACGACTGAGTAGCCGTTGAGATCGACGACGGAACTGGCGTTCGTCCCAATGGTCAGCGTGCCGGTCGTGGTTCCGAGTGCAGTCGCACTACCGAGCCTGATGGTGCCGCCGTTCGCCCTCATGGCTCCGTTGTAGGCCGACATATTTCCATCGAGCGAAACCGTGCCTGAGTTCACCAAGAGGCCTTCGTTGCCAGCGGTCGAGGTGAATGTGCCTGTGAGCGACTGATACGCCGAACTGTTGTAGATCAAAGTCTGCCCTGCACCAGTGCCCAAGTTGGAGTTGATACTGCCTGCATAGGTTCCTGAGCCGAGCACTCCGCTCCCCAAAATCCGCAACCCTCCGGTCGTAGAGGACAGGCCGACGTCGCCGACAAACGTGTTCGTGCCGGTCAGATCCACGTATCCGCCCTGATTCGTTGACACTCCGCCATTGCCGGAGATCGCGCCATTGATTTGAAAGACCTGGCTTGAAGTCGTGGCATTTCGCAGGAGAAGGGTCGTTCCATTGATGACGATGTTGTTGTTGATGACGAACGCCGGACGCCCAGTTCCGGCTGAAGATGACTGAATCGTCGGGGCCGTGCCGGCCATATTCAGCGTTGCGCCGGTCAGGAGAAACGTCGATCCGGTTCCAGTCGCCCCCGTGGCGGTTCCGTTCCAAATGAGTTTGTTGAGAGTGAACGTGCCGCTCGTGCCCAGATCAACGTTCGATGTCAGCGTGCCGCTCGTGGACGGGAACCCAGTCGTCGACGTAAAGACGTTGACTGTCGTGTCTGTCGCCGAAGTCGCCACGCCGGCCGCCGACCAGTTGCCGGTCGTCTGCCACTGATAGGTTCCCGACCAGGTGGGACTGGGGTTTTGCGTCCAGGTGTACGTCACCGCGGAGGCTGCCGAAGGAAACATGGCAGCAAGCGCGATCACCGCGGCCGAGGCCGCACGGTAGGGAAAGGTGGTCAGACCGCGAGGTCCGGAAGAGAGACCGAAAACTTCTCGATGATTCGGTTGCATAGTGTCCTCTCCAAGTCCCGGGAGGCCGAGTTGGCCCCCCCCCTCAAAGTTTCCCACTGTTTCACGAGATTACGACTTTGAGAGTATTCCGTCAAACAGCCGGCAAAGTTTTTTTGATCCAGGAGAGAGGCTATTTTTCAGGAAAAAAGCCCGGAAACATCAAAAACGGCCCTCCATAGAGGTGCCCGACCTGGCCGACCGACCTGTCTAGCCGGCGGCAGACGTCGACTTTGCGGCTTTTTTCGAGTCTTTTTCCTTGGGAGTCTTGGCCGGCTTGGCCTTTTTGCCGGTCTCGTCGCCAAGTTTGCCGGCGGCTGGATTCAGTTCGGCCAGCACTCCGGCCAGCCGACTGCGGGCCGCGACCGCCTCGGGACCCGCGCCGTCGGCGGCCACCGGCTTCTCCTCGAATGGGGCGTCTGACATGTCGAACAAGTCGCCCTCGTCAGTGAGTTTCCAGCCCGCCTCGCGGACGTACCAGTGCCTACCGAGCATCACGAAGACCCACTCCCGCGGATCGCCCTTCTCGCCCCGCATCTGCGGCGCGAAGCTTCTGCCGTCGATGACCTGGCCCTCGGGCAACTTCGCCCCGGCCAACTCCGCGATCGAGGGGAGAAAGTCGGTGAAGCTGACGAGGTCGTCGCAGACCCTTCCGGCCTGAATCACCGCCGGCCAGTTCGCAATCAGCGGAACCCGGCTGCCTCCCTCGAGGAGCGTGCCCTTGAAGCCCGAAATCTTCCTGCCGCCGATCGTCGAGCGGTTCGCCTCGCCCCCGACGGTGCCGTTGTCGCCCGCGAACATCAGGAGCGTGTTGTCGCGGATCTTGAGCCGCTCGAGTTCGGCGACCAGCCGGCCGACGAGTTTGTCCATGTGGACCATGTTGTCGACGTAGAAATCAGCGCTGTCGGGACTGCTGTCGGGGGTCTTCTGGATCTCAGAATGGACGCCCTGAAGCGAATAGTGGATGTAGAACGGCTGCTCCCTGTGGCGGTCGATGAAGTCGAACACGAACCGCTCCTGGATGTCGGGGCCATAGGCATCGCTGGCCCAGGGCTTTTCGACCCCATTCTCCGTGTATGACGCGTGCTCGGGAGTCGGCCAGTAGGCACCGCTCCCGGAAAACCGCAGGTATTCATCAAAACCCCAGTCGGAGGGCTCGAGCGGCACCTGGCTCCACTTGCCAGCCATCGCCGTGGCATAGCCCAGCGGCTTGAGGAGTTTCGGGATCATGACCTCCGTCTTCACGCCCGCCTCCATCATCTTCACCGCCGGCTTGTCGTTGCCGGTCATCCCGGTGCGGAAGCCATAGCGGCCCGTCAGCATCATGGCCCGGGAGGGACCGCAGTTGGGGGCGCTGTAGCACTGCTGGAATCGAACGCCGCTCGCGGCAAGCGCGTCGAGGTGTGGCGTCTTGAAGCTGTCGCCGCCGTAGCAGGAGAGATTTCCGATCCCGAGATCATCGGCCAGGATGACGATCACGTTCGGCTTCGGAGCCGCCGCCGAAGGAGAGACCGGGCTGTCGGCCGCCATCGTCGCGGCACAGAACCCGCAGAGCAGATTGGTGGCGAGAAATGCCCGGGCAAGAATCGCCGTAATCCTGAAATCAGTCATTCCTCATCTCCTTCGGCAGTGATTTTCACCTTTTTGCGACCGCCCGCGGCGGTGGCCGGGGCCCCGGCCACCACGACCTGCGGCTTCCCCTCGGGATAGCCGGACAGAATGGCCCGCAGTCGGGCCACGATCTCGGGCTGCGATGCCGCGAGGTTCTTCGTCTCGTCGGGGTCGGAATCGTAGTCGTAGAGTTCGACCTCGGCGGCCTCCGGCGGCCCCCCGATCGCCTTCCATTCGACGAGCCTGTGGCGGTCGGTGCGGACGGCTCTGCCCAGCCGCTTGGCCCGCGGATAGACGCTCAGGACGTGATCGTTCACGGACCGGGTCGGGTCGTGCAGCACCGGCACGAGGCTCGCCCCCTCGAGCGCGGCGCCATTCACGCTCGTTGGCAGCGGCTGCCCTGTCAGCTCCATGAGCGTCGGGTAGAGATCGACCGTCTCGGCGAGGGCCTTCGTCCGCTGGCCCGCCTTGATGCCCGGCCCGCTGATCAGGAGCGGGATGTGGACGGCGTGCTCGTAGTTGGTGTGCTTGCACCACATCCCGTGATCGCCGAGATGCCAGCCGTGATCGCCCCAGAGGACGATATGGGTGTTCTCCGAGAGGCCGGAGGCATCGAGGGCATCGAGCACCTTGCCGATCTGGGCATCGGTGTAGCTCACGGCCGCATAGTAGCCGTGCATGAGATGGCTGGCGAACGCTTCGGAAAAGGGAGGTTTCTCAGAGACATTCCTGTACTGGAGGATCTCCTTCGACTGGGTCGGCGCATACTCCGGGGCACCCTCCGGCGGTGTCCGCCTCTCGGGCAGCCTGAAATCGCCCGGCTGAAACTGATCCCAGTATTTCTTCGGCGCACAAAACGGCAGGTGTGGCTTGTGGAAGCCCAGCATCAGGAGAAATGGCTTGTCCGGACTCTGGGCGTGCTCAGCGATCCTCCGAACCGCCTCCTCCGCGAGTTTGCCGTCGCCATAGGCCGTATCCGGAACGTCCGCCGCCTCGGTGACCGCCCCCTTGGCCTTACCGACGCGTTCCTCGTTCACATATGGACCGCCCTTGGCCTCCCAGTGTTCGACAGACCAGGATTTGGCGTCGTCGTGATTGCCCTTGCCTGAGTGAAAGATCTTGCCGCAGGCCTCGGCGGTGTAACCGTTGGCCATGAAGGTCTGGCTCATCGTGACGGCGTCGGGATAGACGTCACGGAAGTGGGTTGGCAGGTCGTAGATGCCGAGCGTCTGCGGCCGCAGCCCGAGCATGAGCGTGTTTCTGGAGGGGGCGCAGACTGCCTGATTCACGTAGGCCTTCTCGAAGAGCATGCCACGGGCCGCGAGCCGGTCGAGGTTGGGCGTCTTGGCAAGCGGATCGCCGTAGCAGCCGAGCACCGGCTTGAGGTCGTCAACGGCGATGAACAGCACGTTGGGCCGTGGCGACTCCGCGGCCGCGACGACTCCCATCAAACAGAACACGGCGGCAAGGCAGTGGCGAACCATGCTGGGCAGTCCCTCCTCCCGCAAAAAAGATGCGACAAAATTGACGCTACCACCGCAGGCCGGGACTGACAAGCCGGTCCGATCGCCCCGTTTCGACTGTCCGCTGCCGAATCCTGCTAGGATGATCGCGATTTCACGGGGGCACCATGACCATCTTCCGCCCGAGCACCCTCATCGCGTTCCTGGCGGTCTGTCATGCAGCTGCAGGTCATCCCTGCCTCGCCCGCGAGGCGGTCGTGGAAAACCCCGCCCAGCTGATGGCCGTTCTGCCCAGGGCCGGGGCCGGCGACACGATCATCCTGAAGAAGGGGCTCTGGAGGGACGTGCGGATCGTCATCTCCCGTGGCGGTCTCGACGGCCGGCCCCTGACGATCCGCGCGGAAACACCCGGAGAAACGCTGCTCGGCGGCGAATCCGGCCTCCTGATCGACGCCCCCTACGTGACGATCGACGGGCTGGCGTTTTTTCAGGGATCGATCGGCAAGGGGGCGGTGATCGAGTTCAGATCGCATCACGGGATCGTGCAGAACACCGCCATTCTCGACTACAACCCGGCCTCGTTCGAGAGCGAATGCTACTGGGTTTTGTTCAACGGCCACCACAATCTCCTCGACCGCTGCTACTTCAAGGGGAAGAACAACCGCGGCCCGCTCGTCGGCAACGCCCGTGAAGGCAGCCGTCACAACACCGTCAGCCGCTGTTACTTCAAGAACGTTCCCTACAACATCGGCAATGGCCGGGAGATCATCCGCGTCTGGGGCTACGGCCAGAACGACGAACTCGGCAGCGACGGCGGATTTTTCACGATCGAAAACAATCTCTTCGATCACGCCGACGGTGAGGGTGGTGAGATCATCTCGCTCAAGTCGAATCGCAACATCGTCCGCCGCAACACCGTGATCGCCACCCGCGGCTGCGTCAACATCCGCCGCGGCAGCTTCAACACCGTCGAGGAAAACATCATCCTCGGCCAGGGTGCCGAGGGGGCGCACGGTCTGCGGATGTCGGGGCAGAGCAATGTCGTGGCCAGGAATTTCGTCTCCGGCTGCGACTACGGCATCATGATCACCAGTGGCGAATACATCGATGCATTCCTGACGCCCGAGTTCAGGCCACATGCGGCCGAAGAGGTATCGGGGCAGGCAAACGGCCGCACCGCCACCTACCCGCAGGTGAAAAACCTGACGCTCGCCGAGAACGTGCTCGTGGGCAACAGCCAGAGCGATCTGGAAGTCGGGTCGTACTATCTGGACGACTGGCCGCGATCCCAGATGGTGCTTCTGCCGGAGGACTCGGTCATCATCGACAACCGGTTTGTCCGCCCCGAGAAGGGGACGTCGGTCGTCGGGGCAACGCCGAAGCGGGATCCGCTCCTCGACAAATTCACCTTCAAGCCCAATCGCTATTCCGGCAACGTGGTCGTCGGCGGGAAAATCAAATTCGATCCTGCCGGGAGTGGATTCAAAGTCGAACCGCTCCCGTCGGGCTGGAGGCCGGAGCAGGAGAAGATGCCCGGCAATCCTCTCAGCCCGGGAGATGTCGGCCCCGCCTGGGTGATCGCGCTGCGAAAGGCCGGGAAGTTTCCGGTGGAAGACTCCACCGACTGCAACCGGCCATTGAACGAGATCACGAAGAAGGAGGCAAAGGAGGCCAAGAAGCAGACCGAGGGGAAGAACTCGAATCCGGAGAAGCAGGGGAAAAAAGCCCGGAGCAAGAAGGGATGACCGCCGGCGGAGCCACTCTTCGAGTGCTCACGTATCCGAGTGCTCAAGGCGGTGGTGGTGGCGGCTTGACCTGACCTCGCCACGGCACCGACGACTTCTGCTTTCGGCCGGTCGGCTTCGCACACAGAACCGCGATTCCGATCAGGAGAGACAGCAGGACAAAAAACCAGAAGCGGGCCGGCATCGGGGACTCCGTTCTCAGTCGGAGGGGAGGCGGTTCATTCCTGGATTGTCAAAAACCAATCTGCCCTACAGGCTGCCGACTCGCTCTCAGTTCTCAAACTGCTTGAGGGCCTGAAGGGCAGCAATCGCCTTATCGGTGCCGCCGAAGGCTCCAGAGACGCTCTTGGCCGCCAGGAGATCGTCGATCGAGATCTGGCTGCCGCGGGCCGAGCCCGGTGCCTTCGTCACCGAAGTCCCGCCGGTGGCCTTCTTCCCCTTGCGACGTTTCCGAAGCGGGCGATAGCCGGCCGCCTTGAGGGTCATCGACACCTGTGCCGCGGCAACCGTGACCCCCTCTTCCTTGAGGATCTTCACGATCTCGTTGGGCCGGGGCTTTTCCCCCTTCGCCTTGATGATCCCCGCGACCTTCCGAATCAGGTCTGCCTTGCTCGTGATCTCTTCCGCCGGCTTCCTGACGACTCGCTTCTTCGAGGGCTGCTTCGCCGACTTGGCAGCCGGTTTCTTTTTCGCCCCAGCGGCTGCCGTCTTTTTGGCACTCGGGGCGGGCTTCTTCTCCGCGGCGGGCCTGGTGGCTTCGGGCTTCTTGTCGGCGTGTTCGGCGGTCATGGATGACTCCGGTCTGGTTGGGTCGGTGCCGGGAAAGTGTAACTCACCGCCATCCGAATCGCCATGAACGAGAAGGCGTCACAGAGACGTCAGCCAGGAACGCATGGCAGGCGATCACAGAGCCGGGCGGGAATTGAAGGTCAACTCCGCGGCTTTCTCTTTGGCGGCGGTCTGCGCGGTGGAGGCGACGGCTGGAACCGGTGCCTCTCCTCCGGCCCCTCGTCATTCTCGATGGGGCCCCTGCCGACATCTTCGACAATTTCAAAGTGCTGGACGTCGAACCACTGCTTGAACACCTTCAGGCTCCGGTCCTTGGGCCAGACTTCTTCGTCGGTGTACCAACCCTCCAGTTCTCGGCAGAAAATCTCCTCGCAGAACTTCTTCAGGATCTTCTCCGCGTCCTCGGGGTCTTCGTAGTCCGGCACGAGATAGAGCGTCGCGCCCATCTGATCGAGAGTCACCTCGGGGGCGTCGTCGTAGTCGACCGCCCGCACCCAGTCGCAGAACGGCTTCTTCGGACGAACGATCAGGGCGCTGCGATTGAGCATCTGAAGATCCAAGGAGGCCGCCGGCAGAACCTGAAAACCGAGCCCATAGATTCGCGGCCATCACCCGTTCACGCAATCCGGCCACACAGAGACCATGGAAAACGCTCCCGGGACGAAATGTCGAGCAGGTGTGGAACCAGCCCCTTTTCCGCCCCACCCACCACCGTGGTAAAAATATGGCCGATACGCGCCCGTAGCTCAGGTGGATAGAGCATGGGATTTCTAA
>Ga0136644_10000234_pt1 | contig 43152 bp, 56 predicted proteins | sample C_130820_EF_Meta_FD_94780 | JGI IMG/M metagenome (GOLD analysis project Ga0136644, IMG submission 94780) | Freshwater microbial communities from Lake Croche, Canada to study carbon cycling - C_130820_EF_MetaG (v2) (version 2) | ecosystem: Environmental > Aquatic > Freshwater > Lake | place...
AGACAAGCATCATTGATTGAACCATTCCATTCTTCGTCCAAAAATGTATATAAATGATGAAGTTCTTCTAAAGAAATAATGTTTTGAACTCTATTTTTCTCAAAGAAACCGGTTGTTAAAGTATCAAGAATATCATTGGAAGCAAAAATCATTTTTACCTTTTTATAATTAGAACGAATCCATTCAACATCTTTTTTCTCCACACATACAAGAATATCTGGTATAACTTTATTGGATACACAATAATCATAATTTTCTGAACCTATAACACCTACATCATATTTTTTCCACGAAACCTTAGGATTAAACTCTTTATTTAACCATACTAATGTCTTTTTATTCTTCCAAGTGCTGGTTGTATTTGTTAAAATACGAACCTGTCTTCCAGTTTTATGATGCGTAGCATACATTCTCTATTATAAATGTTTCATAGTTTTAGACCACAACAGGAAAAACTATTTACAACAGGAAAAACTATTTACAACAGGAAAAACTATTTACAACAGAAAGAACTATGTATAATTGGTTTTTCTAACATATATTTGGAGCAAGGTCCATTATAATTATATGTTGTTTTTAATATATTAATAATACTATTGAATACTACATCCGCTTTTAAAGATTTTAATTTAAGTTTAATATTTAGAATCTCTTGTAAATAAACAATTTCTTTTAGTGTAAGTGTAAAGTCTGGTCCTTCTAAGGTAGCCCTATACATCATCTCATTCCATAAACGTGATTTAATTGGTGTTTGAACTGGTAACAAGGCTTGAGAATGATCTAATATATAAACAAATGCTTCTAACACTTCTGGTAATAAAGATTCATCAAACCAATCTAAAAACCTAATTTCTATTCCGTGATTTAAGAACTTATTAAAATTTATATCAAATCCTATTTTTTCATTCATTTTATAATGAATTTGTTGATATAATTTCTTATACCAAAAGAATGTTGGTTTATCATTCATAACTGTTTTTGTATCTTCTTGTAAAAGTTTTCCTGTTCTCATTGTATAGGTATCATAGGTTCCTCCACCAATGTATCTTGAAGCAGCAACTCTTTGAGAACCTTTTGGAAAACGATAAGCATAAATAGAACTCTGTGATAAAGGGTCTGGTGAACCATATATAGCAATAAAGAATGGTTCAAACAATTGTATCATAATAATTGCTTTTTTATGTTGCTGTATAAACTTTTTTCTATCTTTTATTTCTGCTTTATCATCTAACATTGTTGGTAAAGTAAAATTAAAATGGTATGTTCCGTTATTGAATATAGCAAGATTATTTGGATTTGTTTTAAATCTGGCAAATCCATAATTTTTCTTAGGATATATTACATTACTCAATGTGGGTATTTTATTTAAATGTCTTAAGAATCTTTTCTTTTCATGCACCAACTCATCAATAACTTTATCTATTGTTGTTTTGTAATAATTTAATGTCATAAATTCTAGAGTATCCCCATCAAAACAATAACTATTTTGATACTCATCTCTAAAATAAGAATCTTTTTCTGTCATAGTATCAAAGATGGTTTTACCATTGAAGAGAGGATTTGGTTTGGGCTCCTTTGTGTATAATGTCATATGATTACCACTTAAATCGCATTTTGTTAAACTATGACTATTTATTAACATTGGTAAATCATACTTATCGTTTTCATTTATAATTGTTCTCAGAGATCTTAAAAAATACAAATCAAGATAACCACCAAAATAATTAACACTATATCTTTCAGGTTTATGATTTTTTAAGAAAAATGAGCCTTCTACTTTTTCTTGATTCGGGACTTCTAAATACGTTTCATTTTCAATTCCAATACCCCAATATAGTTCATTTGGTTTATAAGATGAAAAATATTTTTTATGTTTTATAAAAGACTCTTCTTTATCCATACTATACTGTTATACTGTTATACAGTATTATAATTATTTCCTACTTCATAACGAGTATAATTTAAATGAGTTTTTTTCAAATCTTCCACTTTTTGTTTACGAAACTTTAACAAATATATAATATATATTAATGAAAGTATGTAGAGAATTGAAACATAATATACGGATATCATTTTATGAAAAACAAATATATTTTTTTATAACTTCAATTTTATCATAATACATACGTATAATATCCACTAAATTGTAAGAGAATATGGAATACACCAAATTTGACAGTTAATAAACCAAAGTCTATCATATCTTTGCTATTAATTTTATTTGTTCGTATATAAATAATTGCTAATAAAGTAAGACTTGGTAATATAGCCATCAATAAGGTTTCCAGCGTAAATTTCCAAGGATTTTTAACCGGATAATCTAAATCTTTTACAATAATACTTATTGCGGATAAACCAATAAATCCAGAAACAATAATAAATAATAATAAAGATGTTGTAATAGTATTAGAGGAGATACCAAAAATTGTAGCATAAGAATCAGAACCTTTTCTTCCAAAATGGACAAAAAATATTAAAAATATTAAACCAACAATAAAACCAATTATAATAGGTAAAATAATATCGAATGAAACCATCTCTATATTAAAGTAAGAATAATCAATAGATATGATTCCATAAACCCAATCGTTTCATCATAGAAATTTTCGCATTTCCTACCATATGATTGAAATGTAGCAAGTAAGGATCTCCTAACTTCCATCTTCCTTCATTTACATAAACACCATTCGGAAATAATGATCTGTCTAGGAACTCAAAAGGTATATCATACATACGTATATGTTTATTGACCCAAGGTTGGTCTTCTCGTATTTCTTTCCACAATGATAGATCATACAAAACAAAAGGGGACTTTTCTAAAGAAGTTCTTTTAAACGCAAAAAAACCTGTGCAACATTGTGTTTTATTTGGAGAACCATATAAATCATCACATTGGAATAGAAATGTTGTTTCTTTTAAGCTAAATTGTTCTTTGATATAAGGGATAAAATCTCTAAAAACAACTATATCACCATCTAAATAAATAACGTAGGTTGCTTCTGTTTTTAAACGTAAATCTTCCATAATTTCTAACTTCATACGATTGTAATTCATAAAAGTATCAGAACCAAATTGACTCGGTTGACTTCCTGGAGCAACAGGTTTTGTAGATTTATAATATAAAGAGGAAATATTCATTGTTCTAAAAAACATTTGTGATTCTTTGTCTACACAGACAATCATAAGTTTTATTTTTGGATTTACCTTTTGTAAAGATAAATATAGATTGTATGTTAAATATTTATATCCATTACTTGTCATCGTCCATAATAATGTTTCCTCTTTTATATAGGATTCATAATTCATTCGTTATTACTTATTTATTGTAAGATTATCTTTAGATAATGAAGAATAAAAATTAATAATTAAAAAAATTGATTACAATTTTTATTTATATAGTGTAACAAAATGATTAATATCATCGCCTTGGAGAAGGGAAGATATTATATTGGTAAACATTCTATTACAGATATTCAGAATGGTATTGGTCCCACATGGGTCAAAACATACAAACCCGTGAAACTTATTAAGCAAGTTACAAACAGTTTGGAATATGATACTCTACTTGAATATATGGAGAAATATGGTATTGATTATGTTCGTGGATCTACATATGTATCTATGGAATTGTCTCAATATGATAAAGATAAACTGAATAAATTATTATTTGGACCAAAGCCTGTATCTACTGAAATAATATGTATTTACTGTAAGGAGATTGGTCATAATGAATATTCTTGTGATATCTTGAAATATGATAAAGAAAATGAATTTCAACAAATTTCCTACAGAGGTCATAAAGGAAAGAGTAATACTGTATCCTACAATAATACTACAAGTAAAGGATATCAGTGTATGTATTGTGAAATGGAATTTGATAATCCTGATATCTTAAATAGACACATCCCTATTTGTAAAGATGAAGCATTTATTCGTCCTTCAGGTAAGGGATTGAATTGTGAACGCTGTGGTCGTAATACTCACGCAACAGCAAATTGTCGTGCGAAATCTGATATTTATGGCTATGATATTTAGAATTTAATCATAACGATTTTCATTATACTCTTCTATATTCATTTTTAATTCTTCTGACCAACATCCTTCTGTTGTAAGAATTAGTTCTAAATATTTTTTAATAAATATTTTTATGGTATCTATATCATATTCAGTATGAGAATCTAAATATGCGATAAACATATTAATAGTATTGGAAGATAATAATCGTATATCATCTTCAATAGAATCATCCATAAAATGAAAGAAAAAATCATAGAATGTATCTATAAATATATCAGTGATATCATTTGTTTCTAGAATCCATTCATAAAGATTATGACGATATAATTCTATTTTATTTAACATACAATTTGTGATTGTTCTTCTAACATTATTCATATTAATTTGATATGCCATCTTACTATATTCATAGAGTATTATTTAAATGATATATTCGAAAAATAGATTTAAAAAAATCATACAACTATTATAAAGATATTTAAATATGCCTACATTGAAAATAAAAGCTAATAATATGATTATTTATCTTGAAAAATTAGATGAAGATGTATGGGGTGATGAATCTGATGAACAAACAATTGTAATAAGCATAAATTATTTAGCAGGATTTATATTAAATCATTCATCTCATATAATAACACTTCATTTAACGATAAAAGGATTACATGATTACACTATTGATTTTCATAGAGGTGGGATTGATAAAAAAGAAGCAAAACTAAGATATGATCAAGCAGTAATGTATTTAACAGGAGGTGATGTTTGTTGATATATAATCAACAGTTCTTAATACATTTCTTACCAATCATAAATATGTTACAGTATTTACATCTATTTTTTTCACAAGAGGAACAATAATATTTATAATTTGTTTTACAATACAAAACAACCTTTTCTTTCCCATTACAACCAAAACATTGAGGAATACATAAAGAAGAACAAAAGTTTTCAGAACCAATGCTGATAGAGTTTACTTGATTCATATAAGAAAATCCACATCTAGAACAATTTTTATATTTCACCTCCATCTTAGTAAAAATATTGATTCGTTATTTAAATCAATTTTTTCCAAAAAATTGATTTAAATTTTTGTAAATCAATACTATAAAAAATCATAATGGAGGGTCCTTTTATTATTGCTGGTATTCTTCTTATACTAACAATCATAATGAGAATAATGGATAGTGGTATTGATATTATTATAAAATATAAACTACAAATGATCGAAATTGGGAAGGATGTTGATATTTTGAAAGATGAAGTAAATAAGTTGAATCAACAGTTGAAACCTTTCATTAAGAGCAATGATTATTCCATCGTTTCAAAGAAGGTTGATGATAATTGGTCTTTTCTGTCAGAAGAAATAACTGATATTTATTCTGCTATTAAAAATATCAATACAGAGATTATGTATATGAAGAATAAAATTTGTTCAGAATAAAATCTATACTTTCTCCACTTTTCTAGAAAGAATCTTTGGATTTAATTTCGTAATATCATCTTTCCCCTTTTTTAAATAATCAAAAGAACAAGAATGATCTTCTGGCATTCTATGAGACAAACAAAAGGAATACTTGCATGAACAGTCTACAAGAATCATTTGTTTCTTTTTACAGAAAAAACATCTTGTTGGTTTCTCCATATTATAGAAAAATAAATATAAAAAAGTGGTATCAATTTTTACTTGTATTTTATTATACTACTTCAAAAGAATCTTTCATATCAATAAGGGGAGATTTTATTGCAGAAGCAGAATACATTGTATTAGGATTCAATACTTCATCTATTACAAGCGATTGATAAAATTTAATATTATTATGTGTCTGACTAATAGTGAGCCCTCCAACAACATTTGCGCAACCTCCTTCCAGAATTTTATTCACTTTCTCGGTCAACTCAAGTATATTGTCACTCCACAAAATAACGTATCGTAACATTTTTATAAGAGTATTAAAAAATTTATATATCAATTTTTTTAAACTTCTACTTTCATCGTTGCAAACATATTTTCTAAATCATCTATATCTGTTTTAACTGCCATTCCCCGAAACATATCCAATAAATCATCATCAATCGTATCTATCTTTTTCTTTTTATTCTTTATAAAACTATTTACTAAATTATCTAGAATATCTGCTTGAATCATTGTTGCTTCACTCCGAAGATTATTATTATCTTGTGTTTCAAGAATTTCATCTAAGGTTTTTAAAACTTTATAATAGACATCTATCAATTCTAAATATGGTATTTTATCATTCGTAATACCAATTGTTTCATAAATATCCGGAGATGTTTGTTGGATATGTTTTATAATTGATTCCTTATTTTCTATAGTTTCTAATTTATCTAAAATCTTATCTTTCTTTATATCATACTTCTCTCTTTCTTCAGCAGTCAAATCTTTATTATCAATATCTATAACTGCTTTAAAAAATAATTTAAAATGATTTAACATTTCTCCATACTTTTCGTAATCATTCTCATTTTTTGATAAATATTTTTTAATAGCTTTTTGTGTAGAACGTTTTGATAAAATACTTTTTGATAGTTTAAATTTAGCGAACCTAGATTTTTTAAATGTTTTTAATGTTTTTAATGTTTTTAATCTTTTTAATGTTCCCATACTTTTTTTTTTTTGAGTTTTAGAACTTTTCATCTATATATCATTTAAATAAAAAATATATATCCCTATCAATGAATCCCGTAGAATCTGGAAGAACTTTAGAAGATATTGTTCAACTTGCTACTTTAAAATTACCTCTAAAAAGTTATAGAGAATACGATATCCGAACGCATTTTGAAGACCCTTCTTTGAATGGTGTAGATCATTGGTTACAATATAATAAGAAACATATATTAATACAAGATAAATGGAGAGAGACCACTAGTCAACCAGAGGTAGGACAATTCTTACAATGTGCTGATAGAATTTCATCACGGTTGCCAAAAGAAGATAAAATATTTTTAATCTGGTGTTCAAAGAAAGAACCAACTTCTTTTTCTTTGGCAATGCTTTTGGAAAAGAATGTAAATATTGTTGTTTGTGGAACAAGTATTGAAAATTTAGCAAGACTCTGTATTCTTCAGATTTGCGATTGTTTACAGTTAGACCCAATACCATCCTTAGTAGAAATTCGTGGATTTTCTTCTATAAAAACGATGGATCGTTCTAGCATCTTTATTGATTTATATGACGATACTGAAGATAAGAAATCTATCAATAATACGATTGATAAAATACACATTGTTTTCACAAAAATCTATGAATCTATTGTATCAGAAGAGTTGAAATCATTTGTGGAATCCTTTTTACCAAAAGATACTCAATTTACAAATTATGGAAAAGTAGATTTTAATTTCTTTCTAAAATCTTTAAAACCAATGTGTATTCCTACAAAGACAAAAAAGTTGTTATCTGAAAATTATTTCTTTTATGTCAAAATGCGTAAAGTATCTATTTCTCTAACAATTTTGATAAATGAATATGAAATGAAACGAAAAACTTTATCAAAGAAGTCTGCTTGGGCAAAAACACTCTGTTCTATGAAATGTAATCCAGAACCTATTTCTGAAACAGAGTTCTATTCTAGTATAGAATTTTGTGAGGATTATTATATAACTGTTACAGAAATAAATGAAATTGATGATACTGTTCGTCATATCTTAACAAATGGTTCAAGAGCCTACAGACAAATTAAAAATCCTAAATTTGAGAACTGTTTTAATGGTCTAAATGTATAACCCTGATATATATAGGATGTTTCAGCAAGAAAGTTTAGAAAATCAACTATATGTCTTTGTAGTTCTATGGTTGATAGTTCTAACTGGAGGATTTGTTCTCTATCTTTCTAGCAGACTTATTCATCAATTTCCATCGCATACGATTGATTTGTAATAATTTCTCTCACATAATCTCTCACACATTGTGCTAATTCATCTACACTTACATCAGAACAAATAATTTTTACTTTCTTTCGATTCAGATCAGGGATCGCATTTCTGCTTGGGGGAGTCTTACAAGCCCATATGAGAAAGAGATTATTACCAATCTTTTCACAAATTTTGTCAACACAATTTAAGAATTGTGCTGCTTGTGGCTGACTTGCTGGTCTTGCTACCCATTTATCTTGAATTAAGATATAAAATGTTCTAAATTGTATGTAGTTATCCACACCATTTAGAGTATTGTCGTTAAAATGTTTTTTTATTCCTTCATCTGTAGAGATATTATACACAACACCTGGCAAAGAAGAAATTTCTAACCGAATCTTTTCTTCCAGAAGATATCCTTCCACCACTGGATTCATTTTTGGTGAAAACAAATATGTTACAAAATTGAATCAATTTTTTTGCTTTATAAGGTAACAATGAGTGATGTAGACAATTTAACAGAATCATTAAAAAGCAAGTTAAAGCTTTCTGAAGATGTAAAACCATTAATGAATAGAATCAATACTTGTAATCTTATTAATGAACGAATCGCAAAAGAAATATGTAAAGACACAATTAAAGCATTATCTGATATACAATGTTTAGATAAATATAAAGAATGTGATTCATTAAAGAAGAATGTTGTAGCACTTACAAATGTTCTTGAGAAAAATAATATTGATGCAGTTAAAAGTAAACAAATTACCGATGATTATTTATTATCTCTTATTCCTCCAGGATTAAAAGGAGTGATTCGTGGAAATAAATTTAATGAATCTGTAAAAGAACATATTCTTTCTCTCAATCTTGATAAAGAACTATATGATATTCAATTTGAAACGAAATGTTCTCAATACGAAACAAGTGAAATCCCAGATTGGTATGTCTTAGAAAAGAGTAGCAAAAAGGTTATGATTGGAATGAATCAATTGGATTTGTGGGGAGGAGGACAACAATTCAATCGTGGTTCAAAATATATTATGACATTTCCTGATAATTCAGACAAGGTTCGTTTGGTATGCGTTGTGGCAAATGAAATTACTCTTACTAGTGAAAAAAACAAAGCGTTCAAACTCTTTCAAAAAGGTTTTGAAGAAAATACTTTGTGTTATTTGAAGAATTTGAAAAGTATTATTGACTCATTCTTTCAAAAGTAATTTATTCAAGACAACATTGATTTCACCCTTTGATAAACTTCTTGGACCAACTGTATTCGATGGAAATGTATGAGCATTCATATCGATTACTATTTTATCTTTTTTTGTTATATCATTTAACTTAATAAAATAATGAGATTGTGCTGATACTTTCTTTCCTTTAAGCATCGTAGTTCCAGCGTTTACACCAACACGTCTCACTGAAATATCATAGGATTCAGTTTGTTTTACATAAGTAAAGCCCACTGGTTCTTCAATAGATTCATCAACTCTTTCTTCACCTTTTTTCTGCCATATTTGAAAGATACAAGGCACATCATAGGATTCTCCATTCACTTCAAATGAATTTTTCTCTAACTCTTTTGTAAATAAACAATGAAAGTTCTTAGGAAATACTTTGTTCATACTGGGTTTCACAAAAGATCTTGGTAGAATAAAAGCAATTACAGAAGCAAAGGTAGAAGAATGTTTTATAAACTTCTTTGCTACTGAAGATTGTTTTCCAAATGGAGGATTCCCATAAATAAGAATTGGTTTTTCTATATTCGGTGTATATTCAAGAAAATCTTGTTTTAAAACCTTTTTATGTTTTGGGTCAATATCGAAAGCAATACATTTCTTTGTTAAGAAGGAACCATTACCAGCAGATGGTTCTATCCATTGATAACTTGTATGATCTTTGATTATATCTTGAATAGATTCTATACATTCTTTTGCTACAGATGATTTTGTATAGAATTGATCTTTTGTGTTTACTCGTTTCTTCCCCGTATCTTGTTTATTCATAGTATATATGTATATATAATATTTATATATCAATTTTACTTAAAACCGACTTACTATATAGTATAGAAATGAACTTTGATTATGAATCTATGAATTTGATTCCTAAAAAATGTATCGTAAATTCCAGAAGTGAATGCGATACAAGTATTCAATTTGGTCCCCATAGATTTGAGATACCAGTTGTTCCAGCAAATATGGAATGTGTGATCAATGATGATATCGCTATTATGTTAGCAAAGAACAAACATTTTTATATTCATCACAGATTTGATAATGATATTATTGCTTTCTGTAAAAAAATGAAAGAACTTACTTTACCTACTAGTATATCGATTGGTGTAAATGAAGATGCTTATCTACTTCTAAAAGAGTTAGTTACAAATGATATTATTCCAGATTATATTACAATTGATATAGCGCACGGACACAGTATGAAAGTAGAAGCAATGATGAAAATGATTAAAGCAACATTTCACGAAGAACCTTTTATCATCGCTGGAAATGTTTCTACTCGTGAAGCAGTTCGTGATCTTGAGTCTTGGGGTGCGAATGCTATTAAAGTTGGTATAGGACCTGGCTCTGCGTGTACCACCTATATTGCTACAGGATTCGGAAGTCGTGGAGCACAAGCATCTATTGTTGAAGAATGTGTAAAAGCAAGAATAAAAACAAAAACACTTATCATTGCTGATGGAGGTATTAAAGAACCTGGTGATATTGTAAAAAGCATTGCTCTAGGTGCTGATATGGTAATGGTAGGAGGTTTATTTTCTGCTCTAAAAGATTCACCAGGTTCTACAGTAAAGGGAACAGATGGTTTATTATATAAAGAATTTTGGGGTTCTGCTTCTGCTCATCAAAGTAATAAAAAAAATAGGATTGAAGGAACAAAGAAATTATTGCGTATGAAATCAAATACTGTTCTAGAAGAAATGAATTATTTGAAAGAATGTATTCAAAGTGGTATAAGTTATGGAGGAGGAAATAATCTTACATTCTTAAAGAGTGTGAAGTATTTTTTAAAATATATATAATATTATTTAACATCAACTTATGATGTAATATAGATTTTATTAGAGTAATTAACTCATCTTTATTATTGGAGTCAATGTAAAACGTCTCATATAGTAATTGTAACTCATATATATCGTTTTTATATTTTTCAATATAATATGGCATAGACATTTTACTTAAAAATTGTGAGTTCATAACAATCAATTTTTTATATTATGATTCAAGTTCCTTAATCCTATTCTCACAAGTTTCAATCCGTGTCTTATAATGATTCATATTTAAATTGAACCAAAGAAGATCTTTCTTAAGAATTTCAAGCTCTTCTTCCTTTGATAAATAAATAGGAGATGGTGCTGTTCTCTTAATAGCCAAGTGATTATTAGTGCATTTAGGATCTACGCATAAATCAATAGTATTTCCAGAACCAAGTGTAGTTGTATTACAACTCATCTTTGTTTTGATAGTTAAAAAATATTTGGGAAATGGAATCAATTTTATTTTGTTTTAATAAGGAAGATGTATGTCAGCCCAGATCTCTCCATACTTTGCTGTCATTCTCTCATAACGGTCAGGATGATAAAGAACCTCAATTAACTCTTGCTTAATCATATTTGTTCTAACATTAACACGCTTCATAACAATTTCAGGATCATCCTCATAATCCGATCGCATCTTTAGCCATTCAAAGTAATTTTTAATAGCGTTACGAATATCTCTATCTAAAACCTTCTTAAAATTATTATGCTCCATAATTTCATTTACTCTCATCTTAAGTGTATTTCTAAACCTTACGTGATTTGCTGCTAACTCTGGAATCTCTAATAGGGAAATAAAGAGATCGTTTACATGCATAGGTGTAATTAGATTATCCCAATCATTTAACTTATTCCTCATAAAATCACATTGCGCTTTTCTTACTTTCTCAAAAGGTTGCACGGTTGTCATCCTCTTCTTAAAGAGATTATATCTTGAAGGAGTGATTTTCTTACCTGAACGGAGTTCCATCTTGTTTGTTGTAATAAAAATTTTGTTTTTTTTGGGATCAATTTTTTTATGCTAAGCATAAAAAATTAATGAGAAATATCTAAAGATATCTGAATCAATTTTTTTATTTACAACAAGCCTCCTTCTTGCTGTTTATATATTCTTGTAATTGCTCCTCAGATCTATGAAGTTGCTTGTTAACAAATATAAGACGCTGTTCATAAGAATTCATCTTCTTCATATAAGATTCATATCCTGAAAATAGAATATAATCCATCTGATTTTTCATACAAAAGTCTTTGAAAGATAGGTTCGTCATTGTTAACCAATCAATCATATGTTTCCATCCTTCTACCTTAATAGTATAGTAAGGGTCTATCATTTCTATACTAAGAATCTAGTGAATATTTAAATCAATTTTATTATTTTATTATTTTATTAAATAATGCTAAATGCAATGATCGCTATAATTGCCACACATAGAACTAGACTTACAATAGAACCAACTATAATCCACATTCTACGTTCATCCATCTTTGTATTAAAAATGTGATGTTGTTTTAATCAATTTTTTTTTAATCATGTAACTTCTCAATCCACTTATCACAATCCAAACATGTCTTATTATTATGATTATGCTCAGAAGTAACGACTGCCAGCGTTCCAGAGATTCATCTTAACATGTAACTTATTAATCTTCTGGAGTTCATCAATACGTTCATATGCGGCCTCAAGAGTTTCAGGGCGGTCAGGATCTACAGGCTTTGGCGGTTGTGGTTGTGGTTGTGGCTGTGTTGGCGGTTGCGTCAGCATAGCCTTGTGAATCGTTGTGAGTTTATTCATGAGTGTGTAGATCTGTAGGTCCTCAGTGCTCCAGGTCGCTACATCCTCTGGCATTCCAGCAAGACGGCTACTAAGAATGTGGTCGAGAGTGTCATCTACGTGGAACCTCCAATTATCCTCACTAATCTTGAGATTAGATGGTAGATCAACAAGAATTTTGTGGTTCTTCTTGAGACTGGAGAGGTAATAGTTTGCCACGTCATTTATACCAACAATCTTCTTCATCTCACTAATAGTAGTATCAAACTGCTCTTGATTCAGACGCTTCTTACAGTCAAAGCAATAGTAGTGTTGGCGAGAGACAATGGTGAACTCATGAGAGAACTTCTTGTTATATGACTTATAACCATCCTCTTCAATGGGTCGGATATCGCTACACTCGCAGCAACTCTCAGTAGATGTAGTGCAGTTATTCTTGTGAGAACAGATAGGTGTAGGTGTAGGTGTAGGTGTAGGTTCAGCAACAACAGGGATAAGCTCTGGCATAGGAAGATACTTTAGATGCGTAGCACAAATGATCTTACCATTGTTCTCAACACCATTTCCCTTGCAACGTTTACCTTGAGCAGTCTTCTCACTACAGCGTGGCATCTTGGATTGAATACTAAAAAATATTGGGGATTGAGGTTTCAATTTTTATTTTTTAATAAGGCATATGGATATCTGCCCAGACCTCTCCATAGATCGCATACATCTTTTCACATCTGTCAGGGTGATACAGAGTCTCAATAAGTTCTGAACGAACTATCTTGCTCCTATCCATAATACGCTCTTTTATAATACGCACTTCTTTGTCTTCAGGAGATTCTACGTAGTCATCTCGCTCTTTCAGCCAATCAAAATATTGCGCAAGAATCGGTTCTATATCTTCATCAATCAAATAATTGTTATACTCCATCAAATAAGAAACTCTCTGATGTATCCACCATCGTATATCTATATCAGTTGCCAGAAGTGTTGGAGTCTCTATTACCATTCTTAAATATTCATTTATTTCTGGTCTATCCAATGTTTCAATGTATTTAAGTTTAAGCGTTCCAGTAAAATTAAAATAAATTTCTACTAGATCCATATGACGCAATTTATCTGCTTCGGCATCGCCACGTATAGATAGAATACGTTTCTTATGCTCTTGAATAGTTGGCATTCTTCTTGATAACTAAAAAATAATCTTTTTTGTTTATCAATTTTTTTAATAAGGCATATGCGTGTCAGCCCAGACCTCTCCATAAGAAGTAACCATTTTCATATAGCGGTCAGGGTGATAAAGAGTCTCAATAAGTTCTTGCTTAATAGCCTTTGTTCTAGCAATAATACGTTTTCGAGTCTTTTTATCTTCAGATGACCATACATAATCATCTCGCTCTTTCAGCCAATCAAAGTACTGTTCAAGAATTTCCTTTACAGGTGTATCAATGATCTCACTGTGATATTTCATATAATAAGAAACTCTCTTGTATATAATTGATCGTTTACTTTTATCAATCGACAGAAGTGTTGGAATCTCTATTACCATATTTAAATATTCATTTATATCTTCAGTTGTTATCGTATGAATCAAATCAATTAAAATACTACCAGCATAGTTGCGATTCATTATTAATTCCGAATAAAGATTTCTCTCTTCTTTGGGGTCACCACGTGTAGAGAGAATACGCTCCTTATGCTCTTGAAGAGTTGGCATCTTTGATTCTTGGTTTTTGATAACAAAAAATACGGTTTTAGCGTATCAATTTTTTAATGCAAAATATGTATTATTCAGATTTATTCGCATAAAACCGTCTTATGTGTTCCATTAGATCTTGCCAATTACGAGGTATCCATCGTTGCGTCTCGTTAGACCAGTCACATTCATCACGACAATAGCACCAACAAGAGCAAGTAGAACCACATCTGTGGCAAGACCAATTATGATTGCAGTCTGAATCACAACCCATCTTTATTGATTGAATACTAAAAAATATGGTGATCTAGGAATCAATTTTTTTTAATAAGGCTCTTGAGATAATCTATACCTCTGTATAATCAGAACGCAACTTAATCCACTCAAATAAGTTTTCAATTGCCGTATAAACATCATCATCTATAAAATCTTGATAATCATCGCAATCAATAATTCCATCAATTCTCTTCTTAATTGCGTTTCTAATCATTACATTATCTGCTAACAACTCTGGAATAGCCAAAATGCACATTAAGAGTTCGTTCACATTACTACGTGTAATGATATTACCCTCACTCATTAACTTGGAATTTATAAATTTAGCTTGTCCGATGAGGTTTATTATCTCATCAGATTTAACAGTTAAAACCCTCTTCTTAATGATTTCATATCTTGAACGAGTGTTCGTAGGATTGGATTGCATCTTGGATTGAATACTAAAAAATATGGTGATCTAGGAATCAATTTTATTTTGCTAATCAAAATGAATATCCGCCCAGATCTCACCATAGGTTGCTACCATCTTCATATAGCGGTCAGGGTGATACAGAGTCTCAATAAGTTCTTGTTTAACAAGTTTTGTTCTATCAATAATACGCTGTTTTACAATACGCTCTTTTACAATACGAAATTTTTTTTCTTCAGGAAATTCACTATCAACATAATCATCTCGCTCTTTCAACCAGTCAAAGTATTGTTCAAGAACCTCCTTCACTTCTTTATGAATAAGATTACTCTGATGTGTCATACAATAAGAGACATTGTGAAGCAATACCCGTCGTTCATGCTTATCTGTTGCTGCTAGTGTTGGAATGTTGATAACCATACGTAAATATTTATTGACTACTTTTTTTTTGATAGTATGACTCACGGGATCAATCATACCACAAAACGTGAAATTCCAATCACACACTAATGCGTCATAAATACGCTGTTTATCTCCGTTTAAGTCATTATTAGATAGAACGCGCTGCTTATGCTCTTGAATGGTTGGCATCTTTGATTCTTGGTTTTTGATAATTAAAAATTTGAGGTTTTTTGAACCAATTTTTTTATTTAAGGCATATGGATATCTGCCCAGACCTCTCCATAAGAAGCAACCATCTTCATATAGCGGTCAGGGTGATAGAGAGTCTCAATAAGTTCTTGTTTAACAAGTTTTGTTCTATCAATAATACGCTGTTTTACAATACGCTCTTTTACAATACGAAATTTTTTTTCTTCAGGTGATTCACCATCAACATAATCATCTCGCTCTTTCAACCAGTCAAAGTATTGTTCAAGAACCTCCTTCACTTCTTGATGAATAAGATTACTCTGATGTGCCATACAATAAGAGACATTGTGAAGCAATACCCGTCGCATATGCTTATCTGTTGCTGCTAGTGTTGGAATGTTGATAACCATACGTAAATATTTATTGACTACTTCAACTGTCATAGTATGACTCACGGTAAGATCAATCACTCTAACAAACGTGAAATTCCAATCACCAATTAATGCGTCACCATAACGTTGTTTATCTCCGTTAAAGTCATTATTAGATAGAACGCGCTGCTTATACTCTTGAATGGTTGGCATCTTTGATTCTTGGTTTTTGATAACAAAAAATATGGTGAGATAGGAATCAATTTTTTAATTTTTAATACTTGCCACAACATGTGCGATCTGCCTTACATCCACAATCACGAACTCTACACTGCCAACACTCATCTCCCTCAGTTCTATCTACAGTTGCGCATTTGCATATATTCAAGCGATAATTAATTTCATTGTAAAGGTCGTATTGAATTGTATGCATCAATTCAACATCAATTTCACAAGTGGGATCACCAAAGCCATATGCAACATCTAGAATCTTTTCTTTAAGAATCCAAAGGGGAATAATCTTTTTTAGTTCATATATATACTCTTCATCAAGATGTTCAAGATAGTATTCAATATATCTCTTCATTGTATCAGCATCTCGTTCAGCACAGTCAATCTCATCAGTATCCATTTGAGAGTTGATATAGCCTAAAAGACGAATGTAGTTCTCAAGCATTGTGCTGCTCTGAAACTTGGTCCACTCAGTCATGGAAAGATAATTAAAAATTTGTTTATCTATGGTTTCAATTTTATTTGCTTTAGATACTCTTTAGGTAAGAGCTATATCCCTTGATATAGATAAAACGGTCAGAGTGGTCGCACATCTTCTTCTCATCAGGCTTAAAATACATAGGAGGCTTGATAGAAGACCAATCTGCGTAGGGAGATGCGTCGAAGTTGATGTAGTAGTGCGAGAAGGTGTCAATGAGATAGCCACGCCACCTGTAGTTGCCATCAAAGACCTCAGTCTCAAGCGAAACGTTCTTGAAGTGGGGGTCAAAGAGCAAGTCATAGGGAATGCTAGGCTTCTTGTTATTCGTCTCCTCGTTGATCAGATAGCGGAACATCTGATCCATAAGATATGTCACATCGTTTGAGAAAGTCCCATCATAGAGAATCTGAATGAGAGAACGAATGGCCTCGTCACGAGAGAGAGTATTGATGCGGATGAAGTGCTTCAGCTCACGCATGTGAACCTCTGCCACGTTCTCGCTAAAGTGGCTGCCGTTGAAGCAGAGGTTTGCGTAACCACTATTCTGCTTCTCCTCTGAGCGTATCAAGTCACGCAAACACATAAACATATCATGCTTGGTAGGGAAAATGTTAGCATCATAATCAAAATCATAAGAGTTGGTCATCTTATTGGATACTGATAAATGGGCGTTTTACAGTTTTACAGTTTCAATTTTTTTCCTTTATAAGAGGCTATGAGAGATGATCTCTTTAGTTCGCATCTTAATGATAGAATCAAATGCTTCTTCCTTAGTAGGATACATATGAATCTGATTATTACGAATGATGATAGCACTACAGTCTTTTCCATTCAAGTTATATAACAATATGATATTGAGGAAAGGGTTTTGATGAGTAATTTGCTTAAAGAATGGAAATAGATTACCTACATCGTATTCATCTATTGGGAACTTTGGAAACTTCCGTTCTAGCATTGCCTTACGAATAATATTATCACGATAATTCTGAATCATTAGATTCTCTTCACTCATCTTTCTAAAGAGGTCATTGTAAACGGTATACATACTAACCATTGCCATTGTATTGATAATAAATTAAAAATGTTTTGCTTCAATTTTTGCTTTGTTTTTGTTTTTGTTTTTGTTTTTTGGTTTTTGTTTTTTGTTTTTTGTTTTTTTGTTTTTTTTTGTTTTTACTTAGTTGATGATCACGTTATCGTGGACGTAGATACGCATGTTCTTGTTTATCTCCCAAGAATCCTTAAGAGAACTAATCTTCTCAAGAAACTCACCGAGAGTTGAGTTATTCTCAATGTGTAAGATGATGGCCTCTTCAAATCCATTTCCACAACCACTGCGGTATAGATATTCAAAATAGAGTTCCATGTTATGACGATCTGTAAAATAGAGATTGCTTCTCATCCACTCACTCTCGTCATCCTCATCGTCAATATCCTCATCTGCCCATCCATGTTTGCGAATGTCAATCTGCATAATGACAATAGGTGTAGTGCGAGGCTGAGGAAGAGGGACATAGGCAGGACGCTTAGGAGCAGGGGGGCAGATACCGCTGGAGGGTGTGGCAGGAGGTGTAGACATCTTGATATGAATACTTATCCAATTGGGTTTGAGCCGTTTCAATTTTTTTTTATTTTACTACCCATCTTCTTGTGGAATGAAAAAAGAGGTTCTCTCTCTTCTCGTTCTTTTCTTTGTTTTTTGTGTTTTATGTGTTTTTTCTTTGTGTTTTCTGTTTACTCGTCATCCGAACCCATCTCGGCGATCAACTTCTTGACGTATTTGGGCTCTGGGAAGTCCGTGTCAATCTCGTTGGTCTCCTCGTTCCAGCGACCAATGTAGACACCGTTGTCCTCATCAACCACGTCGTGGCGCTCAGTCTTGGTGTAGGTCTTACCCTTGTGCTTGAACGCCTCTAGACCACCCTTGTAGTCTACCTCCTCCTCCTTCGCCTTCTTGGGGCGACCGGCCTTCTTCACCTCCGCCTTAGGAGTCTCGACTGCGATCTTCTTGGGGCGACCCGCCTTCTTCACCTCCTTGACCTCAGCAACCTTCTTGACAGGCTTTGGCTCTGGCTGAGGCTCAGGCTCTGGCTCATCCTCAGACTCATCCTCAGACTCCTCGGCGTCAGAGACGGGCAGAGCCTTCTGCTTCTTGCTGGGAGCAGCGACGCTAGAGGCAGCAGAGTTCTCCTTGCTCTCCTTCTTGACGAGCTGCTTGGACTTCTCAGGCTTCTCCCACTTCTCACGCTCCTCGAGGATCTCCTCGGTGGACCAAGACTCGTAGTCGCTGTTCTTGGCCTTGAGAGCAGAGCAGAACTGAGTGATCTCGGTGGGAACAGAGAAGCCCATGTCCATCTCCTTCATCAGGATACGGACACGCTTGAGGAAGACGTGCCAGGCCTTGATGCCCTCGTTGAGGACCCTCTTGGGCTTGTCGTCGTCGCTCTCAGTCTTCTTGCTCTTCTTGCCCTTGGCGCTCTTGATCTTCTTGGCGGTTACGGCGTTCTCCAGCTGCTGGATGCGCTTCAGGGCCTGTGCGAGTGTCTCAGCGATGTCGGTCATTGTTAGGGTGTATATGACTGTAGATCGATGATGAATACCTGGCTCTTAGGCCGAAAACCGCTTTCAATTTTTTTTTTAAATTGAACCAAAGCGCCAAAATTGAGAGCCTCTCTAGGGCCTCTTATGGTGCTCTCATTCAATTTATTAAAAAAATTGAATTGCGCCTACAAGCGCTCTACAGACGCTCTTGTGAGTCTTTTACGAGCTCTTTCAATTTAAAAAAAAAATTGAAAAGCAAGGGGCCCAAAAGAGCCGGTGTGAGATACGCTATACATCTCACACTGGTGCTTTACCGCATCTTTACGCCTAGTCCCAAGTAGTCGCTACCGACCCTAAAAAGTCGGCGCTGGACCTTCTGGACGAAGCCCAAAATGAGTTGCTCTATGTGCGATGACTATGGTGTCTGCTCTGGCATCCCCTGCTCTGATCACCCTCTCATCGACGGTCTCATCAAAGAGTTGAATGACGCCATTGAGAGCGGCCTCTGCTGGGGCGACATGATGCTGCAAGAGGAGGCTATGGCTCTCGCCAAGGAGAGCAACCCCGCGAAGGAGATGCGCCTGAAGAAGATGGGCGCAGACGAGCGTAAGCGTCTCGACGGGCTGAAGGCCTACATCGTGGCCAAGTCCAAGATGCGCAGTTGTGAGAATGGTCACCTGAAGCAGAAGTTGGCGAAGCGCTGCGAGAACGTGGCGGAGCCTGATGTGACTCTGCCTGACGGGTCCGTCTACCCTGGTGGCTGCTGGGCTCACAAGGAGGGCGTCTGCCCCTTCATGCACCCTGGCGAGGAGAAGATCTATATCTTCACCGATCACCGTCCTATCCGTCTCGTGAACGGGAAGGTGCCTGTGAGCACTATCAATGCCACCTACTACTCTCCCAAGGCTCCGCTTTCGCAGACTCAGACGCAGATGCAGACGCAGAACAAGAAGATTTATATGGATTCATGGTAAAAAACACAAAAAACACAAAAAAAATACAAAGAAGAGATAACCCCTCTTTTTTGATTGATTTATTAAAAAAAATTGACTAGCTGGTTAACCCTAACCACAGCATCATACGCAATGGAGCCATCTTACGGATTTAGTATCTTAATCAATATCCAAGATGACGACTGGATGATTACTGACCCAGACGATCCTGAGAATGGCTGGTCTCGTGTGACATACCATTTCTCATCACGACAGGCCATTCGTAACTTCTTCATAAGCGGATTCGAAGGGTCTAACAATAGTTATCTCAACGAGATCACATATGAAATCCGTGAGAAAGCCCTCGGTAAGAATTTAGTCTCTATGAACAAAGAGAGAGCAGATATTCTTCGTAAGGCACAATGTGACTTTCTTGACAAGATGAGTGCCTTAGAGTTGAATGAGACATATGAACTCTCTAATATCATCTATTTTGTCATCTTGCCTCTAGTCATCCGTCACTAAAAAAAATTGATTCAAGATATCTTGATATGTAACATTAAAAAATTGATTCTGTAAAATCGCAAATTTTTAAGTATTCATACCAAGATGCCCACACCTACTTTTCAAGAAAGAAAGAAGATGAATGCTGCGAATCTTGAGTATATGATGAAGATAAAAGAACTCATTGAGTCATCTCCTTCTCTAAGTGAGCAGCATGATTATCAGTTTAAGAAGGATGTTCTTGCTTTAATCAATGAAAAGATTGAGTTTATCAAGAATGAGGATTTACGCTAAACAAAAAAATTGATTCCAAAAAACCAAAATTTTTAAGTATAACAACAAAGAAGTAGAATGATTTCTGTTTATATGTATACGATTTACAATGATCTACTGGTAAAGCCTAAAGATGATATTCATGTCAGTCTAAAGATTCAGAAGGCACGTGATCTTTGTATTCGTCAAGCAATGGTCGCAGAGCAGTTCCCTAACTTTCCTATGTCTGAAAGTGATGCTCTTGATGTCTTCCCTTTCTTCAACGAAATAACTTCTATGAATCCAATGCTCAATATCTTACTTATTTATAAGAAGGATGGAGAGGAAATAAATTACGTTATTATTCGTAACAATACTACATATATGTATTCTACACGTCAAGAAGCGATTGGTTTCATTACAAAGACAGCAGGTATTAAGTATGAATTTATTCGATCTCCAGTAGTTTGAAAAAACAAAAAAGTTGAAAAGTCATTTCACCATTTTTAATTATCAACTTGAAGATGTCGTGGAAATCATTCTCGCATGATACGAAACTTAACTACTGCTTAGATTCTCTCAAAACTCTTCTCAATGAGCGTAAGGGTATCACCACTTCTACACCATTTACTCATCAAGAGGTGAATGCTACATTGAGGAAGATTTATAGTAAAGATTCATATGCTGGTTCTAATGCTTTCTGGAACGGAGGAATCTGTAATATGATTAAGAGTTCTTTGAAGACTTTTATTCTAAGTGCTACAAATCCCACATTTACAAATATGCTTCTTAAGGATATCTGTAATAAGTTCTCTTTTCACGGATTTGCTGCTGCGAAGAGAAAACGAGAGGCGAAGAAAGAAGAAGATGAAGAAGATAAGGAAGATGAGGATGAGGAAGAGGAGGAAGAGGAGGAAGAGGATAATAATGAACGTGAGGAAGAACTCTCTCTATGGAAGAAACGTGCGTTCTCATATGAGAATGTTATTATCGTATGGAAGAATCGTGCCTTGAAAGCAGAGAATAAACTTAGAAATATTGAGAAGATAATCACAGCATAATAAGAGAAATAGTAACATAATAGTTAGATACTAAAAAATTATTTTTTTTCAAAAAAATTGAATCGTTTTTTTTCCCTGAATTTAAGCATTATCCTAAAGTTTCAAAGTCTTCAAAGTCTTTACTACTTACGATGGCCCTCTTTGATGATTCGCTCGTGAAGGATCTTGCTGCCAAGTGGAAGGTTGTTGAGAAGAAGGACCACGTGAAGACGACTAGCTACTTCAAGAAGTATGAGGAGAGTTTCATTGACGAGGTGATGGCACACGTGATGGGTAAGCCAGAGGGTCGCCCAGAGACACGCAAGGACTTCATGATGAAGAATCTGAAGTTCCAGTGCATGAATCACGCAGACGAGATTATCCTTCCTCTCTTCAGTTTCAAGTGCACCAACTTTGGCGACAGCAAGACCAAGACGATGAATGGTAAGTTGAAGTTCAAGGGTGAGGAGACCTACCGTGATGCCGCCATCCGTCTCGGTTACCACAAGCTCTGCAAGCCCATTCCTTATGTCAAGGAGACGGGGGAGGACAGGGCTGAGCAGATCAAGGAGGACGAAGCTGTGGAGGCTGATGGTGAGGGTCCTGAGCGCCCCGCTCCCTTCAACTACGTCTATGACTTCACCGATGTGCGCTACAAGATCGCTGAGAAGTTCGGCACCAACTTCACTGTCATCAAGAAATGGCGCCAGACTGACAACTCTGAGGAGGGCTTTGGTAAGCCTCACATCAAGACCTATCAGGTTACGATGTTCCTGAAGTTCTATCCTGAGGGAATTGATGACGAGGACTGGTTGGCTAAGAAGCCTTCTATTGCTCCTGTTGAGAAGGTTGCTGATGTTGATGAGAAGGTTGTTGATCCTGAGAAGAAGTCTACTGAGAAGAAGTCTTCTAAGAAGTATGTTGACAAGGTTTAAAAAAGTTAAAAACCAATAAGAAAAAGAAAAAGAAAAAAGAAGACGAAAAGTGAAATGCTTTTTTTTTAATTTTAAAAAATCATTAAATGAAATGCTTTTTTTATTCCGTTCCTACCCATTCTACACTAAGAGGTTCATATTCACTAAATGGTCTAGCGTTTTTAGTAGATTGTTCAGATGTTAATAATATCTCCAAAGCTTTCTTTCTTCGTTCCAAAGCAGAACCTTTTTGACTCTTACTAAGATTCTTCCATTTCCATTCAAATTGTAAAGCATCTCGTTCTTCAGGGAATGTTCCAACCAAACAAACTCTTTTCCACATAGAACCTTTCGTTGCTTTTGCTCCACCACTTATTTCACCATTGTGTTGTCTTAACCGTCTATCTGGATCTAAAGTAGCACCAACATATGTTTTTTTATCAGATTTATCTGACTGTAATAAATAACAATACCATAAAGACATCCTATATAAAGTATATAGTAATTTTTTATATAGTATGAAAGTCCAATGTCTTAAATGTTACATCATTCTTGAATTAATAACATATAATCAAATAGTTAGTTGTCCTTGTAAGAATCTTACAATTGAAAATAGAACAGATGAACATCCTACAATTCATTGTTTAACATTTTCTTTTAAACAAATTTATCCATAAAATTGATAAATGAATCAACCTTATTCTTTTATAAAAATGCACCCTGCATTAAAGGTGACAAGATATAAAAAAGGATCTCATACAGAAATACTAACTGTTATAAAAATCGTGAAAGAGATTACAAATACTGATGAAGAGTTACAAATTTATGTAGACAATGAAAAACTTATAACAACGCCTTTACCCACTCCAAAGGTTAAAAAGGATTAAATAATAGGAATAGATGGAATATAAAAGACCTGGAGGAGATATAACAACACTTTTAGATTTAACAAATCGTGATGCTCAAGAGAATGATTTATTTCCTCTTGATACAAATGTAACTTGGTTTACAAGAAATCAAAATAGACGTAATATTCCTTTTGTTCCTAGCATACAAGATTTTTCATTTCGTGGTCCAGCGTCTTACGGACAACGATTTACATTTGATATAGGTTCTTTACCTTGTGGCGATCTTATGTATGGCGCAGCAATTCAAGTGAGTCTAAATCACTGGTTGGATTTAACAACGCTAACTAATATTGCTGGTCTTAACTATACATATAGTAATGTTGATACCGCATGGTTCTTTGCGAATTCATTAGGTTCTACATTAATTGAAAAAGCAGAGTTAGAAATTGATGGAGTCACTATTGAAGAGATTGATGGAGATTTTATTTATCTTTATTCTTCTTTATTTACTGATTTGAATTGTCAATTTGGTATAGCAAATGATTCATTTGGTTCTGTATCTATACCTGATTTATTAAGTTGGAATCCAAAGAGAAATTTCCCAATTGAAGATGGTTCTCTTTTTTGTTTTTTACCATTCTTTTTTATGCGCACAAAGTTAAAAGAGTCTTTACCAATGATTGCAATTAAAGAAGGTTCTGCGAGAATACATATTACATTTAGACCTTTTAAAGATGTTGTGAGACAGAGAAGAGGATATCGCAATTCTTGTGATTCTGTTCCTTTAGGCGAAACGATAACATTTAATCAAACAAGTGTAGAAGTAACAAGAGTTATTCCAGATTTTAAACAAGTAAAATTAGTAACATATGGTGCCTATCTTGATGGCATAGATAGAACAAAAATGTTACGAGAACCTTTTGAACATTTGTTCCGAGAAGTTCAGACCTTTACATTTGATGAACCATTAAAATATTTAGTTTCTAAAAATTCTACTGATTCTGTGAATATTCAATTACCATTAGAAGCGAATCATCCTTTAGAAGAAATTCTATGGTTTGTTCGTCAAAAAGATGTATCCTTAAATAACGAATGGACAAACTTTAGTGCTACGTTAGAAAAAGATTACGATCCTACATTCAATCCTTTGAAACCATTGATGAAATCTGCGAAGTTACAAGCAAATGGTATAACTCTTTGTGATGCTCCAGAAGAGTATTATAGAAGTTTAATATCCTCTCATCATAAAGGTGGTATTGTTAGTTACAACAAATATATATACGGATATCCATTTGCCAGAACACCTGGAGAACATCAGCCATCAGGTTCTCTCAATGCTTCTAGATTAAATAGTTTACGATTGGTGTTAGAAGTGGAAGCACCAAAAGGATGTCAATGGGAAGTGAAAGTATTTTGTATAGGTATGAATTGGCTCCGTTTTGAAAATGGTGTCTGTAATAAACTGTTTGAAGATTAATGAATTAATCATTGAATTAATCATTTTACAATTTCTTATAAACATACACCTTTGATTCATCGGACCAAGTCATTGGTAATGTGATATGATTGACTTGTTCAAATTTATCTGAATTCAATTCTTTTGTGCATACAATTACAGCACCTGCATTTAATTCTCTTTCTAACTTTTCACTTAGTCTTTGTTTTACATCCTCTGTAAAACATAAATTAGAAATAAAGAGCCAACAAGCTTTCCCATAATGAATAGAATCATCTAAGAATGATAAACATACAAACTCTACTCTTTGTCTTATAGATGAATCACGAACACGTTGTAAAGCAGTATTTGCTTGTTGAACACGTTCTGTAACAACTTCAATACCTATACCTTTTAAAGATGAATTTAATGCTGTTAATCCTAAAACAACTTTCCCAACACCAGAACCAAGATCATAAAAATTTCTGTAAGAACCTACAATATTGGATAATGGAGCATATCTTGAGAATATCTCATAAAGAATAGGAAGACTCTCATCTCTTAATTCACCATATGCAATATTATCTTCTCCATTTGAATGCACTAAACCAAATCCGGACAATCCACTATATAGTTTGTTAAACTTCAGCGTTTTCTTCTTAGAAATACGAACTTTACGTGTGGACATACTACTATGTTTTCAAAAAAAATATGATAAAAAAATACGATAAAAAATACTTATAGGATTATTTATTTATTGTAGTTAGATATTCTAGTTAGATGGCTGCTTCCTTACTCCGTGTTTTAAATTCCGGAGTTCAAGATAGTAGATTATTGTGCACAAAAGGAGAACCTGATATTAGTCTATTTACAAAAGTCTTTGTGAAAGCGGGAAGATTTACAACACAATGGGTTCGATTAGATTTTGATACAACTCCGTCATTTGGTAACTCTGCTACAATTACATTGCCTAGAAAAGGACATCTTATTAGTCGTTTACATTTGGTAACAACTATGCCTGATATTTATACCAAACAAGCAGCAGCACGTTCTACAGCAAATTTTGTTGGACCATCATTCGGTTGGACGAATAGTTTGGGACACGCTTTGTTAAATGAAGCAATGATAGAAATTGGTGGTGCTCGTGTAGAGATTCTAAATGGAAGACTTTTAGAAGTGATGGATGAGTTTTACAATCCTTTAGAAAAACAAATCTCAATGAATAAACTTATACAACGAAAAGATAATGGCTTTACATATCAATCATTTGGCTACAATGAATCCAATACTCGTGTTGTAACACCTTTACCTTTTTGGTTTAGTTGTGGAGATAGTGCTTTGGCTTTACCTATTGACGCAATTCAAGCAGATCAAATTAAGTTAACGGTGAGATTTAATACAATTAACAGTCTGTATGTTTCTGATTCGTATAAGACTTTTACTTCTACCAATCCTTCACCAGGTGAAGCATATTTTCCTTTATCGAATGCTGTATTCTACCAATCAAATGCTTCTGGTTCTAATGTAGCAGGTTTACCAAATAATCCTGTAAGTCAAATATCTGGAATACAGATGTCTAATAATTTTAATCTAGGAGAAACATACATTTTAGCAGAATACATATATTTGGATAAACCCGAAGCAAATAAATTTCGTTTATCTGATATTCGTGTTCCTATAACACAACATTATTCGTTTGACCCAGTGGATTCTCAAAATATGAATCAAGTTCGTTATAAATTTAATGTGCCTAATCCCACAAGAAATTTATTCTTTTATTTAAATCATTATGATGCTTCTAGATACAACGCACCGTTTTTGGCTTCTAGAGATTTGAGTGGATCTGGAACATCTGTTCCTTGGTGGCCAGATGCTTCTGGATTGAATACGCAAACATTCAGTAATTTACGATCTGGATTTTCTACAAGAGATTCTGAGCCTATTAAATCAATCAGTTTAACATATGAAGGAAAATTAGTTCGTTACACAACAGATAGTCCTTCCTTATTTCGAAGCGTTTTACCATCTTTTGAAATGAGAAAATCTCCTTGGGTAAATCGTTATTATTATACATTAGCATTTGGCTTACAACACGGTCATATAGCACCTTCTTTACCATCTGGCGAAGCAAATTTAGATAAAATGATTAATATTGAACTAAATTTACAATTACATGCAAATACAGGTTCCTTAGATCAAAACAATGTAAATAGATTTAATTTATATTTATTTGCTGAAACATACAATTTATTACGAATTTATGGTGGAAGAGCGGGTCTTCTCTTCGCATATTAAAAACTCTATAGTAGGATGGCGACGCCTTACATTTCTATAAGTGCTTTGCAACAAAGCACAATGTTAACAACAGTAAATTTGGGAGTAAATGTAAATAGTCTTCCTAATAATACTATCCGATACGCATTTGATACTCTAGGGGTAACAAACTGTTCAATGAGTAATTTACAAGCTACTTCAGGATCATTTGATTATTCCGGTATTAATAATATACTTGATTACGCATCATCAAATCAAATGAAAGTAAGAATTGATTCATTATTAAAAGATTTACCATCTTGGTTTACAACTATGAATGATACGCCGACAATTCTTACTACATTAAATACTCATATCCAAACTGTTATCACATATTTAAAAACAAACTATAATAATATAATTGAAATTGATTTAATCAATGATGTATTTGATAATAGTGGTTATAAAACAAATTTTTTAAATAATGCTTTAAGTGGTTCAAATGTAGTATCCACTGTGTTTGGAACAGCAAGAAGTATATTAGGAACAAGTAAAGTAAATCTTATGTATAATCATTCGAATACTGAAGAAGCATATGATTTTACAGGAAGTGTATCTATGTGTAGCACATTAAGAGATTTTAAAACATATAGAATACCGATTGATGGAATATCATTGAATGTCAATGCTCATACAAATGCATCCTTTATGAAAATTGAAAATTCAATTATAAATATTAAGAATTTAAATTATAGATGTATTTCATTCAATGATGTAAAATATTCAATACCAACTACAACTACAGAGAATCTTGAAGAACAAGCAAGATTTTACAAAACACTTGTTGAAATTGGGTTTAATTATAGTAATATTAATACAATTTCATTTGCAGGTTTAAATGATAGTGATGTAACAACCGCTAGTAACTCTGTTTTATTTAGTAATAATTTTCCTAAAATTGCTTATAATAATATTATAGATTTATATAAAACATTTGATCCATCTTGGTTAAATATTGGTTATAGTAGAGCTACAAATCGTGATTTTTTTAATAACCCTATTAGATTGATTAACTCTGATGTGCCACCATTTTTAAAATACGTTCAACCTATTATAAGTGGTGGAGCAATTATTAGCGTAAATTTATCAGCTTCTTCAAATATACCTATTCCAAATGATTTCTTAGGTCTTTCTCAAAGTCCATGTATTATAGATACTTATATTTTTAAAATACGCAAAAGTTATGTTAATTTATTAAATCTTTTTAAATATACAAAGAAATCAAATATGGGAATGAGATTTAGATGTTTTGCAGGAATTAGTACAGGTCAAACAAATGTTGATAACTATAGAAATAAAAAAACTATTGAGCGTATAAATATGTCTAAATCAATTGGAGCAAAATGTGCTTTACAAATTGGGCATGGTGCTATTAATTCTTCTATAAAATTACCTGTTACTCCTACTATTACTGAAATATCTCCATCACCATCACCAGCACCTGCACCAGCAGTAGATTGGGCTTCAATATATAATATAGCAGATGATCTATATAATACAAATATAAATAATTATGTAAATACAGCAAAAGATATAGTAGATACTATGGATCCTTCTATATTTGAAACAATTGAAATATTTAATGAACCTCAATTAATACCTGCATTTGGAAAAATCACAAACACTCATGGTCTTGAATATTATAAAAGAGTATATAAAAGTATAATTGATGAATTAAATAAGAATCCTAAAATTAGGGATAATATTGTATTAGGTTCTTTTGCAGGTGGTTATAGTGGTAATTATTATGATATGTTAGATAGTGATGGTACACCTATTATTGATTTAACTTGGTTGAACGGTAAAATTAAAGCATTTTCTCATCATTTGTATGTAGTTGGAGGTGATGAGGGAGGAATTAATAAATTATGTAAAATAGATCCAACCGATGCAACAAAATGTCTTGCATTAAATGATAATAATAATATAATACTAGAAGGTGGTATTCCAAAAAAACTAGATTATCTAACATCATCATTTTTACCAACTATAAATGGATATAAATTTAAACAAGGACCTGTTCAACTTTATAATATTATGCGTTCTACAGATACTAATAATTGGTCTCCAATTATTACTAGGATAAATAATAATATTGTTAAACCACCTACTTATACTGGTAATTATCCATATGGATTCCATATAAATGAAACGAATAGCGTTTATCATTCTGGACAATATGGTATAAGTGACATATTTCTTTCTGCATTATGGCTAATAGATTTTAGTTTATATAATGCTTCTTATGGAGCAAGAAGGATGAATCTTCAGGGTGGGAATGTCCCACAGGGGGCATATAATATGATTGACTATCCAGATGTATATGATATATCTGTCCCCTTTGATACTGTAATAAATGTTAAACCTTTATATTATGGTTATTGGTTTTTACATGCTGCTATGCGTTGCGGATCAGGGAATACTCAATCTAAAATTATGGACCATTATACAAATGCTGATAAAAGTTTACGCATATGGAAATTAAATAATGGTCTGGAGACTACATTTGTTGTTATTTATTATACAGCAACAACAACAAATATTACTTGTAATATTCAAGCACCAGATCAAACTGGTGCGAAATCTGGTAAAGTAATACGTCTTCTTTCTAGAGATGGTGATCAAGGACGTCATGGTATAACATTTGGAAATTTATCTTTGGATGGAACAAGCAACGGTATTCCATATAATGTTAGAAATAATTATCGCAACTTAATTAATTTGACAGAAGCCGGTGTTGATTCTGCTCTTAATTACACATCATTTACATCTACACAGGCTTCAGGAAAATGGTCTTTTAATATTCCAATTAAATCACCAAGTGCTTTTATTTTAAGATGTTAGAATATTAATCCCTCTTCTGTCCAATAATATCTATCACAACATTTTCGTGAGTTTTATCGGTTCTACTCGATTCTAAAGAATCTTTTGATTCTGGAGGAAGACTAATATGTATATCACTCAACTTTTCAGTAAATTCACCTAATTTCATACGAACTTCTCCCATAAAATTATTTCTTTTTTCTTTCTCTATTTGTTCTTGTCTTTCTTTATTTAATTTATCATTTTCATAACGTATTTGTTCTTCAATACCTTTCATACGACTATCAACACTTGCTCGGATCATTTTATCTAAATCTGGAAGAATTTCTTCACGTAAGAGTTTTTTCTTATGTTTCAAATTCATAGCAACTTCTGCTGTCATCATTGCCATACGTGTTTTAGAATTATTAAACACGGGTGTATGTTCTAAACCATTACAGATATCAGGTTTCTTGAGTTCTGTAATAGTATCAAACTCTTTCTCAAACATTTTAATTACATTATCAGGAATTTGAGGAGATTGTTCAATCAATCTATCCAAATCTTGCTTACAAAAGTTAATAAAATCTAAAGAATCCATACGATCATTCGGTTTCTGCGCTAATTCCGCAGTAATCATACGATTGAACTTACCCCACGAAACAGCAGAAACTCTGTGCGCTTCGGAGTTCTGAGCAAAACGGAAATAATTTCCTAGAGTCGTCATAATAGCCGAAACTAATGATACTAAGCCAATAGATATTTGACCATATTTTTGAGATTCTGGATTATCTCCCACCAATCCATTTAAACCAACCGAAGCACTTCCTACAACAGTTGATAAAATAATAACAGGAATTGTTATACAATTATTAGAAAAAGATAATTGTTTTTCTGTTCTATCGTGTAACCATCTGTAACACGCAGCATAATCGGACCATTTTGCTAATAAAACTTCTTGTTCTTCTGACCAACCGTTTTGAAACTTTTTCTTATTTCCAGATAAGTCTTTTGGTGTATTTGTTCCAGATTGATTAGGAGAGGACATTCTATATATAATCTATATATTAATTATTTTTTTTTATTTGTATTCTATTTTTTGCAACCATTGTTCCATAACTTTTAATTGTGGAGTTGGCTCTAATTCACGAGAACGTTTACTACATACTTGACTAACCTTTTTATAATATTCTTGATCTGTTTTTAACTTCCGAATAGTATTTACCCAACCTTTTATATCTGTGTAGGATACATAAATACCGCAATAATCCAATGCTTCTCGTAGTCCTTCTGTTGGATTCGCAATCACAGGTATTCCAGAACTTATTGCTTCAACTGCGACTCTTCCCCAAGTTTCTTTCTGAGAAGGCATAATAAGAATATCTGTCTGTTCATAAATAGATTTAATATTTGGCGTAGATTTTAAATAAGTAATATTTTTTACAGATATATCTTTTATTTGAGTATTATAAGCACCTTCAACTCCTAAGAATTCTATGTCTGGCATTAATTTTGCCAAATCTATCAATATTTGACCACCTTTATTCGCATTACAATTAATCAATGTTACATATTTACGATTTGTTTCTACTTGATAATCTTTCCAGAAAACAGGGGGGAATACAACACAATTGTTATAGCCCATAGGAGTATATAATTTTTTAATCCAAAAACTATTATATATTAAATGTATATTCTCTTTTGAATATATTTTATTAAATAGCTCTAAATATGGTTTCTGTATTTCATCGTGCATAACTATTACAATTGGTTTCTTTGCGATACTTGCTGTTTTTACTGCCATAAGTGAAAAATGAAAATGAGTTCCTATTAATTTAGATTTTTGTATTACATCTTGTATTTGTTTCCTGTCATTAAATGTGTATATATTTACACCTTCATAGCGTTTAATAGGAAATGTTGGAACAATAACATTTACCGTATACCCTTCTTGTATCAGATACATATTAATTGAATGAAGCATCCATTCTCCTCCCGCATTCTGAATAGGAACATAATTATGAAGAATCCAAGTAATTGATTTATGATTTATTTTTTTTGATTCATCTTGTTTATAATCATATGATATAATTGGTTCATTTAATATAATATTATTATATTTTAATACAAAGGATGTTATTACAAGAATAACTATAATAAGTAATAATAAAAATAAAGATTTATATTTAAAAATCATACTACACCTATTCAATAAGTTTTTATTTTTTTATAAATTTTTTCTTATTTTTACAACCCATTTCATATATTTTGGAAGCAGCTTCTAAAGTAAATTCTTTTACATTCAATTCATTCGGAATTGAAACAAATATAGGTTTTTTTAATCCTTTCTTTATCATATATTTCCCATAAGGACCAACTCTAAATTCATAATCACCGAGAGTATGAAGAAAAGATTCTGTTTTGACATTTAACTTTTTCATTAATATTTCCACTGTATCATTTTCTTCATATTTGATATTCTTACCATCATACTGAACGTAGTATCCATATGGTCCTTTCTTTTTTATCAATGGTTTCTCTTCATAATAACCTATAATATCATCTTCAACATTTGTTTCTTTTGATTTTTCCTCTTTTACTTTCACTTTTACTTCAGCATATTTATCTTTATAAGAATCCCAAGTATCTGAACAAACTTTTTTCCACGGTGTAGAACCATTCTCAACCTCATCTAACTTTAATTCCATTTGTTTCGTAAATTCAAAATCAAATAGATTTGTAAATTCTTTTAGACAAAAGGAACATACTTCTTTCCCCAACAAAGTAGGAATCAATTTCTTTTTATCTTCTTTCCCTTCTTTTTTATCTTCTATACGCTGACAAGGCCATACATTTGGTTCAATCGTAAGTTTTACTATAGTAATAGGTTTCAACTTAACATTCTCTATCTTTACATAATCTTTATCAAGAATAGAAGCAACCAAGGAAGCAAATGTAGATGGGCGACCAATACCTTTTTTTTCCAATTCACGCACTAATGTCGCTTCATTGTATCTTGCTGGTGGAGAACTAATTTTCTGCTCTCCAGTTATTGATAACCATTGAATCTTTTTATCAACTGTTAGCTCTTCAGATGTTAACCACCCTTGTTCTTGTTCTTCTTCTTTTTCATCTAAATCTGTTTCACTTTGTCCAACAATCTTCCATCCTTGAAATGTAATACGTTTCCATACTCCTTCAAAGATAAACTCATTTGGATCTTTATCTATTGTCCATTGAATACGTCTTTCATCGCCTTTTGCTGCTGACATAATACTTTGAATAGAACGTTTATAGATTAAATTATAAATTTTAATATCAAGAGGTCCAAAATCACCACCAATTACTTCCGTTGTAAATTTCGTTGGTCTGATACATTCGTGAGCACCCAAAGTAGATGCTTGTGGTTTGATACCTTTATTTATATAATCAACACCATATTTTCGTTCCACTTGTTTCCTTGCTTCATTTTTTGCTTCTTCAGACATAATTATAGAATCTGTTCTCATATATGTGATTAAACCAGCTTCATATAATTTTTGTGCTGAAGCCATTGTTGATTTAGGATTTAAACTATACAAAGCAGATGCTTCTTGTTGTAAAGAAGATGTAATAAGGGGTTGTGGAGGTTGGAAACTGGTTGGTTTGTTGAAAACGTTTGTAATGGTTGCTTCTAACAAATTATGAATATTTTCTAGATAATTTACTGCATCTTCTTCTCCTTCTAAAGCATCTATCATTTGTCCATAAAATTTGTTTTTCTTATCAAACCAATTGCCTTTTATAATAAATGAGGATGTATTTACAAAATCTTTTATTTCATTTTCTCTATCAACAATAATTCTTAATGCTGGTGTTTGACATCTTCCAGCACTAAGACCTTTTTTTATAGACCATAGTAAAGGAGATATAGTAAACCCGATTAGTAAATCTAGAACCGCTCTTCCTTGTTGTGCATATACTCGTTCCATATTGATTGTTCTAGGAGATTTTACTGCTTTCAAAATGGCTTCTTTTGTAATTTCATGAAAGACAATTCTAGGATTTGTTTTCATATCTAACTTCAGTGCTAAAGCAACAGAATATGAAATCATCTCCCCTTCTCTATCGTCATCACTGGCCAAATACACTTTTGTTGCTTCTTTTCCTGCGGCTCTTAGAGAAGCAATTGTTTTTGATTTTTCGCTCATAAATTCAAATTCTGGTTCAAAACCCTTATCAATATGTAAGGCTTTTATATCTTCTACAAGTTTTCTAATATGTCCCATAGATGCTAAAACCTTCCACCCCGTTCCCAAAAATCCTTGGATTTTAGATGTTTTTGCTGGAGATTCTACTATGACGAGATTCATTCTTAGTGATTGCAAATATAAAAAAATCAGTCATTTTTTCGGAAATTTTGCTATTACCTAAAACAAAAGATTCTATATAGTAGTAGTAAAAATGAATAATCGTTGTGAAATTTTAGATGATAATGAAATAGAATTACAAGAAAAAAACAGGGCTATCTTTAATTTTCGTAGATTTGATGCTGCTGAATTAGAAAAACGTTCTTCTCCATTTGATAAATCAGAAAAGAAAGAATTTCCTTTTTTATTTCAGAAGAAGATCAAACGATCTACAGAAGAAAAAAAGATTTCATTGGATGAATTAACTTCTAAGTTAGATTCTATAAAGTTAGACAATAATAAAAATGCTATTATAGCAAATGATTCTAGAATGGTAGAAGATGAATATGTTAGTAATACACCTCCTTGGGACCCACGCTTATACAACGATGATCATTTAAAAGTAAGTTCTGAAATGAAAGAAGATGGAACGAAATGATATAGCATATTTAATCAATAGTGTTCCTAAATACTATTATCTTTTAGATTTACATATTGGTCTTATTAAACGTTATGCTTCTGAAATAAAATGGCCTATCTATTTTGCGACAGAAGAACCTGAACATGAAATAAGTAGAATGATAAAAGAAAAATATAATGTCGAGATACTTGTTTTGGAAAAAGAAAATTCTTCCTTTTTATCTTCTAGAAAACGTGCTTTAGAACTTTTACCAAAGCATATAAAATATATTTTACCAATGCAAGAAGATTTTTTATTAGAACGTTATATTGATAAAAAATCCATTGAAGAATCTATTGAAATTTTGGAGAAAGAAGATACAGTATTTTGTATCCGTTATATGCCTTGCCCTTCGCCCCATAAAGATAATTTAAATTATAACGAAAAATGGAGATACATAACGAAAAAAGATACATATCGTTTCTGTTTTCAAGCATCTCTTTGGAAAAGGCAAGAATGTCAGCAATGGTATGATGCTATTTGTGCTATCGTTATGAGTAAAGGAATTACAAGTAAAGAAAAACAAAAAGAATTAGAAGTGAATATGAATATCGCAGAAAATAATGTAGGTCAACAATTATTTACTTCCTTATTTGATGATAAAACTATAATTGGATATATAAGACATCATAAAGAACCTAACGCAGTTTATATGAGTCCTTGGCCTTATAGACCTACAGCAGTTATTAAAGGTGTTCTTCAATCATTTGCTATAGAACTTGCTTTACGTGAAGGCTATAGTATAAGTATCTAAAGATATATAACATTCTATAGTGTAAGGATGTCAGCGAGAGTTGGTGTAAAAGGTTCAGATATTTATAGTCATGATGAAGTTGATTCCAGAGTTGTTCTTTCAACACTTCTTGTAAGAGGTTGTGAGCCAATAACAATTAAAAACAAATTTAATGAAGTTTTGAACGATGGTCATTTAGTAGACGCAATTGTTCTCGCTTTTATGACACGTAATATTCGTGGTGGTAAGGGTGAGAGAGATTTATTTTTAAATATGTATGTAACACTTTATAATTCTTATAAAGAGTTAGCATCTTTTTTACTTGAACTTCTTCCTCATTATGGTTCTTGGCGAGACGTCTTTGATTTATTAAAATATGAACCTAATTTAAAGAACAGTATTATCAATCTTGTGAAGAAACAATTAGAGGAAGATGAAAAGAATATGGCTTTAGGTAAATCTGTATCACTGTTAGCAAAGTGGATTCCTCGTGAGAGAAATTCTTATGGAAAAGAATTTGCTTACGCTTTGAGCACTAAGTCTCCTATCCAAGCACGATACGCAGAATCAAGAAAGCGTATATCAACTCTTAACAAATATCTGAAAACAACTGAGGTCGCAATGTGTGGTAATACTTGGGACAAGATTGTTCCTTCTTCTGTGCCAGGTCGTTGCATGAAACTTCATACGAAAGCATTTTTGAATCTGAAATTAGAAGGTAATGATTTACGCAAACCAGATGATCCTATTCGTAATAAGTGTCGTGAGAACTTCCAGCAGTATTATGCTTCCACTGCCTCTGGTAAGACCTTAGCAAAGGGTAGTGATACTTTATATCCTCATGAGATTGTAAATAAGGTGGAGGAAATCCTGTCATATTCATCTACAAATGAAGATGAACGCAATATGTTAATTGGTTCTTGGGATGCTTTTGTTAGGACAGCAAAGGAGCAAGGTGGACTCGGTAGGTCGATAGCTATGTGTGACTTCAGTGGTTCTATGAGTGGATTACCTCTTCAAGTATCTAGAGCACTTGGTCTCCTAATCTCAGAAGTAACTACTGATTCTTTTAAGAACACAATGTTAACATTTGATTCTACTCCTCAACTTGTTAAGATTCCAAAGTATGCCAACATTTTTCAAAAAGTTCAGTGGCTCAAAGAACATACTAGTTATGGTCAAGGATTGAGCACTGACTTTCAAAAAGCAATGGATCTGATTCTAGAAAACTTAGTGAAGCGTCGTGTTCTTATAGGTGAAGAGCCTGAAAACCTTATTGTGTTAACCGATATGGCTTGGGATGCTGCTTGTGGTTCTAGTGAAGAAAGTAGTTATACTGGTAACTCGTATAACTACAATGTGAAGACTAAGCCTTGGCAGACACATATAGAAATGATTCGTGAGAATTTTAAGAAAGTTGGTGAAACTATTTGGGGGATAGGTAAAGGTTATAAAGTGCCTCGCATTGTGATTTGGAATCTATCACCTTATTGTCAAGATATGCATGCGAAAGCAACTGAAGAAGGTGTTGTAATCCTATCGGGTTGGTCACCAACACTTTTTAAGGTGTTGATGACAAAAGGGGTGGAAATTCAAAGTCCTCTCACTGCTTTACGATATTTACTTGATGATCCTATGTATGATTTGGTTCGTGAAAAGATTTCTGACTATCTAAAGACGAAAGAAGTCTTATAATTGTGGCGGATGAAGGCTCCATACAGCAATGAAAAGATAATTTATTATTTTTATAAAAGGAGCCTGTTATATTAATCAGGGTTCGTTTCTAGAATGAAACACACAGCAATCTAAAAAAATTATAATAATAGTAATTTCATTGAAAGAATGATATTATTACAAAAAATGAATGATAGTTATCAATCGTTTTTTTCTAGATACTATTTAATAGTATGTGGAAAAAAAATAATCTCTATGAGGGCGTATTAGCAATCGTTAAATATAAAGGATTTGTTCCCAAAATATTTACAGATCTTGATTCAAATCCAGATCGATTGCTAACATTTGAACCTAGGATAGAATCACCTACTTTAAAAGCAATAGCATCAATAACATAATGATCTAAAAATATAGCTTTATTCGATAATGATAAAAGAGTTTGCGTATTCAATTCTAATTTCATCGGTTGATTGTAAGTATTGGATGTTAAACGAGTATTTGTTGATACTCCATAAGGATATAAACTATTGATTGCCATATATTGTTCTTGATTATTCATCGTTTTAATAGAATTCGTATTATCATAGTATTGAATATTTGTTGAAAAAAGCATATTTGTTCTTACTATTAGATTTGATGAGTCAGGGAATATTGTAACACTCGATATACTTGATGGTCCAACAGCTGTAGGAAATTGAAATGTAGGAGTATAATCTAAGAAAGCTCTTGTAGAACCATTTGGATTTATATAAGCTATAAAATTTGATAAATTTAATTGAACTGAACTAAAGATTGTTGTTCCTGTAACAGATAATGTTGGGACAGTAGATGTAGTTGACATAATTTTAGAGCCTGACAAGCCATTGTATAGTATAGAGGATGTAAAAGAAGGATAACTTGTTATATTTAAAAAAACAACATTGGAAGTAGATGTTGATAAAGTTAAATCTTTATAGATTGATGATAATGTTAGAGTGGTATTTACGAGACTGGATGAAATTGTCCTTTGACCGGGCACAGAAATTTTATCAAATGAGTTACCAGCAATAGAACTAATAGATGTAAATCCGGTTTGTCCATTTCCTAAAGCGTATAAAACGAAGGAGGAAGTAATATTTTGATTCGATGTATTCTTAAAATTCAATGCTTTTAGTGAAAGTAAATCTAATTCTAAAGTCTTTTTTGCAGAAGCCATTATTGAGTATCTATTTAGTTTGTAATATTTTGAATGGTTAAATAATACGATGTTGTGGAATCAAAGAATAAGTTCACATTTTGATTACTAAAGGTATTAGGAGCAGTATCACCAGCACTAATAATACGATGAACTAATACATATGGTTGAACATAATTTGAATTAATTACATTACCAGAAATATTTAAACGCATACAAGGAGTAAACATATTTGACGCATTATTATTTATCCCATATAACCAAGTTTGATGGATTGGATTAAAAATAGGTGCACCACCATATTGTAAGAATGATGAAACAGTAAATGTTCTTGAAATACCATTTGAATTAATGTTACCAAATAAGATGTTTGGATATATATCAAGTGTTAACTTTGTTCTATTGTTAATAAATGATGAAAACGAATCTAATTGTGTATTGAGTGTAGAAATATAAAAATCAGTTGTTCCATTTGTTGATAATGTCGCCAATAAAGAACCATTATTACCCTTATATGTGATAGATGAATTAAAAATTGTGCTGAAAAAGAAAGGAGAATTCATTGAACTTATCGATACAACATTGTTATTACCATTGATAGATAATGTATTTGCTGTATTGAAGAAGACATTTAAACGTTGACCAACTGTCGTGCTCAAAGTTGCTAGACTTACATATCCTATCGTTCCTAAACCAGTGACAGTTGATATAAGTTGGTTAGTTGATAGATAACCTATTGAACCTAAACCTCTTACAGTGCTATAAAGACTTGCTGTGCTCACATAACCACTTGTTGCTAAAGTATTAATTGTTGAAACCAATTGACTTGATGATATATATCCAAGAGTTCCTAAACCAATTAATGAACTTGTTACACCACCCGATATATAACCAAGAGTTCCTAAACCAATTACTGTAGAATAAAGTTGTGTGCTTGATACATAACCAAGGCTTCCAAGATTTTGTATTGTTGAAACATATCCTATGCTACCAAGACCGGTGACAGTTGATAGAAGTTGGCTTGATGATACATAACCTGCTGAACCTAATCCTGTAACAGTAGAAGTAAATTGTGTAACAGGCACAGACCCCGGTGAAATTTGTTGTAAAGAATAAATTTGTGTAGATAAATTTATAATTGTTGAAGGTAAAACACCAATATCACGAGATAAAGATGATAAATTAAATATAGAATTTTGCCAACTTATATTTCCAATACCATCGGTCGCTAAAACAAAATTTGTTGATATTGGAAAATTAGTATTAGGATCAATTGCTAATAAACTTCTATAAATGGTTGGATCCATTTGCGCTCTACACTATGAAAAGAATCAATACCAATAGTAAGTAGCGAACATGGTTGGAAATGGAGGACTATTACAATTAGTAGCAGTTGGAAAACAAGATGTTTTCTTAACCGGAAATCCTCAAATCACTTGGTTTAAAATGGTATATCGTCGTTATACAAATTTTGCAGTAGAGTCACAAGCAATGTTTTTTGACGGTGATCCAGATTTTGGAAAACGTTTGTCTTGTTTGGTTCCTCGAAGAGGTGATTTGTTAGGTCCTCTCGTTTTAGAAGTAACTTTACCAGCACTTACTCTGACAAATGGAACACCCGTTTCGTATGTAAATTCCATCGGTCACGCTTTGATTGATACGATTACTCTAGAAATAGGAGAACAAGAGATTGATACACAAACTGGTGAATGGATGGAAATTTGGTCTAAAATGACGACAAGTGCTTCCATTAGAGATGGTTTTAATGATATGATTGGAACGTATGATGGATATACGACACCACAGAATTTTGGCCCATTAAAATTATATATTCCTCTACGGTTTTGGTTCTGTAAGAATCCTGGCCTTGCTTTACCTTTACTTGCTTTACAATATCATCCAATTCGTATCAATCTTAAATTAAGACCATTACAAGATTTATTCTATAGTCCTGACTTAGCAAATGCTGCGACATGTAATACATTAGCAGTAAATCCTGTGAAAATAACTGATTTACGACTCTATGGTGACTATGTATATTTAGATGTTGAAGAACGTAGAAGATTTGTAAGTAATACACATGAATATTTAATTGAACAAATTCAATATACACCTTCTATTTCAATACCAATTGGTTCCTTAACTTCTACGGTTCCTCTTGAATTTAATCACCCAATTCGAGAACTCTTATGGGTCTTTCAAAGATCTCAAATGGTAACAAACCACGAATATTTTAACTATAGTAATTTAAGTTTAACCGAAACAGGATTGAGAAGTGATTTAATGGCGGATGCTATTTTACAATTGGATGGATATGATAGATTTGATCGTCGTGATGCTGGTTATTTCCGTTTAGTTCAACCTTATCAACATCACAGCGTTGTGCCGAATAATGCTTTTATTTATAATTATTGTTTCGCTCTACGACCTGAAGAGTTACAGCCATCTGGTTCTATTAACGCAAGTCGTATTGATAGTTTTGTTTTACAAATGAATATTACTGCTGATGGTTCTACGGCACCAGCAAAAGGAAATATGTATACTCGTGTATATGCTACCAATCACAATGTATTACGCATTGTGAACGGGTTTGGTGGCCTATTATTTACAATATAATAATAGGGCTATAATGGCATCAGTAATGAATCCTTTACCAATGATAGCAAATCCTGTAGGAACAATTATGAATAATTTACCACCATTTCCTTTATGGTTATTTCAATTATTATCAACATTTCCAATAACAGGTTTACTAGGAGTTGACCATATGGCAATTGGCTCGTCACTTACCGGTTTTACAAAACTTTTTCTAAATATATTCACATTAGGTTCTTGGTATTTTTACGATATTATTCAAGTATATAATACAGAGAATTTACGTGATAAAGGTCTAAATATTCCTTTCTTAGAATGGGGTAACATTGGTGCTGGTAGAATAGATGATACAAAATCAAAAGAACTTACAAAGAGTTCTAAATCTTGGTTATATTTACTAATTACTTTACTGTTTGGCTCAGCTTATTATATAACCACATTCTTTTTAACCAAAAAAACTGATACTTTATCAATAGCCTTACGTTTTGCTAGTTCATTGTTTATGTTTGTTTTTATTGGTCTTGCTTTATTTACTGCTTTTTCCTTTTCATCTCCTTCTATGAATTTATTTAAAATACCTACGTATCAAAATTCAAATCAAGCCTTAGGTAATTTATATTCGACAACAGGCATCATACCCAATAAAACTTCATCTTCAGCAGTAGGAAAAATTTTATCATCACCAACTGCTTTTATGCGTGGAGGACAAGGAGGAGGAGGTGCTCTAGATTTAAATGATTTACGAATAGCTGCTGCTTCTATAATAGAAGGACAAGACGGAGGTGGTTCAAATCATTATATATATCTTGGAACATTATTATTATTACTTCCAATCTCAGGTTTTATAAGTTATACTTTAAGAAAAAACAAGATGTCTAAAAAGAATGAAGTATTTAATGAATCAAACTGAATTTGAGATTTTAATTGGAAAACAAGAACCTCTTGATCCTTCAGTTCCTGTGCCTGATTTAAGTGTGATTTACTTTACTGCTTTATGGTGCGGACCTTGTCAAAAAATTGATAAAGAGTTTTTGTCAAGATCACTAAGCACTATTAACTTTTTAATATGTGATATTGACCAAAACGATTATACGGCTGGATATTGCGGTATTCGTAAAATACCAACCTTTATGATTATTTATAAAAAAGAAATAGCAAAGGTATTTTCCTCTACAAACACATATGAAATCGTTCAACAGATAAATACTTTTATTCAAAGCACTTTATAGATAGGATACTATGATTTATGATTACTGTATAATAGGAGGTGGCATTGCCGGCTTATATTGTGCTCTAAAATTAATTGAAAAAAATTCTGTATTACTTTGTGAGAAATATTCTACTTTAGGAGGAAGAGTATCAACATTTTATAAAAATTTTTATAAAGGTTCTATACAATATGAAGAAGGTGCTGGGCGTATTTCATCAAAACATACTTTAGTAATAAATCTAATAAAAAAATATAATTTAACATTAATTCCTATATCACCAGAATTACATTACAAACAAAATGGTTCTACACCTATTACAGAGAATTTATTTGAACCTGCTCTAAATATATTTTTTGAACCATTACATAATTTGCCAGAAAGTGTTTTACAAAAGAATACAATTCGTGAATTGCTAGAAGAAATTCATGGTAAGGAGAAGACAGATGCTTATTTGAATCGTTTTCCTTACAGAGCAGAAGTAGATGTTTTACGAGCAGATGTAGGTTTAGAAGTATTTCGTAATGAAATGGGGTCACATGAAGGTTACTATGTTGTCAAAGAAGGATTAAGTGCTTTAATTAAG